>Ga0137396_10002167_pt1 | contig 10668 bp, 8 predicted proteins | sample czc16metaG_FD_108284 | JGI IMG/M metagenome (GOLD analysis project Ga0137396, IMG submission 108284) | Vadose zone soil microbial communities from Angelo Coast Range Reserve, California, USA - czcobulk3.16 metaG | ecosystem: Environmental > Terrestrial > Soil > Vadose zone | place: USA... | reverse complement strand
TGCACGTTCTGCATGATGAGGGGAAACGAGCGTTCGCCGAGGTACGTTTTTCGCGGCTCGCCCACCGTGCAGGCAGGTGGATCCGCCCAGAACGCCTTGTAGTATGCGCCGCGGTAATAATAACAGGTGAGTCGCAGCCCGCCCGGCGCCCAAAGAATCAGCAGCGCCGGCGAAAACAAAAGCCAGCCGGGCCACCACGCCGGTTTCGGTCCAAACCAACTGTGCGGGGAAGCACCGAAGATTTCCGGCGAATAAAACGGCGAGAGATACGGACCGAAGAAATAGTGGTCGCCCTGGAACGCCGCCCAGGTCGAGTAAACGATAAAAGTCGCCAGCCCAAGAAAGATCAAGAATGGCTGCGCCCACCACGCGTCCGGGCGCATCGTTTGGCCAAATGTTCGCGGCGGTATGGTAACTTCTGCGTGAGCCATTGGAAAAGCGCGTCTGAGTCGCCGCTTAGATAGCGACGCGCGATTTGCTTTTCAAGCAAACTTCGGAGGGACTCGCCGCGGCGAGTCCGGACGGGCGGAAGCACGTCCCTCCGATTCCTATTCCTCGATTGGTTCGAAGCCGGCAAACATCGTCTCTGCTTCGGGGACCGTCTTCAACGGGACGCAATCGCAGATCGCGAAGAATTTGTCCCAGAGCGCGAGGACACGCGGGTTCTGGTGCGCCTCTTCAATCGCTTCGCGCGATTTCCATTCCGAGACTTCAATGATCGTGTTGTCTTTCGCCCGCATGATCACAGGCACGCGATCGGTTACGAGACCCTCCTTGCGCAAAGTGGGCACCCGACTACGCACGATCTCGAGCAGCTCCTTTTCATGCCCGGGCTTGGGCCGATACGCGACGATACAAATAATGCCAGCCATAGGATTCGCAGCTTATGCCTTGGCGCCTTGCGACTCGACAAAAAGTTTTGCGGCCTTGTAATCTCGCTTCCAATCAACGCGAAGGAGTTCATGGCTACCAAAGATCCCAGAATCGACGCTTACATCGCCAAATCGGCCGATTTTGCCAAACCGATCCTGAAGCACTTGCGCAAAGTCGTGCATGCCGGCTGTCCTGGAGTGGAAGAAACGATGAAATGGTCCATGCCCCATTTCGATTACAAGGGCGTGATGTGCGGGATGGCGGCCTTCAAGCAACATTGCGTCTTTGGATTCTGGAAAGAGGCGCTGATCTTCGACCGCGACAAAGCCTTGGAAAAGACAGCGATGGGGAGCTTCGGCTGCATCAAATCGTTGGCCGATCTTCCTAGCGAGAAGGCTCTGGTCAGATACGTGAAAAAAGCGGCGGCGCTCAATGATGCCGGAATCAAGGCGCCCGGCCGGACCCAACCGAAAAAGAGGGAGCAGCTTGCCGTCCCGGATTACTTCAGCGCCGCGTTGAAGAAAAATGCGAAGGCGCGGAAAATATTCGAGAATTTTCCACCGAGCAAACGCCGGGAATATCTCGAGTGGGTCACAGAGGCGAAGCGCGAGGAAACCCGCCGGGAAAGATTGGCGACGTCGATCCAATGGCTAGCGGAAGGCAAGACCCGCCACTGGAAATATCAGCCGGCAAGGAAGTAGTGCGCCGCGTTCTTTAGCTGGGCTATCAATACCTATGGCAAGCGCGGCCTTTGGGAGGATTCCTCATTGCTCCTGTAAACATCCCCATTCTCTTCGATCTTCTTGTCCTCGTACGGAGCGGCGATTCGACGATAAAGCTCCAACTTGGCGCAATCCAGGGCGCCGACCACTTCATTGAGATGGGAATATCTGATCCCGCCTTTGTTCTTCAAATAATTATCCACGAGGGTGCTGATGGCAAAGTTGAGCTCTCCGGCGTCCTGCGGTGGTGCTCCTGCGAGGATGGCTTCCCGTCTTTCCTGGTTAATGTAAGGCATTTGTATGGGTATTGAGCCTTCGGGGCTGTCGCGTCCGGGCTTTTCTCTACCAGCTTGAATCCTGACGATACGCTTGCAACCAAGAAATGAGCGCGGGATTTGTGAACGAGCGCTTGCGATCATGAGCAAGCCGGAGCAAGGAAAAATCGGGCCGCTTTTTGAAGATTGACGAGTTGGCGAGTCTTCTGCCACGCTCCTCCTCCTCCCATGAACGAAGCAGACAGACAGGCCGCAATGGCAAGCACAATCGTGACCAGGAAAGGTCCGCTGCGCTATTGGATCCTCACGTATGCCGTGCTGGCGTTCGGCCTCGTTGCTGAGAGATCTGCCGCGGGCCATCGCGAACATGAAGATCGCGACATCTGGTTCGTCCACGTCACGGATCCGCACCTTTTCATCCCAGCTGCCCGAGATAAGGAGGACGAAATGGATGACGAAGCGAATCAACAGGAGCCAAAGGAGAAAACCTGTCTCGAAAGAGAACAACAAAAGCGGAAGCGCGACGCTCTCGCCGCGACAACACAAGAAGCGCTGAACAAAAAGGCTTTTACCGAAATGCTGGAGCGTATTCGCTCGCTTCCGGAGGCCGACGGCCGCCCCGCGTTCCTGGTTCTCACCGGCGATCTCGGCATAGACCCGTGCGACATTCCCAAGGTTAGAGACCAGTCGACCACGCCAACGTTAACACAGTGCCTGGACGCGTATGATCCAGAGGAACGCACCAGACAGATCTCGGAAACAGCCGGGGTGCTGAGCAACAGCCCAGTCCAGGACATCTATCTGGTTGCCGGCAATAACGATATTGCGAAGGAATCCGCGGGTGATCCAGCGCTCAAATACTTCAGCGACTTCATCCAGGATGTGCAGAAGGAGCTGATCAAGGACAAGAGCAACGTCCATTTGCACAACCTCACGCGTTGCTATGTATCAGGCGAATCCTTGGCGTCCTGCTATGCGGACGTTCCGCATAGTGGATATCGTCTGATTGGTTTTCCCTCCTACTCCTTTAAGAAGAGCGAAGAAAAACCTCAGGAGGTGCAATTCGAGACGTTCCGGCAACTTTGGGAAGATTCCCGCAAGCAGGGAATGAATGCGCTGGTCATTACCCACACGCCTGAAATGGATGATCCATTTGCCCTGGCCCAGCAGCGCTACGCCAATCCAGCGCCGACGCCAACCGAAACGGCAGCACCCACCGAAACAGCGACCTCAGCGGGAACGCCAACCCCCGCAGGAACGGCAACCCCGGCCGCGACAGCGATACCGGCCAACAAAAAGACGAAAACTACAAAAACGGAGAAAAAAACGAAGGCACAGGCGCAGACAGACAAACCGTTTCCCGTGGCGACTTGGAATGTGAGCGAAAAGCTGCTCGATGATTGGAAGGACTTGATCGCCTCGGATTCAATGGCGGGCGTATTTGCCGGTCATCTGCACGATTCGCACAAGGAGATCTACCGGCGGCCGTACGGGTGGTCGAGCGGCAGCCCGGAGGCATTTCGCAAGCTGTTTCTGGCACCGCCGCTGGCGGCGAAGAGGCAGGATACCTCCCCCATTCAGGCCCGTGGATTTTCTCTGGTTCATCTGCAACCTGACCGGATCGATTCGCGGGTGTTCTGGTACGACTCGGAAACGAGTGCATTTACACCCGACTTCAAGCCCAAACATCACCGTGCGCAACGTGGATTCTGGGAGCCTCTCTGTAAGCGTTTTCACGCGACCGTTAGATGGCTATGGGAACTAGGCGACGCCCAAAACTCAAAGTCTTTGGACCGGATGGCAATGCTGCTGATCGCTCTTCTGGCGACGTTCCTCACGGTTGTCGCGATCTGGAAGATCCCGCCCGTAGACAATCTGATTGTCGGGGAACCTGCGAAGTCCAAACCGGCCGTCGAGCCTTCGCCGTTTTCAGGCAATTTCGCCGGCCTAATAATCGCCGGCTTGGGCGGTCTGGCCGCTGCGTCGGTCTTGAAGTCTTTCGACGGGAAGCCCTCGGCCGGCGACAGAGAGTTTTACATCGTTTGGTTTGTCATTTCGTTTTTCGTCATGCTAATTTTGTCGGCTTTTCTCCGAGGGTTGGTGGAAGCGTTGCGGGCGCGGTTCGCCATTATTCACTATCCATTGCCACGGTCCGGGACGCCGTCTAGAGGCCCGGAAGGCAAACGGACGAAGAATTACCCGCTCTGGCTGGGTAAACTTGGGCGCTGGCTGGTCTATCGATTTTACGCCTCGTTACACTGGCTCTCATCCCTGCGCGTGCCATTGCTCACGTTCGCGGATACGTTCATCAACCTGATTCAAGGCAAGAACTATACGATAACGCAGGCGTTTTCGGACAAAATTGTCGATCAGCAACGCAACGTCTTGCGCGTTGCCAATGCGATCCGCCAGCAACTCCGCGAAGTAATCATGGAAAAACTACGGAAGCCCTCGCACGAGGGCGGGGCGACCGAAGAGAATCAGGACAGGAATAAGAAGCGAGAGGTTTGCCCGGACGACGTCCGCGTGAACATCAGTGTCCTCTCGCTAGATCAAAATAGCGTGTTCTATATTTCGCGAGCGGCTCACAGTTCTCGGCAGCCCTTTTTGAAACGTTCGGTGGCGTGGGTATCGGTGTTTACCGGGAAAATCCGCTGGTATAAAAAAAGCTACTCCGACGACAAAGACAGGTTCAACGAGATCGTTCTGCTGGATAACAGCGAAAAAACGATTGCAGACGATGTGGCCGTGATTTATTTGCGAAGCCACTATCAGCCACGCAGTGGCGCGGATTACGAGGCTTGGGTGGTATTTCCCGTGCCGTGGCCACGTCAACGCGGGCTTGAAGACAGCAGCTATGTGAAAGGTGCCATCCACATCTCCTTTCGTCGCGAGGAACACTTTGACCAATTGTGGCCTTTCGGCTGCACACCCGACGAAGTGAGGAAAAAAATCACTAAGGAAGTAGACGACGAGATCGAGGCAGCCAAAGACGCGGATCGAACGCGACTGCAACAAAGCCGCGACGCGGACATCGAGGCCGCGATCAAGACTGCGAGTCTGACCTGCGATCCAGTTATCGATCAACAACACAGATATCAGAACGAGGAACGCATGCTCCAAGGCTGGTGCACAGAGCCCGAAGTCTGCGCGACACTAATTACAGCTATCAAAGTGCTCGGGGAAGTGCTGCGCGGTTTTAACGAGCACATTTATAAGAGCATAGGCAAGTCCGAAGAAGCCGACTGAGCCGGCACCGCTCAGCAGCAAGACTCACTTCAACCGGTCAGAGAAACGAACTCGGGCGAGAATGTCGTCTCGGGTGCGCTATCGCAGATATGCCTTATTATCATCTATGTCCTCCACCAGTCAGAAGATCCGGGAGAAGCCGACAAGTCTCTCGCGCGGTAATGATGAAAGGCCGCAGCACGTTAGCGAGTTGAGCGAGCATGCCCTGGCCGTGCTCGAGAAGCGTTTCCTGCTGCGAGATAAGCGCGGCCAGCTGATCGAAGAGCCGGCCGGTTTGTTTCGCAGGGTGGCGCGGGCGATTGCGGCCATTGACGACGTCGCTGGAGGGTTCCGGCGGGAAGAGTCCGAGGAGATCTTCCTGGAGCTCATGACCTCGCTGAAGTTTCTACCTAATTCGCCCACGCTGATGAATGCCGGCACACTATGCGGTCAATTAGCCGGCTGCTTTGTCCTGCCGGTGGAGGATTCGATGGAGTCCATCTACGGCACATTGCGCGACGTCGCGCTTATTCAGAAGAGCGGCGGGGGCACAGGCTTTTCATTTTCGCATCTCCGGCCTCGAGGTGATTACATCGGTTCGACCCGAGGCGTGTCGAGCGGGCCGGTCTCGTTCATGCGACTCTACGATTATTCGACCCAGATTAATCGCCTCGGCGGGACCCGCGCCGGAGCAAACATGGGAATTCTGCGGCACGACCATCCCGACATTCACGAGTTTGTGAATGCCAAGAAAGATCCGGAGAGTCTGCCTTCGTTCAACATCTCCGTAATGGCGACGGACGCATTCATGCACGCCGTCCAAGCCGGCGTGGAGATCCCGCTGAGATTTTCTCCGGGTAATGGCGCGGGGCCGGAGGCGATCCGGCGAAAAATCAACGCTGCCGCACTTTTCGACGAGATCGTGATGAATGCCTGGCAAACCGGGGACCCCGGTTTGCTCTTCTACGATCGCATCAACGCCGGGAATCCGACGCCGCAGCTTGGCCCGATCGAAGCGACGAACCCATGCGGCGAGCAGCCGTTGCTCCCTTATGAGTCATGCAACCTGGGCTCAATCAACGTCTCGCAATTCGTCACGGCTGGCGCAATCAATTACGAAGATCTGCGCGCGACGGTACATCACGCCGTTCATTTTCTCGACAACGTGCTGGACGCGAACTCCTACCCGGTCGAGGCCGTGCGAGAAGTCACGTTGGGGAACCGTAAGATCGGATTGGGGATCATGGGGTTTGCAGATTTGCTCACCGAGCTCCGCATCCCCTATGCCTCGGCGCCGGCGATAGCTCTCGCCGAAGAGTTGATGGGCTTCATTCAATCTGAAGCGAAACTCGCGTCGGCGGCGTTAGCCAAAAGGCGCGGTCCATTTCCAAATTTTCCTAACAGCCGGCTCAGCGCTGAGAAACAAGGTCCTCTCCGCAACGCCTGTGTCACGTCGATCGCGCCGACGGGAACGATCAGTCTGTTGGCTAACTGCTCGAGTGGGATCGAACCGTTTTTTGCGTTGAGCTATCGCCGTGAAGTGATCGGCGCGACGAAGACGATCGATGTGCACTCGGCCTTGCTCGAGATGCTGCGTTCGGAAGGTTCCGATTCGGAAGCGTTGTTAAGGCAATTACGATCAAGCGGCCGGCTTGACCGCACTTCGGCCTCTCCGGAACTACGCAACCTTTTTGCGACTGCGCATGAGATCACTCCCGAATGGCACATCAGAATGCAGGCGGCGTTTCAGAAGTTTATCGATACCTCCGTGAGCAAGACAATTAATCTTCCGAACAGCGCAGGGCCGGAGGCGGTGGCCGGTGCTTACCAGCTTGCTTTCCAGACGGGTTGCAAGGGCGTAACAGTGTTTCGGGATGGATGCAAGGCGCAGCAGGTGATTCGCGCGGGCATGGATTTGGATGCAGAACATTGCCCGGAGTGTGGCAACCCGCTGGTCATGCAGGGAGGTTGCCGGAATTGCCCATCTTGCGGCTACAGCATTTGCACGATATAAATGCCGGAGGCAGGTTGTTGTTGCGCCGCGAGCCTAAGCGGACTCGACCACGGAAGCATTAGAGTGGCGATGCAATCTGCCGAACCAATTAACACTAAAATGACCTTCTACACTAGAAGTGAACGAGAATTCACGCGGCATCACCAGGAAGAAATCGATATGGTGTTTTCCGGGATTGACTGCGTCCTGAACGATGAACAAGCGATCTATTGCAGCAGCGAGCTGACGACCGGCGCGCGACTTTACGAGGCCTTGCGTGAGCATAAAGTCAAAAATAGAGATGAGCTGAAGGAGAAACTGGGTAAGGCGTGGTTCGGAGCCAATATTTTCGACGCTAATGTAAAATTGGGTAAGGAATTTGCCCAATGCGTCCGCAACCGTCTTACTGACAAAACGATCGTAATTACCCCAGGGCCATTCGCGGCACCCACCTGGTCCCAGCCCGAATATCTTTTTTTCTGGGAGATGCTTCTGCGCACGCGAATCCAGTCCGGGTGCTTCAATCGGAACTGGCAATTCAGCAACGGTTGCACTTTTGAATTTGCGGTCGCGCTGGACGCTGGTCTTCCGACTGTCGATCACAACGGGGAGCCTCTCGAACTCGACGAAGGGATCCGGTTGATAGAATCGGCCATCCACCAACTCGAGACTGACGGATTCGACGCCTCGGCGCTACGCAAAAATCTCGAACGGCTGCACGCCACACGCTCGCAGGTGGGCGTATTATCACCGGCATAGCGTTGCCACGAGGCTTTGCTCAAGAGAGGAGGTGGTCCTCCATGGGTCTCCGATGCGGTCCCGAGCCGGCGGCTGCCCAAAGTGGCATTGCTTCGCGGGAGAAGAGAAGGTAACAACGGGGAGGGCACCCACGCGCATGGCCCATGATGTTTTCATTTCCCACTCGACGAATAATCGCGCGGTAGCGAACGCCGTTTGCGCGTCGCTCGAGAGCGTCGCGATCCGTTGCTGGATTGCACCGCGAGATGTCATGCCGGGGCGCTCGTACTCGGGCGAGATCACCCGCGCTATTCAGCAGAGCCGGGCATTCGTGCTCATTTTCTCGGAGTATTCGAATAACTCCGAGCAAGTCCTGCGGGAGGTGCAGCTGGCGGCAAATTCGCGTTTGCACATTGTGCAGTTTCGGATCGATGCGGTGGCCCCCAGCGATGACCTCGAATACTACCTGAGTGGTCCCCACTGGCTGGACGCGGTCACTCCACCGCTGGAGAATCATCTCGCCCAGCTCCAGGCGTCGGTGAAAGCGCTTCTTGCTTTGCCACGCGCAGGAGACACGGAGAAGGCGGCGCCGGCGGAAGTGGGCCGCGCTAGTAGCCCCGCCGAGCCACTCGGACAAACACGCCAGCCAGGGAACGTGATTTCTTCCCCAACTGCCTCGCCCTCGGTCGGAGCAAAACCTTCGACAAATGCTTGGAAGTGGCTGGCTCTTGCCGCCATCGCGCTGACAGTGCTTGGAGGCGTCGTCTTGTTCTTGATGTTCCGTCAGACGCGATCCAATCCCGCCGCAACGGTCGCAGCGGCTGCCACCAACACCACGCCGGCAACGCAGCCGCTTCCCTCCGTTCAGCCAACCCTGAACGCTGAGCCGTCTCGGTCCACTCCGTCATCGATCGCCGCGCCTCCCACGAACGCGGCTGCGCTGGTCAGCGCGACCGAGGCGGAGCGCTATGCAAAGGCTTTTTATCGCGAGATGGAACGCGGCGATGTGATCAAGGCAGCGTCGTACCTCGATGAGACAGTCGATTACTACGCCTTTGGTCCCAAGGACAAGGCCTTTGTCACCGAGCAGATGCGCCAATTCTTAGCCGCTCTCCCCATGCGGAGCTTTGAAGTTAGTGGCGTCAAGGTGCAGGACTCTGCGAAGCCGGCGATCGCGACAGTGCTCTTCGATGTGCGGTACTCGGCGCGGGATGTCCTTGGAAACTCCGGCACCGGTCATACCCGGGTGGAGTGGGACCTCACGAAACGCGCAGATGGGCTGAAAATCGTTCGGTCGAACTGGATGACCTATCCCGACGCTTCTCCCTCCCGCTGACGATCAACAAGAACTGCTCACGAGAGGAGTCGAACCTCCACGGGTTTCCCCATACGGTCCTGAGCCGTACGCGTCTGCCATTCCGCCACGTGAGCGAAGAGAATGGTTGATCTATGATGTTTGGGGTTTGATTTGTCAAAGCGTGTGAGGACGCCGCGGCAGCCGTCACAGAACGACAATCTTACGAGCGGCGCTTTTTGCGCGCGCGTTCTTCGAGCTGGTTCGCCTGCCGCGCTTTGCCTAACGAACGCAAGAGATCGGCGTAATTCGACGCGACGATTTCGTAGTCCTCCGGCGGCCGCTCCGTGGCCTCTTCCCAGGTCTTGATCGAGGCCCGATAAAGCTCCGAGGCCCGCGCGTAGTCGCCATTGGAGTGATAGACGACGGCGAGGTTGCACTTGGACTGCGCGATATCGGGATGCGTCGGCGGATGCGCCTTCTCCCGAATGGCGAGCGCGCGCAGATGGGTTTTCTCCGCTTCGGCAAAGCGGCGCTCGTTTGTGTAGAAAACGGCGAGGTTGTTCAGGACCGAAGCGACATCTGGATGATCCGGGCCCAACTGTTTTTCGTAAATCTCCAAAGCGTGCAGGTAGTAGGGCTCGGCCGCTTTCTGGCGCCCGGTCTTGCGATAGATCAAGGCGACGTTGTTCAACATCGTCCCCAGATCGGAATACGGGATGTCTTCCAGTTTGGAGCCGGTCTTGAAGGCGGCTTCATAGTAGCCGATGGCGGCATCGGTTTCGCCGAGGTTGTCGCAAAGAAATCCAAGCCGGCGGGCCGAACGAAAAAGCGCGCGGCCGTCAATTGGCTCCGCCTTTTCCAAAAACTCGTGCGCCTTGACAAGATAAGGTTTGGCGGCGGCCCGATCGCCGGCCTGGTCGTGAAGCTGACCGAGCTTCTCCAGGCTGAGCGTGTAGTTGCTGTCCCCCGGTTTGAAAGCGCGCTGCGCCAAATCGAGCGCGGTTTCCGCGACGCGAATTGCCTCAGGCAGCCGGTTGCTGGCACGCAGCATGTCCAGCTTGTCGTTGAGGATGCTCCACAACTTTTCGCTGCCCTTCATGCGGCATTACCAACCCTCACTCAGTTGGCTGACAAGGTGGCCTGCTAATTCTTCGGCGGCCAGCGGCAAGGCCTGCCTTTCGTCCGTGCTCACATCCGCGCCCACGAAAAAGCTGGTCGATCCGGCTGCGTCCGCCGGGCCCGCGAGCGTCTTACCGTCCCGTCCGACGAGCGTATAGTGCACCCGCAGCGAAAGATTGAATTCAGTCGTGGCAAGGACGTTCCCGCGGAGAGAACGCGCCGGCGAGCGGCCGACTACGACGATCTCGCCTCTCAGGGTCGCATCGGCGTTGTCTTCGTTCACGATGCGAAACGTGCCGTCCTGTTGAAACTGCTTAATGACCGTGCCAGTCACCAAAACCTCGATTCGCGGCACGAGCGTTTTGTTGCGGAACGTCGGGACTGCGATGGAATGAATCTCGCGAAGATAAGCCGGAGTAGCCG
>Ga0137396_10002166_pt1 | contig 10668 bp, 10 predicted proteins | sample czc16metaG_FD_108284 | JGI IMG/M metagenome (GOLD analysis project Ga0137396, IMG submission 108284) | Vadose zone soil microbial communities from Angelo Coast Range Reserve, California, USA - czcobulk3.16 metaG | ecosystem: Environmental > Terrestrial > Soil > Vadose zone | place: USA... | reverse complement strand
GTGGATTCGATCCTGAGCGGGCAAGGGCGGCGGCTGAAGACGGATACGGTCACGAATCTGAGCCGGCGCGAGCAGGAAGTGCTGGATTCGCTGCTGGAGAATTTGTCGAACAAAGAGATTGCCAGCAAGCTGAATATCGCGGAGCGCACGGTGAAGTTTCACGTGTCGAATTTGTTGAGCAAGTTTGGCGTGCGGCGGCGGGCGGATTTGATTTTGCTTACGTTTCAGCGGCGCATGGCGATACCGTAGCGGAATCGTAGAAAATCCAAACAATAACTAGGAAAGAAGAGCCCCGTAGGGGCGGGGACGCGCCCTTCGTTCCTCAGGATAAACTGAAGCGCGGCCCTACAACGTCGCGTTCATGTGTACGTCCGCAGCGTGTCCTGGCGGCGAATCTAGTCGGAGAATTTGAAGCGGATGATGCACCAGAGGGCTTGGACGCCGTCTTTCCAGGTGATTTTTTTTCCTTCTTCGTAGGTGCGGCCGGCGTAGGTGATGGGAACTTCGTAGATCCGCCAACTGTGCTTGGCGATTTTGGCGGTGATTTCGGGTTCGAAGCCGAAGCGATCGGAGCGAATCTGAATGCCTTGCAGGACCTCCTTGCGAAAAACTTTGTAGCAGGTCTCCATGTCGGTGAGTTTCAGGTTGGTGGAGATGTCGGAGAGCAGGGTGAGGAATTTGTTGGCGACGTAGTGCCAGAAATAGTGAACGCGCTGAGGGCCGCCGAGAAAGCGCGAGCCGAAGACGACATCGGCGCGGCCGTCGAGAATGGGCTCGAGGAGCTTGGAATAGTCGCGGGGATCGTATTCGAGATCGGCGTCCTGGACGAGCACGATTTCGCCGGTGGATTCGGCGAAGCCGCGGCGCAGAGCGGCGCCTTTGCCTTGATTTTGCGGCTGAAAGAAAAAGCGGAGATCGCGCAGCTCTATGGGATCATCGCCGTCTTGGGCGGAGGCGAATGCGTCGCCGCGGGATTGCCGTGCGGCCAGATTTTCGAGGATTTGCCGGGTGCCGTCGGTGGAGCAATCGTCGATGACCAGAATTTCTTTGCGCATGGGCGATTCGATGACGCGACGCAGGATTTCTTCGATGGTGGGCTTTTCGTTGTAAACGGGGATGACCACGGAGAGTTTGGGGTCGTGCAGTCCGGAGGGATTGCGGCGCGTAGACATGAGGAAAGGGGATTGTAGCGGCGGGGTAAACGGGAGTAAAGCGAGCTGTCTTCGAGCTATGATGGTGCGGCGATGACGACGTTTTATATTGAGCAGTTTGGGTGCAGGGCTACGCAGGCGGATGCGGCGGCGATTGAGCGGCAACTGCGCGACCGCGGATTTGCGGCGGCGCGTGAATCGGCGTCGGCGGACGTGGTGATTGTGAATACGTGCACGGTGACCGCGGCGGCGGATGCGCAGGCGCGAGAGGCGATTCGGAAGGTGCATGCGCGGAACCCAGCGGCACGAGTGATTGCGACGGGATGCTACGCGCAGCGGGCGCCGGAGGAGTTGGCGGCGCTGCCGGGCGTTTCGTGGGTGGTGGGAAATTCACACAAGCCGGAAATTCCGCGGCTGATGGATTCGATGGCCGGCGGAGCGGCGGGGGAATCGGCGAGCGGGTTTGTGCCGGCGGGCGCGCTTGGCGAGGAGAAATTTTCGCTGCTGCATGGGCCGGCGAAGATTTTGACGGGGAATATTTTCGAGCAGAGGGCTTTGCTGGCGGCTCCGGTGATTGGGGGCGAGGGGAATCACACGCGGCCGGTGGTGAAGATACAAGACGGTTGCAATAGCCGTTGCGCATATTGCGTGATTCCGTTTGTGCGCGGGAGAAGCCGGAGCCTGGAGCCGGAGCAGGTGATGGAGGAGATTGCGCGGCTGAGCGCCGCGGGTTACCGCGAAATTGTGCTGAGCGGGATCAATTTGGGAACGTTCGGGCGGGATTTGTCGCCGCGCGTGGAATTGATGGAGCTTTTGCGGCGGATTTTGGAGGAGACGAGCGCGCAGCGGTTGCGCATCAGCTCGATTGAGCCGATGGATGTGACCGAGGAGCTGATTGCGCTGTTTGGGTCAAGCGAGCGGATGGCGCAGCATTTTCATATGCCGCTGCAGTCGGGCTGCGACCGGGTGCTGGCGGCGATGCACCGGCGGTATCGCGCGGAGCACTATGCGCGGCGAGTGGAGCTGATTCGCGAACGATTGCCGGATGCGGCGATCGGTGCGGATGTGATTGCGGGTTTTCCCGGCGAGACGGATGCGGAGCACGCGGAGACGGTGGCGTTAATTGAACGGCTGCCCTTCAGCTATTTGCATGTGTTTTCGTATTCAAGGCGGCCGGGGACGCAGGCGGCGGAGCTTGCGGATCAGGTGGCGGCGCCAGTGGTCAAGAATCGCGCGCGGGAGTTGCGAGCGCTTGGCGAAAAGAAGGCAAGAGAATTTCGGCGGTCGCAGACTGGGCGGGAGTTGCGGGTGCTGACGCTGCGGCACGAGCAGGAAGCCGCGGAGACAACCCCGGCATTGTCGAGCAATTATTTGCGGGTTGGCGTGCGGGGGAAATTCGCGCCGAACGAGTGGGTGGACGTGACGGTTACAGAGGCTGATGGATTGGTCGGGGAGCCCGCGCTGTGGACGCTTCCGAATAGCTGTAGTTGAGGTCCTTTGGTCCGGCCCTTCGGTTGCGCAGTTCAGGGTAAACAAAATGCGCCGAAGCCTCAGGATGACACCACCAGAAACTGCTAATCCTCAAAAATGACTTGGGCGAGGGCTTGCGCTTCCGTGTGCGTGATGCTGAGGGAGATGCGCTTCACGCCGAGCTGGGCGGCGATTTTTGCGGCTTCGCCGGTGAGGGCGAGGGTTGGGCGGCCGCTTTGTTCGCGGAGGACTTCGAAATCGAGCCAGCGGATACCGCGGCGCCAGCCGGTGCCGAGCGCTTTCATGGCGCCTTCTTTGGCGGCGAATCGGCCGGCGTAGCGTTCGAACTTGTTCTTGAAGCGCTCGCAATATTCGATTTCGTTGGGCGTGAAGACGCGGCGGAGAAAGGGCTGGCCGCGGCGCTCAATGGCTGCTTTGATGCGCGGGACTTCGGCGATATCTACACCCAGGCCAATGATCAAGAAATTTTCCTCGCGCGCGAGAGGCGGGAGCTCGCGAACTGCGATTATACTTATACATTCATGGCGGCGACCAAGGGATCCAGGGCCAAGAACAAAATAGGCAAAAAGCGAAAACCGCTCCGGGCGAGCGCATCGCGATGGACGCAGTGTGTTCGGCGCGGCGTGCGTGTCTTGCAGGTTCCAGCGTTGAGGAAGCTGCCGTGGCTGGTGCACGGGTTCAGCACGCGCATGGGAGGGGTGAGCGAGCTGGATCGGAAGCGCGTCTTGAACCTAGGATTTACGGAGTGGGATAAGCGGGAAAATGTGAAGGAAAACCGGCGGCACTTTCAAACGGCGCTAGGCGCGCAGGATTTGAAGTTGGTTTCGCTGCTGCAATTCCATTCCGATACGATTTTGCATTTCGAATCGGCGCCCACCGAGCCTGCACGGGGGGATGCGGCGGTTACGAAGAGCGCAGGGCTGCTGCTGGCGGTGCAGACGGCGGACTGCGTGCCGATTTTGCTGGTGGATCCGAAGAATCGCGCGGTGGCGGCGGTGCACGCGGGATGGCGCGGGACGTTGGCGCGCATCGTGGAAAAGGCGATTGGGCGGATGCAGATGCAGTTCGGGTCGAAGGTGCAGGATTTGCTGGCGGCGATCGGGCCGGCGATTGGCGGATGCTGCTATGAAGTGGGAACCGAAGTGGCAGCGGCGTTCAGCGGGCAATTTGCGGATGCGGCGGAATTTTTCGATGAGTTGCGCACGGGCGACGAACCGAATCCGCTGCAATGGATGAACATGATGCCGCCGGGGCATCAGCCGCCGCCGAAGAAAGTGCTGCTGGATTTGCGGAAGGCGAATCGCTCGCAGTTGGAAGCCGCGGGCGTGCCGGCGAAAAATATTTTTGCGAGTGACTTGTGCACCGGATGCCGGCGGGACCTTTTGTTCAGTTATCGAAAAGAAGGAGCGCAGAGCGGGCGGATGATGGCGGTGATTGGGATTCGAGCGAAAGAGAAGAGAGCGGCGCGCCGGTAGAATCTTTACGGTTGCGGCGCGGCGGTGTTGGCATTTGCCGGCGCGATGTTGAGGAGCGCGAGCTGGCCGCAGGCGGCCATTACGTCGCGGCCGCGGGAGTAGCGGACGAAGGCGGGGATGCCGCGGTCGACCAGGATTTTGCGGAAAGCTTCGATGTCGTCGGCGGAGGATTCGCGGTAGGGGAGCTCGCCAGGGTTCCACGGGATCAGATTCACCTTGACGGATTTTAGGTTGGCGAGGAGGCGAACGACGCGGCGGGCGTCCTCGGGAGAATCGTTGACGCCGCCGAGCATCACGTATTCGAAGGTGAGATGCTCCCAGGGACGGAGCGGGTAGTTGCGGCAGGCTGCAAGGAGAGCGGCGAGGGGATATTTGCGGTTGATGGGCATTACGGCGTCGCGCTGCTCGTCGTTGGAGGCGTTGAGGGAGATGGCGAGCTTGGGGCGGATTTTTTCCTGGGCGAGGCGCTTGATGCCGGGGACGATGCCGCTGGTGGACAACGTGACGTGCTTGGGGGAGAGCGCGAGGCCCTCGGGGTCGAGGATGATGCGCAGAGCGGCCATGACGGGGTCGAAATTGAGAAGCGGCTCGCCCTGGCCCATGAGGACTAGATTAGTTTGCGGCGCGAGTTGGGATTTGTGCTGCTCGAGCGGGAGCAGGATTTGCGCGAGGATTTCCGCGGGGGTGAGATTGCGGATCAGGCCGAGCTGCGCGGTGAGGCAGAAGTGACAGTCGACCGCGCAGCCGGCTTGCGTGGAGACGCAAATGGTTTGGCGGCCGGTGCTGGGCATGAAGACAGCCTCAACGGAGGCTGGTGCTGATTTTCTTTTTGCATCCGCTCCGGAATCCGATAAGCCGAATAAGTAGCGGACGGAGCCGTCTTGCGAGGCGTAGGTTCGCTTCACGGTCGGCAATGTAATGGTGGCTTCGGTAGCAATGCGTTCACGCAGCGCGACGGGCAGATTGCTGATTTCGCGGACGGAGAATTTTCGCTCGGCGTAGAGCGCGTGATAAAGCTGGCCGCCGCGGTAAGCGGGTTCGCCGAGCGAGACGAGGAAATCGCGCAGCTCATTTTTGGATTTGCCTAGAAGCTCCATCGCGGTCCTTGCTAGTCCATTATTTCACGAACTGCGGAGATGTTCGCTCGGCTGATAGTGCGGGGACTGGACGCTCTACTTCTTGGCGGGTGCGCGCTATAATTTGGCGACAGCCCAGCTTTGGAACGGCCGAGGCGCGACATGCACAAACAAGTGAAAATTGCGACGCAGCAATTGCCCATTAGCGAGTGGGTCGAGGGGTTGGCGGCGATACGCGAGCGGGAGTTCACGCTCGAAGCGGTGCAGGATTACATTTTGCAACATGCGGTGCGGCCGGAGACGCTGGAGAAGTATCTTTTCTACTCGAAGGGGAATTACACGCGGAATCTTATTTTCAAGAACGATGTGTTCGAGTGCATGACCATTTGCTGGGAGATCGGGCAATTCAGCCGCATCCACAATCATCGTGGGCAGAATTGCTGGATGTCCGCGCCGATCGGGCGGCTGCGGGTGCAGAATTTTCGCGTGGACGAGCGCGACGCAGTGTGCGGTACGTGCCACATCGTTCCTACGGACACGTACGACATGGACGCGGGGCACCCGGCGTACGTGAATCCGCTGCAGCCGGTGCACCAGGTGCTGAATTTGGCGGAATTCAATCAGCGGGCGGTCAGTATCCATGTGTACTCGAAGCCGTTTGATACCTGCGAGATTTACTTGCAGGAGAAGGGCACGTATTCGGACGTGCCGCTGCATTACACCAGCGAGTACGGGAAGTTGAACCCGGCGGAGAAACTGCTGTAACTCGGGTGACAAACCACAAGTTCTTGTCCGAAACGGCTTTAGGAGCCATTCTTCTTGTCCGTTTCGCCATTCGGCTGGCGGCGAAGGAAGTCAGCCTTTCTTTCCTCCGTAACTGTAAGTAAACACGTTAGTTGTCGTCCGGTTTTCTCCTTATTTCTTCTTTCCTCCCGCATGTGTCACAATTCCTGTATGAGCACGGAGGCGCGCGACATTCGCAAGCAGGTGCTGCCCAATGGCCTGGTGGTCATTACGGAGACGATGACGCACGTGCGCTCGGTTTCGGTCGGCGTGTGGGTGCGCAACGGCTCGCGCCGGGAAGTGCCGGAGGAGAACGGGCTGGCGCACTTCATGGAACATATGGTTTTCAAGGGCACGGAGCGGAGGTCGGCTGAAGCGATCGCGCGGGAAATGGATTCCGTGGGCGGGATGCTGGACGCGTTTACGTCCAAGGAGCAGATTTGCTTCAACGCCAAAGTGTTGGACGAGCATCTGCCTATCGCGTTCGATGTGATTGCGGATTTGGTGTTGCGGCCGAAGTTTGATTCCGAAGACGTGAAGAAGGAACGCCAGGTGGTCTTGGAAGAGATCAAGATGGATCTGGACAACCCGGAGTATTTGCTGCATGAGATTTTCACGAGCGGCTTCTGGCCGAGGCACCCGCTGGGCCGGCCGATTTTGGGGACGCCGGAAACGGTGCGCAAATTCAACAAGGATTCGTTGCGGAAACGATTTGGGTGCTGGTTCGCGCCGGACCGCTTTGTGCTGACCGCGGCGGGAAACGTGCCGCACGAAAAAGTGCTGGAGCTGGTGGAGCGCGAATTCGGCGACTTGAAACCGGCGGGAAAAGTTGAGGAGCACGCTGCGCCGTCGACCGAGGCGCCCATTCATCTGGAGACCAAACGCGATCTCGAGCAGGTGCACGTGTGCATGGGCGTGCCGTCTTATCCGCTGGCGCACGAGGGGCGGTTTGCCGTGGCGGTGATGAACAACCTGCTCGGCGGCGGCATGTCTTCGCGTCTTTTCCAGAATATTCGGGAAAAATTGGGGCTGGCGTACGCGGTGTTCAGCGAATTGACGCCGTATTCGGATGCGGGAATGATGACCGTGTATGCGGGCACGGCGCGCGAAACGGTCGGCCAGGTAATCGACCTAATCGTGAAGGAGTTTCGCGATTTGAAGGAGTCGCAGGTCAGCGAGGAGGAGCTGCTGCGCGCCAAGAATCACCTGAAGGGCTCGCTGATGCTTTCGCTGGAATCGACCAGCGCACGAATGTCCAACCTGGCGCGGCAGGAGCTGTACTTCGGGCGCTTTTATTCGCTAGACGAAATCCTCGAGTCCATCAGCGCGGTAACGCGCGAAGAAGTGCAGTCGCTCGCCCAGGAATTCTTCCGGCCGGAGCAGATCGCCGTAACCGTACTCGGCCCGCTAAATGGTTTCACCCTGGATCGATCGCGCCTGGCCTGTTAGGCTCCCTGTCTCATCCCTCGGCTTTCTATCTTCGCTTTCTAATCTCAATTTGGGCAACTCCCGTGCTATTTCGTTGACGCCAAGGGTGCGCTCTGCGATGATTTTGGAAATTTGGTTGGGCTGCACTGGGGGAAAGCGATCGGCTTGCGCGTGTCCATACTGGCGTCGGGTAGCTCGGGGAACATCACCTTACTCGAGACGGAGAGCACTCGCCTCCTTATTGACGCCGGACTTGGCAAGCGCGAAACCCTGGTACGGTTGGCGGCTGTCGAGCAGAGCGTTGACCGGCTCGACGGCATTCTGATCACTCACGAACACAACGATCATTGCAGCGGACTGCCGCAGATGCTGGGCTTGTGGAAGGCGCCGCTGTATGTCACCGAGCCGACGATGAATGAGCTTGAGCGCACGCTGCCGCAGACGCTGGGCAAGCGGCTGCGCGGGGTGGAAAAAATTCAGGCGGGGCAGCGGTTTTGCGTTGGCGACATCGAAGTGCATGCGTTTGCGATTCCGCATGATGCCGCGGACCCCATTGGATTCACGTTTCGCGCGGATGGCGTGAAGCTGGCGCTGGTCACGGACCTGGGATACATGCCGGCGTTGGTGAAAGTGCATTTGCGGGACGCGGATTGCCTGGTGCTGGAATCGAATCACGATTTGGACATGCTGAAAGTGGGGCCGTATCCGTGGGTGGTGAAGCAGCGCGTGTTGAGCCGCACGGGACATTTGTCAAACCATGCGGTGAGCGAATTTCTGGCCGATCCGGACGGGTTCGATGCGCGAGCGCGGTTTCTGGTGCTGGCGCATCTTTCGCAGGAAAACAACAATCCGGATTTGGCGCGAATTTCCGCGGAAGAGGCGCTGGGCCGGCGCCCGGCGGAATGCGCGTTTGGCGGACAGCTTCTGGTGGCATCGCAAGAAGTGCCTCTGACAACCATTCAACTGTAGTTTCCCAGCTGACTGTTTCGGGGCATCTGCAAAGCACAACTTACTTTCGGCTGGCGTACTCGGAAGCGCCCAAGAAATGCAACGAAACATAGGGCTCGTCCCCAACGACCCAAGAGTCGTGACCGGGCGGAACGTAGAAAACCTGTCCCGCGCGCATCTCAATCACATCACCATTGCTCATCGCCGCAGTCGCGCGGCCGGAAATGACCATGCCCACATGCTCGACAAGGCATTCTTTCTGTCCCAGCGCCCTGCCAACGTGTTCGGACCAGCGCCAACCCGGTTCGTAGGTGGCGCGGCCAATGGTCATGCCGCCCAAATGAACAATTTCAAATTTTCCTTTCTCAAATGTGCGGACTTCGTCCGGAGACTCAAACCGCTTAAGCACGACTTCTGTCATGGCGCGCTCCTTTGCGTAAGACGTTTCCTCAGGCGCTAAAGCGCAACACGCGACGAAGCCAAATGTCGGAGCTTGAAGCTCCGACCCCGAGCACTAGCGACCTCCTCGCAGATAATCGTCGGTTTTGTTGAGCCAGTCTTCGCGCGGGGGATCGAAAATATCGAGGTCGACGGTGTCTTCGAGGGCCCAGGCTTCGTGGGGCATGTGCGGGGGGATGCACAGGACTTCTCCGGCGCGGACGACGATCTCTTTTCCATCAATCGCGAACTTCAGTGCGCCTTCCAAAATGTAGGTAACTTGCTCGTTGTGGTGGTGATGGAGCGGGACGTGCGCGCCCTTCTGCAGGAGTACGCGCGCCAGCATGACTTTATCGCCGACGAGCATCTCGCGGTCGATCAACGGATTGAGTTGTTCGCGTTCGACGGTTTTCCAGGGAATGTATTTCATTTTTGCTGTTGCGGTCATTTTGCTTCTCCGTAGAGGCGCGCGGCATTGTCGTGGAGATACATGCGCGCGAGTTCGAGTGCTTTTTCTTCCGTGAATGCGCCTTCGGCGACGAGTTCGGCTAGAGCCGCGGCGACGGCGGTGCGCGCGGAGCGCGCCGCGAGCCAGAATGTTTCCTCGGCACCGACGGCGTCGTTGAACGGAAACGCGTCGGAGCCGAACATCATGCGCTCGGGATAGAGCGAAATCCACTGCTTCAGGATATTTTTCAGCTCGGAAGGATAAACGTAGTAGCCGACGAGAGAGGAATCGGTGTAGATATTTTTCGCCGCGGTGAGCCAGATCATTTCCAGAGTGTACGGATAGCCGCCGTGGATCAGAACGAATCTCGTTTTGGCGTAGCGCGGGTCGCGCAAGACATTTTCCAGGTTGAGCGGGTTGCCGTTGCGCAGGCTGAAATAATCGCCGATGCCCACGGCGCTGTGAAAATGGACGGGCAGGTTGAGTTTTCCGGCCTGATCGATGAGCACGCGAAAGATGTAATCCTGGAAGGTGCGGTAGTCTTCGTTGGAGGGAACGCCGCCGGAGTGGTATTTGGAGTAGATGGCCTCGGCTTTTTCGCGCGGGGGATCGGTGAAATAGAGGCTGCGGAAGTAGGCGGCCTCGAATTTCATAGCGACGCCGCCTTTTTTCTGATTATCGGCCAGGGTCTGGCGCACGAAGGATTCATAGCCGGCGAGATCGGTGGGCAAGCCGTTGACGTTTTCTTGCTGCATGTAGCGATGCAGGACCTTTTCCTGCAGCGGGATGTACACGCCCATGTCCGGATTCTTGCCGGTCTGGTCGCGATTATCGAGCGGGAAGAGAAAGGAGTCGACGAAGAACACCCAGTGGAAGCGTTTGGGGTCGAGATACGGCCCGAGAGCCACGCGATTGGCCAGGCAGATTTCGATATTTAGCTTGTCAAGAATGCTGTCCCAATACGCGGTGCCGCCCGCCGCTTCCGCAGCTTTCTTTTTGTCGATTAGCCATTTGGCGTGTTCAGGCTGGAAATCATCGTAGGGATAGCCGAATAGCGCTTTGGCAGCGGCGACGAATTCGGGATTGGAGTCGCGGAGCCGGAGGACGGAGCTTTCATCGGGCGGAGCGGCTTGCGCGTCCATGTCGGAGTCGTCGGGAAAGGTGGCGTGGGAATGGTTGTCGTAGATGGGGATACGGTCGATCTGGGGGAGGAGATGGTCGTAGATTCTTTGGACGTCGGCGTCAGACGCGAAGGGTTTCGCCTGCCCTTGCATCGAAGTTGCTGCCAGAAGTATCGCGGTAATTGCTGATCCCACCTGAAAGAATCGTTTCATTTTCCCCCGCTCAAAACTTCAACGCGAAACGGTTGCACGCCAGCGCGCGGAAACGCGCTCGATGCGCTCCAGAGCTTCTTCCAGAAGATTGCGGGC
>Ga0137396_10002164_pt1 | contig 10679 bp, 9 predicted proteins | sample czc16metaG_FD_108284 | JGI IMG/M metagenome (GOLD analysis project Ga0137396, IMG submission 108284) | Vadose zone soil microbial communities from Angelo Coast Range Reserve, California, USA - czcobulk3.16 metaG | ecosystem: Environmental > Terrestrial > Soil > Vadose zone | place: USA... | reverse complement strand
GGTGTCGTTGGAGTCGATGGCCACCGAGACCGCGCCGAGCTCCTCGCCGGGGGCCTCGCCGTAGATGTGCTTGTAGTCGTCGTAGACGTTGCGTGTCTCGGTCAGCCACCGCCCGAGCTCGGCCGGACCCGAGCGCAGGACCACGTACGTGACCAGACCGCTGCTCTCGCTCTTCACGATCGTGCCGGCGGGCGCCGTGGTGTCCCAGACGTAGCCGATGATCCGAGACCGGAAGGCCGTGGGCGAGCGGGGAAAGGTGACGTAGACCTGCGCCGCCTCGTCGTCCGTGGCCTTGCGGCGGCAGTCGGCTCCCGCGGGCAAGGTCACCACCTTCCAGCGCCAGACCATCAGGGGAGACTTCGTGACGTCGATCCTGGTCTCCTTGCTGATCGTCGAGTTGTCGCCCCGGCTGCGAAGTCGCAGGACCCTGTCGGAGCCCTCGGCGGCTATCATGAAGTCGTACTTCGGACTCCCCCAGCTGTGGCCTTGCCAGCCCTCGGGAATGCCCGTTCGGCCCTGCGGCTGCCGTGACCAGTCCTCGACCACGATCGTCGGCAGCTCGGCCGGGACGGCGGCGGCCGACGCGTGCAACGCCAGGGCGAGAGAGATGAGGAGACGCCGCATGCGCTCGCCTTCGAGTGTAGGCCGCGAGCGTTACGGGGCGATGACGAGCTAAGGTCAGAGTCACCGCGGGGGGCCGGGGGGCGACGCTTGTAGCCTGAGACCGTATTCCTAGACGTCGCGAAAAAATCGGAGTTGACGTGAGCCGCTGCCAGCTTTAGGTTCCCGGATCTGAGGAGGAGAGCCAATGGCCGTCATGCCACCCCCTTCTGCCAACAGACCGATGGGCAGCGGACTGACGTTCACCAAGATGAGCGACCTGGGGATAGGTCAGGGGATGGATCTCACGTACAAGGCGACGGACGCGTCCGCGAAGGTGTTCCTCTGCGTCGGCGAGGCGGACAACCGCGTGCTCGTGACCGGGACGACTCCCTCATCGCGTCAGGCGGCGGTGCTGGCGGCGATCGATCAGTTCGGGGCCTGGGGCCAAACCATCCAGCTCTGGATGGTCGCGGAGAAAAACGGGGAGGTCACCGCGCGGACGGCCGCGGTTGCCTACCGCTCACACGTGAAGCCGTACCGCGGAAAGCTGAAGATCAGCGAGATCGCGGCCGATCAGCCGCCGATGACCTATCCCGGTAACGGCAAGGGACGCTTGCTTTCCAAGCCGATCAACGATCGCTACTACTTCGTCTACGGTGGGAAGCTCGAAACCAACAACGACATGCGAGGATTCGACTGCACGAGCTTTCCCATGGTGCTTTTCTCGATCAAGCAATTGACCCCGCCGGGCTATGGCAAGCAAGTCTGTGATGGGTGTGGGGCCGTGAAGTGCGAGATGGAGCAACTGAAAGGCGCCGACCTTGCCAAGAGATTCAAGGAAGACACCATTCCCAACGGCCTGTATATCCTGTTCAGCGAAGGCCACGTCCTGCTCTACAACTCGGACCTCAATACGCTGTACGAGTTCAACTACGGAGGATTTCGAGCGACTCCGGCGGCCCAGCGCACGCTGCAGGCCCCGCGGGATCTGTGGTGGATGAGAAAGCTGAGCGAGAGCTATCGGCCGCTCTTCGGGTGACCGGTAGTGTTGCGGGTTGGTCGGCCGCGCGAGCTCAGGTCTTTCCGAGCTCGTACCTCGCGGCTTGAGACAGTCGTTGAAGAACTGGCGTCGCTTTTCCGCGTTGACCTTCCAGCGCCAGTTGAGGTTTTCCCGGATCCAGATCGAGATGAACCCGAGGTCGCTCTCGGCTTCTCGGCGCGCCTGAGCGTCGCAGTCGAGCAGGTCCAGCAGCACGCGCGTCGCCTCGGTCGCGGTCGACAGATGGGAGAGCCGCACGGTTTGCGACGTGGAGCCCACTTCGGGCTTCGTTTCGTATCCCGCGGCAATCATGCAGGCGGCGAAGCCGGTGAGGATGGCCGCCGTTTTCTTCCCCCACTCGTGGCATCGTTTGCGGTCGGCCTCGACCTGGGTCGGGCTCTGGTCCTTGAGCGGCGTCGCCTTGATATTCGCGGTGGTGCTACAGCCGGTCAGCGCCAGGAGGGTGAGACCGAGCAGCGCCCTCGTCATCGGCTCAGAGCGTAGCACGCGAGACGGGGTTCCCCCGATTCCGTCGCCGCGCCGCGCGGCGGTACAGACGGGCTCTGAAGCTGCCGGCCGTGGCGTGGACGCATAGAGGAACTGCCTGGCGGCTTCCAGCGACTGCTCCGGTTGTCGCTAACGCTTCTGGTAGCGCCTGCCGCCGAGCGCCGGCGGCGGGGTGGCGAAGTCTTCGGAGTCTTCCGGTCCCCGGAACTGATTGTCGTCGGCGACGGAGACCTCGACCCGTTTCCAGCCCCTGGCCCGCATGCAGGCGCGATAGATCTGCTCCCTGCTGTCGGAGCCGAACGGGCTCTGCCGCACGTCCTCGATGCAGGCCGCGCTTTCTCGCTCGAAGTCCGCGACAGTCCCGCCCGGGCGCTCCCAGTAGTGGGTGCACCCCGCGGCGGTCAACACGATCAGGGCGGCGAGGAGTGATTCAGGAGCGAGCCCGCCGATCTTCGTCTTCATGAGCGCTCTCCTCTAGATTTTGGCGCAGGGCCGTGTGCGGAGATGGTCGAGCCATCCGGCCTTTGCGGCGAGTGATAGACGGAGCCGGAGCGCGGCTCGTCAGGAAACGGGATCGCGGCTCGCGAGCATCCGGCGATCAGTAGCGAAAAGGCCAGCGCAACGAGGGCGTGACGGGAAGGCGCGCGCAGAAGACCGCGGCGTGGAGCGGGCGCCGATGAGCGCCGGAGCATCATGCGTGTACGCTGCGCCCAAGCTAAGGCGGTGGGCGCGGTCGTCAATGGTCTTGACCGACCGATGCCTTGACCGACCGAGCACTCGGCCCGCCCCGCGTGGGTGTCGACGTTCTTTACTATCCCGGATTGCGGGGGGGCGAACGCAGCGGGAACCGATTGATTTCAATCACACCCCGTCGTTTGGCACCCGGCATGCCCAGTAGAGGGAAGTGGGAAATTTTGCGCGCGTTGCGTCGTCGGCTGGCCAGGGCCCTCGAGCGCTTGCGGGCCTCGGCAGCCTCGGGTATGTTACGCGCCGGCATGACGCGCCGGCTCATCGGATTCGCGGTAGTTGGAACGCTCGTCTGCGGCCAACTCCTGGCGTACGCCGATCCCCCCGATCCGACCTGGATCGCGGGCTTCTGGGACAACGCCGACTTCGACGACGTCGTCGTTCACATCACGTCCACGTCGAGCGTGACCGAGACGGGCTTGGTGTCCGCGCTCGAGCCGCACTGGGCACCGATCTGGACTGTGCAGTCGGTCGACGACCGGCTCGATCCGAACCAGATCTTCGCCCCGCACCAGCCTCGAGGTCCTCCGCTCGCTTGATCCTCCCCGCAGGGTGGCTGCCGAATGCGGCGGTCGGCCTGATTAACTCGAGTCGCGAGAACCAGCCACGGGATGCCGACCGGCCAAAGGCGGTCCCCCAAGCTGGCGGCGACGCTCAGATTCATGGTTGGAAGAGGAGGGGCTTGTGAAGGTCGACGAGGTTCCGATCTTCGAGCGGAGCGCGGCCATGCGCTCCATCGGGGCGACGATCGACAGCGTCGCCGACACGGATGCGACCGTCCTCCTGCGCGGAGAAAGCGGGGTCGGGAAAGATCTCGTAGCACGCGCCCTCCATGCCCGGTCCGCTCGACGCCAGGGTCCGTTCGTCAGTGTCAATTGCGCCGCGATCCCATCCGGGCTGCTCGAGTCCGAGCTGTTCGGCTACGAGAAGGGGGCCTTCACCGGCGCCATCCGGCGCAAGCTCGGACGCTTCGAGCAGGCGAAGCAGGGCACGATCTACCTGGACGAGATCGGCGATATGTCGCACGAGCTCCAGGCCAAGCTCCTGCACGTCCTCCAGGACCTTCGGTTCTCGCGCGTCGGCGGCGAAGCGCAGGTCGAGGTCGACGCCCGTGTGATCGCCGCCACCAATCGAGATCTCGAAAAGGCTCTGGCCCAGCTGGAGTTCCGCGAGGACCTGTACTACCGACTCAACGCGGTCGAGCTGCGCATCCCGCCGCTGCGGGAGCGGCGCGAGGAGATCCCCGGATTGGCGGCCTGGTTTCTCGATCGATTCAACGTCCAGTACGGACGACACAAGCGACTGTCGCCCGAGACTCTGGACCTCCTCAGCGAACATCCGTGGTGGGGCAACGTCAGAGAGCTGGAAAACGCGGTTCGCCGCATGGTGGTGCTCGCCGACGGCGAGCAGGAGTTCGCCGCCCTCGTCGAGGATGGTCGGCGTCGCTGCGGAACGCCCGCTCGGCTCGTGCCGACCGGCGAGGGTCTGCGCGAGATCGCGCGCCGCGCGGCGCGGGAGGCCGAGCGGACCGCGCTCGCCGAGGTGCTCGAGCGCGTGCGGGGCAATCGGCTCGAGGCCTCTCGGATCCTGAGGGTCAGCTACAAGACGATGCTGAACAAGATCACGGAATACGGTTTGACGCGCAGGAACGGTCAATCGGGCTCCGCCGCCGCGGTAGCGTCGTCGGGGGTTCTTCGGGCGGCGCCGCCGCCCGACCCGACGCTCGCTCGCGCCGCGACGCGAAATAGCCGACATTCCCGACCTCCCGGCTAAGATGAGGCCGTGGACGGCCCGACCACGCGGGAGGGACACGGTCTATGACCCGAGCTCTCACGGCTCTGGCGGTGCTCGGCGCCGCCGCCACGGTGTTGTTCGGCGCGTGCGATCGCGGCGCCGGCGGCGGGAAGTCGATCACCGTGGTGATCGCCGAGTACAGCAAGGACCACACGAAGGCGTTCTGGCAAGGCCTGTCCGAGCAGTACACCAAACAAGCCGGGGTGAAGGTCGACCTCCGGATCGTCGATTGGAACTCGATCGATCAGCAGGTCAGCACGATGATCCAGAACAATCAGCCGCCGGACGTGCTGAACTTGAATTCGTTCTCCAGCTACGCCAAGGACCATCTCCTGTATCCCGCCGACGAGGTGCTGTCGCCGAACACCCGAGACGACTTCATCGGAGCCTTCGTTCGCGGGGGCGAGTACCAGGGCAAGCTCTATGGATTCCCGATTCTCTCGAGCGCGCGCGCGTTCTTCTACAACAAGGACCTCTTCGCCCGCGCCGGCCTCGCCAGCCCGCCGAAGACCTGGGACGAGTTCGTGCAGGCCGCCCGCAAGATTCAGGGTCTCGGCGGCGGCGTCATCGGTTACGCGCTGCCGCTCGGGCCCGAGGAAGCGCAGGCCGAGTGGGCGATCTGGATGTGGAACAACGGCGGCGACTGGAAGTCGGGCGACGCGTGGGCCATCAACAGCGACAAGAACGTGCAGACGCTCCGGTTCCTGGCCGATCTCGCCAACCGGCACCGGGTCACGCAGATCAATCCCGGCAAGACCAATCGCACCGACGGCGCCTTCCAGCTCTTCAAGGACGGCAAGGTCGGCATGGTGATCGGCTTCAGTCCGCTCGCGGCCCAGCTCGACGCCGACAAGAAGGTGAACTATGGCGTCGCCGAGATGCCGACCGCCGCCGGCCAGGCGGTGACCCTCGGCGTCGAGGATTACCTGATGGCGTTCAAGAAAAGCGGCAACCAGGGCGCCGTGAAGCGGTTTCTCGATCTCTACTACCAGCCGGAGAACATCACGCGGTGGATCGCGGCCGAGGGCTTCTTGCCGGTGACGAAGTCGGGTCTCTCGCAGATGAGCTCGAACGCGAAGCTGAAGCCCTACCTGGACGCGCTGCCCAATGCCAAGCTCGCGCCGACGACCGACCCGGCGTGGGATCGGGTGAAGCTCGACGTCCAGCAGAGCATCGGCCTGGCGGTCCAGCCCGGCGGTAATCCCAAGCAGGTGCTCGACCAGCTGCAGAAGAGCGCCGTGGCCGCGGCAGGCACCCGCTGAGAGGCCGCGGGCGCCGCGGCCCGAGCCGCTGACGCCGGAGCGCGGGCTCGCGCGCCGCCGCGGTGTGGGCCGCTGGCAGGCGCTCCTCTGGCTCGGCCCCAGCCTGGTTCTCATCGCCGCCGTCGTCGTCTATCCGGCCGTCGCGCTCGTGCGCGCCTCGCTGAGCCGCTACTCCATCACCGGACTCTATCAAGGCTCGGTGGGCGCGGCCAACTACGCGCGACTCCTCGAGCAAGACGCGCTGCCCACGGTCGTCGCCAACACGGTGATCTGGGTCGCGGCGATCGTCGTCGTGACGGTCGTCGCCTCGCTGGGCATCGCGCAGCTCCTGAACGAAGATTTCCCGGGCCGGCGCGTCGTGCGCTGGGCCCTGATCGTGCCGTGGGCCGCCTCCCTCATCATGACCTCGAAGCTCTTCGTCTGGCTCTACGACTACTACTTCGGGATCCTCAACCACGCTCTCACCGCGCTGCGTCTCTCCGCGGCACCCGTGGACTGGCTCGGCAACGACGCGACCGTGATGGGCGCGATGGTCGTCGTCGGGATCTTCGTCTCGCTGCCGTTCACGACCTACGTGGTCCTGGCGGGGCTGTCGGCTATTCCGGGCGAGGTGTACGAGGCGGCGCGCGTGGACGGCGCCTCCGCGTGGCGCACGTATCGGTCGGTGACGCTGCCGCTCGTGCGTCCGGCTCTGCTGGTGGCGGTCGTGCTGAACGTGATCTACGTCTTCAACTCGTTTCCGATCGTGTGGACCTTGAACGATCGCAACCCGGGCTTCGCCCACGACACGATGATCACGTACATGTACAAGATCGCATTCAAGAGCTCGCTGCGCGACGTGGGGCTGGCGGCGGCGCTGGGTGTGGTGAACGTGCTGGTGATCCTGCTCGGCGTCGTTCTCTATCTGCGTACGGTGTCCTGGCGGGAGGGCGAGGCGTGAGCGCGGCGCGCGGGCGCCGGCGCGCCGTCCGCCGGGCCGCGCTGGGCTGCGCCGGGCTGGCCCTCGCGGTCGTCGTGCTGGCGCCCTACGCGGTGATGGTCTGCACGGCGCTGAAGCCCGAGGCAGAGCTCCGGATCACTCCGCCGCGACTCACCCCGCTCGAGTGGCGGCCCGACAACTTTCTGGAGGTGCTCGGTGATCCGAGCTTTCAGGGCTGGCTGCGCGCCTCGCTGGTCGTCGCGCTGACGTCCACGGCCATCGTCGTGCTCGCCGCGACGCCGGCGGCTTACTACACGGCCCGGTACCGCTTCCCGGGCCGCTCGGCGTTCCTCCTGCTGGTGCTCGTCACGCAGATGTTCTCGCCGACGGCGCTGGTGGTCGGACTCTATCGCCAGTTCTTCGAGCTCGGCCTGGTCGACACGTACGCCGCGCTCATCCTCACCAACGCGGCCTTCAACCTCGCGTTCGCCGTCTGGATCCGGCGCGCGTTCTTCGCGGCGATCCCGCGTGAGATCGAGGAGGCGGCCGCGGTCGACGGCTGCGGCCGACTCCGGACGCTCGTGCAGGTCGTGCTGCCGCTGTCTCTTCCGGCGATCGTCACGGCGGTGATCTTCGCGTTCATCGCCGCGTGGAACGAATACATCGTGGCGCTCACGCTCATGACCGATCCGGCGCGCAAGCCGTTGACCGTCGGCATCACCTCGTACGTCACGGCCTACGTCCAGCACTGGAACCAGCTCTTCGCCGCTTCGGTCATCGCGATCGTTCCGGTCGTGGTGCTATTTGCCTTGATCGAGCGCCATCTGGTCGGAGGACTCACGGCCGGCAGCGTGAAGTGAGCGGCTCGGGGTCGCTGGAAGGATTGACGACGACGCGCACGGAAAGGCGTTGACCTTCCCGTGCGCGATGTGACGGCGGCTCGTTACGGCAGCGAGACGGTGGCGTTGTCGCCCGACGCCGAGATGTTGAAGGTTCCGGACGCCGTGTCGGCGGCGTACGTGTAGGTCGTCCAATTGACCGGCGGCGCCGGAATCTGCGCCATGAACGGACCAGCCGACTGGCTCTGCTGGTTGACCGCGACGACCGTGAGCACGGAGAGGGTGCCGGCGGCAGGAACGGTGCCCATGTGGGCGGCGTAGATCGACACCGCCGACGCGAGCGCACGCGAGTCGGCCTGGGCCTTGGCGATCCGCGCGCGCGCCTGAACGTTGGCGTAGAGCGGGATGGCGATGGCTGCCAGGATGCCGATGATCGCGACGACGATCATCAGCTCGATGAGGGTGAAGCCTCGCTGGTTCGCTACCGAGAGTCGCTTCTTCGTCCACCACCACCGCATGAGAGCCCCCTGTTCGAGCATTCGGGTTGACGTGATCGTCCGTTGTTCCTGTGTGGGTTGCAGCTTCGATGCCATGCTCCGACGAAAGGACAACGCTGACACACTCGTCCGTGGCGCCCACGAAAACGAACGACGTTACGGCGCCCGTCGGAGGCTGTCGGCAAAAATCGAAGCGAAGCACCGCGGGTCCCCACTGGATGAATTCGTTCCGAAGTGACCGTCGAGCGGGCGTTCTGCATCCACCGCAATGCACGAGCCGGGTTTCCGGCAATCGAACGACCCGAGGACGTGTACAGTCAGGCAATGTCCGAGGGATCGGAAGCCACCGAAGGCGTCGGAGGGCTTGCGCCGTCGGCCCGGCCGGTGCGTCTGGGCGCGCTCCGCCACCGTGACTTCCGGCTGTTCTGGATCGGCCAGCTGATCTCGCAGATCGGGACGTGGATGCAGAGCGTCGGGCAGGCGTGGCTCGTGCTGGAGCTGACGCAGTCGCCGCTCCAGCTCGGATTCGTGAGCGCGCTTCAGTTCACGCCGATCCTTTTCCTCTCACCGGTTGGCGGGGTGCTGAGCGACCGCTTTGCCAAGCGCCGGGTCCTGCTCATCAGTCAGACGGCGATGCAGCTGCAGGCGTTCGTGCTGGCGGCGCTCGTGTGGAGCGGCCGCATCCAGTACTGGCACGTCGCGGTCCTCGCCTTGATCTACGGCCTGGGCCGCGCGATCGACATCCCGGCGCGCCAGTCGTACATCACGGATCTGGTCGGCCGGTCCGACCTGGCCAACGCCGTCGCGCTCAACTCGGTGGTCATGAATGGCGCCCGAATCGTCGGCCCGGCCGTCGCCGGGCTGCTGATCGCCGCCTTCGGCGTGGCGCTCGCCTTCTTCCTCAACGGTGTGAGCTTCGTCGCCGTGCTCGTGGCCCTCGTCGCGATTCGCACGGAGGGCCGCCCCGACGCCGGCCGGCTTGGAATCAGGGAAGGCGTGCTCGGCGCGCTGAGCTACGCGGCCGCGACGCCCCCGGTCGCGTTCACGCTGGGGTTGATGGTGGTGGTGAGCCTGCTGGTCCTCAACTTCAACGTCGTCGTCCCGCTGGTGGCTCGCGACGTGTTGAACCAGGGCGCTCACGGGTTCGGGCTGCTCATGTCGGCGCTCGGCGCCGGCGCCGTCGCTGGAGCATTCGGCGTCGCCCTGTTTCGGCGGGGCCAGCCACCCCTGGCGTTCCTGGTGGCCTCGGGGGCGACGCTCTGCGCCGGGCTCGTCGCGCTGGCGCTCGTCGGTCATTTCGCCGTGGCCGCCCTCGTGCTGGCGCTGCTTGGATGCAGTCAGATCCTCTTCACGACCGGGTGTAATACCACCCTGCAGCTCATCGCGCCCAACGAGCTCCGCGGGCGCGTGATGGGACTCTATACCGTGACCTTCGCCGGAATGACTCCGTTCGGGTCACTGCTGGTCGGCTACGTCGCCGAGCACCACGGGGTCCGGACGGCGTGCGCCGCGGGGGGCGCCATCGGCCTTCTCGGCGTGGCGGTGCTCGTGCTGGTCGCGCACCGCGGGGGCATCGCCTGGACCAACGGGCGCGCGCTGTAGTCGCGGCGGACGCCGGCTACTCGTCGTCTAGCAGGTCGCGCACGCGCTCCATCACTTCGTCCTTGGGATAGATGGCGCCGAGCGCCCGCGCGCGGGTGAGGGGGTCGCTGGCGAAGAACCGCTCGTAGAGCACCTGCCGGCTGCCGAAGGCGCTGCCGGCGACGTCCCACGCCAGGCGGAAGAGCTTCACACGGTCGCGCGCGGAGGCGGTGTCGGTCGCGAGGTACTGCTCGATCTCGGGCGCCAGGGGCCCGCTGAAGTCCGCCTCGGTCGGCGTGATCATGAAGCTGCTGGAGCCGAGGAGCTGCAGGATCTCCACCATTCTCGGATATGCGGTCATGAAGAGATTGCGGGTGCTCTCGGCGGGGAGCTCCGCGGGACACATGACGCCCCATTCATCGAGCTGCGCATCGGCCTCGGCGGCCCGCATGCAGGCTTTCATGAGCTCGGTGTAGAGCATCAGCTCGGCCAGACGCTCCTCGGAGTGGGGCAGGTGGGCGTTGCCGATCGTCTTGGTCATCATGAGCGCCAGCCCCAGGACGAACTCGCACTTGGCGATGTTCTTGGCCGCGCCCTGGTGCGCCGTGTGGGTCATCGAATGCGTGCTGGTCGCGGTGGCGTTGAGCAGATCGACGTCGCCCAGCAGGAACACGCGCTCCCACGGCACCAGGACGTCGTTGAAGAAGACCACGCAGTCCATCTCCTCGAAGCGCGAGCCCAGCGGATGCTCGAAGTGCGACCGGCCCAGATCGAAGCTTTCCCGGCACAGGAACTTGAGCCCGGGCGTGGAGCAGGGGATGGCGAAGTTGAGCGCGAACGGGCTGTGGGTCTCGGTGTGCCGCGCAACGCGGGGTGAGTAGACGGCGATCT
>Ga0137396_10002162_pt1 | contig 10681 bp, 7 predicted proteins | sample czc16metaG_FD_108284 | JGI IMG/M metagenome (GOLD analysis project Ga0137396, IMG submission 108284) | Vadose zone soil microbial communities from Angelo Coast Range Reserve, California, USA - czcobulk3.16 metaG | ecosystem: Environmental > Terrestrial > Soil > Vadose zone | place: USA... | reverse complement strand
CGATTGGGTACTTATCCTCGCCCAGAAACTCCAGAAGACCGCCATGAAGGTTTGCTTCCCGTGCTTGTGCATGCGCAGAGTGTGTCTCGCCCCCAGGACCCAGCCATTTCAGGTGAATCGGAATGACGAGGGGATAGCGATCGCTTCTTCTTCGTTCTTTCTCAATGCGCATCCGTCCTGGGTCGTGTGCGTCGGTAAACATGGCTGTATGTGTTCCACTTCTTTTACCATGCCGGCGCGAATTTCATCCAGTTTTGTGAGTCCGAGGTGCGCATTCCTGGTAGCGGACTTACTTGAGGTATGCAAAGGCGCTGCTGTTTCGCAGATCCTAGTTTGTGGATAAGGTCCGAGTTGCACGATAATCCGCCCAGAATCGTGGGCTGCATGCTGGAGTATAGTTAGGTCTGGTTGTGGACCCAGTCAGGACAATGCAGTTCTCTACTGCTGCGCTTGCGTCGCGGCAATCGGTTGCACGTGGAAGGCTTTCATGAACTGGTCTGAATTTGAGACCCAGCCGAAAAACACTTCGGCGACCACAAGAGAGGCGTCGTGATTACTTCCTGGCGAACTGTTGCCCAATGTCGGTTGGGTCATACAATCCTGTAGCAAAATACACGAATACTCCCTGAACATGGCGTCTCTGACTGTTGCCTCTACGCATACACTCGTAGTACAGCCAGTGATGATGAGAGGTGCCGCCCTGTAACGAATGTTACATGACCTCTTTGTATGTTATTGATTTCAAATGCGTTCTTAATTTTGGCGAGGCACAGTTGTCATCACTATCGTCTCTGCCCAGAAAATCTGCACACTATTGTGGCAGGCCGCCGTCTTCCGTCACGTTGACCCGCAATTCTATAGAGGCGATGGTTTTCCCCTTAGCTTCGGCTTTCCAGGTAATCAGTTGCCAGCCCTGTCCTTTGGGTGACGATATCGATACGGCGGCCTCGATTGGATAAACCTCATGGGCACCCACCGGATAACGGGCGCTGCCGTTCTTCTCCGTCCAATCTCGGGGCAGGGCTGCACTTAGTGTCACTTCTGCTGGCTCAATCGAGTCATTGAAAATAAGCAGAGGGATGTGCAGCGTGGCTCCTGCTTGCATGCTCACTTCGGGCCTAGGCAACAACTGCGCGAGATGCTCGATATTATGGGCTTTCCAGAATTCGCGATAAAACTGCCATGGACCTCCCAATTCGAGTGAAAGTCCTTCGTGAGCTGCAGTCTGAAACCCGCGAACGGGAGCAAAGCGAATCGCCGCGGGGCTGACGCTCTCAAAGATATCGCCCGCCGTCGTGCCTCCGACCAGTGATTTACCAAAAATCAGGCGTACCGGTTGCTGGAAGGATTGGAACTGACCTGCGGCTAGCGCTTTTTGGGCTTCCTGCCCAGTGTCACCTTGCGTCAGGTGGAAAGCCATCTCTTCGGCGGCGATTCGGTAGTAAGGCATTTGGCGGGCCGGCGAGACTTCGGTTGTGGAATATTCTGGCCCCTGGCCTTCGAGAAATTCGTGATGGGACGCGTCCGAGAAATAATAGATTTTTTTTGGCTGCCACGGACGCAGTCCTTCGCTCAGGTTGCCAATGTTCAAGCGATCGCGAGGGTAGGAGATTTGTTCCGGGAACTTAGTTGGATCGCCAGCAAGGTCAAACGCTTCGGTCGCGATGACGCCGGCGGCTTGATGGTCGGCGTGATTCTCGCCCGCGACGTAGTCGGGAAGCCAGGTCATGACCACCTCAGGCCTCGTTAGCCTCATGAGCCGAACGGCCTTGCCGAGCACCGCACCATGATTCCACGTTTCGAGAGAGTGCAAAACGTCCTGGTCTGGCGTGTCGGGTCCGTCAAGAAACCAAACATTCGCGATACCTAGATAAGCGCAGGCGCGGCGAGCCTCGATCTCCCGCTCCGCGCCTAGTGATGCGGCCTGCTCGTAACCCATAGCGTTGCCGCCCCCGTCCCCACGAGTTCCAAAAATTACCGTAACGCGTCTGTGCTCGTCGTAGATTGCCTTGGCCAAATAGGCGCTGACCTCCGTTTCGTCGTCGGGATGAGCAACGAAGACCAGAATATCCGCTTTGAATCGATCGTCGGGACCGGGTCTTTGCGGAGCCAAAGGCAGTTGCCCATCTTCCTCGAGAGTAGCGTCCCAATGAACAATCCTGGGACCCGGCGGCACAGCTCCTGCCGGGGGAGCGATGACGCAGGAAAATAGTAGACTACCGAGAACAAATCGTATGGACATCTGAACTTTTGTCACGAAGTTTGATCCTCTCCGGGGTAGCTCGTGCTTCGCTGCTATCGTCATTCAGATACAGGTAACGGGCATACCTCCCTCGAACGACCGTCCGAGTGAATCCGATAAGGCTATCGGTGCTCGAAAACGGACCATAGCCACTGTACTAGTCGTTGCTTGTAAATGACCCACTCGGGATGGCCTTCCCAGTTTTCCATGCCGTGCGGTGCACCTTCAAGCAGGACCAAGTCAAAGTGAGCACCGGCTTTCTTCAGTCGGGCCGCATATTCGAGAGTGCCTTTATAAAGTTCATCCTTGGTTCCTTGGATGAGCAGCATCGGTGGCAGGCTATTCGCGACATGTTCAATCGGCGAATAGCGTGCCGCTGTTTCTGGCGGCACGTCGCCCAAAATGCGCGTAAGCATCTGTCGCTGCCATTCTTGTCCGTGCCACCAGTGAGTTAAGTCGTACACCCCGTAGAATGAGACCACTGCTTGAGCTTCGCAATCAGGACAAGGTTCCGAAGCCACCTGAGCCACCAAGTGTCCGCTGGCCGATTCTCCAATCAGGGCCAGGCGCTTCGGGTCGATGTGGAAACGCTCGGCATGCTGGCGTACAAAGCGAATTGCCGAACGCACATCTTCCAGCTGATCGGGAACGCGAACGTAGGGTGTCAGTCTGTAATCGATGGAAAACCAGCCGATCTTAGACCGTGCCAGGGGCTCAAAAATAGGGGAAACATAGGTGACCTTGTCACCAGCCTCCCACCCACCGCCGTGGACGATTATGGCCACGGGAAACGGCCCGCTTCCTTCCGGGATGTAACCGTCCATCAACAGATCGCGACCGGCGGGGCGCGCATAGACGATGTCCTTCCACAGACCGCGGCGATCGCCGCGCAGCCATGCCGTCAAATCTTCTTTCCATGCCCATTCATCCTGATGCCAATTCTCAAACTGGTGAATTCCGCCAGACACGGCATGAAAGACGCAGCTGGGCATTTCCTTACAGATCGCCTGGGCTTGAGCTGACGGGGACTCGTCGTCGTCGGTACCGTGAAACATATGCACGGGCACAGCAGGAAGCACCCGACGCGGCTGGCCTTTATTACCAAGCATTCTTGCAACGAATTGCCCACTAAGCTTGACTCCGAAAGTTGCGACGCCCTGAAAACCGCCCGCCGCCGCAAGTTCGAGGGCGATTTCACCGCCCGTGTCTTCCCCGATTAGAAACATAACGCTCGAAATGTTAAATCGGCCGGGGCAACGGATGAATTGAATGGCTTCCTTTACGTCCTCACGATTACGGTAGTCGACCGAGAACCAGGCGAAACCCGCGCGACCGACCGGCTCAAACAGTTGCGTCAAGTGAGTCCGCTTGTCCCCGTAACTCCCGTGAATGATAACTGCCACCGGGTGCGGCTCGCCTTCTGGAGTATAGGCATCCAGAGTAAGGTCCCCATGGTAGGGGAGGTCACCCAGCACACCTGGGGTGATGTAGTTGCCGACAGCTTGGCTCACCCTGGGAGGTGAGCACGCGGTCCCGGAGGTTAAAGTGACGGCCAATATGGCAAGTGTCAGCATGGTGCGACGAAGTCAATTATAATGAAACGAATGATTGCAGCAGGAGCATTCCGGCGCCCGCTTCGTAACTTCTGAGTCGTGCTTTTAGAAATGGAAATGCAAGCCTAACTGCATTTGGCGCATGGAGTTTGATGTCGAGGTGATCTGGCCAGCGCTGGACGTATCCACCTGGTTCCCCGGTAACCCCAGATTTACATGATTGAACGCATTAAAATTCTCCCACCGAAGCTCTAGCGTCTTGCCCTCGGTAATGAGGAATTCCTTAGCCAGTGAAAGATTGAATACTGTGAGCCCGGGACCGCGCAGTGTTCCCTTTCCGGCGTTCCCGTTGCGGAACGGGGTTTGCGGCTGGGTGTAAGCGGCTGGATCGAACCAAAGCGCGGCACTTGGATGAGAAACACGCGGGTTGCCGATGATGTCGGGGCGGACGTAGTTGAAGTCGGCGTTGACCGATGGAGCATTAGAAAGCGTCGGCGTGAACGCGAGCCCTGAGTATATCGTCGTGATGCCACTGAAACGCCATCCTCCGGCCACCGCATCGACGACCTTCGAAGTTCTCGCAAGATAGCGCCGGCCCTTGCCAAACGGCAGATCCCAATTGTGAATCAGCGTGAAGGCATGCGTGCGATCGAACGACGCCGGCCCGTGATCATTGCGGACGTTGTAGTTGTCGGAGAAATTATAACCGCCTTCTCCATTGGTCAGCGCCTTGGACCAGGTGTAAGTGGCCAGAAAATCCATCCCCCGCGAGACTCGCTTCTGAACTTTCAACTGCAGGCTGTTATAGCTTGAGTTGTCGCAATTACACACATCATAGACGGCCTGACTGAGGCCGAACTTATGGAACGGACGACGAAGATTAAAGTCCGCCCCGGGTCCGGGCACGGCTTGATTTTCATTGCGGTTAAGATACAAATGTCGGCCTACATTGCCGACATAGGCGGCTTCCACAGTGAAAGACGGCTGGATTTGCTGCTGCACTGTGAAGTTCCAAGAGTCGGCCAACGGTATGCGATAGGAACTCGGCGTGTCGAAATAGAAGAACACGCTGACGCCGTCCGGCAGCGGGTAACGGCCAGTCGTTCCGATGGGAGGGTTCGCGGGCGGCGGCGGACCACTTGTGAGAAACGTTGGAACACCGGTGACGTACTGATTCGGAGAAGTCAAATTGTAGACGAACTGCACCGGTGGATCGAGTTCGGGGTTCTGCGCAAACACGGCTCCGTATCCAGCCCCATTGAAGCCGCGTCCGTAACCCGCGCGCACGACAGTCTTTGAGAAAAGCTGGTACGTCAGGCCAAGCCGCGGAGCGAAGCCTAGATTGTACGGCTTGATGCCCATATTGCTCGGGACCGATCCGACGCCGGCCACCAGCACTTCACCTGTCGCTGGATCGAAAGTGCCAGCACTGCCTGGCTTAGTTCCCGTCTGCGGCAGATAGTTTTCGTAACGGAGACCGTACGTGAACAACAGCTTATGGGAAATGCGCCATTCGTCCTGGCCGAAGAAATAGAGACGCGTTTGGCGAAGACTGGGGTAGAACCCGGAGCCGGTGAACTGTTGATTGAAGTTGCTAGGCTGGCCAAGCAGGTAGGACGCCAGTGCGGCGCCTGTTGTCGCGTTACCGTTGGCGATCGCATCTACAGTGGCACTGCCGGTAGTCGAGTCGCTGAAACTGATTTCTCCCGCTCGGTGGGTGCTGCTGTCGATGCGTTTTTGCTGCGCGCGCCGGATGTCGACGCCCCATTTAATGGTGTGGTTTCCGTACAACTTCGTCCAGTTGTTTACCGACTGAAACTGGTTCTCGGTCTCGCCCAGCAGACAGTTGCAGCCGTTGACTCCGAGCGCATAACCGAAGTTGAAGGCGTCAGTGCCTTTTACAAAGAAAGCAGGCATGCCCCCGGTGTCGGGGGTACTCCGGTTCAGGCCCTGCAGCCCTGCGTCGAGGGCTGGTGTCTTGTCTCCGGCATTGGGCGTATTGTTGGTGCGAACCCGATAAAAGCCGAAGCGGAATTCAGTAAACAAGGTTCGAGAAAGAACATATGTGTAACCGAGGGCTAGACTCTGGTTCCTCGCAAGGGAGTTACCCGCGAAACCGTTCGGCGTTGGTCCCCCGGCGATCTCGCCGTAAGCGCCCGGGGCGTGCAACTTGAAATCGGACAGACTGTAGCGGCCGAACACGTGGTGCTTTGCTGCGATCACATAATCTACGCGGCCACTCCATAGACTGCTATTCGATTGGGCTCCCACAGCGGTGACATAATTATTAAAGTCCGCCCCAGCGTTCGCATTAGGTTCGGGCAAAAAACCCAGGAGTTTCGTCATTGCTGGAGATGGGATCAGAACGTTCAACTTACCAACAGTGGAAAAAACCTGGCGATTGGTGCCGTCGGCATTCCCTGTCGAGGGATCGAAGACCATGCCGGCTTGAGCGGGAACCTGTACGCCTTCCGTGGTGGTGACCGTTAATTGGTTCCCCGCCGCGCAGCCGGAAGCTGAAGTAGAACCGTCAGAGCAAATGAACGCTCCAAGGAAACCGGAAAGATCACCGGAACGCTCGCTATCAGTGGGAACAGTAGCGACCTGCGAACCGCTGGTCCGCAGCCGTCGGCCCTCGTAGCTGAAAAATGCAAAAAATCTGTCTTTCTTGATCGGACCGCCAAGCGTGCCGCCGAACTGATTCCAGCGGATGGGCGGATTAATCCCGCTGAAGGGATCGGCGGCATTCATTATGTCGTTACGGAAATACTCATACGCCGAGCCATGCAGACTGTTGGTGCCGGATTTCGTGGTGGCCTGGAGCAGCGCTCCGGAGACGTTTCCGAACTCCGCATCGTAGTTGCTCGTAGTGAACTTGAACTCTTCAAGAGTGTCGGGATTGGGGTTCACAACCGCAATGCCGAGTGTATTGCTGTGGTTTTCAGTGCCATCGAGTAGAAAACCGTTGGAGTATCCTTGCTGGCCGTTCACCTGCAGCTGCGGATCTCCTTGCTGGTCTTCCGCCAGCGAAACAGCGCCCACCGTGTTTGGCCGGGCCGTTCCCGGCAAAGCAATCATAAGATTGAATAGATTCCGATCGAGGATGGGCAACTTTCCGATTTCCTGAGAAGTCAGCGTGGTGCTGACATCCGCGCGTTCGGTCTTCATGATGGACGCCTCAACGTTCACCGTCACGCTGGATGCTGACGTGCCCAGCTGAAGCTGAATGTCAACGCGCGCCGTGGAATCCACCTGTACCACTGCTATGGTGGTGAATTCCGCAAAGCCGGTTGCCGTGACATGCACTTGATAGCGGCCCGAAATAAGATGGGTCTGCGTGAAATTACCACTCGCATTAGTCTTGGCTTCGTAATTGATGCCGTGTTCGAGATCCTGAATAGAGACCGACAGGTCCGGGATGGCAGCTCCGCTCGGATCCGTGACGTTTCCAGTCATGTTTCCAAAAACGGCTTGAGCTACAGCTGTCCCGTTTAGCACGAGCAATAGAAAAAACAAGCCACCCATCATACGCGCCAGCCTATTTTTCTCTGTCATGTTTCTCCATCCCTCTGTGTTTCGATTCCCTAGAAAATCCGGGCTGAATTAAGGGTCAATCTGCTGTGCCGTTGGTGCGCCTGCCGCTGGAACACGTCTGAACGTTTCGGCTTGATTTAGTTTTTGGTAAGCATCCATTTCAGCCCGCGCCGCCACTGAGTCACCCAGAGCTTTATACGCATTGGCCAGAAGTACGTGTGGCACTTTGTTTTCTGCATCGAGCCGTACAGCTTCCTTGAGGTGCGGCACCGCCTGAGCGGTTTGGCCTTCTTTGAGCAGCGTGCGTCCTAGCCCGATGCGAGCTTCGACAAAATCAGGCTGTTCCGCTACAGCCCGAGAAAAATGATCGAGGGCCAAATTGTACTTGCCCTGCTCTCGATTAATCTCGCCAAGCTCATATTCGGCGTCGGCGTTGTGCGAGTCATTCGCCAATTCATGTTCAAACGCTCGGGTTGCTTCCTCGATTGATTCTGGAGTGCGCGGAGATCCTAGAAGTATCACCCGGCCTAACTGATAGTGAACACCAGGCATCGCGGGTTGTCGTTTCAATACGTTTTCGTACTCCTGCCTGGCGACGTCATACCTCGCAAGACTCTCTTGCACCTCTGCATTGGCGTAATGCATCCATGCCGAGTCGGGAGCCGAGTGCATAAGAGTTGACATGAGCTCATACGAGCGATCGGCATAGGCACGGGAAACGTGAAAAAGAATTTCCGCGTCATACGGATAGCGCTTTAGAAGTTCTTCGCCAGTGGTGATGGCTTTGTCGGGCTGTTTGAGCTCTATATATGAGTGCTGGAGATGCAGACCAATGAGGCGCCCGATCTCCGGGTCGGACGGCTTGCGAAAAGCTGGCGCGAGGATAGCAATCGCTTCCATGTTGCGACCTAGTTCAGCCTCACAAATACCGACCATCACCTCGGCTTGCGAGATCTCTGGCTTGATCTTGAGGGCCCGTTCAAAAGAAGCAAGTGCTTGGCTCGGTCGTCCTTCAAAGTAATAAGCCAGGCCCAGGTTGGCATGAACTTCTGCAACCCTAGGGTTGAGCTTCGCAAGCTTTTCGAGCGCTGCCGCGGCTTCCGGCCACTGGCGGGATTCGAGGGCCACTTTTGCCTCCGCCGACAACCTCTCTGTGTCGGGAGCGGAGATAGAACTTTGCTCATGGCCCAAGCTGGCTGTGGCGCCTGGCGTATCAGGGTCCGATCGTTTCTGAACGGTACTGCGTCCTTGGGTTTGAGACAGCGCAATGGCGGGTAGGACTAGAATGGCGACTATGCCTGCAGCCCAGGAGAATTCTCGAATCACTGCACTAGGAACAATTTGTTTCTTCATTCCAATGCCCCCTCAAACCTCTCGCTTGATAGCACCCGGCATCTAGATTGGGGCAGAGACTCTTTGAAGTACTGCCATGCGCTTGCTTTTTGATGGCCTCGCTCAGTACAGAACTCGATCGACGTCCCGCCAGCAGCACTATTGTACTAAACCACAACGGCTTGAGGATCGATCTTGTGATCGGTCTACAGCTTGCCCAAATTTCCATCGCGGTTGAGGAAGGATTCCGTAATTTTCAACCCCTGATTTTTAATCTCGGGATGGCCGAAGCGTAGCAAAAGTTCGCATACAACTGTTTCGTTGTCAAACACAATAAGTCCATCTTTCGAATGCGTCACTGGTCGCGCTCACGTGTCGCGTATTGAGGACGCTAAACCTCGTCACCGAGCGCGACAATTTGATTACTCAGACTTTAGCTTTAACTTATTGATTTAACGAACTGGCATGACGCGCGCCGGAGCTTCTTTCCGGCGCGCTTAGATGTAAAGAAGGACGGGCAACTGTTGGTGCCCTTGTTATTCAGCTAAAGTACCGTCTTGAGGTAGTACCGATGAGAATTCTTCGTGGGAGAGATAGCAAACTGGAAGTAACGCGACGCGAAATACTGATGCGAGCCAGCAAGGTTTTTTCCCTGTTTGCTTTGGGAATGCCAGTTAGGTATGTGCATCCTAAATCTCAATCTACGTCGCGAAGGCAGGGTGTTCACAAACTGAAAGTTATTGTTAGCGGAGGACATCCCGGCGATCCCGAATGTGGCTGCGGCGGCACTATCGCCCGCTACACCGACCTCGGGCATGATGTTGTCCTATTGTATCTGAATAGCGGGCAGGCCTATTGTGGGCAAGATAAATCCAAGGATTGTGGCGCCATGCGCACCGCCGAAGCTGAAAAGGCATGCGCCATCCTCAAAGCGCGCGCTGTCTTTGCGGGACAGTATGACGGCCGCGCGGTTGTCGATAACGCGCATTACGACGAGTTCCGTAGGCTCTTCGACTCCGAAAAGCCCGACATCGTAATGGCCCAATGGCCTATAGACCGCCATCGCGATCACTGCGCGCTATCATCACTTGTTCTTGATGCATGGCTGCAATCCGATCAAAAATCAGCATTTTATTATTACGGAATTGCCGAAGATACTATGATGTTCACGCCCGTGGAATTCGTGGATATTTCAGCCGTCGAACCTCGCAAACGCGCGGCATGTTATGCCCATGCATCGCAGCAGCCCGACAGGTGGTACCCGCTGGAGGAGCAAATCACCCGTTTTCAAGGAACGGAAAGCGGATACCCACAGGCTGAGGGTTTCCTCAGGCATTGGCAAAGCCGGGGCAATGTCCTTCCTTGACTAGATAGATAATTTTGCTTGCTGCCGAGGAAATGCGGCGACTGCCGTGATAAAGACGAGATGGATGCAGGGCTAGCGACTGGGCCTTTGGCCGGATGACGGCATCGCGATTCTTGATAAACGGGAGGTTTGCGATTCGGCGCTGTCAGCAGGTGAAATGCATGGTTTTTTTTGCGCTCTTCAAGATCTTTTTTGGCGGCCTCCGCCATCGAGGGATCCTTGAACATGTCAATTGCAGTCCCGGCAAGCGTTTTAGCGGCAACCAGCAATCCAATGACACGTAAGGATAAGTGGTGCGCCGGGGGGGACTCGAACTCCCGACCTTCTGGTTCGTAGATACGCAGTACAAAACTCTAAGTGCCGCCGCTGTCGCTTACAGGGGAGCGCGCCATTTATCTCGCTCTTGAATTGGACCGACGTTGGACTGAAATGACTGGGGTGAACCTGTGCCTACCGAAAATGCAGTCTGGCCCTTTCAATCGTGCGTAACAATATTACCTGCCTTGCCTTTGTAAGCTCTCATCAAACGTCGCTGTGGATGCCGCTGATTCTTAAGCCGCCAGCCTGCAATATCATTTTGGCGAACCGCAGTCGTTGTTGGACCGAATGGACCGAAAATCAAATCCGAGCCAGTTCTGGGAATGGCTGTAAGTG
>Ga0137396_10002161_pt1 | contig 10682 bp, 12 predicted proteins | sample czc16metaG_FD_108284 | JGI IMG/M metagenome (GOLD analysis project Ga0137396, IMG submission 108284) | Vadose zone soil microbial communities from Angelo Coast Range Reserve, California, USA - czcobulk3.16 metaG | ecosystem: Environmental > Terrestrial > Soil > Vadose zone | place: USA... | reverse complement strand
GACTCGTCCCGGGACGAGTAGAGACACCAGACGATCGCTTTCGCTCCATGAACGCCCGCCCGTACGTCCGCTCCGCGGCGTGCTGGTTGTGCGCGCGGCAGAGGAGCCGGATCCGATCTACGGCGTGCAAATGCGTCTTCGCGAAACCGTCGACGTGATCGAATTCCAGTGAACCGGTCTCGGCGCACCTCCGCCCGCGCTCATCGGTGAACGTGCACCGTCCGGCGTCGCGCTCGTAGACGGTCCGCTTGATTGCGTCGGGGATGTGGCGCGACGAGGGTTCTTGCGCAGGTTCTCTCGACGGCTGCCGCGGCTTGCGACCGGATGCGAAGCGCTCCTTCTTCACGTGATCGATGAGCAGGTCGAGTGCCCGATCGAAGATGGAGGCCAAGTCTCCGTCGGGGACCCGGTGCCTGAGCAGGTCCTGCGCTTGACGCAGCTTGTCGCGAAGTGCGCGGCTTGCGGTGAACTGGACCTTGAACGTCTCCTCCGTGAGCGGCGCCACGGCGGGCCGATAGTCTTGGCGGCTCGGCTGCGCGACTGGCGCTGAATGGAGAGCGAGCGCAAGCGGCTCCGCCGAAGCTCGCAGAGAGTGCTCCGGAAGCTTCCGCACCGTGGGCGCGACCGCCGGCTGGGGTGCCAGTCGCGCAACCAATTCGTCAATCTCGCGCTTCGTCTTGCCCGCCGCCTGCGCGAGGACTTCGCGATGGTTTTCGGTCGTGAGGTGCGGCGCGAGCAGACGCAGTCCGCCCAGGTGCACCTGCCCGGAGCGCATCGCATCGATGACGGCGGGGAACTGCCGTCCCGCGCGCGCCACCATGATCCGGTTGTAGGCGGCACCCTCGGAGAACCTGAGCTCGCCGACGCAGAACGCGAACATCGAAGAAAATGCGCATTCGGCGTACAGCTTCCGCTCGTCGATCTCGCCGAGATGCACGAGGAGCTCTGCCTCTATGCAACGAGAGGTTTCGGCGAGCTCGCGCGTTCGGGCGAGAAGCTCCGAGCTGCTGAGCGACCGCAGATCTGAAGATGAGTTCATCATGCAGGTTTCGTAGCACGGCTGTTTTCCGAGGCTCTGCGGTGCCCAATGGCGCACGTGAGACGAGAAGCTCGCGCGCGAGGTCCGCTGTCACGCTAGCGCTCACCAGAACGCGTCCTCGGCGCTCAGGACACGCGATTGAGCGACACTACCGGCGCGCATCAAGACACGTGCTCCAAGTCGTCAATGGAAATAACGAAGCATCGGTCAGATGCCCGATGACCTGCATTTCACCTCGGGTGGCCAACTCGTCCCGGGACGAGTTGGAATGCTTCAACCGTTCCGTCACGCCATCCGCTTCCCGTTCTCTGCAGGGTAGAGCTTGATTGCGAGGGTGGCATCGAGCGCAGCGATCGCCTGGATTGACGAGGCGTCGATGAGGAAAGACGGCGCGTGGCGCGTGCCGCATGCGAACCCGATGTTGAAGCACCGCTTCGTGGCGCGCTGCCAGAGCCGTTTCGGTTCGCCGGACAGCCGCGAGATCGTCCTGGCCATGTGGCGGACTGTCGGGTCCACAAGCAACGCAGGATCGGACAGCTCCATCGACAGCATGTGCCTGCCCCGCACGCGGCCGCTGAACAGCACGAGCAGCGATGGAAGCGCGTCAGCGAGGCGCCCAAGCGGCTCGCGGGACTCGACATCGAGATCGACGTTCAGGAACTTGGGCTCTCGCCGGGTCATCCGGCACTCCTGTCGCACAACTCGTCCCGGGACGAGTCGCCTCCCCGGGCGCCGGGCCGGTCCACAGGGCGAGGCACAAGGCGGTAGGCGATCGTGCTCAGCGCCGCAGCAGGGCCATGTCCTTCTCCAGGGACAACGACATCTCCATGGAGTCGGCCCATTCGCCGGCGTCCTGGGTGACCAGCGCGGCGGCGGGATCCAGGATCCAGGCGCCCAGCGCCGTGGAGAAGAGGGCCACCAGGTTCTGGAAGGGGTGGACCCGGTTCTGGTCGTCCAGCTTGCCGCTCGCCACGGTGAGGAAGGTCTGCGACGACTGGAGCGCCTGCCGGGCCTCCATGCCCAGCTCGTCGTCCATCGTGGCCAGGTGGTCGACCAGCGCGAAGTGCGTGCTGGAGGGGTCGTCGAGCGCGAAGAGCTGCACCAGGCAGTCGTGCGGCTCGGAATCGGTGTACTCCCTCACCGTCACGCGCCAGGTGCGCTGCAGCTCCAGCTCCGCGGCGGTGGGGTTGCCGAGCGGCGTCAGCGTGAGCGAGGCGCCCTGGTCCTCCTCGCGCATCGCGGTGAGGCACACTCCCACCAGCCGCTCCAGCTCGTGCGGCCGCATCTGGCGCGGCGTGAGCATCCCCACCATGCGGGCGGGCTGCTCGGTATTCACGAGCGTCTGCAGGTAGATGTTTTCGGCCACTGTGCGTCCCCCCGGGCAGCATCCTCACGCGTGAAGGCCAAGTCAACCTCGGTCAGACCGCCTCGACGATGACCGAGAGTCCCTGCCCGACGCCCACGCAGAGCGTCGCGAGCCCGTACCGCCCGCCGCGCGCCCGGAGCGCGTGCACCAGGTGGGTCAGCAGCCGCGCGCCGCTCATGCCGAGCGGGTGCCCGATGGCGATCGCGCCGCCGTCCACGTTCACCCGATCCGGGTCGAGCTGCAGCTCCTGGATGACCGCCAGCGCCTGCGCGGCGAACGCCTCGTTCAGCTCGACCAGGTCGAGGTCGCGCAAAGTCAGCCCGGCCCGCGCCAGCGCCTTGCGCGTCGCCGGCACCGGGCCCATCCCCATCTCGCGCGGATCCACGCCGGCCGAAGCCGAGGCGACGATCCGCGCGAGCGGCGTCATGCCCAGCTCGCGCGCCTTGGCGCCCGAGGCGACGAGCACCGCCGCCGCGCCGTCGTTCAGCGAGGACGAGTTCCCTGCGGTGACCGAGCCGCCCTCGCGGAACACCGCCCGCAAGGCGCCGAGCTTCTCGAGAGAGGTGTCCGCGCGCGGGCCCTCGTCGCGCTCGACGGTGAGGTCGGCCTTGCGCTTCTCGGCCGACAGGTCGGCGAGACGGACGGGCAACAGCTCCGCCGTGAGCGCTCCGGACCCGGCCGCCGCCACCGCCCGGCGGTGGGAGCGCAGCGCGAACTCGTCCTGCGCCTGCCGGGAGATCTTGTAGTGGGCGGCCACGTTCTCGGCGGTCTCGCCCATGCTCTCCAGCGGGATCCGCTCCGCCATGCGCGGGTTGGGGAAGCGCCAGCCCAGCGAAGTGTCCCAGCTCTGCAGCGACCCACCGGCATATCCGTCGGAGGGCTTGGCGACCGCCCACGGAGCCCGAGTCATGCTTTCCACCCCGCCTGCCACGACCAGCTCCGCCTCGCCCGTCTTGATCAGGCGCGCCGCCTGCGCCGCCGCTTCCAGGCCGCTCGCGCACAGCCGGTTCACCGTCACGCCCGGCACGCGGTCGGGCAGCCCGGCCAGCAGCACCGCCATCCGGGCCACGTTGCGGTTGTCCTCGCCGGCCTGATTGGCGCAGCCGAGGATCACCTCGTCGAGCTGCTCTCCCACGCCGCGGCCGACGCGGTCCAGCAAGGCACGCAAGGCGTATCCCGCCAGGTCGTCCGGCCGCACCGAAGCGAGCGCTCCCCGCAGCTTGCCCACCGGCGTACGCAGGGCATCGACGATCACCGCGTCCCGAGGTCCGATTTCCGCCACGTGGCCTCCCCGCGCGTCGCGCGCTACCATCCGCGCATGGTCCCACGCGAAGGCGATCCCGCACCCGATTTCACCCTCGAGGGCGTGCCCGAGGGGCGGTACCGCCTCGCCGACCAGCGGGGCAAGGTTGTCGTTCTAGCCTTCTATCCGGGAGATTTCACGCCCGTCTGCCTGCGCCAGTTGCAGCACTATGAACATCAGCGGGACAAGCTGGTCGCCACCGGCGCCACCCTGTGGGCCGTCTCCACCGACAAGCTGGAGAAGCACGAGCGGATGGCGAAGAGCTATGCCCTGAGCTTCCCCCTGCTCGCCGATCCGGAGGGCAAGGTGGCGGATTCGTACGGGGTCCGGTCGCTTTTGGGAACCGCGCGCCGGTCGGTCTTCCTCATCGATCCGAAGGGGATCGTGCGCTACCGCCACGAGGACCCGCTGTCCTTGTCCTACCGCAGCGTGGACGACATCCTGCAGGCGCTCCGGCAGAGCGGACTGGTCGGCGAGAAAGCTTGAGGCCTGGCGGTGCCAAGCCTCAAGCAAAAACCCTTTACTTCGTCGCGTCGTTCTTCGCCTTCTCGGCGCTGTCCTTGACGTCGTTCTTGGTTTGACGCGCCTTGGCCTTGGTGTTCCGCCCCGCCTTCTTCGCGTGGCGCTTGGCCTTCGTCGTGCCCGAGTCGGTGCCCAGCTTGTCCTTCGCGTCGTCGACGGTGTTCTTCATCGAGTTGTCGACGTCTTTCGCCTTGTCGTTGACCTTGTCGTTGTCCGCCAGCGCCGGAGCCGCCAGAGCGAGCGCCAGCGCACCGATGATGCCCTTCAGCATGTGGATCCCTCCTGTGGGGGAACCTGGGCATCGGATGTCCGGCTGACAACACACCGGCCGCCGGTGGGGCGGCCGTGCTTGGGCAAAAGAACGCGGGAGCGCCCGAACGGCCGGACGCTCCCGCCTCTGGTGCGAAACCATGCGGCTACTTCTTCGGCGCGTTCGGGTCGCTCGGGTTGGTGCTGGTGCTCGAGCCGTCGCTGGGCTTCATGGTGCCGTCGCCCGTCCCCGGCGCCTTGGAGGTGTCGGTGGTCGAGCCGGTGTGCGTGCTGTCCACCGGGCCCGTTGCCGGCGCCGACGGCCGGGTCTGATCGGTCGTCGAGCCGGTCGTGGTGCTCGAGCTGGAGCCGGCGGCGCTGGTCTCGCGATCGAGGTCGCGAGGCGCGCTCGCGTCGCTCGAGGTGGGCCGGCGGGACGAGCTGTCGGTCGCGCTGCGGCCGCTAGCGCGCCGCTTCGACTTCATCGCGCCCTGCTTGCTGCAGTCGCACTTGCATTCGTTGTCCTTCGCCATCGTCTCGGACGAGGTCGTGCTGCTGCCGGTCGAGGTGCCCGCCTGCGGCATCGTCTTGTCGGGCGGGGAAGCGGTGTCCTTCTTCGTGGACATGGTGGTCGAGCTGGGGCGATCTTCGGTCGTCTGCGCCGTCACGGCCGGGGCCGCGAGGGCGAGGGCCAGGATCGAGGTTGCAGCAAGCTTCATCGGTGCCTCCGTCAGGGTTGCAATTCTTCCCGATCACGGTGGCGACGACTTGCCCGAGGGACAACGCACGACCCCTCGGCAGGCACCCTCGGCGCGCGAGCGACCGGGCGCCGAAGCGGAAGAAGGCGAAGGGCCGCGGCCCTCCGCCTTCGAAAAGCCCAGCAGGAGCGGCGATTGGCGGCTACGCCGAGAAGCTCGAACCGCAGCCGCAGGTATGCTTGGCGTTCGGGTTCTTGAACGAGAACCCGCTCTGCCCGAACTGGCCCTCGACGTAGTCGATCTCGACGCCCATCAGGTACATCGAGCTCATCGGGTCGACGAAGCAGCGCACGCCCTTCACCTCGAAGATGAGGTCGCCGGCGCGCTGCTCCTTTTCGATGTCCAGGCTGTACTGGAAGCCCGAGCAGCCGCCGCCCACCACCGCGACGCGCAGGCCGGAGCCCTGCAGGCTTTCGCGCTCGATGGTCTCGTTCACCATCGCGGCGGCCCGATCGGTGAGGCGCACAGGCGTGGGCGGCTCGCTGGGCGAGGTAGTCTGCAGCGCGACGTTCTGGGTGGTCTCCATCGTCATGCGTCCTTTCCGGGTCGGTCCAAGGATCTCCAATATAACGTCCTGCAGCAAGACCGCAAACCAGCCGCCGCCTTATTCGGCGGCGCTGTGCTTATAGCGTGGGCTTGCGGCCCTCTCTACGGCTTCACCGACCGGCCTCCGTCCACCGCCAGGACCTGGCCGGTGACGAACGGCTCGGTGGCGAGGAACAGCACCGCCCGTGCCACTTCCTCCGGAGTCCCGATCCGGCCGGCCGGGATGCGGGACAGGATGCGCTCGCGGCGGGGGCCTGGGAGGGACTCGGACAAGAGGATCGCCCCGGGTGCGACCGCGTTGACCCGCACGTCCGGCGCCCACTCCAGCGCGAGCTGGCGCGTGAGCGCGGCCAGCCCGGCTTTGGACGCGGCGTAATGTGCGGTCCGCTCCCACACCTGGGCGGTGCCGCAGAGATCGAGGAGGTTCACGATGCTGCCCTGCCGTTCGCGCAGGTGCGGCCAGGCTGCCCGGGCCAGCTGGAACGGGCCGGACAGGTTCGCGGCCAGCAGGGCGTCGAAGCGGGCGCGCGTCAGCTCCGCGGCCGGCGCTTCCTCGAACTGCGCCGCGTTGCAGACGAGCGCGTCGAGTCGCCCGTGCGCGTGCACCGCCTGGGCGACGATGCGCTCCGGATCGCCGTCGCGGGCCTGGTCACCCTGCACCAGCGCGGCGCGCACTCCCAGCGCCCGGATCTCGGCCGCCGCCTCCTGAGCCTGCGCCGCCGAGCTGCGGTAGTGCACCACCACGTCCGCCCCCGCCTCGGCGAACGCCCGGGCGATGGCGCGCCCGATGCGCACCGCGCCGCCGGTGACCAGCACCGAGCGGCCGCGCCAACTGTCCCGCGGCTCGTCCATCCGGCGCGAGCGTAGCATGTTGACAGCGGCGGTCGCGCCGAGCACGTTGCCCATCCGCGATGGGGAAGAGGAACAAGAAGCGCGACGCGGCCCCGGAACCGACGAGCAGCGACGCGCGCACGACCTCGCCCTCGAACCCGCCCACGGCCTCGACCTCGACCCCGACCCGAACCTCGACCCCAAGCCCCGACTCGACCGCGCCCAGCCGCCAGCAGCCAGCCGAATCCGCGCCGCCCCCCATCTCCTCCGCGCGCCTCCCGCTGCTCGATCTCCCCCCAGGCGAGCTGGGTGCGTTCTTCGAGCTGTGCTTTCCCGACAAGCGCCTGGTGGCGCTCTGCCACGAGCTGAAGCTGCACACGCCGGGATATCGGCTCGAGGCCCTGCCGCCCGATCAGGTCGCGCGCGTACTGGCGGACGAGTACCTGGCGGCCAAGGACGTCCGGCCCCACCTCGACGGTGCGGTCCGCGAGGTGCTGCGGGACCCGGTGCTCGAATCGCGCGAAGTGACCGCGGCCGATCTGGGCCAGCTCCTCGACCTGGTGGTCGCCGGCGATCCGCTGCAGCACCTCGCCCGCATCGCGTGGCGCGCGCTGCTCGCCGAGGGCGAGCCCGAGCGGGGCATGGCGCTCGAGGCCATCGACGAAGGGGTGCGCGCGCTGGACGCGCCTGCCCAGCAGAAGAAGCCGCCGCGTAAGGCTCCGCCGCCGGGTCAGAAGCAGGCCGAGGAAGCGGTGAAGCGCGCCGAGCGCGCCGAGCGCGAGCGGGAAGCGATGAAGCAGCAGCTCGCCCAGGCCCGGGGCGAGATCTCCTCGCGCGAGCAGCGACTCGCCGAGCAGAGGGCGGAGCTGACGCAGGCGCGGAGCGAGGTCTCGCGCCTCTCGGCGGAGGTGGCGCGGCTCTCCGCCGCCGGAGAGGGCAGGGCGCTGGCCGACGCGCGCCGCTACGCCGACGAGGCCCGCGCCCTGGCGGAGAAGCTGCGCGGCGCCGAGGGGGCGCGCGCAGCGGCCGAGGACCGCGTCTCGCAGCTCGAGCGGCGGCTGGCCCAGGCTCCGCAACCGGTGCCGCTTCCGCAGCCGTCGGGCGACGCCGACCTGCCCAGCGAGGAGGAGGCGGCCACCTTCCTGGTGCCGGTGCTCACCCGCGAGTTCTACGATTCCATCGAGCGCTGGGACCGGCGCATGCAGCGCGCTGCGTTCGACAAGATCCACCGCCTCGCCAACGACTGGCGCCACGGCTCGCTCCGCGCGCTGGCCCTGGAGGGCGTGCCCGGTTACTACCGCATCCGCGTCGCGACCGACGTGCGGCTCATCTACCGCCGCGACGGCAGCCGGCTGGAGGTCCTCTCCCTGATCGATCGCGAGGACCTCGACCGCTACATCCGCCAGGCCCGCACGCGCCCGGCGTAGCAAGGAGCTCCCATGCAACCGCCGCAGATCGACGCACAAGAGCTGTCCCGGAAGCTCTCGGGCGAGAAGAGGCCGGTCGTGCTCGACGTCCGCCAGCCGCTGGAAGTCCAGGCGGAGGGGATCATCGCCGGCTCGCTCCACATCCCGATGAACGAGGTCCCCGGCCGCCTCGCCGAGGTCCCCCGCGAAGGCGAGCTCGTCGCCGTCTGCAAGCGCGGCCAGCGCTCCTGGAACGTGGCGCAGTGGCTGCGCCAGCAAGGCTACGACGCCTCCAGCCTGTCCGGCGGCCTCGACGCCTGGCGCGCCTCCGGACTGCCGGTCGCGCGCTGACGGGTGCTGGTGACCCGGTTTCCGGCCCGCGAAGCGATCTCGGTCTGGGCGGCCGTGATGGGCGTGCTCGCCGCGGTGCGCATCGCGGCGCTCGCGGTGCCGTTCCTCCACCAGCTGGTCGGCGCGCTGGCAGTCGCCGCGTTCCTCTACGCTCCGGTGAAGCTGCTCGAGCGCCGAGGCCAGGATGCGCACGATGCGGGGTGGCGCTTCGATCGGCTCGGCACCGATCTCCGGTGGGGCCTCCTCGCGTGCGCGGTGATCCTGCCGCCGTTCACGCTCGCGTTCTCCTGGTTCGTCCACGAGCTTCCGCGCCTGCCGCCGGAGCTCGCGACACGCCTGGCGCCGTACGTCGGCGCGGCGCATCCGCTGCGGTTCCGCGTCGGACCCGACCCGTGGGACCTCGCCGGGCGCATCGCCGGCACTGCCGCCGTCGCCTTCTCCGAGGAGTTCTTCTACCGCGGGTACCTGACGCTGCGCCTCGAGGAGCGCTGGCCGCCCACGAAGCGCATCCTGGGAGCGCCGATGGGCCGTGCAGCGCTCCTCGCGGCGGCGCTCTTCGCGGCGGGCCACCTGCTCGAGCCCGCCCCGTGGCGGCTGGCGGTCTTCTTCCCCGCCCTGGTGTTCGCCTGGCTGCGCGCGCGCACCGGCACCGTCGCCGGCGCTGCCGTGTGCCACTTCGTGTTCAACGTCTGGCTGCTGCTGCTCGAGCGCGCCGCCTACGCCTGAGCGTCTCCCATACTGTCCGCGACCTGAAAAGCGTAGCGCCGCCCTATCCGGCGGCGGCTAGAGCTTCTGCGGCTGCAGCGTGCGCGGGACCGCCAGCACCTCGCCTTCGGCGAGCTCGCGCGCGCCTTCGGGGGGCTGCGGCTGCGCGCCGCTGGCCAGCACCACCGCGCGGACGGCGCGGTGCGCGCGGACCCTCGGGTCCAGCTCCTTGCTGCCCGGTCCGACTTCGTGCAGGGCGCAGTCGGCCAGCCCCTCGATGGTCGCGATCCAGACCGGGTGCCCGCGCCGCAGCGCGCCCAGCACGCGGCCGTTGGTGACGATGGCCGCGAGCGGAGGGAGCCTCTGGCCGGCTTGCTCGAAGGCGCGCTCCGCCTCGCCGACTGCCGCGGCGAGCGAGCGCGCCGCCGTCTGCGCATCGACGTCGGCGTCGTCGAGCCGGCCGGCGTCGCGCAAGCGGGAGAGGAAGGTGAAGAACAGCGCCTCGGCGGCCGAGTCGCTGCGGGCCGCCCGCCGCAGCGACTGGGGAAGCGCCGCGGTGAGGGCGTCCCTGGCGGGAGCGAGCGCTTCCGGCTGCCCGGCCACGGCGAACAGCCAGCGCTTGAAGCGGATGGGGAGCGTCGACTCTTCCTTGAAGGCGCGGGACAGCGATCCGCTGGCGATCAGCACGGCCTCGCTCTCGACGCCTTCGGCGAGGCGCTCGACGAAGTGCGGTGGTTGGCTGGCGAGCGGGCGCTTGCGCACCAGGACGTCATCGCTCTGGAAGTATCCGACCCCCGCCGCGCTTTCCGGAGGGCCCAGCGAAACCCTCCCCTTCAGCTTTCGCAGAACGCAGGGAAGCAGGCTGGCGTCGGTTTCGTGGATGCTGATGAACTCGGCCACTTCGCGAACCCTCCCGCGCAACAACTTGCGGCCACTCGGAGGGTAACGCACCTCCCCCCACAATGCCATCCACCGGATTGCGCAAGGTCTTTGACCCTCCCGGACCCGGCCCGTACAGTGGACCGGCCGACACGGAGGATCTGACCGGATGGCCGAAGGCGAAATCGCGATCGGGATCGATCTGGGCACGAGCTATAGCTGTGTCTCCATCATCGAGAGCGGCCAGCCCGTGGTGATCCCGAACGAGTGGGGCGAGCGGACCCACGCCTCCGTGGTGAGCTTTCTCGAGGACGGCACGGTGCTGGTCGGCAACAGCGCCAAGCGCAACATCATCACCAACGCCGACAACACCGTCTACAGCGCCAAGCGCCTCATCGGACGGTTCTTCTTCTCCGACGAGGTGAAGAAGGCGCAGGCGGTGATGCCCTACAAGATCATCGAGGGCGAGAACAACTCGGTCCGCATCCAGATCCGCGAGAACGTCTATTCGCTGCCCGAGATCTCCGCGCTGGTGCTCAAGGAGATGAAGTCGATCGTCGAGAACTACCTCGGGCACGAAGTGAAGAAGGCGGTGGTCACCGTCCCCGCCTACTTCAACGACAACCAGCGGCAGGCCACCAAGGACGCCGGGCGCATCGCCGGGCTCGAGGTGCTCCGAATCCTCAACGAGCCGACCGCCGCGGCGCTCGCCTATGGATTCGGCAAG
>Ga0137396_10002160_pt1 | contig 10685 bp, 6 predicted proteins | sample czc16metaG_FD_108284 | JGI IMG/M metagenome (GOLD analysis project Ga0137396, IMG submission 108284) | Vadose zone soil microbial communities from Angelo Coast Range Reserve, California, USA - czcobulk3.16 metaG | ecosystem: Environmental > Terrestrial > Soil > Vadose zone | place: USA... | reverse complement strand
GCGGTAAGCGGAGAGCACGTGCCGATTCGCCTTCCGCGGAAGCTCGCGGGCAGGGCATGGGCCGCATCTTCAATCACGTGCAGGCCGTGCTCCGCGGTCATCGCATGGGTGGCATCCAAGTCGCAGGGCTCGCCCCCGATATGGACGGGAATGATGGCCTTGGTTTTGGATGTAATGCGATGCTCGGCATCAGCGACGTCGATGTTGAAGCCGCCTGCTACGCTGTCACAGAGCACAGGTCGGGCACCAAAGTAGGTTAAAACTTCGGCAGTCGCCGTGAAGGTAAACGTTGGAACCAGCACTTCGTCACCGGGCTGAAGGCCGATCACACTTACGGCCAACTGCAGCGCTGCCGTCCCGGAGTTGACTGCCAGGGCATGCCTCGCACCGAGGTATTGGACAAATTCACGTTCAAACTTAACAGTCGCCGGACCGGAGGTGAGCCACTTCGACTCGAGCACCTCCCGCACGGCGGCCAGTTCCTCAGCTCCGATAGACGGCCGATGAAACGGAATAAAGGTAGTTTCCATACTCAGGCCTCGTGAGCTCACGCCACCAGTTTGTCCTCCTCGGATGGTTCTCCCGGCGGCACAGCGATGGGCCCAGATATCTCCCTGCACCGGCTGTCGTTGATCAGGTATTTGCGGCCACAGGCAGCACACTGATCCTCGCCAGCCGCGTGCTGCAGGCGAATTCCGCAGTAGCACATCCACCCGATTTGAGTCGCCGGGACGCCGACCATGAGTGCATAGTCGGGCACATCCCGAGTCACAACCGCGCCTGCGCCGACGAAGCTGTACTTCCCCAGCGTTACGCCGCACACCACAGTTGCATTGGCGCCGATGGAAGTACCACGTCTGACCAAGGTTCGCCGGTACTCGCTCTTGCGCACCACGTGGCTGCGCGGATTGACGACATTCGTAAACACCATCGACGGTCCACAGAACACGTCGTCTTCAAGCTCCACGCCGGTGTATAGCGACACGTTGTTTTGAATTTTTACATTGTTACCTACTTTGACACGTGGGCTGACGACAACGTTCTGACCGAGGTTGCAGTTTGTGCCTAGCTCCGAATCGGGCATGATGTGAGAAAAGTGCCAAATCTTGGTGCCCTCGCCGATCTGAGCCCCCTTGTCGATGACCGCGCTTGGGTGGGCATAATAACGCGGCACTATTGCACCGATCGGAACCGGTGAGCCTTCGGCTCGCAGCGAGCGCTCACAAGCCTCAAGGACCTCGAGCACCTGCACCGCGCTCGCTCCGCTAGTTCGGGGAATCCCGCGAGTGCGAATACAGTGGAGAAAGTGCTCACATTCCAGTTTCAGCGGTTCACATGACGGCAGTTTCACCGTCTCGCCGTCCGCCTTGTGCGCGACCGGAGCGCGGTCTAACCAGTCTATTCTGTGCGAGTACAGCACGAGCTTGTTTTCGCGCTGGACATCGTCGAAGACTGCCATTTTCTTGGTGCCGACAACGGCCAGCTTCTGCTCTTTGAAGGGGTGCAGCCAGCTGACGAAGATATGTGCCTGGACGCCACTGGCAAACTCACACGTTGTTATGGTCGTATCCACCGTCCTTGGATCAACGTAGCTGCCGCCGTGCGCGGTCACGCGCACCGGAGTCTCTTCGAGCAGAAACAGGATTGCAGATATGTCATGGGGCGCAAAGCTCCACAAGATGTTTTCCTCGGTCCGGAGTTTGCCCAAGTTGAGGCGTGAGGAATAGATATACTGAAGCCGTCCAAGCTCACCGTTGCGAACGAGCCGGCGCAGCTCTGAAATCGCGGGATGGTACTCAAGGATGTGACCGACCATGAGGACCCGGTTGCGCTCCGACGCCAACTGCACAAGCTGGCGACCTTCCTCTGCATGGAGCGCAAGCGGTTTTTCAACATACACGTCTTTGCCGTGCAGCAAGCATTTTGCCGCGATTTGGAAATGTAGGGCTGCCGGCGCAGCAATGACCACGCCATCTATGTCTTCGTCGTTGAGCACGGAATCAACATCCGCGGTAGTTCGGACCCCATACTGCACACGTGCTTCCTGCATCGATTCTTCGCGAATATCGCAAACGACCCGAAGCGCACCTAGTTCGTGGAAGTTTCGGACGAGATTCCTGCCCCAGTAGCCGGATCCCACGACTGCAATTCTGGGTATGACCAACTCCATTATTCCTCCAGTCCGCCATTTGGTTCGGCTTGGCAGTGGTTCGCCCGAAAGAAGTCGGAAATGGCAGTAACCACAGCCTGTTGTTGGGCTTCCGTCAGTTCAGGAAAGATCGGCAGCGCTAACACCGATCGGCTTGCCGATTCAGCAAAGGGGAAGTCGCCAGATTGGCATCCGAGGTAACGAAAGGCTGGTTGCAGGTGCAGCGGCACGGGATAGTAGACTTCCGTCGGAATCCCCGCGCGATGCAAGTAGTCCCGCATTTGATCGCGCTGTAGCGTTCGAATGACAAACTGGTTGTAGACATGTTGACTGCCCGGCGGGTCCACTGGCAAGCGGACCAAGTTTTCCAGTTCTGATTGCGCGAACAAACGCCAGTAGCGAATAACATTGCGCCGGCGGGCCATTGTCCACTCGTCTAAATGGCGCAATTTAACCCGCAGGACAGCAGCCTGAAGGGTATCGAGGCGGCTGTTCAAGCCCAGGATTTCGTAATGGTATTTCGAGCGGCTGCCATGAAGCCGCAGCAGCTTGAGACGGTCTGCCACTTTAGGGTCGTTCGTTGTCACCATGCCACCGTCACCGGCTGCTCCAAGGTTCTTTGACGGAAAGAAACTGAAACATCCGAGGTCGCCGATGTTGCCGGCGAACTTGCCGTGGTAGTCAGCGCCGATCGCCTGCGCTGCGTCTTCAATCACGGCCAGACCGTTGGCTTGTGCGACAGCAGTGATCTCGTCCATGGGGGCGGCCCGGCCGAACAAGTGAACCGGGATAATTGCCTTCGTCCGCGCAGTGACCGCTGGCTTAATTTGCTCCGGGTTCAGGTTGTAGGTGGCTGGATCGATGTCGACAAAGACAGGCCGCGCACCCACGCGCGCAATTGAACCTGCCGTTGAGACGAAAGTGAACGGGGTGGTGATTACTTCATCCCCGACACCGATTTCCAGTGCCATCAGGGCCAGCACCAGAGCGTCAGAGCCGGAGGCACATCCGAAGGCGTAGCGGCAACCCAGCCGCTCCACCATTTCTTTCTCGAGTTGCTGTACATCAGGGCCGAGGATGAACTGTTGGGTCGCGAGTACCCGTTCCACAGCCGAGGTCACCTCGCTGCGGATCGTTGCGAACTGTGCCTGCAGATCGAGGAACGGGAACAATGTTGATTGAGAGGCGTTGGTCTTGGTCGGCACTTGAACCACAGAATGCAACGTACCCTCCTTATGATTTATATGATTTGTATCCGCATCGGTAGTACTGGTAGTCGGCGACATCCGACTCCGCTGCGTTGAGCACGACTTCAAGAATTGGTGCGGAGTTAACTTGCGCGAGCACTTCCAGGCTGCGCTTCATGGCTTCACGCGTTGTCAGGTGAGGACGTCCGACGAAAACCACCCCGTCCACGATCGTCGAAAGGACGCGACCATCTGCGTAAGGCAGAACGGGAGGGGAATCGACAATGATGAATTGAAAGCGCTGCTGCAGTGCCTCCAGCGTTTCTTTCATCACCTCACGATTCACGAGGTCATACGCGCCGTCGGCGGCATGCCCGCAAGGCATCACGCACAGTCCGGGGACGTTGGTGTCGAAAACCGCCGCGGGCAGCGTGACCGTTCCTGCCAGCACATCGCCAAGTCCGCGATCTGAGACACGTTTGAAGATCGAGCTCAGGACGGAATTGCGCCGGTCGCAATCCACAACACAGGTAGGCGATTGCTGCGCCAACGCCACCGCCAAGTTCACCGCCATTGTCGTCTTGCCCTCCCCCGGCAAAGACGAGGCGATCAGAATCACCCGCGGAGGATGGTGCAACCGCGATAGCATCAGGGAGGTTCGCAGGCCACGGACAGCTTCGGCTTCCGCTGACTGCGGTCGCGAGAGCAGCAGAGGTTCGTAGCCCGTGATGACCCTGTTGCCATTCGTTGGGCCAAGGTGACGCAAGCCGTTATTCCCATTGGCTGCGATCACAGGCACCACGGACACGGGCAGCTTGGCGTCGCACTCGTGTACGTCTTCGGGCGTGCGAACGCTGTTGTCGAGTCCTTCGAAAATGAACGCCGCTACGAGACCAAAAACCAGGCCAGCCGCCAGCCCAAGAACGAGATTCAGCAGGCGCCGCGGCCGGGTCGGCTTGTCTAGTACCCGGGCCGGGTCCATGATCCGGACATTGCTTGACCTCGAGGCGGCAGAGATCGCTGCTTCTTCTACCTTTGCATATAGGGTGTTATATAGCTCGGTGTTCGCCTGAGCTTTGCGCTTCAGGGAGTTGTACTGCGCCACGAGACTCAACTGCCGGGTGGTGTCGGTCACTTCACGGGACATCAATTGCTCACGCGCCCGCGCTGCCGCGTATGCCGTCTTCAGTTCGTTCAGAATGCTCTTTTTCTGCTTATTCAGTTGGGCCTGAAGTTCGTCTCTCTGGTTCTCCAGTCGTTTGACATTGGGGTGATTGGGGCCGTATATCGCCCGCGACTGGGCGAGGTCCGCTCGCACGTCTGCCAGCTTCTGCGTCAACTGCTGGATCAACAAACTGTCGTGCACCTGCGGCAGGGCGTCGGGGTTTTCGTGCACTTTGTTGAGTAGGGCTTCCAATTGGATGCGGTCTGCCGCGGTCTGCGTCCGTTGCTTGTTCAGTTCCGCCAGCATTTCGCCGAACGTGCTCTTTCCCTGGTCTACATCAGCGACGCCGTTCTCCCGCTGGAAGTTAACCAGTGCGCGATTTGAGTCGTCCATTTGCCTACGGATGTCTTTCAGTTGTCCGGACAGCCACTCCACGGATTGCTCGATCGCCTCGTGCCTTGCATCAGACATGCGCTCCACGTACAGATGCGCCAGTGCGTTCGTGATTCTTGCCGCCTGGACGGGATCATGTGATCCGACCGCAATACTGATTACGCGGCTGCCGGGATCGTGTTCCACCTTCAACCGACTCTGAAACTTACGAAGAGCAGCGTTCTCGCCCGGAGTGAGCCGCTGTACATCTTGCGCGGGGGCACCTTGACGGGGCATAGTCCCTTCAGCCGAATCGGGTGCAAGCCGCAGCTGACGGATCACTGCCACCGCCAGAGCATCACTTTGCAAACTTTGCACCTGCGTTTGCAGATATTCGGTATCGCTCGAAACTGCTCGGGGCTCGATCGAAAACTGTTCATTTCCCGGCGGATCTACGTCCAGGCGTGCCTCCGGTTCGTATACCGGCTTCATCAGCAATGTAGCGAAAAGCGCGAGAGCAGCTGCTCCCAAGGTGCACGCTGTCACTACGCGCCGCTGTCTTTGCAGAATGCCGACGAGCACGGCCACATCGGAGCCGCCTGAGGCAGCTCCACGACCGCCGGGCATCACCCGGGGAACCATCCTGCCCCCTTTCGCTTCCAACGCGGACGGGCGAGACAGATCCAGGGGCGTGTCGGAATGTTGGAGAAGTTCGTAGATGCGACTCATGTCACCTCGCACGCGAAGTGATCGAAACCTGGCCCTGGAGGCCTGGAGAGGCTATGCCGCGCTCCCTTGCTCGAGAAGCGGCGAGGCAGGCACAGCAGGCACAATGGCGCCCCCCTGCTGAAACAAATTGAAGTTTTCTTGATGCCACTCTATTGTGAGCTTCAGTCCGGTATTCAGATCGTATTTGGGTTCATATCCCAACAGTCGGCGAGCCTTCTCAAGGGATGGCACTCGAATGGAAATGTCGGGAAATGGCGATTCACAGAATGTCACTACGGAAGTACTGCGCGTCAACTGGATCACCTTCTGGGCGAGTTCATAGATCGTCAACACGTTCCCAGGGTGACCAATATTGAAATCTTCCCCAACGGCCTCTAGGCGGACCATCATCTGCAGCAGAGCGCTGCAGAAATCTTCGATGTAGCACCAGGAACGTATTTGGGTACCGTCGCCGTGAATCTCCAGCGGCCTACCCTGCAATGCATTAAGTATGAACCGGCGCAGCGCGTAGTCGCCGGTCCTTCGTGGACCGAAGATGTTAAACGGCCTCACAACTGTGATCGGCAGACGGGTTTCCCGGAAGTATGAGGCGACCAGATGTTCCCCGGCGAGTTTTGACATCGCATAGCACCAACGCGACTCGGCGATGGGTCCGATGCTTGGACGGCTGGCCTCGTCCACCCGATACGAGTTGACGCCAAACACTTCGCTCGTGGAAAAATACACAAACCGTTGAATCTTGCGCGTCGCGTCCAGTGCCTTCAGCAAGCGTGACGTTCCTACGTAGTTTGTCTCCAAGGTTTCACGCGATGAATTGCATACCCGATTGACACCGAGGATTGCGGCCGCGTGAACCACTACATCAACGTCCTTTACCAGACTGCGAAGATCTGCTTCCAGGATGCTGCCTTGCACCGAGGTGATGTTCCGATGTCGCAACAGCGAGGTGTGCTGTATCGGAGCACACTCGAAGGACTGGTCGAAGAGAATAACGCGGTTGTGTTCAACGACTTTCTCGGCCAGGCTCGATCCGATGAAGCCGGCTCCCCCGGTAATCAGGATGGTTTTGTTCCTCAGTGGCGGCGCAGTCGCATTCACCATTCTGCGGCGGGATGCACCGGAAAGCTGGAGTCGCTGCCCGAGTTTGCCATTGCCATTACCATCTCCCCCGGTAATCAGGATGGTTTTGTTCCTCAGTGGCGGCGCAGTCGCATTCACCATTCTGCGGCGGGATGCACCGGAAAGCTGAAGTCGCTGCCCGAGTTTGCTATTGCCATTACCATTACCATTGCTGTTGCCGTTCCCATGGCCGTTGGCGTTGCCATTGCCGCTGCCATTGCCATCAGGTGTGAAGCTCACGCGCCCTGCCTGGTTATTCGCTGCCGCCTTTGCGCCCTCGCCCTGTCTCAACGTGCTGGCCATGTGTCCATCGGTGCCGGGCGGTTCATTTACTCCGGACAAAACGGAGATCACGCTGGTGGTCTCCAGAATTTCCTCCAGAGTGGGCATAATTCGGCTGCGCACAGGAATCCCCTTGCTCGTTCTAGCGTCACTGATGTGCAGCGACTGCCGGGATTTCGGGGAAATGCAAACCAAGACCTCATCGATATCCTTAGTCCGGGCAATATTTGGGAGGTCGGCGATCTGTCCAAGCACAGTGATCCCCGCGATAACTGCGCCCTGTTTTCCGGGGTCGTCGTCCAGGAAGCCGATCACTTCGATTCCTTTACGCAGAAGCATCTCTCGCGCCACCATCGCGCCATGCGCACCGGCGCCAATAATGAGGAAGCGTTGCGGTCTGACCTCGGTGATTGCCCTCGATCTCCGCTCGTAGAGAACGCGCCGGGCCAACCGGGCGCTGATCGCGCCAACCAACGACAGTACCGACATGGTTGCGATAATGCTTGGCGGAGCGTGCAGCAAAGGCATAGCGGGTCCCGCCAGAAGCGCGATACTGATCGCCAGGAACGAATAGGCCAGGTAAGCACGGGCGATGCACAACGCATCTCCGGTATTTACGTACCGCCATTGGAACCTGTAGATGCCGAAGAAAACGCTGGTCAGGACTTGCCCTATCGCAATAGGCAGAAGCAGCACGAGCATCTGCCGGCTCGTCGCCCGTGATATCAGCCCTTCATAACGGATGAAGTACGCGGCTCCCCAGGCCGCCGCTCCAATGGCAGCGTCAATCAACATTTGGTTGGATTTGGTATAGAGAGAAATTCTCATGTAGATGGTCCTGGATTATTCCTGCCGGGCAGTCCGCGGCAGCGCGGCCCGGAGGATGCGGTCAGCAATAAACTACTTTGCTGGAATGGAGGCGACGTGTCGCATTACGAGTGTCGACGACCAGTTGCGAGTTCTCGACTATGCGCTGGTAGTCGTAGTCGGAGTGATCGGTGGCGATGAGCACGCAATCGTACTGGTTGAGGTTTTGCAAAGGCGCGCACTTCATGTGCAGGTCATACTTGCGCCCGCGACCCACAAATGGGAAATAGGGATCGTGGTAGCTGACCTCGGCACCCGCCTTGCGCAGGAGTTCGATGATCGTGAGAGAGGGTGATTCGCGAAGGTCGTCAATATCCTTCTTGTATGCCAGGCCGAGCACCAGCACACGCGCGCCCTGGAGGGCTTTCTTGCGATCGTTAAGGGCTGAAATTACGGCCGAGACTACGTGGTAGGGCATGGCCGTGTTAATCTCTCCTGCCAATTCAATGAAGCGTGTTTGAAAGTCGAATTCCCTGGCTTTCCACGACAAGTAGAACGGATCCACAGGAATGCAGTGCCCACCCAGTCCCGGACCGGGATAGAAAGCTTGGAAGCCGAATGGCTTCGTCTTGGCCGCCTCGATGACTTCCCAGATGTCAATGCCCATTCGCAGACACAGCAGCTTGAGCTCATTTACCAGAGCGATGTTTACACATCGATAGATGTTCTCCAGAAGCTTCGTCATCTCGGCCGCCGCAGGCGACGAAACTCGCACCGTACGATGGAAGATCGTGCCATACAAAGCGCTGGCCAAGTCACCCGCCCGGTCGTCCAGACCTCCCACCACTTTCGGAATATCCCGTCGGGCTACGCTCGTGTTACCCGGGTCTTCACGCTCGGGAGAAAACGCCACATAGAAGACGCCGTTCGAGTCTCTGCCCGGGCGTGCCGCACACAAACCAACCGGATTCTTTTTCTCAAGGATGGGGACCAACACTTCCTCCGTCGTGCCAGGATAGGTGGTGCTTTCCAATACAACCAGTTGTCCGGCTCGCAGATGCGGCGCGATGGACTCAGCCGTGCTACTGATGTATCGCAAATCGGGTTCGCGGAATTCGCCGAGGGGAGTGGGGACGCATATGATGACTGCATCCATTTCGTCGATACGGGAATAGTCTGTAGTCGCCGAAAACCCGTGTGCGCGAGCGTTCTGGATTTCCGACGCACTGATTCGAGCGATGTATGAGTTGCCAGAGGCTAGTCTTTCAACTTTGTCACCATCAATGTCGAAACCGGTAACCTCGTGACCCTCGTCGCCAACGAGCAATGCGAGCGGCAATCCGACGTAGCCCATACCAATGATGCCAACGTGTGCCTGGCGCAACCGAATCTTTCGCTGCAACTCTTGATAAGCGATCGGTAGGGCCCCAATCGGAATTGCAGTTGCCATATTCCCCTCCAATGATTTCTAGCGTGGCATGTGAACTTTGCTGGCGGGCTTCCCGCAGCAATCGTGAATCTCAACCTTCGCGTCGAGAGATTATTCGGCGAATTGTTTCGACAAGGATTGCTGCTATCCAGCGTCCGTGGTGGTTTCGGTCCAATTGACGGAGACTCCCTCGAGTTGCAGTCCAAGGCCGAATTGTCCACCTGATAGGGGCTCGCAATACACTACGCGGACAGAGGTTCGAAACCTGGGTGTGGGAGATTTCAGCAACAGAAGCGCGTCAGGCTCTATGGGTGTCTTAACCAGAACACGCGCACCCCGAGGGCTGACGTTTTCTGTCACTGCGTCCTCGGCGACCCGGGGCTCTCCTGGGTTTAGCAGGCTTACCGGGACCGTCAGATGGATTCGTCGGTGAAGGCGTCCAGATTGCATGTGGGAGCGTGCAGATTGCAGAGCCATAGCAGCACTCTTCTCTTCCGCCAGAGGCACCAGGGGGTGCCGTCCTCGGTTGTGCGTTTAATCGCGACGGGGCAGCTTCTGGATTGTGCGGGTCGTGTCCGGCAGACTCTCCAGGTCTTCAGGCCAGAGTTCTACTGAGGAGGAGCGCTGGATAAAATCGACAGAGACAATGATTCGAGTGTGACTGTTATGGCGCACTACAACGCCCTCAAGTCCTTGCAGTGGGCCAGCCTTGATCCGTATGCGCCTGCCCGCTGCAAGGTACGGGTATGGCTCGGATCTTCGCAGTTGCAGTGCCATCCGGAGGCTTTCAACTTGTTCGTCTGGCACCGCGACCGGCATCCCGCCGAAGCTCACGATGTGGACGACCCCGGGAACCTCGAGAGCACGTATGCGCTCGGCTAGAGAGATGCGAATGAACAGATAACTGGGAAAGAGCGGCAATTCTATGTGTGCCTGACGGTTTTTCCAGTTGCGGACTGAGTGATAGAGTGGGAGAAACGATTCAACTGATCTGCGAGCCATGTGATCGGCGACAACTTTCTCGTGCCTCGCAATAACGTATGCTGCGCACCAATAGCTTTGGAGCGGCGGCGGGAGTGGAAGGGTGACCTCGTCTGGCCTGAGGGGCTGTAGTGCTTGCATAATCCGTTCTGCCGACGTGCCGTTTGTTGTTACACCGAATGAGCTTTCTCGCAGAGTTCGGACGCATATAGCTTCGCCACCTCAACTGCAATTGACTCAAGGCAAAGCTCGATTTGCGCCCGATGAGGGCGGTACGAAGCTCCCGTACGACTTTGGTGGCGCCGATGTCCTCGATCCTCCGCACCAGCACTACGCCACTGCGCAGAGGCTAGTTGATTGAGCCCAACGCGGCAATCCGGTGGATCTCGCAATCTGGTAGCAGGTAATTCCTCTAGAAGGTGTCGGGAATCTCCGGACTCGGGCGAACTTGGACGATAAGGTTGG
>Ga0137396_10002159_pt1 | contig 10685 bp, 8 predicted proteins | sample czc16metaG_FD_108284 | JGI IMG/M metagenome (GOLD analysis project Ga0137396, IMG submission 108284) | Vadose zone soil microbial communities from Angelo Coast Range Reserve, California, USA - czcobulk3.16 metaG | ecosystem: Environmental > Terrestrial > Soil > Vadose zone | place: USA... | reverse complement strand
GTGGCCGGCGCCAGCGGTGGGGAAAGTGCGGCGCCCGAAGTGGATAAGGCATTGCGCTCACCGGGGCAGCCACTCGATCGTGCGACCCGAGCGTTGATGGAGTCGCGTTTCGGCCAGAATTTCGCGCATGTTCGTGTGCATACGGATGCCGGAGCCTCCCGTTCGGCCCACAATCTCGGCGCGCTGGCCTATACGGTCGGCAGTGACGTTGTTTTTGCCGGAGGCAGCTATGCGCCCGGCAGCGAGACGGGCCGTTCGCTGCTCGCGCACGAACTGACGCATGTCGCACAGCAGGCGAAGGGCGTGGTGCAGCGGACGCCAGACCCTGTCGCTCTCAAAGAATTCGATGAACGGGTCGCGAAACTCAAGACCCATCCGGCTTACCTCGCGGCTATAAAGAACTTCACGGCTCGAGTTCAATTGAGGGCCATCATCTCGGAAGCCCGCGCCAGGGATGATGCGCTTTATTACATTACCAAGCTGGAACTGCTTTTCGATACCCCGGAGGAGAAGGCCGAGAAACAAGCGGCCGAGTTCTCGGGACGCATCGCCGCCGCGACGGTAGCCGAAGGGACGCGCCTCGGCACCGAAGAAGGTAAGAGCCGGGCCGGACGCGAGGAAGCCGTTTCAGCCGAGGCCGGACGCGTTTTTGAAAAACGAAAAGGGGAAGGCGGAAAAACATTTCTCATTGATGCGCGCGATCCGACCAATATGGCGGTCCGTGCCAAAGTTCGTCTGCGCAAAGCCGGCAAGGGCACGGCAGACGACGTGGCCCGGGTGAAACTATTGCAGGACGCGATCGAGAAGAGTGCTTCTACCCTGGGCTACAGCGTGGATCTCGATTTCGTCGACAAGGACGGCCCGGACGTTTTTACCGTGAATGTCGATACGTCGGCCTGGCCGACTTCCGGTAATTGGGTAAACGAAGCCCAAACGCTCGGGCACGAGCTGCATCACCTCCTCGGCCTGGACGACCGTTATAACTACATCGAGTCACACGCAGGAAACCCGAAGATGAAGATCCCCGATCGCATCCACTGGTTCCGGCAGCAAATGAAAAAAGGTCCCGACCCTGAGGGCCGCAAATCGATCATGGGCGGCCGCAACCTGCCCATGGATGACGACGTTTGCCGGGTAGCCGGAAAAACCGGCGCTGCTTTGGACGAATGCATCAAAAAGCGCTCGGACGCCCGCCGTGATAAACTTCAGCCGGCGGTGTCGGATGCGTTTGGTGCGATGTGGCGCACGTATTCGACGCTGACAAATATCACTCCGATCAATCCGGCCGAAGATCCCGCCCAGCGCGGCCTCAAGGAAGCCCGGGCTGGGCAAATCGCAGACACCCTTTTCGGTGGCACCGTCGATTTACCTTTTGCCGCGCAGACCGTCGGCGATATGCGACTGGCCCCTTCGCTGCCGAATTTGTTTTTCGTTTCGGAATTGAACCCTCAATGCAGTGACAAGGCATTCACCGTTCCCATCGCGCCGCGCATCCGGCTCTGTCCGACGTTTCTGGAGCTGGGCAAGCGAGATCAGGCCGACCTGTTGCTTCGGGAAGCGGCCCACTTCGTCGGCGTGAGCGACAGCAAATCGGACATGCCCTGCGCGGGCGATTGCACGACGGCTTGCGGGGACTCGAGCAATGGAAATGCCTGGATGCGTTTTGTCAGGTGCGTCTCGCCTTAGGCCAAGATGAAAGCTGCACTTCAGACTCTTCCGAAATCCGCGATTCCGCGGCGGCCGGCGTCCATTCCTTCGCGAGAGCTTTTGAGGCCTGAGTTACAACGGCCGGCATTCGGAGCGGGGCCCGTCCGGAATTTTTGCCGGGTTCCAGTGCACAGCGGAGGGATGTTGCAGGCGAAACGCGAATCGAATCAGCCGGGAGACCCCTGCGAACGCGAAGCAGAGCAGACGGCTGACCGCATCATGACTGACAGCCTCAACCGCCGCGCCGGCGACGCGGGCCCGAGCGGCCACGGCGGCCAGCCTCTGGCGCCTCGGCTTCGGCGGTCCTTTGAAGAGCGTTTTCAGACCTCCCTGGCCGACGTGCGTCTGCACGACTCGGCGGGCGCTGCCAGTTTGGCGCGGCGACACCATGCGAACGCGCTGGCGATCGGAGGAGACATTTATTTCGGGAAGGGGCGCTATCAACCGGAGGAGCGTTCTGGCCTCACACTTCTCGCTCATGAACTTGCTCACGTCTTGCAACAGCGTCCGGGGCCGACGCGGGGAACCATCTCGTCGGCTGAAGCCGAGGCATCGACCGTAGCCGAGCAGGGCCAGAATGCGCCCGCCGCCCGTTATCGAATTCAGCATCACGTGGCCCAATCGGATGCGCCGCTCCGGGACGCAGCTTCTCTCAAGACTGCGATCGAAGATGAGCTGGACGACGTCTTTGTCGGGATCGACAACACCTGGCCTGAGATCCGCAAGGAACCGCAGCCGGAGCGTGACAAGGTGCGTTCGGACAAGGTCTTGGAACGCAACATTAAGCGCGAAGTCAGCGATATGGAGCTACTCAAGACCTACCTGCTGCTCACCTACCAGACGGAAACGTCGTTCCCAGCCCATTTCAAGGCCTTCATCGAGGCCACCGACATGCTGGGCACGCACGAAGCCCGGATTTACTCGATCCTGCGCGGGGTCTCCATCGCTGAACGCAAAGAGATGCAGGACATGCCGGGAGTAGTGGAGGTAATCGAAGACGAAATGTCTGGAAAAGAGCTGCAGCAGGGCCTGCAATTGCTCTATGGCGCTGTCGAGCAGACAGGCTCCGGAGTCACCACTGCTCGAACCAGCACTCATCTCGAAATAAGCCAGCGATACGAACTCGACGTTGAGACCGGGGGGAGCTTTGACAACGCGGTCCAAAACTTGACTGTCGCAACCGAAGAGACGGCGAGCCTGGTCCTGCTCCAGGATACTGCGCTCTGGTCGAAGCTCGCGAACAAGTTTGACCACGAAGAAACGTGGTACTTGCGGATGATCGCGCGTTATGGCGGGGCGGATAACTTTCCAAAACTTACCGGCCCGAACGCCCCTGCGGAGTCCTTCATTTTTCCTATTTGGGAAGCGGTGAAGGATTGCGGCACCGACGAAGACAAGCTGACCGACACGTTGAAAGCGGTCAGCGCCGCTCCCGGAATGACCGGCGGCCAACTCGCCACGCCGAAGGATGAGTTGCTCGCCGATCCATGGTTCGTACCCATGTTGGAAGACGAACTCTCTGGGTCCGAACTTACCGATGCTTTGAAGGCGAGCGCAGCCGCCCCAACCGCAGCGGCCGGCATACAACAGGATCTCAAAAAGGCGATCAAGAAGCGGGACCTTGCGACCATCCGAGATCTGCTTACCGATCTGGCTTTGCCGGCCGCTGATCTCGCCAAGTTGCGCAACGACCCCGTCATTCTCGAGGCGATGGGCGCGAAACTGAGCGGAGCCCAGTTATGCGAGACCAGCCTGCTCCTCACGTACGGGATAGCGCTCTTCCCGGCTGACGTCACCACCCTGCTCAAAAGCTTCCAAAAAGACCCGATTGATGTCGCGGGCGCCATTACATTTCTCAAGTCGCTCGTCCCGATACCAGGTGCTCTGTCTGCTTTGCGGGCCGAGCCCGGCATCTTTTTCATGATGACCAATTCAGGCTTGCCGACGGCGGATGTCGGCAAGTTGCTCGGCGCGCTGCGCGCGGATCAGCCGGGCTATCAGGTCCCCGGATCGGAAGGGTTTTACCGGACTCATGAGGAGAGTTCCCAGGCCCGGCTACCCGTTCAATTCGCGGGGTCGGAAGTGAGAATTCCGATTCGCTGCGACATCAACCGGACACGAATGCGAGGCAAGCAGAAGTTCGACACGAGTCTGATCGAAGATTGGTTGCGGGAAATTGACCAAATCTGGAACAACAAGTTTATGCTTCGCGACAACGGTCACCGCCTCGCGCTCGTTTTCTCTCCTTTTATGGCGGAGGGACTCGCCGCGCCGGACGTTACCATTTTCGTCATGAACTGGAAGGGCCGATCATATGTCATGCCGGTCATGGATCCTGCGCTCAACATCCCCCTTGACCGCGAGATGAACCTCTACCTGGAAGATCTGGATCCCGAGGTCGTCGCTCACGAATTTGGACATATTCTGGGCAACCCAGATGAATATTCTCTAACGGATAGCGAATACTTGCGCATTACAGGCAAAGCCGTCAGCGAACCCTCTGCCAGCGGCACCTGGGTTAAGGGGTTGATGGGCAGCCACGATGACAGCACGGAGCTCGCGGAGCGCCACGCCGCCCCTGTTCTGGGGGTAATCAACGGCGCGCGAGACCTAGCCGTCTATCCAAAACCGTTTGCCCTGCAGAAGAAATAATCAGCCGTGAACAACAAGGAAAATAAAGCCCAAGCAGAAGTCGACGGTGATCGCAGCGCGTTACGGCGTCGACAAAGCATGAGCATCGCAAGCCGATGAATGCCCGCGCTTTGCCTGAGTTGAAAACCAAGGCGGCCGCCCCATCGCCAGCGCTGCCGATCGCGGCCAGACCGCAATTGAAATCTCTCGCCAATCCGTCTGCCGGATCCACCGACCATGCTCCATCCGTCGGGTCGGAAGTGGCGCCCATCGTACAGGAAGGGCTTCGATCTCCCGGACAGCCGCTCGACCCCTCCACTCGGAATTTCATGGAGCCGCGCTTCGGCCATGATTTTGGCAATGTCCGCGTCCACACGGATGCCGGGGCAGCCGAGTCGGCGCGAGCAGTCAATGCCCTGGCGTACACCATCGGACCAAATATCGTCCTTCCACCCGATCAGTATAAGCCGGCGTCAATCGAGGGGAGAAAACTCCTGGCGCACGAACTGACCCACGTTCTGCAGCAGACTGGGGCGGACGGGACAAACGCCTCCGAGGAGGCCGCGGAAAAAGAGGCCGACCGCAATGCCGTTACGAGCCAGGGGGAAAATAATCTTGCCGTCGAGATCACGGCCCCGGGCAAATTGCAAAGGCAGCCGGCCACGGCGGGCGCGGAGTCGACGGCTGCTTTGACCGACATTGACAGGATTGTGCGCGCGGCGGAGCGCGCTCGCCGCGAATCGTCCAATGCAACCACGATGATGATCAACGGCTCTGAGATCGTGTATCGAATGATTCACGAGTTTCTACCGGACTACGACAGCAAGCTCAGCGGTGTCAGTTACAGGGCGGGTTTGAAAGAAGTCGGGGTCGAGGCGGAAAAGGGGTCGATCTCTATCACGGTCGGAAACGATTTTATTTTTGGAACGAACAAGGACACTCTCGAGCTGCGCGCGCTTGATCTCGGAAGAGCGATCTTTGCCAAGGCCCCCCGCCCCGGGCCGGCCGGGAAACGGCCGGGCCTGCTGGGGGGCATGGCCATTGAGGCCAAGAAGGCCCCGGTGAAGGCTCCTCCCGTGAGCGAGAGTAAGCCTCCACTCCCACCGGAGCTTTTGGTGGAGACCGCTTTTGATCATGAGGTTCCGGGTCTCGGTCCCGAAAAGAGAGCCAAGGTGGAAGAGCTTATCAAGGCCAAGGACATCCAGGGAGCGATCGATATGATTGTCCAGTTTGGCGGCGGCGCCGGTGGCAGTAAGATCGACAGGAACCTGCTGGTTGACGGCAAGATGACGTACGATCCCGGCATGACTGTGGAAGATGGGGTGACCGAGATGCCAGGCTGGCACTATCCAAAGGGCAAAGAAAAAGAGGGCGAAGCCACGCCAGGGAAGGTAAGAATCGGCCAGCCCGCATTCTCCAGCGTGCCCTACCTATACAGCGTGATCATGCATGAGTATCAACACGTCCTCTGGAACCAAAGTGAGAAGAACCAGGAGATCGGAAAGGAAACCCACGAATTTCCAAGGCAAGGAGGAGGAATGTATACGTCGGAGGCAGAGGCGTACGCTTGGGAATTGCTTCATGCGACGGAATCCGGACTCTCGCAGATCCCGGAGAAGCTTGCGGGGGTTTGGCGTAATTTGAACGAGGAGTATTGGAAATTGGATCCGGCCGCGCAAAAAGCGATGCTGCCGAAAGTGCTACCTGCCTTGGCAGAGGCGAAACGTTTCGTGAAAGGGACCAAGGTAACACTTGATCCTTTTAAGAAGCCTTAGGGTTTATTGAGGTAATTTTATGCTGGAGGTTCAGGTAGAGGCCGGTGCACCATTGGCAGTCCGATTATGAGCGTGTTCCCCCTAGATCGCCGGAAGAGCGTGGGTAGGTCCGACGCAAGAGTTCTCCGCCGATGTGCGCGGCAGGCGGGCCCATCCCCCAACTCCCCTCACCTCCTCAAAAGCGGCATTGTGCTGCTGGATCTGCCAATCAACGGCGCGCGGGACGTGACCGTTTACCCCAATCCGTTTTTCCTGCGGAAGAAAGAATCGGCCGTGATCAACCAGGAGAACATGGTGAAAGCTCAAATGGAACATGGCCGCCGCGCGTTACAGCGCTGGCAAACCATGGCCATCTCCTGCTCATGAATTACCGCGCCAATCCTGCGTTGAAACCAAAGGCGGCCGCGCCATCGCCAGCGCTGCCGATCGTGCCTAAACCGCGGTCGAAATCTCTCGGGAATCCGCCTGCTGCGTCCAACGACCAATCTCCAGCCGTCGGGTCGGAAATGGCGCCCATCATGCACGAAGTGCTTCAATCTCCCGGACAGCCGCTCGACCTCTCCACCCGGAACTTTATGGAGCCGCGCTTTGGCCAGGATTTTAGCAACGTGCGCCTGCATACGGATGCGCGGGCGGCTGAGTCCGCGCGAGCTATGAAGGCGGAGGCTTACACGGTCGGGCGGAACGTGGTCTTTGGCGCGGGGCGGCATGCCCCGGAGACGGCTGAGGGAAAACGCCTCCTGGCGCACGAACTGACCCATACCATTCAGCAACGACACACGTCCAAGGCAACGCCATTCGAAGAAGTCTCGTTGGATCCCTCCGACTCCCGTCACGAATCCGAAGCTGAATCTTCCGCCCAAAATTTGGGAACGAACGAAACGCCAACGACCTCTCCTCAACGCATTCAACGCAAGACTTGGGATACTCTGCCCATTTACGAGGAGCGTCCTGAGATCATGAAGGCCCTGTCCGCGGACGAACTAACACGTCGGATTGCCAGGTGCATTGGTATCTGGGAGACCAACCGCGGCAAAGACGATCCTGCACCAAGGGAGTCCACTCTTGACACGGTCGCCGGCGTGCATGCCAGCATGGCGACCATCGAGCAGGCCACCATGCCGTACGCGATTACCGCGCTTAAGACTCACTCGGAATTGCGAGACAAGGCCAGTCCTCCGCTGACGATGAAGGAACTCAACGACGCCGAAGCCCGATGCACCGCAGTGGTCACATTGCTCTCTTCTGTCGCGAGTGCCTCCGCAGGAGGCCAAAAACCGGACGACTTCATCACGGCCAACGCCGCAGCCATCCTGGCCACGGGGTTAAGCAATAGCGACGTCAAGACCATGTTCAGTGCAGTTACGCTCAAAGGCACCATTGACACGGCGCACACCTCCGTAGAAACGGCGGAATCAACCGCGAAGGCAGAGGCGGCGAAAGAGAAAAAGACTCCGAAAGAGCAAGCCACCAAGGGCAAAAACGCGAAGGATAAGGCCATGAAGGATGCGATCGGCGCCATTCCCGCGGCCGATCGCCTGGGACTGGGCGAGGGCAGCCTGAAGGCCTACATCAACAAACCCAAGAATTGGGGTGAGAACAGGGCTGGGTGGCAGCGCAAGGCAGTGGCCGCAATGCCAGGTAACGTCGGGACCCGAATCGAGGCGGTTGCGGTATCCGAGAGCGGGACGGCGCTAGCCATTCCAACCATCAAATCCAGGGTGGATGCCCAGCTCGCCAAGAAACCGGTTCCGAGCAGGGAGGACATCGTGAAAACCGTCGCGCAAAAGAATAACCCGAACGAGACAGGCTATGGAAAACACGTTTGGGAAACCTATGAACGGTTATACCCATGAGCCGTCCACGACGAGGCGGAGATCTAATTAGACACCAATCTCCATCATGAGCACCTTCCCCGGAAGCCCGCGCATCCTCAAAGGCGGCATCGTCCTGCTCGATCCGCAAACCGGCACGGTCCTGCGCATCATACCGTTGCAGTATAATCCCGACACCTTGACCCGCACCTTGCAAGTCAAAGGCGCGGGTGCGGAAACCGGCGATCGTCTCGAGGCGCTGCGGCTGAAAGGCCCACCCGTGGAGACAATCAAGATCGAGGCCGAAATTGATGCAACGGATCAACTCGAGACTGCGGATGACCAGGCCGTTTCTTCCGGATTGCATCCGGTGCTCGCAGCCCTGGAGATGATCACCTACCCGTCAAGCGCGCACTTGATGGCGAACAACGGGCTGGCCTCGGCCGGGACTTTGGAGATCGCACCGGCCCAAACCGCTCTAACCGTTTTCGTGTTCGGACCGAAACGCATCGTGCCGGTGAGCATCACTGAATTCAGCATCACCGAGGAAGCGTTCGACACTTCGCTCAATCCCATCCGGGCCAAGCTGAGCCTCGGTTTTCGCGTCCTGAGCGTGGACGATCTCGGCTTCGACCAAAAAGGGGGCGGAATTTTCCTCGCCTATTTGCAAGGGAAAGAGCAGTTCGCCGCGCAAAATAAAGCTGGAACATTCGGCGCGCTCGGCGTCACCGGAATGCCCTGACCCCAAAAATGATCACCTACAACTTCTCACCCGCAAGCCGCTACTACGGCATCGAAACCACCACGCTGAAGACCGCTGCCGGCCTCACTGTCGCCTATCTGCGCCGGCGCTTCCTGCCGTCCCCCGAGCGGTTCGCGATCTTGCAGGAGCACTTGGTGACTGACGGCGAACGACTCGACAACATCGCCGCAAAATATATGGGCGATCCTGAAGCCTTCTGGCGAATCGCCGACGCCAATTCGGCCATGCGTCCGGAGGAATTGACCGAAACAATTGGGCGGCGAATCCGCATCACTTTGCCGGAAGGAATTCCCGGAAATCCGAATGCTTAAAGGAATTCATCTCACGCTCTTGATCGGTCCGGCGGTGCCCGTGCCGGTGCCGAAGTCTGTCATGGACGCGTTGCAAAGTGTGCAGGTGACGAGTTCAAACGACCGGAGCGGATTTCAGCTCACCTTTGCGGTCAGCAAAACTTCGCCGCTCCTTTCGGTGATGCTGCCCGCTGGATACCTGGACCCGATAATCACTCGCGTCATCATCATCGCCACCGTGAACGGTCTTCCTAACGTGCTCATGGACGGGATGATCACGCGCCAGGAACTGAGCCCGAGCAGCGACCCCGGGCAATCCACCCTCACCGTCACGGGCGAGGATTTGAGCATTCTCATGGACATCCTTGAGATGCCGTTCATGCGTTATCCCGCGATGCCGGAAGTGGCCCGGCTGTACCTCATCCTCGCGAAGTATCTCGTCTTTGGAATCGTCCCGATCGTCATCCCGCCGATTCCGCCCGACATCCCGATCCCAACGACCGAAATCCCCACCCAGCGCGGAACGGACCGCGAATATATTCGCGAACTGGCGCGCGATGCCGGTTACGTTTTTTACGTCGAACCGGGGCCGTTGCCGGGCCAGAGCATCGCCTACTTCGGCCCCGACGTTCGAATTCCCGTGCCCCAGCGCGCGCTAAACATCAATATGGATGCGCACTCGAACGTCGAATCGATGAATTTCAGCCTCGATGGCCTCGCCAAAAAGATCGTGGTCTACACCATAATGGATCCGGCTACGCATAAGATCCCGATCCCGATTCCGGTCCCGAACATCAGCATCCTGCGGCCGCCCTTAGGAGCGCGTTTGACGCCGCCGGCGAAAATCGAATTCGCCGATCACGGCACGGCGCGCAATCCAGCAAAAGCAGCGCAGGAAATTCTGGGGATGCTCTTCGCAGCTTCCGACGCGATCACCGTTTCCGGATCGCTGAATGTGCTGCGTTATGGCGGCGTGCTGCGATCACGCATGCTGGTCGGCGTGCGTGGCGCAGGGCTGGCCTATGACGGCCTCTACTACGTCAACAGCGTCACGCACGACATCAAGCGCGGCGAGTACAAGCAAAGCTTCCAACTCAGCCGCGATGGCCTCATTTCCCTAACGCCGAAAGTTCCCGTATGAGCGACCAATCGAGCGGACCAAAGAAATTTTACGGTAAGTACCGGGGCACGTGCGTGCAGAACATCGATCCGGAGTTGCGCGGCAGAATCATGGCCATCGTGCCCGACGTTTTGGGTCTTGTGCCCTCCAGTTGGTGCGAGGCCTGCACGCCGCTGGCGGGTCCTACCGGATTGCCCATGGGCGCGTACCTGGTCCCCCCCATTGGCGCGGGGGTTTGGATCGAATTCGAGCAAGGCGACCCGAACCGGCCGATCTTTGCAGGTTGCCGTTTCGGGATTGGAGATCCACCGCCGCTCGCTTATGCCGGGTTGCCGGTCTCGCCCAGCATCGTTTTCGGGACGTCCCTCCAAAACACCATCGCCATCAGCGATCTGCCGGGGCCGATTGGCGGGATCATTCTCAAGAGCACGACTGGCGCGTCGATCATTGTCAACGACACCGGCATTTACATTCAGAACGGCAAAGGCGCCATCATGACCATGCTCGGGCCGGCGATTGATTTCAACGCGGGAGCCCTAACCATCATCTAGGAGAAGAACATGCCAGGACCCCTGCTCCATCTCG
>Ga0137396_10002158_pt1 | contig 10688 bp, 8 predicted proteins | sample czc16metaG_FD_108284 | JGI IMG/M metagenome (GOLD analysis project Ga0137396, IMG submission 108284) | Vadose zone soil microbial communities from Angelo Coast Range Reserve, California, USA - czcobulk3.16 metaG | ecosystem: Environmental > Terrestrial > Soil > Vadose zone | place: USA... | reverse complement strand
TTTCTGTTCGTGCTCGGAGTGCTCGTTTTCGTACACGAGCTCGGACACTTCGTGGCCGCCCGCCGCATCGGCGTCCGCGTGCTCACGTTTTCACTGGGGTTCGGCCCCAAGCTCGTGTCGACGCGCCGCGGAGACACCGAATACGCCATCAGCGCGATCCCGCTCGGTGGCTACGTGAAAATGGCGGGCGAAAGCGTGGACGACCCGCGCAGCGGCGCGCCAGACGAATTCCTGTCGAAAACGAAATGGCAGCGGTTCCAGGTGCTCATCATGGGCCCCGTGATGAACATCATGCTCGCTGTCATCGTCATGGCCGTGGTCCTCGCGCAGGGCGCCGAGGTCCCCGCGTGGCACGATCAGCCGCCGGTCATCGGCACGGTGAAGGCCGGCTCGCCGGCCGAAAAGGCGGGCCTCCGCCGCGGGGACCGCGTCCTTGCGATCGCGGATACCAAGGTGGACACCTGGGACAAGTTCAATCTCGAGATCGGCACGCGGCCGAACCGCGAAGTCGAGCTCTCGTACCTGCGCGATGGCCGGACCGAATCGACGTCGCTTCGCTCGTCGGCCGAAGGCAAGTACGAGATCGGTGACATCGGCGTGCTGCCCGATGCGACGCCCATGGTGACGTCGCTCATCAAAGGAGACGTCGCTGAGAAAGCCGGCTTGAAGCCAGGCGACCTGATGCTCGCGGTCAACGGCGAGCCGATGCTTCAGCCCACGCAGCTCCGGGAAGCGATCTCGCGCAACGCGGGGAAGGAGACCGACATCCTCGTTCGCCGCAACGGCCAGGAGCAGCACATCACCGTCACGCCGGCCAGGCGCGGCGACGGCGGCATGATCGGCATCTTCTTCGGCGAACAGATGAAGTCGTTCACGCCGGGCCCGTTCGAGGCGCTCAAGCTCAGCGTGGCGAAGAACATCGAGTTCGGCGGCCTCATCTTCAAGACGCTCGGCGGCCTGTTTGTCGGCACCACCTCCCCCAGACAGCTCATGGGGCCGGTGGCCATTGCTCAGCTGTCGGGTGAGTCTGCCGCCGCGGGCTGGATTCCGCTCCTCACGTTGATGGCGTCCATCAGCCTCAACCTCGGGCTGCTGAACCTCATGCCTATTCCCGTCCTCGATGGCGGACACATCACCATCATGGCCCTCGAAGGCATCGCCCGGCGCGACTTCAGCGTGCAGGTAAAGGAGAAGATGCTTCTGGCCGGGTTTGTGCTGATCTTGCTCCTCATGGTCACCGTGATCTACAACGACCTCACGCGCATCAGCTGGATCGAGCGGCTGATGCCGTGGAGAAATTAGCCGAGGAGGACAACCAGATGTTTCGCATTCAACGGGTCGCGATGGCGGCCCTGGTTGCTGCGGCGCTTGCGGCGCCCGCGGTCGCGCAGCAGAACTATTCGCAGGTCACCCAGACCGACATCCAGCGCCTGCAGGACAGCGTGTTCCAGGCGGGCTCCGACGTGCAGCAGCTGAAGAGCCGTGACACCGCTCGCGCATCGCAGCTGCAGACGCAGCTCGACGACCTGCGCGACGAAGTGATCTACCTGAAGGTGAAGCTGCGCAAGGAAGGATCGCTGCAGCGCAGCGAGTACGCGGGCGTGCGGGACCGGCTCGACGACCTGCGCTCGCAGGCCACCAACTACACGACGAACTACACGCCGTCCACCGGCGGCAACACGAGCGCCGCGACGGGCACGACCGGCAACACCACGTATCGCCCGTCCACGGGGTCTGCCGCGACCGGTTCCCAGTCGTCCTCGACGACGCGCAACACGGCGCCGTCGCAGAGCACCGCGGCCGGGCGCGAGGTGGAAGTGCCGTCCGGCACCGAGATGGACGTGCGCCTCACCAACACGCTGAACTCGGGGATTGCGCAGGTCGAGGATCGATTCGAGGGGACGACGCTCGTTGACTTGAACATCAACGGACGGACGGTCATCCCCGCGGGCTCGGTCATGCGCGGCGTCGTGACCTCCGTCGATCCCGCGACGCGGACCAACCGCACCGCGAAGATGACGGTCAGCTTCGACCAGGTGACGGTCAACGGCCGCGCCTACCCGATTCGCGGCACGGTGACGCAGGCCATCCAGGGTGAAGGCATCAAGGGCGAGGCCGGCAAGATCGCGGCCGGCGCCGGCGTCGGCGCGGTGCTCGGGGGCATCCTCGGCGGCGTGAAGGGCGCCATCCTCGGGACCGTCATCGGCGGCGGCGGCATCACGGCCGCCACCGAAGGGAAGGAAGTCGAGCTGCCGCAGGGCACGGTGCTGCGCGTGAGACTCGATTCGCCGGCCCAGATCCAGGCGAGATAACCACAGGCGCGCGTCGCGAACCACGAAGGCGCGCTACGCGCGCATCCACGGAGGCCACGAAGAAAATTCAAGTACTTTGAATTGCTTCGTGGCCTTCGTGTTTGTCGCGTCAGCGACCTCCGTGGTTATCTCTTTCCTGCGACTGCCGCCGCGATCGATGCGGCGTGCGCCCCGGGATCCTGATGCGTCGGGTTCCGGTTCGCCTCCTCCGACTTCCCGAGTGGAATGCTCAGGTTCTTCCATCCCTCCCCGCGGAACGCCTTCGCGAGAAACACCAGCTGACCGACGTGATAGCAGATGTGCGCGAGCGAACGGTGCAGCGCATCGTGCACGGCGAACGACTGGCCGCGAATGGCGACCGTCTGCTGAAGGTGGTCGTCGGTCAGGCCGCTCAGCGCGTCGAAGAGCGCCTCCCATCCGCCGTTCCACTTCGCCAGCACCTCTTCACGCGTCACGGCGCGGGCGGTGAATTCCTCGTCGCGATGCCGCCAGGGCTTCTCGCCGTCGGCGGTCAGGAAATCGGTGAACCGCGAGCGCAGGTTCCCGCCGATGTGCCACACGAGCATCGCCGCCGAGTTGCCGCCGCGTCCGTCGGCCGTGGCGAGCTCGTGGTCCTCGAGCTGCGCGAGCGCCGCGTCGCCGAGCGCCTTGTAGCGTCGGAATTCACCGGTGATCGAGGAGAGCATCGTCGAGGACATCAAATCTCCCGCGCGACGTCTTTCATCGCACCGTGGGCCGCCGCGACGGTCTTCTTCACATCACGGTCGCTGTGCGCCGCGGAGAGGAACCAGGCTTCGAACTGCGATGGCGGCGGGTAGATCCCGCGCGTGAGCATCCCGCGAAAGAACGTGGCGTAGGCCGACGTGTTCGCGCCGAGCGCGGATGCATAGTCGCGCACCGGCGTCGACGTGAAGAACGGCGTCAGGAGCGAACCGAACGCGTTGACCTGCACCGGGACGCCGGCCGCACGCGCCGCGTCGGCAAACCCCGAAGCCAGCATCGATCCGCGGCGCGCGAGCTCTTTGTACAGCTTCGGGGACAGCCGTTCGAGCGCCCAGATGCCGGCGGTCATCGCGATCGGATTGCCCGACAGCGTGCCCGCCTGGTAGACGGCGCCGGCCGGCGCCACCAGTTCCATGATGTCCGCGCGGCCGCCATACGCCCCGACCGGCAGCCCGCCTCCGATGATCTTGCCGAGACACGTGAGATCGGGCCTGACGCCGAACAGCGCCTGCGCGCCGCCTGCCGACGCGCGGAAGCCGGAGATCACCTCGTCGAAGATCAGCACGATCCCGTGGCGCGTGCACAGGTCGCGCAGGCTGGCGAGGAACCGCTCGCCCGGCGGCACGAGCCCCATGTTGCCGGCGATCGGCTCGACGATCAGCGCGGCGATCCTGCCGGCCTGCGCCTCGCAGAGCGCCGACACCGACGCGACGTCGTTGTAGCGCGCGTTCAGCGTGTCGGCCGCCACCGCCGCCGGCACGCCCGGGCTGGTCGGAATGCCGAGCGTCGTTGCGCCCGAACCGGCCTTCACGAGAAACGCATCGCCGTGCCCGTGATAGCACCCTTCGAACTTGATGATGCGATCGCGTCCCGTGAAGGCGCGGGCCACGCGCACCGCGCTCATCGTCGCCTCGGTGCCGGAGCTGACGAACCGGACGCGGTCCATCGACGGCACCAGCCTGCGGACGAGCTCGCCCAGCCGGTTTTCGAGCGGGCTTGGCGCCCCGAAGCTGGTGCCGCGCTTCGCGGTCGCGGCAATCGCCTTGATCAGCCCGCGCGGCGCGTGTCCGTGGATGAGCGGCCCCCACGACATCACGTAGTCGATGTAGCGGTTGCCGTCGGCGTCGTCGATTGTCGCGCCCGAGGCCTTGTTGATGAACAGCGGCGTGCCGCCGACGGACTTGAAGGCACGGACCGGGCTGTCCACGCCGCCGGGGAGAATGGCCGCCGCCTGTGCGAAAAGCTTCCGGGATTTCGTCGTTCGCTTCATTGGTGTATAAGAAAGTCCGCGATTCCGTTCACGATTCTGGACTGACTCCGGGCCGTTGCGTCAATTCGTCTGTCGAGGAGGGGTGATCGTGAGATACCTGGTTATCGGGTTGGCCGCCGCGGTCGCGCTGGCCGCCACACTGGCCGCGCAGGGACAGGCACCGGCGCAGGGCTCCGAGCAGGAGCACCTGCCGGCCAGGCTCTCGGGCGAGTTTACGCCGCTCGCCAAGCCGGACATAGCCAACGGTCCGGTGCCGCGAATGCCCGACGGCCATCCCGACCTCTCCGGGCCGTGGGTCGGTGGCGGATCGAACCAGGACATCGAAAAAGATGGCGGGCTCAAGCCCGGCGAGCTGCCGCTGCTCGCGTGGGCAAAGCAGCTGCGCGACTCGCGGAAAGAGGAGGACGAGCCGTACCTGTACTGCACGCCGATGAGCGTGCCGCGCACCAACCCGTATCCGTGGCGCTTCGTCCAGTCCGTCACCGCGCAGGGGTTGTCCACCTTCTACGTCATACACGAGAACGGCGACGCGGGCGGCGTCCGGAAGATCTTCATGGACGGCCGCACGCATCCGCCCGCCGACGACCTGCTGCCCACCTGGTGGGGGCATTCGATCGGCCGCTGGGAAGGCGACACGCTCGTCATCGACACGGTCGGCTACAACGACAAGTTCTGGTTCGACAGCCGCGGCACGCCGCACACCACCCAGCTGCACACGATCGAGCGCTGGACGCGGACCAACTACGGAACGCTCGTCAACGAGTTCACGCTGGACGATCCGGGAGCGCTGCAGCACCCCGTGCAGCTGAAGTTCACCGCGCGGGTGCAGCCGCCCGGTTCCGAGCTGATGGAGTTCATCTGCGCCGAGAACAACCAGTACGGGGTCGCGGCTGACATCCCCAATATCTATCGCGAGAAGGGCTACGGCCTCGAAGTGCAACCGCCGGCGCAGAAATAGTTTGGCAGCGTAGGGGCCGACCTTCAGGTCGGCCCGCCAGTCGCATGGAGGAGGATTCGATGACGCCGATGCTCCGGATGCTTCCAGTCGCTCTCGCGTGTATGTGCGCCGCGGCGCCCGCTCGCGCGCACCACTCCTTCGCCGTGGAGTACGACAAGGCGAAGCCGGTCGAGGGCACCGGTGTGCTGTCGAAGGTCGACTGGACCAACCCGCACATGCGCATCTACGTCGACTGCACCGACGACAAGGGGGTCGTCACGACGTGGAACCTCGAGCTCGGAAGCCCGAACAGCGTGCTGCGCCGTGGCTGGAAACCGTCGGATTTGAGGCCCGGTCAAAAGGTGTCGTTCAAGGGATACGGCGGCAGGAAAGTGCTGACGAGGGCGGCAGCCGACGTGCTGACGCTCGCCGATGGCCGTTCCTTCACCGGCGCCTCGGGCGCACCGGATGCCAACGCCGATCAGTACGGAGTCGGTGCCGGCGTCCCGATCCCGTAGCTTCCGAACGGGCGGACCTTCACCGGGTCCGTCCTCACACAATCCGCGCGGCGTCCCTTGCGTAATACGTGATGATGATGTCGGCGCCGGCGCGCTTGATCGCCGTCAGCGTCTCCAGCATGCCGCGCCGCTCGTCGATCCAGCCGCGCGCCGCGGCGAGCTTCAGCATCGCGTACTCGCCGCTGACGTGGTAGGCGGCGGTCGGCTGGTTGAACTGCATCTTCACGCGCGAAATCACGTCGAGATAGTGGAGCGCCGGCTTCACCATGACGATGTCGGCGCCTTCCTCGAGGTCGGTCTCGACCTCGCGCAGCGCCTCCTCGACATTCGCCGGGTCCATCTGGTGGCTGCGCCGGTCGCCGAACTGCGGCGCCGAGTCCGCCGCGTCGCGGAACGGGCCGTAGAACGCCGAGCAGTACTTTGCCGCGTACGACATGATGCCGACGCGATCGAGCCCGCGCTCGTCGAGCAGGGTGCGGATGGCGGCGACCCGTCCGTCCATCATGTCGGAGGGCGCGACGATGTCGGCGCCCGCGACGGCGTGCGAGAGCGCCGCGTCCGCGACGTGCGCGACCGAGACGTCGTTGAGGATCTCCTCGCCCTCGAGGATGCCGCAATGCCCGTGCGACGTGTATTCGCAGAGGCAGACGTCGGTGATGACGATCAGGTCCGGCACCTCGCGCTTCATCGCGCGCACCGCGTTCTGCACCGGCGCGTCGGGGTCCGACGCCTTCGAGCCGGTCGCGTCCTTGCTCTCGGGCAGGCCGAACAGCAGCACGCCGAGCACGCCATCAGCCTTTGCCGCCGCCGCTTCCTTCACCGCCTCGTCCACGGAAAGCTGGTAGACGCCGGGCATCGAGCTGACCTCGCGGCGGACGCCGCGCCCCTCGCAGACGAAGAGCGGCAGGATGAAGCAGTCGGGCGTCAGCCGCGTTTCGCGCACGAGGCTGCGAATCGCCTCGGTGCGGCGCAGCCGGCGCGGGCGGCGTGTCAGCGCGAGACGGGCGGTGGACGTCTGTGTGGCCATGATGTCGATTCCCTTGGTGCCCTAAACCTTTGTGTTCTACGCCCCTCGAGCCTTGAGCCCTGGGCCCTGAGCCGCGTAGTGCGCGGCGATGGCGTCCACGAGCGCGGGGACCGTGTAGGTCTTCGGCTGAATCGTGACGGGGATCCCGAGTTGCCGCGCCGCGTCCGCCGTGACCGGCCCGATCGTCGCGACGACGGTGTTCTTCAGCAGGTCGGCCACCTGATCCGCGCCGTGGATCTTCGCGAAGTTCCGAATCGCCGACGGACTGGTGAACGTGGAGACGTCGATCCGGCCGTCGAGCAGCATCCTGTAGATGTCCGGGTCCCCTTCGCGCTGCGCGTCCTCGAGAATCGTGCGGTACGCGATGACCTCGGTGACGACCGCGCCCGCCTCGCGCAGCTGCTCGCCGATGACCTCGCGGCCGATGTCGGCGCGCGGCAGCAGGACGCGGACGCCGGCCATCGGGCCGAGCGCGAGCAGCGACGCCACCACCGCATCCGCGCGGAACTCGCGTGGAATCAGGTCGACCTTGATGCCGTAGGTCGCCAGATTGTCCGACGTCGCAGTGCCCGACGTGCAGATGCGCGGCCCCTTCAGCGCGCGCACGTCGCGCTCGCCGTCGAGCAGCGCCGTCATGAACGCGTCGACGGCGTTGGCGCTGGTGAAGATGATCCAGTCGAACTCCTCGGGCCTCGCCGCGGCGCGCAGCAGCGGATCGGGATCGTCGGGCGGCGCCATCCGGATCATCGGGGCCTCGATCGACTCGGCGCCGAGAGCCGTCAGCCGATCGACGAGCTCCGCCGCCTGTTCTCTCGGCCGCGTGACGAGCACGCGCTTGCCAAAGAGCGGCCGGGAGTCGTACCAGCGCAGGTGCTCTCGCAGGCCGGCGACGCGGCCCGCCACGAGAATGGCCGGCTGCCGGCGTCGCGAGTGCTCGCGCATCTGCACGAGCAGTTCCTGCATGGTGCCCGCGACCGTCTCCTGGCTCGGCAGCGTTCCGTCGTAGATGATCGCGGCCTGCGCCTCCGCCGGCCATCCGTTGGCGATCAGCGCCTCGAGCAGCTGCGGAAGCTGGTGCGTTCCCGCGTAGCAGATGACCGTTCCCTCGAGCCGCGCGAGGCTCGCCCAGTCGATCTTCGGGGGTGTCCGGCCCTCTTCTTCGTAGCCGCGCACGAGCGTGATCGTGTCGCCGCCGCCGGGATAGGTGACCGGCACCCCGGCGTACGCCGGGACGGCGAAACTCGCCGAGAGTCCCGGGACGATCTCGTACGGCACGTGATGCTCGTGGAGGAAGAGGGCCTCCGCGCCGCCGGAGTCGAACACGAACGGGTCACCGAACTTCAAGCGCGCGATCAGCTTGCCTTCGCGCGCCTTTTCGACCAGGAGGTATCCGATTGCGTCCTGTCCCATCGATTGCGGCGACGCGATTCCGACGTTGATGAGCTCGGCGCCCTGGCGCGCGTATTTCAGGAGGCGCGACGGCACGAGGTCGTCGTACACGACCACGTCCGCGGCGCGAAGGTGATTGAGGCCGTGGACGGTGATGAGGCCGGGGTCGCCGGGGCCGGCGCCAATCAGGTAGACGGCAGGATGCTTCACGGCTGGATGCCTTCGACCGCGGCGTGCGCCCGCTGCACCTCCGCGAGGATCAGGTCCGCGCCCTGCGCCAGCAGGTCGTCGGCCACCGCGGTTCCGACCGCACGTGCGTGTGTCATGGGCCCGCGCGATTCTGCGCGAATCGCCCGTGCGCCGTCCAGCGAAAGTACGACCGCCACCACGTCGATCCCGTCGCTCGTGAGCCGGGCGTGCGCGCCGATCGGCATCTGGCAGCCGCCGCCCAGCTTGATCACGACCGCGCGCTCGGCGTCGAGCGCCGCCCTCGTGTCCTTGTGATCGATCTCCGCGACGGCGTAGGCGACGCGTGAATCGCCGGCGCGGACCTCGACCGCGATGATGCCCTGGCCGGGCGCGGGCACGCACGCCGGAATCGGCAGCACCGTGGAGATGCGCGCGCGATGTTCCAGCCGGATGAGCCCCGCGGCCGCGAGGACGAGCGCGTCGTACTGCCCCTCGTCCACCTTCCGCAACCGCGTGCCGAGGTTGCCGCGAATGGGCGCGAACGACGCCCCCGGGAAGAGCCTCGCCAGCTGCGCGGTCCGCCGGACGCTGCTCGTGCCGAGGCGCGGCGTGGCGCCGAGGCGCGACACCAGCTCGTCGAACGAGATGGTGCTGTCGGACGAGTCGGTCCTCCGCCGCACCTTCTCGCCGTCGGCGGGGAGCACGACCGCATCGCGCGCGTCCTCGCGCGGCAGGACGCCGGCGATCGCCAGCCCTTCTGGCAGCACGACGGGCATGTCCTTGCTGCTGTGGACGGCGAGGTCCACCTCGCCGGCGAGCAGCGCGTCCTCGATTTCCTTGACGAAGACGCGCTTGCCGCCGATCTGCGTCAGCGACGCCTCGGCCAGCGTGTCGCCGGAGGTGCGGATGACGACGATCTCGCAGTCCATGCCGGTCTTCGCGCGCAGCTGCGCGGCCACCGCGTTGGCCTGATAGAGCGCGAGCTCGCTGCCGCGCGTGCCGACCCGGAGCGTCATGACTGCTTGGGTAACTCCGAACGCTTGCCCCGACCATCGTCGAGGGGCTCGTCGTCCGTCAGCCTGAAGAGGCGATTGACGGCTTCGGTGTAGGCAGCCTGGGTCTCCTCGTCCGGCAGCGCCTTGAGCTGTTCGGTCGGCTCGAGGAGCAGCTTTTCGACGATGAGGCGGGTGACTTCGTCCACGCGGGCGCGGGCCTCCGGCGAGAGCCCGCCGAGCTTTCCTTCGAGGCGCTGCAGCTCCGCGCGGCGGATGGCCTCGAACCGCTGGCGCAGCGCGACCACGGTGGGCACCGCGGTGCGCGAGCGCTGCCACGCCATGAACTTCGTGACTTCCTCGTTGACGATCGCTTCGGCGTGCTCGACCTCCGCCTTGCGCCGCGACAGGTTCTCCTCGACGATGCTCTGCAGGTCGTCGATGTTGTAGAGGAACACCTGCTCGATTTCGCCGATGGCCGGATCGACGTCGCGCGGAACGGCAAGGTCGATGATGAAGAGCGGCGTGCTGCGGCGGTGCCCCTGCGCGGCCTCCAGCTGCGGGCGCGTGACGATCGGCCGCTGCGACCCCGTCGCCGTGATGACGATGTCGGCCGCCCCGAGCGCGTTGATCATCGAGTCCCACGGCACCGCGAGGCCGCCGACTTCGCTGGCGAGCGCTTCGGCGTGCGCGTGGGTGCGGCTCGTGATGACCATCTCGCCGACGCCCTGGGTGCGGAGGTGCTGCGCGGTCAGCGAGCTGATTTCGCCCGCGCCGACGACGAGCACGCGGCGGCCCTGCAGCCGGCCGAAGATCTTCCGCGCGAGCGCCACGGCCGCGAAGCCGACGGACACCGCCCCCTCGCCGAGCGCCGTCTCCGTGCGCACGCGCTTGCCGACGCCGAACGACCAGCGGAACGCGTTGCTGAGCACGGGGCCGACACACTGTTTCCCGGCGGCGGTCTGGAACGCCTCCTTCACCTGGCCGAGGATCTGCGGTTCGCCGACGACCAGCGAGTCGAGGCCCGCCGCGACGCGAAACAGGTGCGCGAGGGCGGCGCTGTTCTCGAGCGCGAACAGGTGCGGCTGGAACGCCTGCGCCGGCACGTGGTGGTAATCGCTGAGGAAGGCGACGAGCTCCTCGCGCGCCTGGGCCGGATCGCTGCTGGCGACGTAGATCTCCGAGCGGTTGCACGTGGACAGCACGACCGACTCGCTCAGCGACTGACGACGGGCGATGGCTTCAGCGGCCGCGCTGAGATCGCGGCTCGAGAAGTCGAGCCGCTCTCGCAGGTCAACCGGCGCCGTCCGGTGGCTCACGCCCAGGAGAAA
>Ga0137396_10002157_pt1 | contig 10693 bp, 6 predicted proteins | sample czc16metaG_FD_108284 | JGI IMG/M metagenome (GOLD analysis project Ga0137396, IMG submission 108284) | Vadose zone soil microbial communities from Angelo Coast Range Reserve, California, USA - czcobulk3.16 metaG | ecosystem: Environmental > Terrestrial > Soil > Vadose zone | place: USA... | reverse complement strand
CAAACCCGCGAGGATGCCCAGTCCACCGGCAGCGACCAGGGGGAGCCAGCGAGGCGGCCTCCACCGCGCCGGCGCCGGAGGCTCGGTGATCCGGGTCGAAGGGTCGGAAGCCGGCGCGGGAGGCTCGGTGATCCGGGTCGAAGGGTCGGAGGCCGGCGCGAGCTGCTCGCGCGCGGCCTGCGGGCGGCGCTCCTTCGGGCCGGCGCTCGTTCCACGGAGCTGCCTGGACTTGGCGACCAGCGCGGCGATCGCCATCCGCCGCTCGACGTCGGTGGGCGCAGGCGTTCCGGACAAGAGCAGGTCCAGCTCGAAAGCGTCGCGCAGGTGCCGCAGCGTGGGAAACCTCTCCGCCGAGCCCTCGCCCCCGCTTCCCAGCGCCAGTGGCGGCTCGATGCGTGCCGCGCCGAAGAGCCCGGTCGCCAGACGGCCGGCGGCCTGGATCGGGTCCCCCGCCCCGGCCGCCTGGGGCGAAGGGGCCTGCGCGAAGGTGAGGGAGCCATCCTCGCCGAGCAGCGTGGCCGCGGCGTCCGGGACCACCTGCGACTCGGTGGCGAGGCGCAGCACCTCCAGGAACACGGCCACCGCTTCGTGGCGCACCAAGGTGCCCGCGGAAGCCGCACGCCTGATCGCCTGGTCGAGAGTCAGGTCCTCTCGCCCTCGCATGGACATGAGTGTACGCGACCCTGCGCGCACGTCGCCAAATCTTCCGAATCTATGGCCTGCCGGGGCGATCGAACCTCTGATCCGCAACGCCCGAGGAGGCTGCCCATGGTCCGCGTAGCGCTCGCCGTCCGGTTGCTGGCAAAGCCTGGAAAGGAAAACGAAGTCGCCAGGTTCCTCGAGGGAGCCCTGCCGGCGGCCCAGGCCGAGGCGAGGACTCCGGTCTGGTTCGCGCTCCGATTCGGCCCGCGCGAGTTCGGCATCTTTGATGCATTCCCCGATGACGCCGCCCGGAAGGCGCACTTGTCCGGCCAGATCGCAGCCGCGCTGATGGCGAAGGCGTCCGAGCTGCTCGCCGAGCCGCCCCGGATCGAGCAGGTGGACGTGCTCGCGTCCAAAGTCACCACCTAGGTTTCATCCTGCAGCAGGTTATTTCGCCTGCGGCTGGCGCTCGCTGCGGGCGACGAGCACGCGCAACAGTAGATCTGGGTCCTCGCCGAGGGAGCCTTGGTGGCGCGCCCACAGCTCGCTCGCCTCGGCCGGCCGGCCCTGGGCGATGGACCCCAGCATGCCGGCCGCAACCAGGTAGCGCTTGGAAGTCGCACCCAGATCCGGTTCCGCCGCGAGGAGCTGTTGCGCTGCTTCCGCCATGCGCGCTCCGTCGCGACGCCCGATGGCGTGGAGGAGCGCGATCCAGTTGCGATCCTGCGCAGAGAAGCGGCGCGGACAGCCGCTGGACGAGAGCTTCCACCAGACCGCGTCGAGGTCGTCCGTGGTCAAGTCCGCGACCATCGCCTGGAGGACGCGCACCAGGCTGGTGAGGGGCACCGGCCTGCGCGCGCAGTCGGCCATCCAGTCCGACACGCCGCGAGCATGGTCGTGCAGCTCGGCGGAAGCGACCACCTTCTCGGCGGTCGAGGTCCGCCCCAAGAACACGTCGCGGAGCCACATCGCCTCGACCGTTCGGCGGCCACCGTCGAAGTAGGGTCCGGCGGTCGCCGCGGTGACCGACCCCGGCATGCGGATCCCGGAGAGCATCTCGACGGTGGGGAAGAGCTGCTTCTGGAACACGAGCAGCGGCTTCGCGTCGGACGAGAGGAAGCGCGTCCGGACTGCGCCCTGGTCGAGCACGGGGGCGTAGTCCGAGTTCATCGGGGTGTGGATGGCGCTCGTCAGGCCGTCCCAGGACGAGCGCGTCCCCACCCGGCGCACCTCGAGATCCTGCAGGTTGCGGACGCCGATCCGCTCCAGGTCCTGCGCGACGAACGGCACCATCAGCGGCCCCGGGTCAGGGAGGCCGAACCGGCCCGACTGCCGGGCCGCGATGAGCAGGTCTGCATCGTTGGAGGCATACGCGACGTAGTCGGTGAAGTTCGCCTCCAGCGCCTTGAGGACGGAGACGACCAGCGGCACGTCGATCTCGTACATCTGGATCCACTGGACGAACACCCCGTCCGAAGCCAGGTGACGGCGCACCAGCCGGTAGAACTCGTCCGAGAAAAGCCCGGACACGCCGCTCACCCAAGGGTTGGACGGCTCGGAAAGGATGAGGTCGAACTTCTCCTGGCGGGTGGAGAAGAAGGTCTTCGCGTCGTCGATGACGATGTGCGAGCGGGGATCGACGTACGCACGCTCATTGCGAGGGCGGAAGTGCCGGGCCGCCTCCACCATCATCGGCTCGATCTCGACCGTGTCGACCCGGGACAGCCGTGGGTTGCCCAGCAGGGTGTGCGTGCTGAGCCCGGAGCCGAACCCGATGCAGGCCGCCGTCCGCGCCTCCGGATGCAGCGCCATGGCGATGGCGCTCATCAGGATCATCGTCGGCTCGTCCGGATCCGGTGGCAGATCTTTCACCATCGTCAGCTCCGCATCGGTCTTGCCGTTGGTCCGGATGCTGAGCGTGTGCTTCTCGGGATCGCCGACGATGCTGACGGTCGCTGTCTTCCCGTCCCGCTGGAAGAACACCTCGGTGCCCTTGGAGAACCCCTCTTCGCTGTAGCGGGCGTGGGCGTGACGGTAGACGCCGGACGCCATCTTGACCGGGTCGAGGTGGGCGAAGGCGAGGGACAGCACGACGGCGAGCGCTCCCGCCGCGGTCAGCCCCAGGGGCGCCCGGCGGCCGACGACGGCCGCCGGTACGCTCCACAGCAGCGCCACTCCCAGCGCGATGTCGAGCGCGCCGCCCACCACGACCAGGTGCTTGAGCCCCAGCGACGTCAGGCCGACATGGATGGCGAAGAACACTCCCGCGATCGCGCCCAGGGTATTCGCGGCGTACACCGAGCCGATGCTCGCCTCGCCTCGGCCGCGGCGCAGCAGGTGGAAGGTGATGAGCGGCAGCGTCGTGCCGGCGCAGAACGTGGCGGGGAGCATGATCGCCAGCGCGAGCCCGCTGCTCGCCAGGTTGAAGAGGGCATAGCCGCGATCGGAACGGTGCAGGTTGAGCAGCAGCCAGCGCATCCCGTAGAACGTGCTCCCGTAGGCGAAGAGCGTGGCCAGGGCGGCGACGCCCATGGCGACCTGCAGGATGGCGAGCGCGCGTACCGGGCTGGCCAGGCGATCGATGCGGCGCTGGATCCAGAGGCCGCCCAGGGCGAGGCCCAAGATGAACGCGCTCAGCATCAGCTCGAAGGAGTGCGTCGAGGAGCCGAGCACCAGCGAGAGCATCCGGATCCAGGCCACCTCGTAGATGAACGAGGAGGCGCCGGTGACCAGCGCCACGCCGAGGAAAGCGAGCAGGACCCGGTCGCGCCGGGGCTCGCCTTGCGGCGGCTGCGCGGCAGACGCGGCGTGGCGGCGCGCGAGCGGCAGCACCGCGGCGGCGACGGCGAGATTGATCAGGGCGGCGATACGAATCGTCCCGGGAAGACCGACCGCCTTGACCAGGACGAAGCCGCTGACCAGCACGCCGGCGGCGGCGCCCAGGCTGTTGGTGAAGTACAGCATGGCCAGCGAGCGCCCCGGCCGGTCGGGAAAGGCGCGCAGGACGCCGGCCGTCAGCAAAGGAAAGGTCATCCCCAGCAGGACGGACTGCGGCAGGATGAGCGCGGTGGAGAGCGCCCACTTGAAGGCGATCACCGCGGCCGGCGACCCGGCGAGACGGGGGAGCACGGCGCCGAAGGCCAACCCTGTCGCCGACGTGAACGCCTCGTGGAACACGAGGCCCAGCACGCCGATCGCCGCCTCGGTCAGCGCATAGGCGGCGAGCAGGTCCTTCCACCGCGGCGCAAAGCGGCTGGAGAGCAACGACCCGAGCGCCATGCCGCCCATGAAGATGCCGAGCACCAGCGTCTGGGCATAGGCGGCATGCCCCAGGAACAGCTTCAGGTAATGGGTCCAGGTCGATTCGTAGATGAGCCCGGCGAAACCCGAGGCGGTGAAGAGGACGAAGAGCAGCCGCCGCGCTCGTGGCCGGGCGGGCTCGTCCATAGGTACGGCCGGGCGTTCGCGATCGACCGGCGCCGGCCGGCGCGCGCCCGCCCGAACCGGCGGCGGAGGGCCGGCCGCCATCCGATCCGAGCGCTGGCTCATCCCACGAAGGTAGCAGAGGAAGCGGGCAGGGGTCCGAAAAACGAGCTGCGATCGGCGGCGCGCGACCCCTGCTAGTCTGCCGGACCTGATGTTCGACGGATTCAAGCTCGAGCGCATCGACACCGGGGAGGCGACCATCCGCGTACGCCACGGCGGCAGCGGCCCGCCGCTCCTGCTTCTGCACGGGCACCCGCAGACGCACGTGATGTGGCACCTGGTCGCGCCGCGGCTGGCGCGCGAGTTCACCGTGGTGGCGATGGACCTGCGCGGCTACGGCGAGAGCTCGAAGCCTGCGACGACCGAGGACCACGAGCCGTATTCGAAGCGCGCCATGGGACGCGATTGCCTCGCCGTGATGGAGCGCCTGGGGTTCACCCGCTTCGACCTCGCCGGCCACGATCGCGGCGGCCGGGTCGCCTACCGCCTGGCGCTCGATCATCCCGACCGCGTGCGCAAGCTCGCCATCCTCGACATCCTCCCCACGGTCGAGCACTTCCGCAGGACCGACATGAAGTTCGCGCTCGGGTACTGGCACTGGTTCTTCCTGGCGCAGCCGTACCCGTTGCCGGAGAAGCTCATCGGCGCCGACCCCGACTGGTTCTTCGGCCACCGCCCGGGCCGGCGGTCGGTCTTCACGCCGGAGGCGGAAGAGGACTACCTGCGCTGCTACCGCAATCCCCAGACCATCCACGCCGCCTGCGAGGATTACCGCGCCGCCGCCACCTACGATTACGCGCTCGACGAAGCCGATCGCGGGCGGCGGAAGATCGCCGCTCCGGTCCTGGTCCTGTGGGGCGAGCGCGGATCCCTGCCCGCTTGGTACGACGTCCTGGGTGTCTGGCGCGACTGGGCGGACGACGTTCGGGGAAGCGCCGTCCCAAGCGGCCACTTCATGGCCGAAGAGGCGCCGGACGACACGTACACAGCGCTCCGCGGGTTCTTCTCGGATGCAAAACGTTCAGCCTGAAACAACCCATCGCGGGGGGCCGCGACAGATCTCACGGGACCGGAACACTCCTGTCACCCGCTGCGCAGTAGGGTTCCCGGCGATGATCCTGACCGGACACGGACGCGGCACGGCATCGTGGCTGATCGACGTGGTCTTCGCCGCGTTGATCTTGTGCGCCCTGGCCGGCCTGCTCGAGTGGGCGTGGCGTTAGCCGCCCTGTTCCGGTGGTCGAAGGCGGGTTGACCGAGCCTCATCGATCCTGGGTCGAGTCCGCTCGGGCGAGCGTGGACCGAGCAGGGGTCCGGCCAGTGATCGGCGCCGCGCTCTGATACGCTGGCAGGCGCAGACCTTTTCCACCGGCATCGGATGAGACCGCCAATGGACCGACATGCGGCGGCGAGCGGCATGGGCCGACTGATTGCCGGACTGCTCCGTCCTTATCGCGCGTCCGTCGCGGCGATCCTCGCCGCAACCGCCGTCGAGACGGCGATGAGCCTCGCCGCACCGTGGCCGCTCAAGATCATCCTCGACAACGTGATCGGCGCGCGCGAGCCGCCCGGCTGGGTACGCCACGCCGCGAGCTGGATGCCGGGCCAGAGCGTCATCCGGATCGCGATGGTTGCCGCCATCGCGGGCGTGATCATCGCGGCGCTCGGCGCCCTCGCGTCGTATGTCGACAGCTACTACACCGAGAGCGTCGGTCAGTGGGTAGCCAACGATCTCCGCCTGCGCGTCTACGACCACCTCGAGCACTTCTCGCTCGCGTATTACGACACCCACCAGACCGGGACGCTCCTCAGCACCATCACGGACGACATCGCCACCATCCAGGGATTCGCCTCGTCCACCACGCTCAGCATCCTGGTCGACCTCCTGGCGATCGTCGGGATGCTGGGCCTCATGTTCTGGCTCAACTGGGATTTCGCGCTCGTCGCCGTGGGCGTGGCGCCGTTCCTTCTTTTCTTCGTGGCGCGGTTCAGGAAGGCCGTGAAGAAGGCGGCCCGCGAGGTCCGCCGCCGGGAGAGCGACGTCCTGACCGTGGTGCAGGAAGGGCTGGAATCGGTGCGGGTGGTGAACGTCTTCGGGCGGCAGGACTTCGAGGAGAAGCACCTGCAGGAGGCCAGCCGGGCGGCGGTCCAAGCCGCGCTGAAGGCGAGGCGGGTGAAGTCGCTGCTTTCGCCGATCGTCACCGTCGTCGTGTCGCTGTGCACGGCGTTCGTCCTCTGGCGAGGAGCGTCGCTGGTGCTCGCCTCCGAGATGACCGCCGGGTCGCTCACCGTCTTCCTCTCCTACCTCGCCAAGTTCTTCAAGCCGGTGCAGGACCTCGCGAAGATGAGCGGAACGATTGCCCAGGCCACCGTCGGCGTGGAGCGCGTCCGCGCGATCCTGGACATGGACATGAGCATCCCCGAGCGTCCGGACGCGCGCGACCCCGGAAAGCTCGCCGGCGCCATCGCATTCGATCACGTCGCGTTCGGCTACGGCCCCGCGGTCCCGGTGCTGAAGGACGTGAGCTTCTCGATCCGGGCCGGCGAGTTCGTGGGCATGGTGGGCACGACAGGGGCGGGGAAGTCGACGGTGCTCAGCCTGATCCCCCGGCTGTACGATCCCACATCCGGCCGCATCCTCGTCGACGGCGTGGACGTGCGCGACTACCAGCTCCAGGCGTTGCGCTCCCAGATCGCGTTCGTGCTCCAGGACACGGTCCTCTTCCGCGGAACGGTGCGCGAGAACATCGCCTACGGGAGGCCTTCCGCCACCGACGCCGAGATCGTGGAAGCGGCCAAGCTCGCCAACGCCCACGAATTCATCGCGCGCATGCCGGACGGATACGACAGCCTGGTGGGCGAAAGAGGCCAGACGCTCTCCGGCGGGCAACGCCAGCGCATCGGGATCGCCCGCGCCGTCATCCGCGACGCCCCCATCCTCATCCTCGACGAGCCGACCGCCGCGCTGGACTCGCAGTCGGAACAGCTCGTCATCGAGGCGCTCGAACGGCTGATGAGGGGCCGTACCGTCGTCACGGTGGCTCACCGCCTGAGCACCATTCGGGACGTCGACAGGATCTTCGTCTTCAAGGACGGCGTGGTCGCCGAGCAAGGCACGCACGACCAGTTGCTCGCGCTCGGTGGCATCTATGCCGAGCTGCACCGCATCCAGACCGCCGCGGGAAGTGCCCCGCCGGCGGCGAACACCTCGACCGCGTAGCAGGAGCCGCCATGTCGTTCCGATCCCTCGTCGTGCTTCCTGACGATTCGGCCAAGCCCATACTCGAGGCAATCCGAAGGGCGGCGAAATCGCTCCGGGTGAAGATGTTCGTCTTCTCCTCCCCGGCGCTGCTCAAAGCGGTGATCGCCGCTCACCGACGCGGCGTGAAGGTCCAGGTGATGCTGAACTCCGTCCGCCGCACCGGCGTCGCGGACAACGACGACACCCGCCAGAAGCTCGCCCGCGCCGGGATCGAGGTCGCCGAGGGAAACCCCGCGTTCGATCTCACCCACGAGAAGTCGATGGTGGTGGACGAGGCGACCGCCTTCGTGAAATCGCTCAACTGGGCGACGAGAAACCTGACCGGGACCCGCGACTATGCGGTGGTCACCTCCCACCGGCGCGAGGTCCGCGAGATCGTGGACTGCTTCGAGGCCGACTGGCGCCGGCGGCGCTTCGGCGCAGACGCCGGCGCTCACCTGATCTGGTGCCCGGGGGGACGGGACCGGATCACCCGTTTCATCGACGAGGCGAGATCCACGCTGTTCGTCCAGAACGAGCGGTACCAGGACCCCATCGTCATCGAGCGCCTGGTCCGGGCTGCCCGCCGCGGGGTGAAGGTCCACGTCATGGCGCGGCCGCCGCACACGCTGAAGAAGGACAAGCTGCTGGAGGGCGTCGGCGGCATGCGGATCCTGGACGACGTCGGGATCAAGATCCGCAAGCTCAAGCGCCTCAGGCTTCACGGCAAGATGCTGCTCGCCGACGGGGTGGTCGCCATCGTGGGCTCGATCAACCTCGCTCCAGGGAGTCTCGACGGACGTCGCGAGCTCGCGATCGAGGTGCGGGACGACGAGGTGGTGGAGCGGCTCCAGAAGATCGCTCACCACGACTGGAAGCACTCCCATCCCCTCGATCTGTCCGACGCGGGGCTCCTGTCTGATCTCGAGGACCGGGCCGAAGACGTGCAGAGGCTCGCCCTCGGCGGTCCCCGGAAAAGAAAAGCATGATGGAGCGCCGACACGCCCGGCTCGCGCTGCTCGCGACGCTGTGGATGGGCCTCGGAGCGGCCGCGCCGGCCAGCGAACCATCCGGCACGCGGACGGTCGCGCCCGGCCCGCAGTACCAAGCAGGATGGCTGTCGCGCTTCGTCCTCGGCGAGCAATGGCGCGACATGTGGACCACGCCCATCGAGGTGCCCGTCCTGGATCTACACACGTTCGACGGTGGGCTGCGGCCCCAGCGCCGCGGTGGAGGGCTGCAGACGACGAATCTGCGCCTGAAGAGCGCCAACGGGCACGCCTGGGTGTTTCGCTCCGTCGACAAGGACGCAACCGGGCTGCTCGATCCGGAGACGCGAGCTTCGATCCTCGGCGACATCGTCCAGGACCTGACCAGCACGCTGCACCCGGCCGGCGCGGTGGTGGTTGCACCGCTGCTCGATGCAGCGGGCGTCCTCCACGCCGAACCGCAGCTCGCGATCATGCCCGACGATCCGGAGCTCGCCGAGTACCGGCATCCGTTTGCAGGCATGCTCGGATTGCTCGAACCGCGCATCGAGAGCGACGTGCCAAGCGCTGAAAAGGCCTCGGACACGCTGGACCTCTTCGTCCGGCTGGAGACCCGAGCGGACGAGGAGGTCGATTCCCGCAGCTACCTGCGCGCGCGCCTGCTCGACGTCCTGGTGGGAGACTGGGACCGCCACCTCGACCAGTGGCGCTGGGTCCGCTTCACGGAAGGCGGCAAGCACCTGTGGCGGCCCGTGCCGCGCGACCGCGATCAGGCCTTCAGCCGGTTCGGCGGCATCATCCCCGCGCTCGCTGAGTACTACACCAAGCAGCTCGCCAGCTTCCGCGCGAAGTATCCCGCGATGGACAAGCTCACCTTCTCGGGCCGCTTTACCGACCGCCGTTTCCTGGTGTGGTTGGACAAGCAGGACTGGGAATCGGTGACGGCGGAAATCGTCGCGAAGCTCACCGACGCAGTGATCTCGGATGCCGTCCGCCACCTGCCTGCCCCGATGTATGCGAAGGCCGGCGAGGAACTGGAGCGCGACCTGCGTGCGCGCCGCGACGCGCTTCCGCAGGCTTCCCGCGACTATTACCGGGTACTCGCCGGGGAAGTGGATCTCCGCGGGGCGGAGGGGGAGACCATCACCGCCAGGCGGGACGCGAGCGGGATCGTCGAGGTCGTCACGCCTCGGTTCCGGCGGACGTTCTTGGCTGACGAGACCAGCGAGCTGCGGCTGTACGCCCCGCGCGGCGGACGCGTGCTGGTGACGGGAAGCGGCGGCGGCATGGAGGTGCGGACGGTCCCCGCCCGCCCGCGAGATCCAGAGCCGATTCGAGAGCGCTACGAGCCGTTCCGCGACTGGGGGCAGGATCTGCTCTTCTTCCCCCAGCTCTCGTACGATTCGACCCGTGGAGTCGTCCCGGGCACCAGGGCGCAGCTCACGCGGTATGCCTTCGGCCTCGATCCCTTTTCCTCGCAACAGAGCATCGCCGCCGCCTGGGCGACCGGGGTGAATCGCCCCTGGCTGGAATACGCCGCGGATTTCCGCACCCGTTCACCGCTGAGCCTGCTCGTCTACCTGTTCTATTCCGGCATCGACCTGGTGAGCTTCTTCGGATTGGGAAACGAATCCGTGCGCGATCCGCGTCTTGCGTCCGCGGGCTTCTACAATGTCCGTCAGGAGCAGGTGGCCGCGTTCCCGGCGCTCCGGGTGACCATCGCGGGTCCCTTGCGCGCGCACGCCGGAGCGCTCCTCAAGCACGTCTCCAGCATCCCGAATGGCGCCAATGCGGCCAGCGGGCTGCTCGGATCGGCCGGGATGACCCTCGGCAGCGGCGAAGTCGGGCTGACCCTCGACACGGTCAGCGGCGCGCTGACTGCGCGGCGAGGCTTCAGCTTCCGGATCACCGCCCGTCACACGCCCGCGCTGTTCGACAGCCCCAGCGCGTTCACCAAGGCTCGGGCCGTCGCCTCGGGCGCCTTCGGCGGGAAGCTGCTCACCGACCTGTTCCTCGACGTCCAGGTCGCAGCGGAGAGGAACTGGGGCCGGTATCCGTTCTTCGAGGCCGCGTTCCTGGGCGGAGCTCCGGTGACGTTGCCGGTGTACCCGACCGGAGCCTCGATCGGGAGCACTCTTCGCGGCTACGACTTGAACCGCTTCGCGGGCGACGCGTCCCTGGCGGGGAATCTGGAAGTGCGGGCCGCGCTCGGAAAGTTCATCGCGCTGCTTCCCTTCCGCTACGGGCTCGTCGGGATCGCCGACGTCGGGCGCGTCTTCCTCGCCGGAGAAACCTCGTCCCGCTGGCACTCGGGCTTGGGCGGCGGACTGTGGAT
>Ga0137396_10002156_pt1 | contig 10701 bp, 8 predicted proteins | sample czc16metaG_FD_108284 | JGI IMG/M metagenome (GOLD analysis project Ga0137396, IMG submission 108284) | Vadose zone soil microbial communities from Angelo Coast Range Reserve, California, USA - czcobulk3.16 metaG | ecosystem: Environmental > Terrestrial > Soil > Vadose zone | place: USA... | reverse complement strand
CGATGGGATACTGGCCCGCTATCCAGTGGAAGACGACGGTGCGTTGTGCGTTGGGCGTGGTGCGTTGGGGTGCGGGGAGGGAGCGGCTGTCATACCGCACGCCGCCGAGCGTGATTTCGAACTCGTCGCGAGTCAGGCGATGAACGGAATGCCGCGCGACGTCCGTGAGCGCCACCAGGCCCCGCGGGCCGAATTCAGCGCGTAGGCGCGCGTTGGCGAGCCGCGGCGGCGAGACGAGCAGGAGCCCGAGAACCAGGAGCACGGGGGCAAACTTGCGGGTCGGAGCGACGCTCTGCCACGCCTGAGTTACATTCCCCGCCACGGCGTCCCGCGTCTCGGCTTGCAACCTCGGAAAAGAAGAGCCCGCCCAATGCCGGAGCGCTCCCTGACCATTCTCCAGTTGACCCATCAGGGGGATGTCGCAGGCTCCACCACGATGATCTTCAGTCTCAGCCAGCGCTTGGCCCGGCTGGGACACCGCGTGCTCATCGGCTGTCGACGCGAAGCGCTCCTGGCCCGGCTCGCCGTGGACGCCGGCCTCGAGCACATTCCGCTGGATTTTTCCCGGCTCCCGCGACTCGCCGACGCGCTCTCCGGCGTCATCGCGCAGCACCACGTCACGGTCATCAACAGCCACGAGGGGCGGGACCGCCGGGCCTTGACGTGGCTGCGGTGGCAGCGGCGGCTGCCCCAGGGCTTCGTGGTCACGCGGCACACGATGCCCCTGACTTCTCCGCTGGAGCTCGTGGCCGTTGGGCTCTCGGCGGACCGCACGATCGCTGTCAGCGAGGCGGTGGCCCGCGGGCTGCGCCGGCGGATGTACCCGACCGGCCGGCTCACCGTCGTCCCCAACGGCATCGACCTCGCACGCGTGGATGCTGCGCCGTCGGCGGCCGACGTCGCGGTGGCGCGGGCCGCCCTCGGGGACGTCGGCGGGCGGCCGGTCGTCGTCATTCTGGCGCGCCGCAAGGACCAACACATCCTGCTCCAGGGACTCGCCGGCTTGCAGCGCGCCGTCGTGGTCGCCTGTGTCGGACTCGAGCCGGACGCCCAGCTGCGAGAGCTCGCGAGCAGCATCGCAACGCGCCACCGCGTGGTATTCGTGCCGTTCAGCGAGTCCGGACAAGCGTTCTACCGCCTGGCGACCGTGGCAGCATTACCGTCGCGCATCGAGGGGCTCTCGCTCTCCCTGCTCGAGGCCATGGCGCACGGGTTGCCCGTGCTGGCCTCGGATGCGGGAGGAAACCCCGATGTCATCACCTCGGGCACGACCGGTGTCCTGGTTCCTGCGCTCGACCCGGCGGCCTGGGTCCGGGCGCTGGAGCAAGTGCTCGGGAATCCGGCCTTTGCGGGGCGACTGGGACGGGCGGCACGGGACCTGGTACGGCGGGACTTCACCTTGGAGCGCACCGTCGAGCGGACTGAGGCGGTCTATCGCCAGGCATTGTCACGGCGATCATTGTCATAGTCGATGACGACCAGTCTGCTGCTCGCCTTCAACTTCCCGCCGCTCGGTGGTGGGATCGCCCGGATGATGGGAGAATTGGCGTTGCGCTACCAGCCCGAATCGCTCCTGATCTCGACCGGGATCCATCAGGGCAGCGAAGCGAGTGACGCCCGCTTCCCGCAACCGATCGACCACGTGGGGATTCGCGCAAACCGGCTGCGCACCATCAACGGGCTCGCCCTGTGGACGTGGCGCGCGAGTCGCCTCGCTCGTCGCGCCCGCCCGGGGTTTGCCTGGTGCGCCGAGCTCAAGCCGGCCGGGTACCCGGCGAGCTGGCTGCGACGCCGGCACGGCGTTCCCTATGGGGTGATCGTCCACGGGGCGGAGCTGCTGCTGCTCCGGGAAAAGATCCGTCGCTCGGCCTTCAAGCGCTGGACCGCCCGCCAGCTGCTCGCGCCGGGCGCCGTGGTCGTCGCCAACAGTGGCTGGACGGCCGACCTGGCTCGGGCGGTGCTCGAATCAGTGGGATGCGCGCGCCTAGCGGCCGACGTCCGCACCGTACCACTCGGCACGACACCAGAGAGATTTCGTCCGGGATTGGACACCACCGCGGTGCGGCGGAAGTATCACCTCGAGGGTGGACCCGTGCTGCTCACCGTCGCGCGTCTGGATTACCACAAGGGGATCGACACCGTGATGCGGGCGCTGGCGGCCGTGCGTGAAACGTTCCCGAGCACCCAATACGTGGTGGCGGGCGTCGGGTCGTACGGCCCCTTCCTCGAGCGATTGGTTCCCCAGCTCGGGCTCGGTGATGCGGTGCGCTTTCTCGGGTTCGTGCCCGATGACGATCTTGCGGCGTTGTACAACACGGCCGACCTGTTCGTGATGGCGTCCCGCCGTCACGAGCTCCTGGTCGAGGGGTTCGGCATCTCCATCCTCGAGGCCTCAGCGTCCGGCCTCGCCGTGGTCGCGGGTCGCTCCGGGGGAGTTCCCGAGGCGGTGCGCGACGGGGAGACCGGGATCCTCGTCGACCCCGAGAGTCCGGCTGCCGTGGCGGCGGGCATCACGCAGCTGCTGGGGAACGCGGGACTGCGGAACCGCATGGGGGCGGCGGGGCGCCGCGCGGTGGAGACCTACTTCAACTGGGACCGCGTCGCCCGCGACCTCTTGGCGATCGACGACGAGTTCCGGCTGCGCGGCACGGGGATGCAGGCGGGCGGCCGTTGAGCGGACCGAGTCGCCCGATTCGGGTCGCGATCACGTATACGTCGCACTCGTGGCGCGGCTCCGCGAGCGTCTTCGCCGACGTCGGGCAGGGGCTGCTCGCGCAGGGGCACGAGGTCCGCGCCCTGGTGCCACGGCCCGTGCTCACCCAGGGCTTTCGCGGCCGGGGCGTCCCCGTGCGCGAGATCGACATCGCGCACACGGGACTCCGCCACGCGTGGGCGTTGCATCGGGCGCTCGCCGAATTCGGCGCCGACGTGGTGCTCACCGACCAACCGCGCGACGTCCGGCTCGCGGCGGCGGCGTCGCTGGTGAGGTCGGTCGTCATCGTGCACTGCCTCAGCACGCCGCTTCCCCCGACCGACTTACGGACCCGCCTCGCCTACCGCCGGGTGCGGCTCACCGTCTACTTGAGCGAGCGACTCGCCACTGCGGCGCTGCGCGTCGCCCCGTGGATGGGGCGCGCGGCCCGGCGCGTGATTCCGAACGGGGTGAACTGTACGACCTTTCAGCCCGACGCCGCCGCCGGCCGCGTCTTTCGTGAGCGGCACGGACTGGGGGAGGGGCCGTTGCTGGTCGGGGTGGGGGCGCTGGCGCCGGAAAAACGCTGGGACCTGCTCCTGGAGAGTCTCGCGCTACTGGCTGGGTCCCGGCCGCCCCTCGTGCTCTGCGGGGCGGGAGAACTCGAGGGACCACTGCGCGCCCAGGCCACGGCCCTGGACGTGGACGTGCGGTTCCTCGGCGCGCTGCGACAAGAAGAGCTGGTCGGCGCCTACAATGCGGCGACGTGCGTAGTCCACACCAGACCCGACGAGGTGTTTGCCCTGGCGCTGATCGAGGCGCTCGCGTGCGGGCGGCCGGTGCTGGCGGCTTCGGGCGGGGGAACGACGGACTTGATCGGCGATGCCGGCGTCCTCGCCCCACCGGGAGATCCGCGCGCGTTTGCGGGCCTGCTGCACGACCTGCTCGCCGATTCCGTGCGCCGCACGGCCCTGGGAGGCGCGGCGCGTGCTCGGGCGCTCGAGCGGTTCACCGTAGAGCAAATGGTGCACGGCTTCACGGAAGCCATCGCGACGCTCGTTCAGCGCGCTTGGGCGCGATAGATCTGCGTCGCCCAGCACAGCCGACTGCCGCGCTGCTCGACGCGGATCCGGCCGGCGCGCGACAGCTCGTCCAGCAGCGGGCCGCGCGCGAGCAACTCCTCGTTCAACGGATACCACTGTTCCTCGACCAGGACGACGGTGGCGAAGCGGCGCGCCGCCCGCTCGAGAATCTCCGTCTCCCGGGACAGTGTGATCACGGGGAACAGCAGCTGGCCGCCCGGCCTGAGGTGGTCCACCGCCTGGTCGAGCACTGCGAGAATCCAACGCGTGCCGTCCGGGCCGGCGCCGCTCGGGACTGCGTCCGGATACCATCCCGACAGGCGGTCGAGCGGCTCGGCGACTCCGGCGACGTCGTCCGCGATGAGGTCGAATCGCTGGTCGCCCCAGGCCTCGAACAGGCTCCCGCTGCGGCAGTCGATCGCCACCCTGTGGCGTTGAGCGTTGTCTCGCGTCAACCGGACCGCCGCGGGGCTGATATCCGAGGCGTGGATGGCGGTGCCCGGCGCGAGATACTTCGCTAGCACCACGGCCACAATGCCGCAGCCGCACCCCAGGTCTAGCACGGAGCGCGGGGGCGGACCGACGCCACGCCGCGCCGCCCGGAGCAACAGCGTCGTCGTCGAGGTCGGCATGAAGACGTCGGGTGCGGTGGCGACCACGATCGCCTCCGTGTCCCCGAGCTTCTTGTCTCGGTAGAGGTACTCCCCCGGACCGGCAACCGTCATGAAACGATCCCTCCCGCTCGCTCAGCGACGCTCGGCCGCCCGAAACTCCAGCACGCCGTTGATCCATCGCACCAGGGGCAGCATCAGGCAAAAATCGGCTTCGAGCAACGCCGGCAGCCGCACGCTCACCGCCTGCGCGTCGCTCAAGGGCCGGCCCATCACGAACGACTGGAACTTGAGCCACCGTGCCGCGGGGTGGTCCGGCGCGAAACCGCGCGGCACCCGGCGCAGCACGGCCTCCTCGGACAACCCGCCGAACCGTCGCGCCAAGCGCCGGTCGGTCGCGATCTTCGCGAACCGCGTCGGGTACTCGGCGATCGCCTCGCGAAGCTTCAGCAGCGCTTCCCGCGGCGGCATCCACATCCCGCCTCCGAGAAACGAGTCGCCCGGCGCGATCTGAAAATAGAACCCGGCGCCGCCGCCCGCGGCCTCGCGCCCCACCGCGCGCGAGCCATCGCGGTGATAGAACCAGCACGAGGCGTGGGTCTTGTACGGGGACTTGTCGGCCGAGAAGCGGATGTCGCGGTAGATGCGAAACATCGAGCGCTTGGGGTCGCCGACGATCTCGGGCGCGAGCCGCGCCAGCCGGACATCCATCTCCTCGATGAGCGCGTGCATCGGCTGCTTCACGTCCGCTTCGTACTCGGCGCGATGGGCCTCGAACCACATGCGGTTATTGTGGCGTTTCAGGTTGCGCAGGAATGACAGAGTGGCCGTCGAGAAGGGCATGCCAGCTCGCACCTCGGTCGCGAGTCATTGTTGCGTTCCGCCCGCGCCTCAATCATAATCCACCGGTCATCCGCTCGCGTCCGCCGTCGCTACCTCCTCAACGGAGCATCCAGTGAGATCCACGTCCCTCTTGCTCGCGGCGGGCCTGCTCGCCGTCGCCGTCTCCACCAGTAGCGGCCAGGCCGCCCAGTCTACCGCAGCGCCCAAGCCCGACCCGCGCGTCGGCCTGCGCGCCGGGCTGATGAGCGCCGCCCAGGCGGCCTGGAACCTGCGACTCGTGGCCGCGGCGTCGAAGCCGGCGCAGTTCATGAACGACAGCGACCCCGGCGACTTCGGATTCCTCAATTCTGATCTGACGTTCACCGGACACTACGTCATCCAGGGCAACTTCCACGGGTTGCAGGTGTGGGACATCGCGAAGCCCGCCAAGCCCGTGCTGGTGACGTCCTACATCTGCCCCGACGCGCAGAATGACGTGTCGGTCTATCGCAATCTCCTGTTCACCTCCGGCGAGGACTTCAACGGCCGGCTCGACTGCGGCACGCAGGGGGTGCAGGACACCGTGAGCAAGGACCGGATGCGCGGCATCCGCATCTTCGACATCTCGGACATCACGCATCCCAAGCCCATCACCGCGGTGCAGACCTGCCGCGGCTCGCACACGCACACGCTGGTCACGGACCCCAACGACACGGCCAACGTCTACATCTACGTGTCGGGCGGGGCGCCGGTCCGCCCGGCCAGCGAGCTGGCGGGGTGCTCGGCGCTGGCGCCGGACAAGGATCCGAACAGCGAGCTGTTTCGCATCGAAGTGATCCAGGTGCCGCTGGCGCATCCCGAGCAGGCGCGCGTCGTGAGCAAGCCGGCGATTCTCGCCGACCTGGCCGAGCCCCACAGCCATCCCGAGGCAGCGCAGGACATCGCGCACGCCGACTCGATCGTGGCGGCGGCGCGGGCGCAGGGCGCGTTCATCGCGAAGATCCGCGGGTCGGATCGCGTGCTCCCGCCGCGGGTGATCGATCCACTGCTCGACGGCATCGTCAAGGCGCGCGGCAACACCGGCCCCCCCACGGCGATGGATAGCGCCGCGCTGCGCGGGGCCCTTCAGAGCATAGTGGATACGCTGACCAAGCCTACGACGCCACTGGGCCCCGGTGGCACGCGCCCCGGCCCGGTGCAATGCCACGACATCACGGTCTACCCGGCCATCGGCCTCGCCGGCGGCGCGTGCGCGGGGTACGGTGTGCTGCTCGACATCCGCGACCCAGCCAATCCCCGGCGCCTAGCCGCGGCGGCCGATTCGAACTTCGCGTTCTGGCACTCGGCGACATTCAACAACGACGGCACCACGGTGCTGTTCACCGACGAGTGGGGCGGGGGGCTGCAGCCCAAGTGCCGCGCGACCGACAAGCCCGAATGGGGCGCGGACGCGATCTTCACCGTCTCGCACGATACGCTGACGTTCCGGAGCTACTACAAGATGCCGGCTCCGCAGACGTCGCAGGAGAACTGCGTCGCGCACAACGGCTCGCTCATTCCGGTGCCGGGCCGCGACCTCATGGTCCAGGGCTGGTATCAGGGCGGCGTGTCGGTCTTCGACTTCACCGACGCGGCGCATCCCAGGGAGATCGCGTTCTTCGACCGCGGCCCGGTGGACTCGACCAAGCTCGTGGGGGCTGGCTCGTGGGCTGGGTACTGGTACAACGGGTACATCGTCAGCTCCGAGATCGGGCGCGGGCTCGACGTGTTCGAGCTGATGCCGAGCGGGTGGCTGTCGCAGAACGAGATTGACGCGGCGAAGCTGGTGCACTTCGATCAGCTCAACGTGCAGGACCAGCCGCGGCTCGTCTGGCCGCCGAGCTTCGTGGTCGCCCGCGCCTATCTCGATCAGCTGGTGCGGTCGAACGGCCTGGCGGCTGCGAGGATCGCCGCGGCGCGCGGCGCGCTCGCGGGCGCCGAGCGCCAGTCGGGGCGGGGGCGCAAGGATGCGCTCTCCCAGCTCGCCACACAGCTGCGCGGTGACGCGGCAGCCGCGGGGGATCGGGCGAAGGTGCTCACCCTCGCCGCGGCGGTCACGGACCTGGCGAACGCGACGCGCTAGGGCAGGATCGATAACCTAGGGACAACGGTCCGACCGTCAGCAATGGCGGTCGGGCCGTGTCGATTCTGCGGATGCTCGATCGTCGCCCTAGAGTCAGGGGTCAATACCAACCGCGTGAACATGGGAGATGATACGATGCGTACGCAGATGGCCACGGTGCTGGCCGCCATCATGATCGCCGCCGCCCTGCCCGCGCAGCGGCCCGCCCGGCCCGCCGCGCAGGGTCCCTGGGGCGGCACGACGAAGGGCATCGGCCACTACGCCGATGTGAACGGGCTGCACCTCTACTATGAAATTGCCGGTACGGGCAAGCCGCTGATCTTGCTGCACGGCGGCCTCGGCGCGCTCGAGATGTTCGGCCCCAACCTCGCGGCGCTGGCGCGGGGGCGGCAGGTGATCGCCGTCGATCTGCAAGGCCACGGGCGCACCGCCGACATCGATCGCCCGTTCAGTCTCGAGCTGATGGCCGACGACATCGCCGTCCTGATCAAGCAGCTGGGCCTCGGCAGCGCCGACGTCATGGGGTACTCACTCGGCGGCGGCGTGGCGCTGCAGATCGCCGTCCGGCACCCCGAGGTGGTGCGCAAGCTGGTGCTGGTGTCGACGCCGATCCGTCGCAGTGACTTCTATCCCGAGATCCTGGTGCAGCAGGGGCAGGTGGGTGCGGCGATGGCCGAGCAGATGAAGCAGACGCCGATGTATCAGCTCTATGCGAGCCTCGCGCCGCGGCCCGAGGATTTCCCCCGGCTGCTGGGGAAGATCGGCGAACTCATGGCGAAGGATTACGACTTCTCCGCGCCGGTCCGCGGGATCACGGCGCCGACGCTGGTGGTCGCGGGGGACGCCGACATTTTCCCGCCGGCGCACGCCGTCGAGCTGTACGGGCTGCTGGGTGGTGGGCAGCGGGATGGGGGCTGGGATGGGTCCGGAGTCGGGAAGTCGCGGCTCGCCATTCTGCCGGGGCAGACGCACTACACGTTATTCAGTGCGCCCGCTCTTGCGGCGACGGTGATCCCGTTCCTGGACCAGCCAGTGCCGACCGCGGGGCACTGAGCGGCGGCGTCGTTCATCGCACCTCTTGCGGCCTCGGGCCGTGCGCGTCATATCTAGCTCCCGCGGCGCGCAGTCCCCCGTCCCCCGCCTCGCTCTGACGCCGCTCCCCGACGCCACCCCGAGACCGCCGTTCCCCTGGCAGGAGCGCACCGTGCGGCCACCTCTCTCCATTACTCTCGCGGCGGCCGCCTTGGTCGCCGCGTGCAGGAGCGACGCGCTGCTGACCGCGCCACCAACCCCGTCCCCCGCCGCCCGGCAACCCGAGCTGCGGCTCGTGGTGATCGACTCGACCCAGCTCCCGTTCGCCGGGACGGCGGCCGACCGCGCGGCCGGCCATTACGACTTCCAGATCGTCGGCACGGTGCCGGCGATCGGCCCAGGCGACTACGTGGCGGGGAGGCAGGGTGGCCTGTTTCTGGGACGGGTCGTCTCCGCGTCCCGGAGCCCCGGCCAGGTGACGCTCGCGCTCGCACCCGCGGAGTGGAGTGAAGTGTACAAGCCGTTCAAAATCCACATCCCCTTCACGCCGGGCGCAGGAAGCGCCCCCTCGCCCTACGGCGAGGTGCGTTGGGGCCCGTGGGAGCGGGTGAGCCGGCCGGGCCAAAGCCTCCAGGTTGCTCCGATGGCGTCGGACGTGTTCGACTCGACCCTGAGTTTCTTGCTCAGCAATTTCGACCTGTGCGCCGCGAGTGGGCTGGTAACTGGGTGCTCCAACGTCACCGCCAAGGTGATCGACGCGCAGTTCGCGTTCTCGGGGGGCGTGGACCTGACCGCCGCAATCGATTTCACCAACCTGAGTCTCACGGTGGGCGCGAACCTGACCGAGAAGCTCAACGCCAGTCTCGATTTCCAGCTCACCGGCAGCGGATCCGTCGAGGTGGACGTGCCGATCCCGGACGCCGGGTTCGTGCGGAAGTTCAAGGTAGGTCCGGACGAGGGCCAGGTCGAGGTGGGGTTCATCATCGGCGTCGAGGGTGACATCACCGGCACGACGGTCGAACCGCACGTTCAGGTCTCGGACACCGTCACCACCGGTGCCAGCGTCTCGACGAGCAGCGGCTTTAGCTTCAACTACACGGGCGCCGGCCACTTCGACGCCGGCGTCAAGGTGATCGACCTGGGTGATCTGGGCGTGAAACTCTCGGTCGGGCCCAAGATCGAGGTGAAGCTCAAGATCGGCGACGGCGGGTTCGCTCTGGGGGCCGGGGCGGACGGGTTCGTGCAGGGGACGGTGAACCTGTCAGGACTGCTCGGCTTCGAGAACTGGCATTTTCACGCCGCTGCCGGCACCGAGGCCGACCTCGAGGGGAGCGTCAAGGTGCCGCTGTTCGGCGTGGATCTGGGCGGCAAGGAGACCTTCCCCGGTCCGGGGATCAACCTGCTCGACCTGTGGGGCACGGGCGACCTGAGCCTCGCGAGCAGCACGACGGGGAAGGACATCTTCCCCGGTCAGCTCTATCCCACGACCGTGGCCCGCACCACGCCCACCGACCCGCCGCCCTGGTATGCCGTCCTCACGGCTGCGCTCGGCGTGAACGACAGCCACTTGTTCGTGGGCGGCTTCTTGTGTCGCCAGTTCTTTGCGGGTGCGCCGCTGATTCCGCCCTTCGTCGAGGATCCACAGGACTGTGACCTCGTGGCCACGAGCCACACCGTAGGGCTGACCGGTCTCGCGTGGAACTGCAGCGCCGCGCAAGCGCTGCCCGCCCAGGTGCAGGTGCGGCCCCGCAATCCGTTCGACATTTCCGATCGGTTGACGAGTCTCACGCTGGGGGTCGTGTGCCGCTCGGCGTACGCCGTGGTGCGCGACCGGCTAGCGGCGCTGCTCGCGTCGGGGGCGATCAACGTGGGCGGCATCGCCACCGCGCTCGACGCCAAGCTCATGGCGGCGGAGACGGCGCGCGAGGCCGGCAATGTGGCCGGAGCGGACAGCGCGCTGGTCGATCTGGCGAATCAGTTGCGCGCCCAGAACGGGAAGCACATCACCATCGCAGCGGACGCCGAGCTGCAGGCATTCGACACGCTGCTCCGGGACTGCTACGAGACGGTGGTGCCGACCTGCTCAGCGGCGCCGGCCGGGGCTCCGGTGGCGTTGCGATCGGGTCAATAGGTCCTCAGGATCGCCTACGCATGATGCCGTCCTCAAGTCCGGGATGACGAGCGGCGTGGAGCAGAGCTACGACCGGCTCGCCGACCTGTTGACCTCAGTGCGGAGGTAACCATGCAAAAGATCGTCCCGTTCCTGTGGTTCAACGACAACGCGGAAGAAGCGATGAATTTCTACGTGTCGATCTTCAAGAACTCGAAGGTCGGGCGCGT
>Ga0137396_10002155_pt1 | contig 10705 bp, 5 predicted proteins | sample czc16metaG_FD_108284 | JGI IMG/M metagenome (GOLD analysis project Ga0137396, IMG submission 108284) | Vadose zone soil microbial communities from Angelo Coast Range Reserve, California, USA - czcobulk3.16 metaG | ecosystem: Environmental > Terrestrial > Soil > Vadose zone | place: USA... | reverse complement strand
TCCGGTTTTTATGACCGTCGTCAGCCCGTCCTCGTCGGTGACATAAATCTTTCCATCCGCCAGCACCGGCGATGCGCTATAGGTCGCTGACTTGATACGCTGCCCACCCCAGATCTCCTCTCCGGTTTTGGCGTCCAGGCACCAGAGGATGCCCCGGTCGTTCACAGAATAGAAATACTTCCCGTCGGTAACCGGGGTAGGCACGTCCGGCCCGTTCATGAACGACCACAACTTGTGCGACTGCGAAATATCCCCGCGGCCTCCCGCGCGAAAAGCGATCAGTGGCCGCACACGAGTGGGCACATAGACCACGTCGTCATGCACCACCGCAGAAGCAACGGTCCGATAGGCGGGGTTCTTGTCCGGATTGAATCCCGTGCCGCGCCACAATTCCTCGCCTGTCGCCGGATCGTGCCCAGTCACACAATCGCCGCCTGTGACGACGATCTCCACGTGGTTGCCATAACGCAGCAGCGTCGGCGTGGTGTAGGAATCGGGTGACTCCCGGACTGCGTCCGTGGGACGGATCACGCGCCAAACCGTCTTGCCGGTCTTCTTGTCGATGCGCATGACGTAAGACGGATCATGTGTTTTCATCCCATGCAGCACCTGCACGTACAGCGAATCCTCGTATAGCAACGGTGAAGACGCATAGCCCCAGTTCAGGCCGAACTTGCCATAATCCTTCTGGATGTCTCGCATCCACAGCTCATTGCCGCTAAAATCGAAGCCCTTCAGCACGCCGATTCCGGTCATCACGTACACGCTCTTGCCATCCGTAACGGGCGAGGGCGACGACATGTTCTGCTTGTGGATCTTGTAATTCCCGTGCGCGATCAACTTCTTCCAGATCGGCGTTCCCTTGGCCTTGTCGACGCACCACAGGTACAGCTCTTCGCCATCGGCGACATGAAGGAAAATGTTGTTGCCCCAGATGATCGGCGTGGCGCCGGTTCCACTGGGCATGGCCAGTTTCCAGGCGACGTTTTCGGTGGTGCTCCAGTGAATCGGAAGGTCCCTCTCGGTGCTGATGCCGTTGAGGGTCGGGCCGCGCCATTGCGGCCAGTTTTCCGCGAACGCGGGAAAAGAAAGTACAGCAAGGAATAAGGTCAGCGATGTTCGCGTGCGCACGTCTCTCCTCCTGTGGTCGCCTGGTGGGCGACACGTATCACGCTCTTAACGCAGATGAAGCACAACCTCATGCAGGCGTACGGGTGCGGCATAGGCCGTCTCTTCGAACTTCGTCTTGCCACGGACCCAAACCGTGCAAGCAACGCGTCGACATCGACCCCGCCATTCCGCGTCCCCCCAGCTCATGCGGCTGCTCACCTTGGCGGTCATTCGGAAACTCTTTCGAGCGTCCCGGCATTGTTGCACGGCGATGGCGCCCTGACAGCACCCCCGCTCCAGCTTTCTCAGATGTGCGAATTTCCATGGGCTCGGATAGTTTTGATTCTCTACCGCAGATCCAGGGCCATCATCGTTCGCCGGTCCCGCACGTAGAGCTTCGTTCCGACCAGTGTGGGCGCCGTCCAGGCATTACCTTGGAGCAATGGCACTCTCCAGCGAACTTGCATCCCTTCCGGAGACAGCGTCACCATTGCGAGATCCCCTCCTTCATCCAGCAGGATCACCTTCCCATCAGCCAGCACCATATTTACTTTTCCAAAGGTCCTGTCCTGCCAGGTCACCTTGCCTGTTTTGACGTCGACGGCGGTCATCGGCGCGGGTCCAAAATCCCCACTCGACCCGTATACGTAGTCGCCGATGCGAATCGCGTTGCTGTGATGTACGCGCATGCGGTTGCTGGACCACAGCTCCTCGACCTTGGTCTTCCCTCCTGACTGGGCCAAGTGCAGGACGCGCGCGCCCCCGTTGTACGCCGAGCTTATGAACAGCAGGTTGCCGGGTCCCCAGACCGGTGTGCTGATGTTGAGCCCCCATGACGTCCTGTGGGGATGACTCCAGAGCAGTTCGCCGTTGTTCGGGTCGAGTCCAACCACCTCTCCACTAAACGTGGTGACCATTTGTTCCTGCCCGTCCACCTTGATTAGGATCGGCGAAGAAGGGGCATTCGAAAAGTTCTGGTTTTGCCAAACCCGCGACCCGTCCTTAGGATTCAGCGCGATGATGGCGTGCCCGTGCTCGCCGAGCTTGACGATGATGGTGTTCCTGTAGGCGATCGGGCTCACGGGGTAGCCCCGTCCCATGAAGGTGCTGCCGGGAAAATCCTTGTAGAGATCCTTCCACCAAACAATTTTGCCGGTCTTCTTGTCGAAGGCGTGCATCCGGGCGAGGATTCCGATGGTGTAGACATAGTCGCCGAGGACGAGCGGCGTAGCGTGAGGTCCGGGTCCGTATTCCATGGCCATCCGCGGCTGGAAGGTAGCGTCGTAGGCGTACTCCCATTGTGTGACGCCGGTGTCAGGTTCGATGGCGACCACGACTTCCTCGTGCCCGCGCCGATACATGGTGTAGAGCAGGGCCCCGTCGGTCACGATGCTGGAGTAGCCGTCGCCCAGGCTGCGCTGCCAGAGCCGCTTGGGCGCGCTGGCGGCGAAGGTTGCCGGAAGCCCTTTCCCGTCGACGGTGAAATTACCATTGGGTCCGCCCCAGGAGGGCCAGTCGAGGTTGGCGGCGCCCGCGGCAAAGGCCAAAAGCAGAGCGATGAATGCGCTCACCATGAACACACACCTCCCCAGGAAACTGTGCCGGGAGCGGCCGGTGTCTTGTTTCCGCATGCCGTATCGCGCCTCACTCAGCGCCCCACAGGGCGAGCGTCGTGGCGTCCTTAATAAGGACACCGCTGTTTAAGATCACCGGGTGCGCCCACGTGGGGCTGTCAGCTACGGAATACTTGCGCAGCGGCTCGAATCCCTTTGCACTCTTCCTTGCCACGATCAGCTCGGCGTTGTTAGTTAGAAAAAAGAGCACCGAGCCGGCGTCGACGATCGCAGCGTTGTCGGCCTGGCGGCCTTCGGAAGTCCACAGAGTGGCGCCGTTGCGCGGATCGAGGCAGAAGAATTGCCCGCGTTTGAGGTAGGAGAGGCCGAACAGGAGGTCGCCGCTCACCACCGGCGAGTTCATGTACATCCCGACGTCCTTGTTTTGCCAGACCGTTTCGGTGACCCATTGCGAGCCGCGTTTCAGCACCTTGACGCTCATCACGCCGTTGTCGAGGCCCGAGAAGATCAGAGTCTCCCGATACAGAACCGGTGTCACAATGTTCTGCTCGTAGGGGGTGCTGAAGGGAATGCGCCACAGGAGTTCGCCCGTCGCCGCTGAGACGCCTACGATATTGTGCTGGCTCTGGGTGACTACCTGGCGGGTTCCGCCCAACTCCGCCACGATGGACGATGCGTAGGCCGGACCGTCACCTTTCCAGCTCCATTTTTCCGCGCCCGTCTGCGCGTCGAAGGCAGTCAGCGCGCCGCGGCCGTTCGTGCCGACATGAGCGATGAGCAGGCCGCGATCGACCACTGGCGACGTGGCTGTGCCGAAATCCGGCGAGCCGAATTCCTTGCGCCAGAGCGGCTTGCCGGTCTTGGCGTCAAAACAAGAAAGAATACCGTTGATTCCGAAGGTGCAAATCCGGCCGTCGGCGACCACGGGCGTCGATTTGACTCCCTTACCGTGGCCGACGGCCGCTGGGTTCATGGCATAGGGGGCGGCATAGCCTTCCTGCCAGATTACCTGCCCGGTTTCCGGCCGCAGGCACGAGACCACTTCGCGGTCGCCCTGCCTCGTGTGCAGGAAGATCTTGCCGCCGACCACCACCGGCGACGAATGTCCCTCGCCCACGTTCACCTTCCATTTCAGCTTGAGCTTTTCCGGCCACACTTTAGGCTCGCTGAATGCGCCGGCGATACCGTCTCGGTTGGGGCCGCGCCACTGTGGCCAATCCTGCGCCCAAGCGGCCAAGAGAAATCCAGCGAGACAGGCGGCCCGGTGAGAAAACATGATTCTCGAAGTTTACTCTGCTCTCAGAGCTTTGAGCAACGGGGACCGCAAAGCCGCGGCAGTGGCGGCAAGCGAGGCGGCGATTCCGGCCACGAGTACCGCGACCAGCAGCAGGCTCAACGACACGGCCGGCAGGTGACCCCCGCGCAGCGAAACCGCCGGGGCGATGGCGAGCAGCGCGCACACTGTGCCCGTGATCAGGCCGAGCAGCAGCAGGAGGACGTTCTCGGCCAGCACCATCGCGGCCAGATGCCGCGGGAGGTATCCGACCGCGCGCAGCAGCGCCAGTTCCCGCCGCCGCTCTAGCACGTTGCGCAGCAGGATAGCCCCGAGTCCCACGGTGCCCAGCACCAGGCCTAACGCGCCCAGGCTGCGGAATGTAGAAAGGTAGGTGTTCTCCACCTTGTGGAAGCCCGCCAGGCGCGCTTCCGTTGGCTGGATCTCGAATCCGTAATCAGCGAGCGCCGCCTCCAGCACTCCCGTCAGCTCGTACGCTCTCGCTGGCGGGACGTTCAGCAGGAAGAAACGATAACCTTCGACGTCCGGAAACAGGCGCAGGAAATTCTTCTCCGAGATCAGCAGCTCGCCCTGAAAAAGGCTATCCTGCAAAGCCGCGACGATCCGGAACCGCGTTTGGTCCAGCACCAACTCCTCGCCGAGCTTCAGGTGCAGCGCATAGGTCATGGAGTTGGCATCGGCGATGGCCGGAATGACTGGGTCGGCCGGCTCCGATTCGAGCAGGAGCCAGGGGTTTGCCGTCCGGGCCACCGAATCCTGGAATTGGAACTGAGCGCTCCGGAGAAAGGCCGCAGGAGGCGCCAGAATCCGCGGATTGCGCGGCTGGTAGAGATTCAGACAACTGGCGTCATCTCCGGGCCGCAGGCGGAAGGGGACGAACTTGACTCCTTCGAGCGGCGGAATGTTTAGGGCCTCGCGGCCGGTGGCAGTGTTCGGATCGTGAATCAACGGCAGGACCGACTCGGCCAGGAGCGGGAAACCCCCCGTGCCCGTGGAAGCGCCCTCGCGGCGAAAGGCATCGAGGGAGACGATGAGGAACGTCGCCGAGGCGATCAGGGCGATGCACAGGATGCTGCGGCCGGGGCGGTAGGTGGCGCTGCGGAGGCCCAAGGTGATTTGACCGCCAACGGGCGCCGAGGAACGCGAATTGAGCCAGGTGGACTCGAAACAGAGGGCGGCGATCAGCAACAGCGTGCCCGCACCGAAGAATCCGGCGGTTTGGTCCAGTTTGCGGGCGAGTGCGGCCGCGAGCAGTGCAACTGCCATGACTGCGGCAATCATTCCGATGAGCAACGCCCGTCTTTCGGACTTGCGCCTCTCGACGCCCGCCAGCAGGCCGCGCGGCGTCACCGGCTGGAGGCCTCGCAGGGTCCACGCGATCGAGCCCAGGCCGGTCACCATTCCGGCCGCCGCTCCCATGGCCAGCGATGCAATCGAGGCGTGGAGCGAAAGCAGCCTGGTGCCCACAGCGTCAATCCACCAGGTCCGCAGTCCGAGCATGATGAACCCGCCATATGCCAGCGCGGCCCCCATCCCCACCACGGCTCCGGGTGCCGCCAGGGCCGCGCCTTCGAGCAGAAATATAGCTCGGAGCTGGGGAATCGAAAAGCCGAGCGCGCGGAGCACGCCGATCTCGCGCATGCGTTGCTCGACTCCCAGCTTGAAGAACAGCCCCGTCAGCAAGAGGGCTGAGACCATCAGGAAAAAGCTGAAGTAGATGAAGTACTCGCCGAAATCGGTGGCGCCGCGCGCCGCTTCGAGCCCCCGGGCTTTTACGGCGAAGACCGTGAGGCCCATTTTGGCAGGGTCAAGGGCGGCCCGAAGAGCGTTGCCATAGGCTTCCGACGGCGGAAAGATGCGGATCGACGTGAGCCGGCCGAAGCGCGTGCCCCAGAGCTGCTGGCCTCTCGCCAGCGGGACGAACGCTTTCGGCGTAGTTCGGTATTGCTTCCAGTACTGCTCGTCGATCGGCCGGACGCGGCTCAAGTCGAGAGGAAACGGCGGATCCCAGTCGTGCAGGCTCTCGGACTCGGTGATCCCCGGATACTTCGGCGCGAACTCACGGTCCGCCGCCGCGCCTTTGAGCGGAACTACCTCTGCCAGACGGAACTGCGCACTGTCAGTATGCAGACGACCGTCCGATTTCCAGACGTAGTAGTCGAGCGACACCGCGTCGCCTGGCTTCGCCCGCAGCTCCTGAGCGGCCCACTGGTTGAGGGTGATGCCGCCGGCTTCGGCCGGGGCGGGCGGGGACTCGAGCGCTGTTACCACGGAATAGGGGATCTCGCGCCCACCGACGCGGATGCTGTTCGCGAGGTACGTCAGCACCGGTTCCGTGCCGAGACCCAGTGACTTCGCGGTCGCCGCCGCGGTCCCGGCCAGGTCGTCGCTGATCAGGGTGCTGTCGGTTTCAAGGGAAAGGCAGCGCTGCTTCTCCAGGATACGCAGCCGGAGGCCCAGGTCTTCGAGCGTGTAGCGGTCCTTCAAAGTGCGTTCGATGGGGCCGCTGCCTGCTCGTCCGTTTGCCAGGAGGATGGTATTGACCTTTCCCTGCTGATCCAGGTGTCTCTGGAGGCGGGCGAGCGGGACCAGCACAGCGCGGACGTCGCCCTGCTGAGGCCGCAGCGAGAACTCGCGGAAGGCGGCCTTAGTTGCTGTGAACCGAATGGTCTTCCCCACATCTTCCTTGCGACCGTGCAGTGACTCGAGCGGAATGGCGGAGGGTTTCTGCACACGGATCAGGATGGCGTCGCCTGCCTTGACGCCCAGCTCCCGCTCGAGCGCGGCGCTCAACAGGGTTTGCTGGTTGCGCGGCGGCTCGCCGGGCTCGGCTTGAAATCTCCAGAAGCGCTCATCGACCCCGTAGACCTGTATACCCAGTGCCCGCCGGCCGCTCGGCTCGTGCACAACGACACCGTCGATCGCGATCATGGGGCAGGCAGAGCCGAAGACCGAGGCCAGTTCCTCGCGGAAGAAGCCGTTGCGGGAGATGACGAAATCGGCATGGCCCAGCCGCTCCAGCACCAGGTCCCGGAGGCTCGAACGCACCGAATCACCGACCAGTAGCGCGCCGCCGAGCACGCCGACCGCGGTCGAGACCCCCAGCAGCACAGCGAGGTTCGTCCGCCAATACCACGTGAGATTACGCGCCAGCAGGGTGGAGGTTCGCATGACTCAACTCGTACCGGACGGGGAACCTGGAGGCCAGCTCCGCGTTGTGCGTTACCACCACCAGGATGGTCTCCTGCCGTTGGTGCAGCTCGAGCAGCAGAGAAGCCACCACATCGGCCGACGCCTGATCGAGGTTGCCCGTCGGCTCGTCGCAGAGCAGCAGAAGCGGCTTCCGGATCAGGGCACGCGCCAGCGCTACGCGCTGCTTCTCGCCGCCCGAAAGCTCGGCGGGGCGATGGTCCAGTCGGTCGGTCAACCCCACCTGTTGGAGCAGCTCGCGCGCCCGCGCCGGGTAGCCGGCATGATCGTTCGCGACCAAGGTCGGAATCAGCACGTTTTCCAGCACCGAGCACTGCGGCAGAAGACAATGGTCCTGGAATATGAAGCCGATCAACTGGTTTCGGAACGCCGCCAGCTCCTTCTCGGCCAACTGGAAGGGATTTCGTCCGTCCAGGGCCACCGTGCCGGCGGTAGGCTGTTCCAGCGCACCGAGGATGTAAAGCAGCGTGCTCTTGCCGGCCCCCGAAGGACCCATGATGACTACCGCGTCGCCGCGCTTCAAGGAAAGGGAGATGCCGGAAAGAACCGTCAGCGGCCCGCGGGGCGTTGGGTACTCCTTGGCGAGGTTGAAAACTTCAAGCATGGACGCGCGCGGCAGCGATGCTGGCGTACACCTCGAGCGCCCGCGTGGCCATCCGCGAGGCGCTGTAGTGCTCGCGGACTCCCTCGGCGCCTCGCTTGCCGAGCTCCTCCGCGAGCGCAGGGTCCTTCCACAGCGAGAAGATTCCCTGGGCCAGGCTGGCCGCGTCGTCCGGTCCCACCAGGATTCCGCCGCCTGTCTTCTGGAGGATCTCGGGAAATGCTCCGCGCCGAGGCTCGACTACTGGGACTCCGTTCGCCATCGCCTCCAGCAGGAAGATCCCCTTCGGTTCGTCGTAGTTGCTGGGGACGCATAGGACGTTGAGGTTTCGGAGGAAATCAATTTTGCGCGGCCGGTCGAGTACGCCCCGATAGCAGAACTCGTGCTCCAGGCCCGTGTCCTTCATCTTGCGTTCGATGCTACGGAGGTACTCGCGGTGCTCAGGCGCCAGGTAGCCGGCGACCTCCAGCGTGGCGCCGGAAAACTCGGTCTCGCGCCGCAGGTGGATGTAGGCCTCGGCCAGCACGTGCAGACCCTTTTCCGGCGCGACCCGAGCGAAGTATCCGACCGTGAAACAGTTGCCGAGCAACCGCGGAGCGGGATCGTAGCCCTGGAGGCTGACGCCAACTGGCACGATGTGCATCTTGTGACCGGGGATGCCGAGGTAGCGGCACATGAATTCCGCGTAGTATTCGCTGATCGCCGCGAAGCCGTCCACGTGCTCGATGTTGGCCCGAATCAGCTCCAGTGACCTCGTTCGATGCGGTTCCTGAAGCTGGCTGAGGAACAGGTCTTCACCCTGCAGCGTGCAGCATATGGGCCGGCCCACGGCCTCCCGGATCGGCCGCGCCAGCCCGATCAACAGCGAGTTTGGCAGCGTCACGATATCGGGTGGCGCCTCGCTCCGCAGCCAGCTTGTCAGCTTCCGGATTTCCTTGCGCTGAAAACCCTGCTCGCCGCGCAGCATGGAAACAGTCAGCTCACCCAAAAGGCGTGGGTTTACTGCGATTGAGCTCCGCGAGGCAAGCTTGAGTGCCCACGGGGAATCCCACAGCCGGTCTAGCAGCCAGGGAGTCCAGCGGAACAGGGCAAAGTGCTGCTCGAGATACACGCTGATGCCGCCGCAAAATACTTTGTGCTCGCTGACGTTCGGCTCGTCGGTCCGTGTCGGGGTATAGATGGGCAGCAGGCTGATATCGTGGCCCTGGCTCTTGATCTCCGCCGCCAACGTGTTGTCGCGGATACAGCTTCCGCAATACATCGGCCCGGCGCCGGCAGTGAACGCAAAGATCCTCATACGGCGTCTTCGTCACCGGAGCCCGGCCACAGGGGGCGCGCATCCAGAGTCGCGCGCGCGGCTATGGTTTGAGCAGTCGGTTCGGCTTCGATGACAGCGATCATGGATTCCACGGTGCTTTCTCACTTATATTATAACTTCGGCTGATTACGGAAGGGACCGGCCGGCGCCCGGCCGGCCGTCTCGGAACCAGTGGCAAGACGGGCCGGTGCCGAGTTTCGCGCCGGCAGCCGAAGCGGCTACGCCATCCGAGCGGCCAGGACCTACGGCTGCCAGGTGTGAAGTCCGATACGCTGGACAGATGGAGAAGGTATGCATTCACCGGTCAGCGCTCAGGTGGAGAACATCTTACTGATCGTTATCATCCAGTTGGTGATCATCATGGCGGCTGCTCGGGTTTTTGGCGTCATCTTTCGCTACCTAGGTCAGCCTCAGGTATGCGGGGAGATCGCCGCCGGCCTGATTCTTGGGCCCTCCCTGTTCGGCCACTTCTTCCCCCATCTGTTTCGACAGGTGTTTCAACCATCTGTCGGGCTCGTGTTCAGCATCCTAAGCCAGATCGGGCTGATCCTGCTGATGTTCTTGATCGGACTGGAGTTCGACTTCAGCCACATGCGCACCCACGGGCACGTGGCCCTCTCGGTTTCCCTCGCCGGGATTCTTCTTCCGTTTGGTTTGGGGCTGGCCGTGGCGCAGGTGCTCCACCGCTATGTGGGCCAGGAGATCAATAAGGTTGGCTTTTCCTTGTTTCTCGCGGCCGCCCTGTCGATTACCGCGCTCCCCATCTTGGGTCGGATGTTGATTGAATTCAACCTCAGTCGCACGCGCTTGGGCTCGCTGACGATTACAGCGGCCGCCGTGGATGACGCGGCTGGCTGGATCATTCTGGCCCTGGTGAGCGCGATTGTCCGGTCGAGATTCAATCCGTTCGCGACCATGACCATGGTTGCCGAGGCGCTGGCATACGCCCTTTTCATGATCCTAGTCGCTCGCCGGCTGCTGCGCCGGTGGGCGGCCATGACTTTGCGCGCCGGCGGCGGAGAGATTTCACCCTCCGCTCTGGCGCTCTTGTTGATCCTGATCTTCCTCTCGGCGGCGATCACTAATCTCATCGGCCTGTTCTCGATTTTCGGGGCCTTCATTATGGGCGCGGTTCTGTACGATCAGCACGAGTTCCGGGAAGCCGTCATGCGCCGGTTGCGAGATTTCGTCACGGTGTTTTTCCTGCCGATTTTCTTCACCTATACCGGCTTGCGCACCGATATCGGCACCATGCCTGGCGCGCGCATGTGGCTGTTATGCGGTCTGGTACTGCTCGCCGCGATTGCTGGGAAGATCGGCGGCTGCACGACGGCGGCCTTGCTCAACGGTCTCACCTGGAAGGAGGCTTGGTTGGTGGGCGTGCTTATGAATACCCGCGCGCTGATGGAGTTGATTGCAGTCAACCTGGGCTACGACCTGGGGGTTATTCCCAGGAGCGTATTCTTCATGCTGGTGTTCATGGCGGTGGTGACAACCTACATGACCTCCCCGTTGCTGCGAAGGTTGATTCGGAAGACGGAATTGGAGCCGCTTTTCGAAGCATCCAGTTTCATGCAGCAGGCGCGGAGCGGGCGGCG
>Ga0137396_10002154_pt1 | contig 10706 bp, 8 predicted proteins | sample czc16metaG_FD_108284 | JGI IMG/M metagenome (GOLD analysis project Ga0137396, IMG submission 108284) | Vadose zone soil microbial communities from Angelo Coast Range Reserve, California, USA - czcobulk3.16 metaG | ecosystem: Environmental > Terrestrial > Soil > Vadose zone | place: USA... | reverse complement strand
GCCGGCGAATCGATTGCCTTCGGTCTCGGTGTGACGATGCCGGCGATCATGATCCTCGGGTTTGATCTTGAAATCACGCGCGTGATGCTCGTCGCCATCCTTGGCGGACTGCTCGGCATTCTCATGATGATCCCCCTTCGGCGGGCGCTGATCGTTCATCAACATGGTTATCTCAAATATCCGGAAGGGACGGCCTGCGCTGAGGTACTGAAGGCTGCGGCATCGAAGGAATCGCTTGAAGCAGCGCATACCGAAGGCGGGGCGCTCGCCAATGGAGATGAGACGGTGAGGGGCGGCAAAGTCATCATCGCCGGATGTATCATCGGCTTCGTCTACTATGGGCTGCTCGAGATCTTTAAATTGATGAAAGAAGTGCCGGAAAAGATTTTCGGCAAGCCATTTGAGGGGGGTTCGATCTCCATCGAGAACAATCCGGCATTGCTTGGCGTCGGCTACATCATCGGACCGCGGATCGCAGGGTTAATGATGGGTGGCGGTGTGCTGTCGTACCTCGTTTTGATTCCTGCGATTAAATATTTCGGCTCGGCTCTGGGCACACCATTGCCACCAGAAACCGGTCACACAATCGCTGAGATGACAGTTAGCCAGATACAACATGCCTACATTCTTTACATTGGCGCGGGCTGCGTCGCTGCGGCCGGAATTATTAGCCTCTTCCGCTCGCTGCCTTTGATCTGGCACGGACTGAAAGGCGGCTTGGCAGACCTTCGCGGCATAGGTGGCGTGGCGACTCCTGCGCGTACGGATCAGGATATTTCGATGAAATGGGTCGTTGGCGGGATCATTTTGCTTCTCATCCTCATCATGGTCGCGCCGCAACTAAATCTGCGTTTTAATTTACTCGGCGCGTTTCTCATCGTCGCGTTTGGCTTTCTCTTTACCACAGTATCTTCCCGTCTGACGGGAGAAGTGGGCTCATCGTCTACGCCGAACTCGGGCATGACAGTAGCGACGTTGTTGCTGACGTGTCTCATCTTCTTGTTGATCGGCTGGACGGCGCCGCCTTATTTCGTCACTGCACTTTCCGTCGGTGGAATTGTCTGCGTCGCCTCCTCGAATGGCGGGACAACATCACAGGACTTGAAGACGGGCTTCCTCGTCGGTTCGACGCCTAAGTATCAGCAGATTGCCATCCTAATCGGTACGCTTGCGTCAGCGCTCGTTCTCGGACCGGTCCTGATGAAATTGAATGACTCGGGAACCGTTTATGTGCCAGTAGCGGGAAACAAAGATTTCACATTCGCGTCCACCTTCCACGCCGACCCCGCAAATTACGAGAAAGACGCAAGCGGCAAGGCAAAACGCGAACGCTTATCCGGTGTGCAAGCCCGCAGTGATACCAATGAGTATTTTGTTTACCATAAGACGAATACGGAAAACGGCCCTGCGGGCCGCTATCTCGTCAATGATGACGGAACACCAGTTTATCTCGCCGATCCCGGAATTAACGGCGTCTACGATAAGCGGCCGGACGGCTCGAGCGTGCAGAAGTTTACCGCCCCGAAAGCGACGCTCATGTCATACATCATCAAAGGAATCTTAAGCGGACAGTTACCATGGGGTCTCGTGCTGCTAGGCGTCTTTATCGCGATCGTACTCGAGCTCTGTGGCATCTCAGCGCTCGCATTTGCGGTCGGGGTTTATCTTCCAATATCGACCTCGGCTCCGGTTTTCGTCGGGGGAATGATTCGCCTGCTCGTGGACAAATACACCCGCGGCAAACACGCCGGGGCACAACTCACCGAGGAACAGCTCGTAGCCGAAGGTGACAAGAGCAACGGCGTGCTCTTGTCGTCCGGCTACATCGCTGGTGGGACCCTGGCCGGGGTCGTATTCGCTTTCATGAACATTCCACTGAAGGACAGGCTCGATGCGTTTGAAAAATGGGCCACGGCACATAACCCATTTTTTGAGGGGCCCTGGGCGGATGTGTTGTCAATCATTCCGTTCGCCCTACTGTGTCTGCTGCTTTATCTCGTAGGGCGCGACGTTTTGCTGGGAAGTCCACGGGTGAAAGCGAGTCGATAATTTCTGCTCCGCTTGCTCGTTCCGGTCGAACGTGGCGACATCGCAAGAAGCTCATCCTCCTCGCGATATGGCCACTTGGTTAAGGGGCGCCGGTCAGGCAATCCATAATTAACCTAGGCTGTGTGATGGCTTCGCACTCAGGTGGCACCCTGGTCCGGCAACTTAAGTTCGCGTTTGCTTCCGCAGATTGCGCGATTGGCTTGACGGATACCCAAGTAACCGGCGAACGTTCCATCGTCGCCCGCGAAGGGTTACAACTCTTTATGTCACTGGTGTTTGAAACCATTCAAACGGAAGGTCTGGCCGCGCTTTCCTACTTGATCGGAGATGATGAGGATGGCGTCGCCGCAGTCTTCGATCCGCGCGCGGATATTGACGTTTATGTCGAGATGGCGCGCGCAAAGAACGTCGCGATCACGCATATTTTCGAGACCCACATTCATGCCGATCTAGTCAGCGGGGCCCGGGAACTATGCAGCCGGGTTGAGTCAGCCAAGATTTATCTCAGTCACGAGGGTGATGCGAAGTACGGGTTCGAGCATGAGCAAGTGAAGAACGGGGATCGATTCACGCTCGGCTCAGTCATCATCACGGCGCGACATACGCCCGGCCACACGCCCGAACACATCTCTTATCTCCTGGCGGAAATCGATCATCCGAGCATGCCCTGGGGTGTGTTGACCGGCGATTCGCTCTTTGTTAATTCCGCCGGTCGACCTGATCTGCTCGGGGAAAAACAAACGGGCAAGCTAGCGGCGCAACAATTCCAGACCTTGCGCGATTATCTGGCCTTGCCCGACAGCGTGATCATTTATCCGGCACATGGAGCCGGATCACCCTGCGGCGCGGAAATCGGTGATCGGCTCAGCAGCACCATTGGTTACGAACGGCCGTTCAATCCCTTTCTGCAATTTGCTGATGTGCAAGCATTCACGAACTTCGCTCTCTCCACTGCACCCCCGATTCCCAAGTATTACCCGGTCATGAAAAAGGTGAATGCGGACGGCCCGGAAATCTTAGGTGGATTGCCGCGAGTTCCGGGACTCCCGCCGAAAGCATTCAAGAAAGCCGTCGACGAGAAGGAAAGTGTTCTGGTCGACACTCGCACCATGCTCGCTTTCGGGGCCGCACACATCGCGGGTGCGCTCAATATTGGTGGCACTCCGATGCTCTCGATTTGGGCTGGTTCTTTGCTGGACCCGGATGACGCTATTCTCCTGGTTCTTGAAAACGATCGTGACATCGATGAGGTCGTGCGCCTCTTCGTTCGCACGGGCTTCACAAAATTTGCCGGCTATCTCGTCGGAGGCATGAAAGCGTGGGACAACGCTGGTTATCCTTTCATGCAGATTAATCAGATGAGCGTGTTTGAATTGAGAGACGCACGCGAACGATTGCAGATCGTCGACGTTAGATCGAATCGCGAATGGAAGGGCGGACATGTCCCAGGCGCGCGTCACATATTCTTGGCCGACCTCCATAAACGCATGAGCGAATTGGATCCGAAACAGCCAACCGCGGTGTACTGCGCCAGCGGTTATCGAGCGAGTATTGCGGCAAGTATTTTGAAGCAGGCGGGATTTTCGCAAGTGCACAACGTTCCGGGAAGTTGGCACGCGTGGCGGGAAGCCGGGCTTCCGGTTGATCAGGACGAAAAAGCAGCTGCTTGATCCTGTCGAAGCGATGATCATTCGCGAAAAGGATCCGCTTAATCTCGAGATGCCATTTGGCATGCTTGATGGCTTCACCACACCTAATGAGCGCTTTTATGTCAGGTGCCATTTCCCAATTCCGGAAATCGATATTCGTAAATGGACGCTAAAAGTCGAAGGCGCGGTCGAGCATCCGACGGAATTCACTTACGACCAGCTCCAGCAATTCCAGGTGCGAGATCTTGTCGCGACAATTGAGTGCGCCGGTAATAGTCGAGTTTTTCTCGTCCCAAAGGGAAAAGGAGTACAATGGGAACTGGGCGCAATTGGCAACGCCGAATGGACTGGCTTCGCTCTGGCGGACATCCTGCAGCGAGTTGGCCTCAAATCGAGAGCGCACGAGGTGGTTTTGGAAGGCGCTGACAACGGTTCTATCGCTGAGCCGCCACATCCCGCCGGTAAAATCCACTTCGCTCGCAGCCTGCCGATAAACAAGGCAATGGACGACGTCGTTCTGGCTTACAAAATGAATGGTGAACAGCTGCCGGCCTCCCATGGGTTTCCCCTCCGGGCTGTCGTGCCGGGGTGGTACGGGATGGCTTCGATCAAATGGCTTGAACGAATCGTGGTCACGGAAGAACTATTCCAAGGCTATTATCAGACCGTCGATTATTCCTACTGGCAACCGGGCGATGCGGGACCAGAGCTTGTCCCGTTGTCGCGGATGCAGGTGAAGGCAGAGATCGCAAAGCCTGGAATCAACGAAGTGTTTGCGCCTAACGACAATTATGTAATACGTGGCGCGGCCTGGACCAGCGAAGCCGAAATTACAAAAGTAGAGGTTACGACCAATGCCGGTGCTCTCTGGAGCGAGGCAAAACTAATCGGCGATTCCAGCAAAAATGCTTGGCGACTTTGGGAATTCAATTGGAGAACACCGAAAGCGCCCGGCCGGTACACCTTAATGGCGCGGGCCACGGACTCTCGCGGTCGCACTCAACCCGACCAACGTGATGCCAATCGCGGCACCTACATGGTCAACCACTGTCTGCCCATCGACGTCGAAGTTCGATAACTGATATTCGGAAGCCACCGCATGGCGTCTCGCCTTGCGGCGCAACTATTACATGCCTTTTTCGATCGGAACGCCGACGCGGTTTCCCCATTCGGTCCAGGAACCGTCATAATTCCTGACGTTGTTGAGTCCGAGCAAATAGGTGAGCACAAACCACGTGTGGCTTGAGCGCTCGCCGATGCGGCAATAAACAATGCTATCCGTACTGGGATTTACGCCGCAGCCCTCCATGTAAATTTTCTTTAGTTCAGCCGCCGCCTTGAATGTGCCGTCCTCGTTCACAGCCGTTTTCCATGGCACGCTTTTGGCGCCGGGAATGTGACCGCCCCGCAGCACGCCCTCCTGGGGGTACTCCGGCATATGGGTAATCTCCCCTTTGTATTCGCCAGGAGAACGGACGTCGACCAACGGCTTGGCAGCCTTGCTCTGGGCTAGAGCATGCTCAGCAAAGGCGCGGATCTCGGAATCGTATCGTTGTTTCGGCACCGGATAATTGGATCGCTCATACTTCGGTACTTCGCGCGTCATCTCTCGGCCCTCCGCTTTCCACTTGTCGCGGCCCCCGTTGAGAACCTTTACATTCTTGTGCCCGAACAATCGAAAGGCCCAAAGCGCGTAACAGGCCCACCAATTGGATTTGTCGCCATAGAATATACAGGTCGTTTCGGGCGTGATCCCGTTGCGACTACATACTTCGGCAAATTTCTGGGGCGTGATGTAATCACGAATGACGGGATCTTGCAGATCCGCCCGCCAATCGATGTGAACCGCTCCCGGGATGTGTCCGGTATCGTAGAGCAAAATATCCTCGTTCGACTCGATGATGCGGATGTCCGGGTCCCTCAAGTGTTCCGCCAGCCACTTTGTCTCCACTAGCGACTCCGGGTGGGCGTATCCATTGGCTAGATTGTTCATACCTCAAACGTTTGGCCGGGCGGGCCACTGTTGCAAGCAGATTGCCGCAGCCTCCTGCCCCAGCTCTGCCAATCAGAGCGCGAACTTAACGGTTGCGTGTCGAAGCCGGGGCTTCGGCCTCGGCTTCGCCCGGACCGCCAAAGAGCATTGAGAAAACGGCGAAGACCGAGGCCCTGGGGGCGTCGGCTGTGACACCAAATAATGGCGAGACATCGAACCGCGTGTTACTAGTCGGCTTCCACGAGATAGTAGGGCCAAGAATGAATCGGTAAGATGGATTGCCTCGGATTCCCTTGTCGGTAAATGCCGTGAGCTGCATCTCAACTCCGGCCTTGAGTCGCTCGTTTGGCAAAAGCGGAACGACAGCGGCCTGCGCAAAACCGTATTCGCGACCACGATCGCCTGTGACTTCCTGCTCGAAAAAGGCATTGAAAGCCCACTCCACGTTCTCATAAAAATCCTGGGAGAGAAGAAGTCTGACCTCGTAGGCATCAGGCAGAGGGTTGCGTTCGTTCAAGAACGCCTCGGCCTCTCCCTTGGGCATCGGCTCGGGCGGGCCCTCATCGTGAAGAATGTGCCCGGTGCCGAATTTCCATTCGGCAAAAATCGTTGGATTCAGCGGAATTTTATTCCAATCAGCGAACGCATAGCGCGCTTCTATACTAAAGGTACGCTCCTGGGTGGTGCCACGAAACGCTTCCACTGTGTTCTCGACAGCAAGGCCGAATCGATGGGGGAGACCGAGCTCGATTTCCTGCGTAAACCGATGGTCTGGCCGGCTGAAGCGTAGTGCATCTCCCTGATAAATCGCGCTGGTGTAAACGCTCCAGGGGGGCAGCACATAAGCCGTTGTTGTGGGCGAAAATCGGCTCCTGGAAAAGGACGGCGGAGCACCATATGCGCTTCCGGCCTCTTCGGCGGTAACAACGATGCGCTCGGCGGCAGCCGTCTGGCCATGCAGCCGGTGATTAATTGCCAGGTAAGTCAGAAACACCAATGCCAGCAATGATGGACAGATGCGGGGCAGCGTTCTTGAAAAGCCAGTGCGTTGCATGGCGCCGTTCGTATCAGGTCAAATTATTCGACGCAAGCTCTGTCAGACCAAAATGAAAACTTGGACTAAAACCAGCGCCCGCACGTTGAGTTGGTCGAAGCTGGGGCTAGATTGTCTTCGCCATGCTCGATACAATCGTCGGGTGCTTGAAGTGGGCCGTTGTCGGCTTCGTCGTGGCATTCTTCCTTTTCATGCTCTATGAAGCCACTCATATCCACGAGGATATCCCGGTTCCCGAGTTCAAAAAGCGGCAAACGCGACGGGCGGCGCTGGTGCTATCCACCTTTGCTGGCGTGCTTTCCGGCTTGGTCTGGTTACTCGTGCAAACCTGGGATTAGCACTCCAGCGACGCGCGAGCACTATCCACCTTTTGCTTTGATGTAGGCGTTGACCTGCTCTTCGAGAATTTCCAGAGGAAGCGCGCCGTTCTTCAGCAAGGTGTCATGGAATTCCCGCTGATCGAACTTGTCTCCAAGTTGCTCTTGGGCGCGCCTCCGAAGTTCCTGAATCTTGAGCATCCCAATTTTGTAGGCGCATGCTTGGCCGGGGATGACGATGTAACGTTCGATTTCGGCAGTCACATCTTTTTCCCCCATTCCCGTTTTCTCGAGCATGTAGGCAATTGCTTGCTCGCGCGTCCACCGCTTGGCGTGGATCCCAGTATCGACGACCAGGCGGACTCCGCGAAACAATTCATCCCGGAGACGTCCGAGATCGCCGAACGGATCGCCTTCATACCACCCGGCCTGTTTCGCCAACCATTCGCAGTAAAGCGCCCAGCCCTCTGCATAGGCAGTGAAGGGGATGACCTTGCGAAATTGCGGGAGACCTTTCAGTTCTTGGGCAGTGGAGATTTGCCAATGATGCCCCGGTACCGCTTCGTGGTAGGCAAGCGTGGGCATGCTCCATTTCGGAGCTTCATTCATGTCGCGCAAGTTGGCGAAAAAGATCCCGGGGCGGGAGCCGTCTTGCGCACCGGCGTCGTAATACGCGCCGGGCGCGGTCGCTTCTTTGAATTCGGGGACGCGACGCACTTCGCATTTCGCTTTTGGATAGCGGAGGAATAGTTGCTTGGACCGTTCATTCGCTTGCGTAATCAAACGCGTGTAATCGGCAAGCGCTTGGGAGCGGCCTTTATCATCGTTTGGATACAAGAACCGCGGATCTTTCCCGAGTGCGACCAGTGATTCACTAATCGATTTGCCGGCGAATCCGTTCGCATCAAGAAGAGCGCGCATTTCGCTTTCGATACGTGCGATTTCCTGCAATCCGAGTTCATGAACCTCATCCGGTTTCAGTGTGGTTGTGGTGTTCTCGCGCAGCGTGTAGGCGTAGAAGGCGTCGCCATCCGGCAGTTTCCAAACGCCATCATCTGTCGTCGTTTTTGGAAGAAGCGCTTGAAAGTATGCGATTAGCTTCCGATAAGCTGGATAAACCCGATCGTTGACCGCCGTTTCCACGCGCGTTTGGTAATCAGCGCGCCGATCGTCATTGAGTTCTTTGATTTTTGCCGCCTGTTCCTTGAACGATTTAGCGAGAATGTTCGCAGACGCGGGTTGCGCAACGAAATCACTCATCTCCTTGAGCACTTTTTCAACGACGAAGCGCGGCGGCAGAATCTGTTTTGCTTCGCGGACCTTCAAACTCTCCAGTAGTTGATCGAACTTGGTCGGGAGGGCGTCTAATCGCATCAGGTAGTAGTCGCAATCTTTGCGCCCGAGAAGCCGGTGTGTATTCGCCATGAACGAAGGAAATTCGTTCTGGACGCCGAAGAGCTGGTTTACCGGATAATTGTGCCATTGGAACTTCTCGCCTTCAGCCTGGCGCTGGAGGAACCAGTCAAGGACATGGGTGGAAAGGAGTTGCGATACGGTTTGCCGCTCAAGCGGATATTGATGTAACTGCGCGAGGTCGTCCTTGAACTTCGCGATAACTTCCTCCTGATGCGCGGGCGAGACATCGTTCAGTTTTCCGTTGTGACCGGTGATGCCGAATTGTTCAACCAGGCCGAGAGATGAGAGCAGCTCCGGCTCTTTGAAGACTGCTTCGGCAAATATCTTCTCGTAAAAGAGATTGAGATTCCAGGGTCGAAACCAGATCAGGTTCGTTAGGAAAATCGCTCCTGCGATGACGACGGCCAGCACCATTCCAAGAAGGAATTTCAGAGCGCGTTTCAACATGGGGCCGATGACAGCGTTTCCTTCAACGCGGGTCAACGCCGTCGTTCCGTGAGATCAGTACAAAAAGAAAGCGAGCACCTGGGCTCAACGGAGCCCGGTGTCGCTCTCTTTCTTCCTAACCGGCAGCCTGCCTGTGCTGCAAAATCGGCCCAAGGGCCGATCCAACCTTGGTGGCGGCGCAAGCGCCGCACTCAAATCATTGACCGCCGGATCGGCATCGCGTGCGCCGAGCGGTTGCAGGTTAAACCGCTTTTCGATCAACTTGAGAATTGAGACGGTCTCGTACTCGGTGTGATCGACGTAGCCTTTACGCACAAATGGAGAGATTAGAATGCCGGGTACCCGCACACCCACACCCCAACCATCGGTGCGAACGGGCGGCGGAACGTGATCCCAGCGGCCCCCATTTTCATCGTAAGTAACGATAATCAGGCAGTCGTTCCAGATTTTGCTGTTCTGGATCGCTTTGACGATGTCGGCGACATGTTGCTGACCGGTGTATTCGTCGGTGTAACCGGGGTGCTCGTTATCGTGACCGGCTGGCTTGATAAAGGTGACGGCCGGCAGGTCGTTGTTTTGCAGATCGGTGAAGAATTGCGTTTCATCCTGTAAATGCGAGTTGAGTCCGGTCGTTGCCGGATTCAACGGCGGGGTACTCTTATAATTTGAGGCCGGCGCAGGCAGAAGGAATGGCGCGTATTTCGTATAGTAGGCGAAGGGCTGGTGATGGAATTGGAAGATGACGTTCGGATCATTTGCCGCCTGGACATTGTTCTGTAGCGCCTCCTTCCATCCGCCGGAGTACCATTTCCAGCTTACGCCAGCGTCATCGAGGCGGTTGCCGATGTTGGGTTATACCCTGGAGCATTCGGATCGGTATTATTAATCAAAAGACGGCGATCGGGCACGGTGCCAGGTGAGAAAGGAGCAAGCAGTGGCTGAATGGTGTTCACTCCATATTTACTATCCACGCTGAGCTGCGCCTCGTTCAGAGCTTTGGTTGCGGGATTGTAGGTCGAGACCCAGCTTTGAAGTGGGATCGGTGCGGTCCAGGGAGGGCTGTTAGCAGAGATCAGCCACTGGTGGTTCAGGAATGAACCGCCGTAGGCTGAGTGAAAAAAGTTATCGCAAAGCGTGTACTCCTGCGCGAGTTGCCCTTCGGGGAAATTGGTCGCATCGAGGTAACTTAAGACCAGCCCGGGGTTGTCGCTCCAAGTCACGAACTTATCCAAATCACCTTTCTTAGGCTCAAGCAGACCGTTATCGATCTGCAATTGCTCGTGATAAAAGCGATGAATGATGTCACCGGTTTTGGCTGTTTTATCGATGTAGGTCGAGAAATCGTACGGAATTAACGGCAGAGCGACAGTGTGATCGAACCAAGTCCCTAGATTCCCGTCAGGGCTCGCGGGAAATTGTGGATCAGGCACCAATGGGAATCCAGTGAGTGGCTGTGGTGTCTTATAGATGAGAGAGGTGTAATTGGTGCTCTTGTCATACTGAGGCAGGGTGTCGAAGCTATAAGCATAGCCGCTTGCTCCTGGGAATTGGCCATAGAGAGAATCGAAACTCCAATTCTCCTGGTAGATGACAATAATGTGCTGTAATCGCTCGAGCGAATTCTGGTTAAGCGGCTTTCCTTGATTGTTCGGCGTGGCGAGGGACGGGAGCGGCGGGGCTCAAGACATCGCCGCGGCGGTAGTAATTCCGGCGGCACGCCGGCATAATTCGACAAGTGAATATTGGATATGGGATTTCATAGTTATTTTTTGCGGGAACTT
>Ga0137396_10002151_pt1 | contig 10709 bp, 7 predicted proteins | sample czc16metaG_FD_108284 | JGI IMG/M metagenome (GOLD analysis project Ga0137396, IMG submission 108284) | Vadose zone soil microbial communities from Angelo Coast Range Reserve, California, USA - czcobulk3.16 metaG | ecosystem: Environmental > Terrestrial > Soil > Vadose zone | place: USA... | reverse complement strand
GACCGCGTGTTCCAACTGCAGCATGCGGCCGACCGCGTCCGGGTCGGCGGTTTGCGCCAGGTATTCCCGGTAGTGTGGAAGCTCCGTCGCCGCCAGGCCACTGTCCACGTAAAAGTCGACAGCCGCGCTCAGCGCGGTTCGGTCGAGCGGCGCGAACACGAAAAATACGATCGTGCTGGCCAGCGCCAGCACTAGTGTGGCGACCGGGACCGCAGGGGTCCTGGAGCCGTGTGGGATCGGCAGCACGAGCGCGCGGGACGTACCTAAACCCGCGCAGGCCGGATGCCGGCGCGCGGCCGGTATAATTCAGCAGTTTAAGGCGGCGAGCGGTCACTTCGGTCGATGGAGGTGGCACGCTGCGCTGCCGCATATCGCCGCTCGGGGGCCGATCGTCGCGCTGGGCGGCCCCGACCGGCCCGCGTTGTCCGGACCTGCTGACCAGGAGACTGTTTGGCCCGCCTGTTCGACGATACCCGCCCGCCGGCGCTGCTTGCGCTGGCTGACGGCTCCGTCTTTCAGGGGGTCAGCATCGGCGCTTCCGGCTCGATCTGCGGCGAAGTCGTTTTCAATACGGCGCTGACCGGGTACCAGGAGATCCTGAGCGACCCGAGCTACTGCCGCCAGATCGTCACGCTGACTTATCCGCACATCGGCAACGTCGGCGCCAACCCTGAAGACGACGAGTCGTCGCGGGTGTACGCGGCCGGGCTGATCGTGCGGGACCTGGCCCGCTGCGTCTCGAACTTCCGGTCTACCCAGTCGCTGGACGAGTACCTGGTCGATCGCTCGGTCGTCGGCCTCGCCGGGATCGACACGCGCCGCCTGACCCGGTTGCTGCGCGACAAGGGCTCGCAGGCCGGCGCCATCGTGACGGGCGGCGACGAGCGCTCCGCGCTGCAACTGGCGCGCTCGTTCCCGGGGATGGCCGGCCTGGACCTTGCCAAGGTCGTGTCGGCGCGCGAGCCGTACGAGTGGAGCGAGACGGGCTGGCAGCTGGGCCGTGGTTACGGCACGCTGTCCGAGCCGCGCTGGCACGTGGTGGCCTACGATTTCGGCATCAAGCGCAACATCCTTCGGCGGCTGGCCGAGCGCGGCTGTCGCGTCACGGTCGTGCCGGCCCAGACGCCGGCCGGCGAGGTCGAGCGGATGCGGCCGGACGGCGTATTCCTGTCCAACGGTCCCGGCGATCCGGAACCTTGCGGCTACGCGATCGAGGCCACGCGCCAGCTGATCGGGCGCGGCTATCCCACCTTCGGCATCTGTCTGGGCCACCAGATCATGGGCCTGGCCGCCGGGGGCCGCACGCTGAAGATGAAGTTCGGCCACCACGGCGCCAACCATCCGGTGCTGGATCTGGATTCGGGGCGCGTGCTGATCACTTCGCAGAATCACGGCTTCGCAGTCGACCCGGCCAGCCTGCCGGCCCACTGCAAGGTCACCCACCGGTCCTTGTTCGACGGCAGCCTGCAGGGGTTCCGTCACACGGACCGGCCGGCGTTTTGCTTCCAGGGCCACCCGGAAGCCAGCCCCGGTCCGCACGACATCGGCGGCCTGTTCGACCGGTTCGTGCAACTGATGCAGCAACGACGTTAGTGGAGTCTTCACGATGAGCACCGAAGGCAGCGGTTTGATCCGAAGCGCGCTCGAGGAAGCGGCGAGCGGCCTTGAGCGCTTGCGCCGCAACGACGCGGCGCTGGCCGCGATCGAGGCCGCCGGCGGCGTGCTGGCAAAGGCCTTCATCGCGGGCAACCGGGCCTACAGCTGCGGCAACGGCGGCTCGATGTGCGATGCGATGCATTTTGCGGAGGAGCTGACGGGCCGGTTCCGCCGCGACCGGCGCCCGCTGGCAGCGCTGGCCATCAGCGACCCGGGGCACCTCACCTGCACGGCCAACGATTTTGGATACCCGCAGATCTTCGCCCGCTTCGTGCAGGCGCATGGGCGCGCGGGCGACGTGCTGCTGGCGATCAGCACCAGCGGCAGCAGTGCCAACGTGCTGGCCGCGGCCGAGGCGGCGCGCTCGCTGTCGATGCCGGTCATTGCGTTGACGGGCCGGCCGGCCTCGCCGCTGGCGGAGCTGGCACAGGTCGAGGTGTGTACGCCGGCCGGGCGTTTCGCCGATCGGGTGCAGGAGCTGCATATCAAGGTGATCCACGTGCTGATCGAGCTGGTCGAGCATCAGCTGAATCTGGCCGACGCAGCCCACTAGCATGCCGCGCCGCCAGGACCTTCAAACGATACTGATCATCGGCGCCGGCCCGATCGTGATCGGGCAGGCCTGCGAGTTCGACTACTCGGGCGCGCAGGCCTGCAAGGCCCTGCACGAGGAGGGCTACCGGGTCGTGCTGATCAACAGCAACCCGGCCACGATCATGACCGATCCGGACATGGCCGACGTGACCTACGTGGAGCCGATCACCTGGCAGGTGGTGGAGCGGATCATCGCGCGCGAGCGGCCGCAGGCCGTGCTGCCGACGATGGGCGGGCAGACCGCCCTCAATTGTGCGATGGACCTGTATCGAAACGGCGTGCTGGAGCGCTACGGGGTCGAGCTGATCGGGGCGTCGCCCTCGGTGATCGAGAAGGCCGAGGACCGGCTGAAGTTCAAGGAGGCGATGACGCGGATCGGGCTGATATCGGCGCGCTCCGGAATCGCCCATTCGCTGCAGGAGGCGCTGCAGGTGCAGGCGATGGTCGGATTTCCGGCCGTGATCCGTCCGAGCTACACGCTGGGCGGCACGGGCGGCGGGATCGCCTACAACATGGAGGAATTCACCTCGATCTGCCAGCGCGGCCTCGATCTGTCGCCGACGCGCGAGCTGCTGATCGAGGAGTCGCTGATCGGCTGGAAGGAATTCGAGATGGAGGTCGTGCGCGATCGCCACGACAACTGCATCATCGTGTGTTCGATCGAGAACGTCGATCCGATGGGCATCCACACCGGCGACTCGATCACCGTGGCGCCGGCCCAGACGCTGACCGACAAGGAATACCAGCTGATGCGCGACGCCGCGATCGCGATCCTGCGCGAGGTGGGCGTTGACACCGGCGGCTCGAACGTGCAGTTCGCCGTCGATCCGGCCACCGGCAGGATGGTCGTGATCGAGATGAACCCGCGGGTATCGCGCTCTTCGGCGCTGGCCTCCAAGGCGACCGGCTTTCCGATCGCCAAGGTGGCGGCCAAGCTCGCGGTCGGCTACACGCTGGACGAGCTGAAGAACGAAATCACCGGCGGCGCCACCCCGGCCTCGTTCGAGCCGACGATCGACTACGTGGTGACCAAGGTGCCGCGTTTCGCGTTCGAGAAGTTCTCCCAGGCCGACGATACGCTGACCACGCAGATGAAATCGGTCGGCGAGGTGATGGCGATCGGCAGCAACTTCCAGGAGTCGTTCCAGAAGGCGCTGCGCGGCCTGGAGATCGGGGCCGACGGACTGGACGAGCGCCTGACCAACCCGGAGGAGATCATCGAGCAGATCGGCGAACCGGGCCCGCAACGGATCTGGTACGTGGCCGACGCGTTTCGGGCCGGCATCAGCCGCCAGCGCGTTTACGAGAAGACGGCGATCGACCCGTGGTTCCTTAGTGAGATCGAGGATCTGGTGGGCACCGAGCAGCGGCTGGCCGGACGGGCGCTGTCGTCGCTGTCGGCCAGCGACTGGCTGCGGCTGAAGGGGATGGGTTTTTCGGACGCGCGCCTGGCGCGATTGCTCGCGGTGAAGCCGGCCGACGTGCGGCGCGCGCGCCGCTCGCACGGCGTGCGCCCGGTCTACAAGCGGGTGGACACCTGCGCGGCCGAATTCGCGACCACCACCGCGTACCTGTACTCGACCTACCAGCAGGAGTGCGAAGCCGAGCCGACCGACCGCCGCAAGGTCGTGGTGCTGGGAGGCGGCCCGAACCGTATCGGGCAGGGCATCGAGTTCGACTACTGCTGCGTGCATGCGGCGATGGCGCTGCGCGAGGACGGGTTCGAGACGATCATGGTCAATTGCAATCCGGAGACCGTGTCGACCGACTACGACATCTCCGATCGCCTCTATTTCGAGCCGCTGACGCTGGAGGACGTGCTGGAGATCCTGGACCGGGAGCGCCCCGAGGCGGTGATCGTGCAGTACGGCGGACAGACCCCGCTGAAGCTGGCGCGCGACCTGGAAGCCGAAGGCGCACCGATCGTCGGAACCTCGCCGGATTCGATCGACATCGCCGAAGACCGCGAGCGCTTCCAGCAGCTGCTGCAGCGGCTGCGGCTGAAGCAGCCGCCCAATCGGACGGCCCGCAACGAATCGGACGCGCTGCGGCTGGCCGAGGAGATCGGCTACCCGCTGGTGGTGCGGCCGAGCTACGTGCTGGGCGGGCGCGCGATGGAGATCGTGCACGAGCCGCGCGACCTGGAGCGCTACATGCGCGAGGCGGTCAAGGTATCGAACGACTCGCCGGTCCTGCTGGACCGCTTCCTGGACGACGCGATCGAGGTCGACGTCGACTGCGTCGCGGACGGCCGCCAGGTGCTGATCGGCGCCGTGATGGAGCACATCGAGCAGGCGGGCGTGCACTCGGGCGATTCGGCCTGCTCGCTGCCGCCGTACTCGCTGCCGTCCCACACGATCGAGGAGCTGAAGCGGCAGACCGAGCTGATGGCGCGCGCGCTCAAGGTGGTCGGGCTGATGAACGTGCAGTTCGCGATCCAGCAGGGCGTGGTGCACGTGCTCGAGGTCAATCCGCGCGCTTCCAGAACCGTGCCGTTCGTGTCGAAAGCGACCGGCCAGCCGCTCGCCAAGATCGCCGCCCGCTGCATGCTGGGCCGCTCGCTCGCCGACCAGGGGGCCCGCGTCGAGATGTCGCGCTCCTACTTCGCCGTCAAGGAGGCGGTTTTCCCGTTCGTCAAATTCCCAGGGGTCGACCCGCTGCTGGGCCCCGAGATGCGGTCCACCGGCGAAGTGATGGGCGTGGGCCGCACGTTCGGCGAGGCGCTGTTCAAGTCCCAGCTGGCCGCGGGCGCCACGCTGCCGCCCAGCGGCACCGTGTTCCTGAGCGTGAAGGACTCCGACAAGCCCAAGACGGTCGAAGTGGCCCGGATGCTGCATGAGCTCGGCTATTCGCTCGTGGCCACGCGCGGCACCGCGGCGGCGATCGCGGCAGCCTCGATTCCGGTTCGCACGATCAACAAGGTCAAGGAGGGCCGCCCGCATGTCGTCGATCTGTTGAAGGACGGACAGATCGACCTGGTCATCACGACGGTGGACGAGAAGCGATCGGCCATTGCCGATTCGCGCTCGATCCGCACCACGGCGCTCGCGCAGCGAGTGACCTACTACACGACGATCGCGGGAGGGCGTGCGGCGGTCGAGGGCATGCGGCACCTGGCCGCGCTCGAGGTATATGACCTGCAGTCGCTGCATCGCGAACTGCGGTCGGAGCTCCGCTCGGCCTAGCGTGTCCGGTTCGCCGGCGCTTGCCAGCGGGGGCGGGCGCCGGTAAAGTGATCCTCAGTCGGCCCCGGCAGTGCTGGGGCTTCGTTTTTTCTCATGGTTTATTTCCGATGGCGGCGATCCCGATTACGGCGCGTGGTGCCGGGATGCTCAAGGCTGAACTGAATCGCTTGAAGGCGGTGGAGCGGCCAACGGTCATCCAGGCGATAAAAGATGCCCGGGAAAAGGGCGATCTGACCGAAAACGCGGAATACGAGGCCGCGCGAGAGCGGCAGGGCTTCATCGAGGGCCGCATCAAGGAGCTCGAGGGCAAGCTGTCGGCTTTGCAGGTGATCGACCCGGCCAGCGTCGACGCCGGCGGGCGTATCGTGTTCGGAGCCACGGTCGAACTGGAGGAGCTGGAGTCGGGCGCCCGGGTCAAGTACCAGATCGTCGGCGACGACGAGGCCGACATCAAAGCCGGGCTGATCTCGGTGTCGAGCCCGATCGCGCGGGCGCTGATCGGCAAGAGCGAGGGCGACGTGGCCGAGGTGGCCGCGCCGGCCGGCCCGCGCGAATACGAGGTGCTGGACGTCCGCTACGTCTGAGGCCGTTTGCGACGTCCCCCAACCTCGGCTTCGCCGGGCGTGGCCCGGCTACGCCGGGCGAGGCCCGGCCCTGTCCCACTGCGTGGGCGAGGGGAGGTATCAGACCCTGTCCCGCGCGCGGCAGAGGGTGCGCGCGAAGCGCGCGGGTGAGGGTCGTCGGGCAGTGGCCGGAACATCACCATCAGGCGCCCGATCAGCTGGATGCGGGCTGCGCCGAGCCGTTCGGCGATCTCGAGAAACAGCCGTTCGCGCTCCGGCCGCTCCAACGCGGGGCTGCGCACCTTCACCAGTTGATGCGTGGTCAGGGCGCGATCGATTTCCTTCAGTACCGCCTCGGTGAGGCCATTGGCTCCGAGGAGCACGATCGGGTCCAGGTGATGCGATTCGGATTTCAGGCGCAGCCGCTCGTCGCGGGACAACGTGAGTTCGCTCATACGCCTTTGCACCCGACAAGATGAACGGCAAGAATAGCCCGCGCACGAAGAACCGCTCGAAGCGGGAGTGGATCAGGCGCCACCTTGCGGATCCCTTCGTCCAGGCGGCCACCCGCGAGGGCTATCGTTCGCGCGCGGCGTACAAGCTGATCGAGATCGACGAGCGTGACCGGCTGATCCGGGCCCCGGCGACCGTGGTTGAGCTGGGCGCCGCACCCGGCAGCTGGACCCAGGTGATCGTGAAGCGCCTGTCGGATCGCGCGGGACGGCTGCGCGGGCGGGTCATTGCGCTGGACCTGCTGCCGATCGAGCCGATCGAGGGCGTGGAACGGATCGAGGGCGATTTTCGCGAGGAAGCGGTCGAGCGCCGCCTGGCCGAGGCCCTTCAAGGCCGACCGGCCGATCTGATCGTGTCCGACATGTCGCCGAACCTGAGCGGAATCGAGGCGGCTGACGCGGCGCGCAGCCAGGATCTGTGCGAACTCACGCTGCGGTTCGCCCTCAATCACCTAAAACCCGGAGGAGATTTGTTGGTGAAGACCTTTCACGCCAGTGGCTACGGGCAGTACGTACAGCAGCTTAAGAAGCGCTTTAAAGCCGTGTCGGTTCGCAAGCCGGCGGCCTCGCGCCCCGGATCGGCCGAGGTCTACCTGCTCGCGAGGGGCTTGAAGCCGGATCCCGACCCCGTAACGGAGTCCATGTAGGGCAATGCGAGGTAAAGCGCCTTGAAACCGGGCGGTTCCGCCCCAAATGCGGTTAGGCGGAAAGGATCCCGAGGGACCCTGTGCCGCGCCTCGCTCCTTAAAGGGAGGGGGGAGAGCCTAGAATAGACGCACCGTATCGGTTTTTCGAAGTGCCTGCTCGGAGTGACGCCACTTGAACAACAGCATGCTCGCCAAGGCCGCGATCTGGCTCGTGATCGCGCTGGTCCTGTTCACGGTTTTCAGGCAACTCGAGCGGGGCGCTGCCGGCAGCGCACGGCCGGTCGCCTACTCGGAGTTTCTCGACCAGGTGCGCGCGGGCCACGTGAAGAGCGTGCGCCTGCAGGACTCGGCCGGCGGGAACCTGGACATCACGGCGCAGACCGACGAGGGCTCGCAGATCCACAGCACCGGGACGCTGGCCGACCGGGGCCTGTTCAAGGACCTGTTCGACAATAAGGTGCGCGTCGAAGTCGAGCCGCACGAGCAGCCGTCGCCGCTGCTGAGCTTTTTTTACGCGTTCGGCCCGGTGATCCTGCTGATCGGGGTCTGGATCTTCTTCATGCGGCAGATGCAGGGCGGGGGCCGCGGCGGGGCTTTTTCGTTCGGCAAGTCGCGCGCGCGGATGCTGGACGAGTCCAACAACAGCATCATGTTCTCGGACGTGGCCGGGTGCGACGAGGCCAAGGACGAAGTGCAGGAACTGGTCGAATTCCTGCGCGATCCGTCCAAGTTCCAGAAGCTGGGAGGTCGCATTCCGCGCGGCGTGCTGATGGTGGGCTCGCCCGGGACCGGCAAGACGCTGCTCGCCAAGGCGATCGCCGGCGAAGCGAAGGTGCCGTTTTTCTCGATCTCGGGCTCGGATTTCGTCGAGATGTTCGTCGGGGTGGGTGCCGCGCGCGTGCGCGACATGTTCGAGACCGCCAAAAAGCACGCGCCCTGCATCATCTTCATCGACGAGATCGACGCGGTCGGACGCCAGCGGGGTGCGGGCCTGGGCGGCGGCAACGACGAGCGCGAGCAGACGCTGAACCAGATGCTGGTCGAGATGGACGGATTCGAGACCGGCCAGGGCATCATCGTGATCGCGGCAACCAACCGGCCCGACGTGCTGGATCCGGCGCTGCTGCGGCCCGGCCGCTTCGACCGGCAGGTGGTCGTCCCGCTGCCCGACATCCGCGGGCGCGAGCAGATCCTGAACGTGCACATGCGCAAGGTGCCGATCGGCGCCGACGTGAAGGCCGACATCCTGGCGCGCGGCACGCCGGGCTTTTCCGGGGCGGACCTGGCCAACCTGGTCAACGAGGCGGCGTTGTTCGCCGCGCGTCGCAGCGCGCGCGTGGTGGAGATGCAGGACTTCGAGCAGGCCAAGGACAAAGTGATGATGGGCGCCGAGCGCAAGTCCATGGTGATGTCGGAGGACGAGCGGCGCAACACGGCTTACCACGAATCGGGGCACGCGGTCGTGGCGAAACTCCTTCCGAAGTCCGACCCGGTGCACAAGGTGACGATCATTCCGCGCGGGCGCGCGCTGGGCGTCACGATGCAGCTTCCCGAGCAGGACCGGTATGCATACGACCGCGACTATCTGTTGAACCGGATCGCGGTGCTGTTCGGCGGACGGGTGGCCGAAGAGGTCTTCATGAAGCAGATGACCACCGGCGCCAGCAACGATTTCGAGCGCGCCACGCAGATCGCGCGTGACATGGTGATGAAGTTCGGGATGACCGAGGCGCTCGGCCCGATGGTGTACGCCGAAGACGAGGGAGAGATATTCCTGGGCCGCTCGATCACGCGGACCACCAACGTGTCCAGTTCGACGCTGCTGAAGATCGAGAACGAGATCCGGCGCATCATCGACGAGCAATACGGGCTGGCGCGCAAGCTGATCGAGGACAACCACGACAGGGTCGACGCGATGGCGCGCGCGCTGCTCGAGCTGGAAACGATCGACGCCGATCAGATCGACGACATCATGGCCGGCAGGCCGCCGCGCCCGCCGCGCACGGGCGGCGCGGGCGCGCAGGCCGGGCAGGCCGCCGCGCCGGGCAGCGGGGGCGTGCAAGGCGCGACCCAGCCCGCGTAAGCCGAACCACAGCTCCCCCTCTGGCTTTATCCTTCCCCAATGGCTGGGGAAGTGCTTCGTCCAACCCACTGGCGCTGCGGTCGCTTCCGGCTTTCGCTCGAGCGCCCGCTGGTGATGGGCATTGTCAACGTGACGCCCGACTCGTTTTCCGACGGCGGGCACTTCCTGCAATTCGATCGCGCACTGGAGCACGCGCGGCAACTGATCGCCGAAGGCGCCGACGTCCTGGATATCGGGGGCGAATCGACGCGGCCCGGGGCAGCCGAAGTCAGCCTGGATCAGGAGATCGAGCGCGTGCTGACGCTGGTGCAGGCGTTGCGCGACGATGCAGTGCCGCTGTCGGTGGACACCAGCAAGCCCGGCGTGATGCGCGCCGCACTGGACGAGGGAGCCGCGATCATCAACGACGTGCGCGCACTGGCCCTGGCGGGCGCGCTCGAGCAGGTCGCCCGGGGCGATTGCGGCGTCGTGTTGATGCACATGCAGGGCACCCCGCAGACGATGCAGGTCGACCCGAGCTACGTGAACGTGGTCGGTGAAGTGAGCGATTTTCTGGGCAGTCGGCGCGACGGGGCGCTGCGGGCGGGGGTGGCACGCGATCGGATCGCGCTGGATCCGGGATTCGGTTTCGGCAAGCGCGGCGTGCACAACCGTCGCCTGCTGGCGCACCTGGGCGAGTTGCGGGCGCTCGGCCAGCCGCTGCTGGTCGGGCTGTCGCGCAAGGCCTCGCTGGGGGAGATGACCGGACGGCCGGTCGATCAGCGGCTCGTCGCCTCGGCGGTGGCGGCGCTGCTCGCGATCCAGGCCGGCGCGCAGATCGTGCGCGTGCACGATGTGGCGGCCACGCGCGATGCGATCGCGGTGTGGGAGGCGGTGCGACAGGAGCAAATATGAGCAAGCGTTACTTTGGAACCGACGGCATCCGTGGCACGGTCGGCACGTATCCGATCACGCCCGAGTTCATGCTGCGGCTCGGCCAGTCCGCCGGACGCGTGCTGTCGCAGCAGACGCCCGGGCGCCGGGCGACGGTACTGATCGGAAAGGACACGCGCGTGTCCGGGTACATGCTGGAGGCGGCCCTGGAGGCCGGGTTTTCAAGCGTCGGGGTCGACGTGGTGCTGTGCGGCCCGCTGCCGACGCCGGCTGTCGCCTATCTGACGCGGGCGCAGCGGCTGTCGGCCGGCGTCGTGATCAGCGCTTCGCACAACCCGTACCAGGACAACGGCATCAAGTTCTTCTCGGGAAGCGGCAGGAAGCTCGATGACGTCATCGAGCAGCAGATCGAGGATCTGCTGGAGCAGCCGTCGGGCTGCGTCGAGTCGGCCGAGTTGGGCAAGGCGCGCCGCCTCGACGATGCGACCGGCCGCTACATCGAGTTTTGCAAGAGTACGTTCCCGGGCGAGATCGACCTGAAGGGCCTGAAGCTGGTGGTGGACTGCGCGCACGGCGCCGCTTACCACGCGGCGCCG
>Ga0137396_10002149_pt1 | contig 10710 bp, 10 predicted proteins | sample czc16metaG_FD_108284 | JGI IMG/M metagenome (GOLD analysis project Ga0137396, IMG submission 108284) | Vadose zone soil microbial communities from Angelo Coast Range Reserve, California, USA - czcobulk3.16 metaG | ecosystem: Environmental > Terrestrial > Soil > Vadose zone | place: USA... | reverse complement strand
CGCCTCCTGTCAAACCCGATCTTCGTCAAGGCGCCGTGAAAGTCGCGATCCACCAACCGCACTATCTCCCGTGGCTCGGCTACGTCGCCAAGTGGGCCGCCGCTGACCGCTTCATCTTCCTCGATACGGTGCAGTACGAGAAGAACGGCTGGCAGAACCGGAACCGGATCAAGACGACCCAGGGCCCGCAGTGGCTGACCGTGCCGGTCCATGCGCGCCGGCAGACGGCGATCAGCGACGTGGCGGTGGACGCCGCTCAGCCGTGGGCCGCCCGCCACCTGCGCGCGATCGAGCTGGCCTATGCGCGCGCGCCGCACTTCTCCCGCTACCACGACGGCCTCGGCGCCCTCTACGCGCGCGCGTGGGACCGGCTGGCGCCGCTTGCCGCCGCGAGCGCCGAATGGCTCGCCCGGGCGTTCGGGGTGACGGCACCGGTCACGCTCGCGTCAACGCTCGACCTCGGCCCCGCGAGCCTCGGCGCCGACGCGAGCGCCCGTCTCGTGGCCCTCTGCCGGGCCGTGGACGCCGACACCTACCTCGCGGGACGGGACGGCGCCCGCTACATGGATCTCGCCCGGTTCCGGGCGGCCGGGATCGCCGTGGAGGCCCAGGAATACACGCACCCCGTGTACGCCCAGCTCCACGGGGAATTCGTCCCGTCTCTGTCGGCCCTTGACTTATTATTGATGCACGGAGATGAGGCTCTCGCCATCCTCTGCCGGGGAAACGCGTGGTCGCGCCTCGCGCCCTGAGCTCAACGTCCTCGCGATCGGCGCCCACCCGGATGACATCGAGTACGGCTGCGGGGGCATGCTCGCCAAGTACGCGCTCCGGGGCCACTCCGTGTTCATGTTCGTCGCATCGGACGGGGCGCGCGGCGGCCGCGCGGACGAGCGGCGCCGAGAGCAGAAGGAGTCGGCGCGGATCCTCGGGGTCCGCAAGGTGTTCTGGGGCGGTTACCGCGACACGGAGGTACCGCTCTCTCGCGAGTTGATCGTCCGCCTCGAGAAGGTCATCCGCCTGGTGAAGCCGCGGATGATCTTCGTCAACTCCCCCGACGACACGCATCAGGACCATCGCCACCTCGCCCAGTGTGCGATGTCCGCGACGCGCTACGTGCCGAACTTCCTCTTCTACGAGGTGCCCTCGACCATCAACTTCGCTCCCAACTGCTACACGGACGTCGCCGAGGTGCTCGAGGACTACAAGATTCAGAGTTTGAAGGCTCACGCCTCGCAGGTGACGAAGACGAACATCGAGGACCTCACCATACTCGAGCTCGCGAAGTCGTCGGCCAACTTCCGCGGCATCCAGGCCCGCGTGAAGTACGCCGAAGCGTTCCAGTCGGTCAGGCTGCTCCTGAACCTCTGACCTACGTGGTGATCGCGCACTCGAGGCCCACGCTCAGCGAGGAGGATGTCGGGCGCGTGGCGCGCGTCGTCCGTTCGGGTCAGCTCGCGCAGGGGGAGGAGGTCGCCGGCTTCGAGGCGGAGCTGGCGCAGCGGCTCGGCGTGCCGGCGGCCGCCGCGGTGAGCTCGGGGAGCGCCGCCCTCGAGCTGGCGCTGCGCGCCCTCGGCGCCGGCGCGGGGGACGAGGTCATCGTGCCCACCTACGCGTGCGACGCGCTCCACCACGCGGTGACCCGCTGCGGGGCGACGCCCGTGCTGGCCGACGCCGACCCCGACACGCTGGGCCTCTCGCCCAAGGACGCGGCGCGGCGGCGCACGCGGCGCACGCGCGCGATCGTCGTCGTCCACCCCTTCGGGCTCGCGGTCGGCCTCGACGAGCTTCTCGCGCTGGGCATCCCCGTCGTCGAGGACTGCGCGCAGGCGATCGGCGCCGTCGCCGACGGCCGGCCCGCGGGGTCCCGCGGCGCGCTGGCCGTGTGCTCCTTCTACGCGACCAAGCTCCTCACCACGGGCGAGGGCGGCGCCGTCGCCGGCTCCGCCGACCGCGTCGCGCGGGTGCGCGACGCGCGCGACTACGACGAGCGCGAGGACCTCGTCCCACGCTTCAACTACAAGCTGACGGACATGCAGGCCGCGCTCGGCCGGAGCCAGCTCGCCCGGCTCGACGCCTTTCTGGCCCGCCGTCGCGCGATCGCCACGCGCTACCGCGCCGCCCTCGCGGGGGTCGCTCGCTGTCGCGTGCCCGCCGACGCGGGCGCCGGTCACGTCTACCACCGGTTCGTCGTGCGCGTGGAGCGGGCGCTCGCACAGGTGATCGAGGCGCTCGCCCGGCGCGGCGTGACGGCGCGGCGCCCGGTCTTCCGGCCGATCCACCGGGCGCTCGGGCTCGACGGCTACCCGGAGGCCGAGCGGCTGTGGGCGACGTGCCTGTCGCTCCCGTGCTATCCGCTTCTGGCCGACGCCGAGGCGGACGCGGTCGCGGCGGCGCTCGCGGCGGCGCTCGCGGCGTGATCCACTGGACCCTCCTGCGCCTCACGTTTCCCGCGGTCCTCTTGCTGACGCCGGTGCGTGACGTGTTCTTCGCCGCGCGCCTGCCGTGGCTCTATCTCGCGGCGCTCGCGTGGGGCCTGGCATTTTTCGCGACGCCGCTCATCCGGGCCGCCGCCGTCTGGCGGGGCGTGCTCGACCTGCCCGCGGAGCGCAAGGTGCACCGCGTCGCCACGCCCCTCCTCGGGGGCGTGGCGGTGTGGGTCGCGCTCGCGATGACCGTGCTCGCCAACTTCGAGTTCTCGCGCGCGCTGAAGGGCGTCGCGGTCGGCGGGGCGATCGTCGTCGCCCTGGGCGTCCTCGACGACGTCTTTGACATGCCCGCGCGGATCAAGCTCGTCGGTCAGGCGGGCGCCGCCGGCGCGGCGATCGCCTATGGCGTCGTCCTCGACACCGTGCCGAACTGGGTTCCGGGCTTCGTCTGGCTGAACGTGCTCCTCACCGTCCTCTGGTTTCTCACGGTGACGAACTCGATCCAGTTCCTCGACGGCATGGACGGGCTCGCCGCGGGCCTCGGCGTCATCGCGGGGATCTTCTTCAGCCTGGTGTCCCTCCAGACCGGACAGCGCTACCTCATGTTTCTCTCGGCGGCGCTCGCGGGGGCCTGCCTCGGCTTCCTCCCGTACAACTTCCGGCCGGGCGGCGCCACGATCTTCCTCGGCGACAGCGGTGCCTCGTTCATCGGCTTCACGCTGGCGGGGCTCGCCGTGATGGGGGTCTGGGCCGAGAGCAATCCCCTCGTGTCGCTGCTCACGCCGATGCTGATCCTCGGCGTGCCGCTCTTCGACATCGCGTTCGTCGGCGTCGTGCGCGTGGTCACGGGCAAGGTGCACTCGCTCGCGGAGTGGCTCGCCTACACGGGCAGGGATCACATCCACCACCGGTTCCAGGCCCTCGGCCTCACGAAAGCCCAGAGCGTGCTGCTGATCCTCTTCATCGCGACGACGCTCGGTCTCTCGGCGATCCTCCTGAAGGACGCGACCCCGCACGAGGTGGTGCTGGTGCTCGTCCAGGCGGCGTGCGTTCTGGCGATCGTCGCCATCCTCGAAGGGGTCGGCCGCGGCCGTCCACCCGAGTGACCGCGTGCGTATAATGGGCCGATGAACGTGCGCAAGGGCGTGTTCCCGGCGGCGGGACTCGGCACGCGCTTCCTACCCGCCACGAAGGCGCAGCCCAAGGAGATGCTCCCGCTCGTCGACAAGCCGATGATCCAGTACGTCGTCGAGGAGGCGGTGGCCTCGGGGCTCAGCGAGATCATCATCGTCACCGGCCGCGGCAAGCGCGCGATCGAGGACCACTTCGATGGTTCGTTCGAGCTCGAGTACTACCTGAACGACCGCGGCAAGACCGAGGAGCTCGCCCAGATCAAGACGATCTCCGAGCTCGCGTCGGTCTCCTACGTCCGGCAAAAGGAGCCGCTGGGCCTCGGCCACGCGATCCTCTGCGCGCGCGCCCTCGTGGGCGACGAGCCCTTCGCCGTCTTCCTCGGCGACGACATCATCGGGGCGGCGCCGAGCCCGTGCATGCGCCAGCTGCTCGACGTCTTCGAGCGGTTCGGCGGGCCCGTGCTGGCCGTCGAGCGCGTGCCGCGCGAGCGCCTCCGCCAGTACGGCGTGATCGCGCCACGTCCGCTCGGCGGCAACGTCTACGAGATCCTCGACCTCGTCGAGAAGCCGCGCGTCGAGGAGGCGCCCTCGGACCTCGCGATCATCGGCCGCTACGTGCTGACGCCCGACGTGTTCGCGATCCTCGCCGAGACGCCCGCGGGCAAGAACGGCGAGGTCCAGCTCACCGACGCGCTCCGGACCCTGCGCGGGCGGCGACCCATGTACGCCGTCCAGTTCGAGGGGCGGCGCTACGACACCGGCGACAAGCTGGGCTTCCTCAAGGCCACGGTCGAGTTCGCCCTGGCGCGCCCCGACCTCGGCGACGAGTTCCGAGCCTACCTCAAGTCGCTCAACCTCTAGCCGGCCCGCACGGCGAGTGGCTCGTCCGGGAAGTCACGTTAGCGATCGCCCCGCTCACGCCACGGAGCGGGGACCGACGGCCCGCGCGACAGGGATAGCCGGACCACGCGGCGCGCGTCCGCTGCCCGGTTGCGGCTGGGCTCCATCCGGGGACGCAGGGTCCGTTGCCAGTGGGCGGGAACGGGTCCGTCGAACCCTGCCGCGCGGGCCGCGTCGGCCCCGGCTGATCGTCCCGCTCCTGCTCTTGACCGGGTGCGCTGGCTTCGTCCACGAGCTGCCTCTTGCGCCGGGTCAGCCTACGGCGGAGATCACCGTCATCCGCGAGCTGCGGTTCTTCGGCGGTGGTATGACCCCGACGGTCCAGGTGGATGATCAGGACGTCCTCGCGCTCCGGCCCGGCGAGCATGCGACCGTCCGAGTGCCTGCCGGGGAGCGACTCCTCAGCGTCTCGAACACCGATCCCATCGCTGCGATCATCAACGGGTTCCGCGAGCAGTTGGAGCCGGGGCGCCGCTACTTCTACATGCTCGAGCCTGGCTGGGGTGGCTCGCACCTCGTCCCGATGACCGAGGCGCGCGGAGAGCGTCTCGTGAAGGAAACGACCGAGCGTCGAGCCCAACCCAGATGACTGGTGGTGTCTCAGTTTGCGGGAGACTGAGACACTTCCCGGGCGCCCCGTGGTTTGACTTGCCCGCGGGGTTCTGACACACTTTTCGGAACCTTCGGAGTAGTAGAAGGTCGCACACAGAATGGCGAAGACCCCGAAGCGCCCGTTCCACACCGCCTCCGACGCCGAGATCAAGCGCGGCGAGGTATCGGACGTCTACTTCGCCCGCACCGTCCAGATCCTGACCCACCGCAAGGACACGAAGCGCGTGAAGGCGGAGGTGTACCTCAAGTCCTTGCCCGAGGACTGGCGCTGGGGTGTCCTCGCGGGCCTCGAAGAGGCCGCGAGCCTGCTCGAGGGCCTGCGCGTAGACGTGTGGGCGATGGACGAGGGGACGCTCTTCGAGCCCTACCAGCCGGTGCTCCGCATCGAGGGCACGTACGTCGAGTGGGCGCAGTACGAGACCGCGCTCCTCGGGCTGCTCTGTCAGGCGTCCGGCATCGCGACCAAGGCGGCGCGGTGCAAGAAGGCGGCCGGCGACCGCCAGGTGATCTCGTTCGGCGCGCGCCGCATGCACCCGTCCCTCGCGCCGATGATCGAGCGCAACGCGTTCATCGGCGGCTGCGACGGCGTCGCCGTCACCAAGTCCGCCGAGCTGATCGACGCCGACCCGATGGGCACGATCCCGCACGCGCTCGTCCTCATGGTCGGGGACACGGTCGAGGCGCTGCGCGCCTTCCACGACGTCGTGGACCCGAAGGTGCGCCGCGTGGCGCTCATCGACACGCTCCAGGACGAGAAGTTCGAGGCGATCCGCGTCGCCGAGGCGCTCGGCAAGGACCTCTACGCGGTCCGGCTCGACACGCCCTCGTCGCGGCGGGGCGACTTCTACCGGATCATCGAGGAAGTCCGCTGGGAGCTCGATCTCCGCGGCTTCGGCCACGTGAAGATCCTGGCCTCGGGCGGGATCGACGAGTACGAGATCCTCAACCTGAATCCGATCGTGGACGGCTACGGCGTCGGCACCTCGATCGCCAACGCGCCCGTGCTGAACTTCGCGCTCGACATCATGGAGATCGAGGGGCGGCCGATGGCCAAGCGCGGCAAGTGGTCGGGCGCCAAGGAGGTCTATCGCCGCCGCGGCTCGAGCGAGACCGTGGTGCTGCCCGCGGGCCGGAAGCCCGCCGGGCCCGACGCAGCGGCGTGGGAGCCGCTCCTCAAGCCGCTCGTCGCCACGGGGCGCATCGTGCGCGACCTCCCGCCGCCGCGCACCCTGCGCGATTTCGTGCTGGACCAGCTCACGCGCGTGCCGCTCGACACGCTGCGGCGCCAGGGACTCCGCCGCGACTACTGAGCGTGGGTGCCCGTCGCGAGCCATGAGCATCCTCGACGAGATCGTCCGCGACAAGCGCCAGGAAATCGCGCGCCGCCAGGCGGCGACCCCGCGCGCCGAGCTCGAGCGCCGGGCCGCTCAGGCCGGACCCGCCCGCGATTTCGAGGGCGCACTGCAGCCGATGCCTGGGCGCGCACGGCTGATCGCCGAGGTCAAGAAGGCGTCGCCCTCGCGCGGCGTCCTCGCGCGCGACCTCGACCCGCTCGCCCTCGCACGGAGCTACGCCGCGGCGGGCGCCGACGCGATCTCGGTCCTCACCGACGAGAAGTACTTCCAGGGGAGCCTGGACCTCCTCGCCCCGATCCGCGCGGCGGTGCCGGTCCCGCTCCTCCGCAAGGACTTCACCCTCGACGAGTACCAGCTCTGGGAGTCGCGCGCGGCCGGCGCCGACGCGGTGCTGCTGATCGTCGCGATCCTCCCGCCCGCGCGCCTGCGCGACCTCACCGCCGCGGCGAAGGGCCTCGGCCTGGCCGCGCTGGTGGAGTGCCATACCGCGGGCGAGCTCGACGCCGCGCTCGGCGAGGGCGCCCGGATCGTCGGCATCAACAAACGCGACCTCCGCACCTTCGAGACGCGGATCGAGACGACGCTGGAGCTCCTGCCGTTGATCCCGCCGGGGCCGATCGTCGTGAGCGAGAGCGGGTTCTTCACCGGCGACCAGGTCCGGCGCGTGGTCGACGCGGGCGCCCACGCCGTGCTCGTCGGCGAGGGGCTCGTCCGCGCCGTCGACGTCGGGGCGAAGCTCAGGGAGCTCACGCTCGATGGTTAGGGTCAAGGTTTGCGGAATCACGAACCTCGAGGACGCGAGGGTCGCCGTCGAGGCGGGCGCCGACGCCCTCGGCTTCATCTTCGTCGAGGGGACGCCGCGGTTCGTGACGCCCGAGCAGGCGGCGCCGATCATCCGCGCCCTGCCGCCGTTCGTGACGCCGGTCGGTGTCTTCTGGGATCACCCGACGGGCCAGGTCAAGGCCGTCGCAGAGGCGTGCGGGCTGCGCGCGCTGCAGTTCCACGGAGACGAGCGGCCGGAGGACCTCGAGGGCTACGCGCTGCCGGTGATCAAGACGGTCAAGCTGGAGCCCTCGGACGCGCTCGGGGGTCGCCCACCGTGGACGCCGGTCGTGGCCGAGCGCTACCGGAAGTGCGCGGCGGCGCTCCTGCTCGACAGCGCCGAGCGCTGGAGCGAGGGTGAGCCGCGCCAGCCCATCGAGTGGACCGCGGCGCGCGACCTGGCCGGCCACCGCTGGCGGGTCATCCTGTCGGCCGGGCTGACGCCGGAAAACGTGGGGCGGGCGGTCGCGACGGCGCGGCCGTACGCCGTGGACGTGAACTCCGGCGTCGAGACGCAGCCGGGACGCAAGGACCCGGACAAGGTCTGGCGGTTTGTCACCGAGGCGAAGGGAGTCCGGTGAGCAACTCCAGAGCCACGTCATCGCCCGGCTCGCGCCGCGGCCGGCGCTCCCCGCACGCCGCCATCCCCGACGCGCAGGGGCACTTCGGCCGGTTCGGCGGGCGCTTCGTGCCCGAGACGCTCATGGCGCCGCTCGTCGAGCTCGAGCGCGCGTACCTCCGCGCGAAGCGCGATCGGGAGTTCCGGTCGCGCCTCGCCGCGCTCCTCGCGGACTACGCCGGGCGGCCGACGCCGCTCTACTTCGCGGCGCGCCTCAGCGAGCACTGCGGCGGCGCGCGGATCTACCTGAAGCGTGAGGACCTCTGCCACACCGGCGCCCACAAGATCAACAACGTCCTCGGCCAGGGGCTGCTCGCGGAGCGGATGGGCAAGCGGCGCGTGATCGCCGAGACCGGCGCGGGCCAGCACGGTGTCGCCACCGCGACCGCCGCGGCGCTGCTCGGCCTCTCGTGCGAGGTCTACATGGGCGCCGAGGACGTCGAGCGGCAGGCGCTCAACGTCTTCCGCATGCGCCTGCTCGGGGCGCGCGTCATCCCGGTCGAGGCTGGGAGCCGGACGCTCAAGGACGCGATCAACGAGGCGCTACGCGACTGGGTCACGAACGTGCGCACGACCTACTACCTCCTCGGCTCGGCGCTCGGCCCGCACCCGTACCCGATGATGGTGCGCGACTTCCACGCGGTCATCGGCGGGGAGACCCGCCGGCAGGCGCGGAAGGCGCTCGGCCGGCTCCCCGACGTGCTCGTCGCCTGCGTGGGCGGCGGCTCGAACGCGATCGGGCTCTTCTACCCGTTCATCGGCGACCGTCGCGTCAGGATCGTCGGTGTCGAGCCGGGCGGCGAGGGGATCGGGACGGGCCGGCACGGCGCCTCGATGACCGCCGGGCGCGTGGGTGTGCTGCACGGCTGCATGAGCTACCTCCTGCAGAACGACGACGGCCAGATCGCCACGGCTCACTCGATCTCGGCGGGGCTCGACTACCCGGGCGTCGGGCCCGAGCATGCCTACTACCGCGACGCGGGCCGATTCGAGTTCGTGGCGGTGACGGACGAGGAGGCGCTCGAGGGCTTCCAGGCGCTCACGCGCCTCGAGGGCATCATGCCGGCGCTCGAGTCCGCCCACGCCGTCGCGCACGCGATGCGGCTCGCCAAGACCCTGCCGCGCGCGAAGGCCATCGTGGTCGGCCTGTCCGGGCGCGGGGACAAGGACGTGCACGTCGTCGCCAGGGCCCTCGGCACGGAGGTCAAATGAGCGCCGCGCGCCTGGCTCAGGCCACCCACGGTGCACGCCGGCCTCGCGGACCCCGCTACCAATGAGCGCCGCGCGCAAATCGAGTCGCCTGGGCGAGACCTTCGAGCGCCTTCGGGCGCGGGGCGAGCGTGCGCTCGTCGCGTATCTGACCGCGGGCGACCCGTCGCTCGCCGACACCGGCCGGTTGGTGCTCGAAGCGGCACGGCGTGGCGCCGACGTCATCGAGCTCGGTGTGCCGTTCTCCGATCCGCTCGCCGACGGGCCGGTCATCCAGCGCGCGGGGATGCGCGCCCTCGACCGCGGGACGACGCTGCCGCGGGTGCTCGAGACCGTCGCCACGCTCAGGGCGGAGACGAGCGTGCCGATCGCGCTGCTCACGTACTACAACCCCGTCCTCGCGTTTGGTCTGAAGGCGTTCGCGCGCACCGCGACCGACGCGGGCGTGGACGGCGTGATCGTCGCCGACCTGCCGCCCGAGGAGGCGGGGCCCCTCGCGACGGAGGCCGCGGCGGCGGGCCTCGACGTCGTCCACATGGTGGCGCCGACGTCCACACCGGAGCGCGTGCGTCTCATCGCGCGCCGGAGCCGCGGCTTCATCTACCTCGTCGCGCTGACCGGCGTGACCGGCGAGCGACGGGAGCTGCCGCGTGACCTCGCCGAGCAGATCCGAACGCTCCGGCGGGTCACCACCATGCCCATCTGCGTCGGCTTCGGCATCTCGCGGCCGGAGCACGTCGAGGCCGTCGGGCGGCTCGCGGACGGTGTCATCGTGGGCTCGGCGATCGTGCGCCTCATCGAGGAGCGGGCCGGGTCTGTCAGACTCGTGCAGGACGTCGGGGAGTTCATCGCGAAACTGAAGGCGCCACTCCGGGGAACTCGATCGGGCGAGCCCGGCATCCCGGCGACCGATCGGAATGGCGAGGGCGATCCCCTCCCTGCCATCTCGGCTCGGACGAGGCCGAGATAGGACATGGCCTGGTTCAAGCGGAAGACCGACGGGACGGAGGGCAAGGCGAGCCGCGTCCATATCGCCGAGGGCCTCTGGATCAAGTGCGACTCGTGCAAGGAGATCATCTACCGCGCCGAGGTGGAGCGTGCCGGACGGGTCTGCCCCAAGTGCAACTACCCCTTCCGCATCTCGGCGCGCGAGCGCATCACGCTCCTGGCCGACCCGGGCTCCTACGAGGAGCGCGACACGACCCTCGAGACGACCGATCCGCTCGGCTTCAAGGACACCAAGAGGTACCGGGACCGCGTCCGGGCGGCCGCCCAGAAGACCCGTGCCGACGAGGCGGTGGTCTGCGGGCTGGCCAGGATCGGCGGGCTCCCCGCCGTGCTCTGCGCGTTCGAGTTCGGCTTCCTCGGAGGCAGCATGGGCTCGGTCGTCGGCGAGAAGCTCACGCGCGCGATCGAGCTCGCGATCGACAAGCACGTGCCGGTCGTCATCGTTTCGGCCTCCGGCGGCGCGCGCATGCAGGAGGGAATTCTCTCGCTCATGCAGATGGCGAAGACCTCGGCCGCGCTCCAGCGCCTCGGCGACCGCCGGCTCCCGTACGTCTCCGTCCTGACCGACCCGACGACCGGCGGCGTCACGGCGAGCTTCGCGATGCTCGGTGACGTGATCATGG
>Ga0137396_10002147_pt1 | contig 10716 bp, 11 predicted proteins | sample czc16metaG_FD_108284 | JGI IMG/M metagenome (GOLD analysis project Ga0137396, IMG submission 108284) | Vadose zone soil microbial communities from Angelo Coast Range Reserve, California, USA - czcobulk3.16 metaG | ecosystem: Environmental > Terrestrial > Soil > Vadose zone | place: USA... | reverse complement strand
GGCGCAGAGGCCGCACCCCGACCCAGGGCCGTCTCGCTGCGCACGCGCGCGCCGACGAGCAGCGCGGACTGGAACAGCCGGTGCAGCACCGGCCCGGCCAGCCCGCGGGACAGCTCCCACGCGTCCCGCACCTGCCCCTGAATCTGGGATTCGCCGAGGATCATCGAGTCGAGCCCGGCCGCGACCCGATATACCTGCCGCACGGCGTCGCGGTCGCGGCGCAGGTACCCGTAGCCGCGCGCCGGACGGCCGTCGCCGAGACGATCGCCGAGCAGCGCCCAGACGGCGTCGTTCGTCGCGTCGGACGCGTCGCTCAGATAGAACTCCGTGCGGTTACAGGTCGAGAGCAGGACGCCGCCGCTCCCGCCCGCGTCCAGCACGCGCCGCAGCGCGCCCGGCACTTCGTGCGCCCCGTGCGCGAACCGCTCCCGAACCTCGAGCGGCGCCGTGCGATGATTGACGCCCACGACCGTTACGGTCAGCGGCACGGAGGCCTCACAGAAACCGCTCCGTGCCCGGAGTGGTGATCTTGAGCGCCAGGTAGACGAGCAGGACGGCGCCGAAGCCCGCGATGCTGAGCACCGCGGCGCGCCGGCCGGTCCAGCGTCGTCCCACGCGCAGCCACACCGCGGCCCCCAGCACCGCCCAGGTGAACAGCCCCCAGACGACCTGCGCTGGGTCGACGCGGAAGCCGCCCGTAAAGCGGACCGCGTAGCCGACGGCGAGCAGCACGCCCAGGGTCAGCGCCGGGAACCCGACGACCAGCGCCGAGCGGTTCAGCAGATCGAGCCGTTCGAGCGGGGGGAAGACCTGGAACACCTGGCCGAACCGTTTCGCTTTGAGCTCGCGGAATTGCAGCAGGTAGAGCGCCGCCGCGATGAACGCGAGCGCGAGCAGGGCGAGACCAAGGACGCTGAGCGCCACATGGAGCACGAGCCAGACGTTCCGGCCGGCGGGCCCGCCAGCGGGGGCGAGCCCCAGCAGCAACGCCAGGCCGACGAGTCCGGCAGCGAGAGGCGCGGTGAACAGCGCCACGGCGGAGACGCGGAGCAAGCGTTCGCTGACAAGCTGCAGGATGACGATGAAGAACGCCAGCAACGACAGCCCGAAGGCGAGCCCGGCGGGAGCCAGTTGGGCGAGGCCGGCGACGTGAAACGCGGCGCCCGCGCTCGGCACCGCGAGCAGGAGGCCGCGAGACACCGCGCGCCGACCGGCGAAGGGTGCCAGCGCCAGCGCGGTGGCGGCGCCGTACAGCGCCAGCGCGATGAGGTGGAGGTGATACGGCACGGCTCAGCGAGGCGGCGCCCGATCGCGGGCCCCGCGGGCGGTCAGGAAGGCATCTTCTTGACGAGGCGCACCGGCATCCCCCGCGTCACGTCGGGGTTCGCCACGCCGACGACCAGGCCCGAGGCCGAATGCTCCCGCGTATGAACGATCAGCAGCTGTACGCGAACCTCTTCGGACGCCGAGCGCGGATCCCCGGCCGCGGGCCGGTAGATCTCGAAGACGTCTCCCGGGGTGACGCCGTCAGCGCGGCCCTTGTCAATGAAGTAGATCTGCTGCACCCCGACCAGCGGGTGCTGGTCGCGGGAATCGACGAGCCGCGCCTCGAGACCCTGCGCCACCGGCGTGGGCCGGACGTTCCCGGGATCCTTATACGGCTCCAGGGGGAGCGCGAGGTGGCCGTCGTGGATGCGCCCGAACTGCATCACCACCTGGGCGAGGATCTGTCGGGGCTGGACGCTGGTCACGCGCCCCACGCCCAACGGCACCACGACCTGTCCCCACCCGACCTCGTCGCGATCGAGACGCGCGACGAGCAGTGAGTCGCCCACGTGGTACGACGCGTGGCGCGGCGGCTCAATGGCGATCTCCTCGAACACGCCCGCGGACGTATGCTCGGCAAGCTCGAGGATCGCTGGCCGCGCGGTGTTGCCGAGGGCCTTGGCCCACGGCAGGTTCTGGTTTTCCGTCAGCCACCCGGCCGAGTAGTACTCGCCACGACGCACCGGATGGAAAGTGGCGCTGTTGTTGGCGCTGAGAATATCGCGGATCTCCGCGGACCGCGGGCGCGCCCGGTCGAAGATCGTCTGGTAGGTTTCCGCCACGGCCGGAGGCGGCGGCGGCTCCACCAGGGTGGTGTCCACAGGGGTCGTGTCAACCGGCGCGGCGACCGTATCCGCCCTGGCTTTGACCGTGTCCGCGTGGACGGTGTCGGCGGCGTTGCCCTGCGGGACCGTGGTCGCGGTGTCCGTGGGGGCCTGGGCCAGTGTGGTCGCCGGCGCGAGCAGCAACTCCTCGCCCGGATAGATCCAGTGGGGGTCTTCGACGACGGCGGTGTTCAGGCGGTAGATCTCGGGCCACAGCAGCGGGTCGCCGTAGTACATCTGGGCGATCGACCAGAGGGTTTCACCCCGCGCCACCACGTGGGAGGTCGGGATCTGACCCTGGGCGCCCTCCACCCGCGTGGTATCCACGCGGGTGGTGTCGACGTGGGTGGTGTCTTGCGCGGCGAGCGCGGTCACGAGGAGCGGCGCGGCCACCAGCGCGGTCAGCAGGGCCTGGCTAGAACGGCAGATCGTCGTTCTCCTCATCCAGCGCCTCCGGAAACGCCTCGAGCGATTCCGCTTGGCCCTCGGGCGCTACCTTGGCCGCCGTTTTCACGCGCGGCGCGTCCGCACCCTCCCCGCTGCTGCCCTTGGGCGTCAGCATGATCAGCTCGCGGGCGATGACCTCCGTGACGTACCGCGTCTGCTTGTCCCGGTCTTCCCAGGTGCGGTACTCGATCCGCCCTTCGATGTAGACCTTGTCGCCCTTCTTCAGATACTTCTCGGCGATGTCCGCCAGCCCGGATCCTTTGTTGTTCCAACAGATGACCCGGTGCCACTCGGTCTTCTCCTGCTTCTCCCCACCCTGCCCCGTCCACTGCCGACCGGTCGCCACCGACAGCGTCGCGACCCGTCCGCCGTTGGAGGTGCTTCGCACCTCGGGATCGGCCCCCAAGTTGCCGATCAGCATCACTTTGTTCAGACTCCGGCTCACAACGACCTCCCAGCGATAGGCGGGTTGGGGGCCCAAGGATGCCCCACAGTATATGACCCGCAAGTTATTCTGTCAATCAAAGATACGCCACTTGTACCAATGTTACGCATCACCTGTTTCGGCCGAAATGGCAGCGCGAAGAAGTATCGCGTCCTCGACCGGGCGCCGGTAGTAACGCGACCGGCGGCCCATCTCCCGGAATCCCAACCGGTCGTACAGCTCGCGCGCCGCCACGTTGGACTCGCGCACCTCCAGATACACCGCTCGCACGCCGCGAGCCGCGAGCGCCGCGATCATCGCCCGCACCAACTGACTCCCCACACCGCAGCGCCGGTGCGCGGGACTGACGCCGAGGTTGAGGATCTCGCCCTCGTCCGCCGCTGCGTGCGCGATGGCGTACCCGGCGACGTCGCCTCCGTCCGCGACCGCGACCAGAAACGGCACGCGGGAGGCCACGCACTCGCGGAAGTCCTTCGCCGACCAGGGATCGGAGAACGCGACTTCCTCGATCGCGTGGATCGCCGGGAGGTCAGGAGCCGCGACGGGACGGATGCGGTAGGGGGCGGCCGTGGCGCGCCTCCCACTTGGCCTGAGCTTCGGCGGGGCGGCCGTAGACCGGCTCGGCGGTAGCGGGGTCAGTGACCGCGCCCGCCGCCCCCGTCCGCTCGAGGAGCGCGAGGATCGAGACGGCCGGCGGCACCAGCTCGTCGAGTGGCACCGGGGCGGCGCCGCTCCAGCGCTGCACTTCCATGGCGTAGTGCATCGCCCCGTCGCCGACGACCGCACGCGGCCGCGCGGGCGCGCGGGCGACCAGCTCGTCGATCGTCGCCAGCGTCGGGGGGACCAGCGTCTCGACGACGTCCGGCCGAACGATGTAGACGGCGCCGTACACCTGGCCCCGCAACGCGTCGAAGCACGCGGCGATGGGAACAGCCCCGAGCAGCCGGGCGGCGCCCGCCGCTGCGGCCATCAGCGACGGGACGGTTCGCACTGACAGGCCGGCCTCCTGGGCCAGCCCCTTGGCCGCCGCCCAACCGATGCGCAGACCGGTGAAGCTTCCCGGGCCGTCGCCGAGGGCGATGCCTTCCAACTCCTTTGGGCGGACGCCGGTGGGCGCCAACACCTGATCGATCAGAGCAAGGATCTGGGCCGCGTGCTGCCGCGCTCCCTGAACGAAGGCCGCGCCGCGCGTCAGCGGCGGGGTCCCGACCGCTACGCTGGCGAGGTCCGTCGCGGTATCGATCGCCAGCCAGAGCCCGCTCACGCTCCCTCCACGACCCGGTACGCCGGATCGGGGTCGTGCGCCAACCGCAGGTGGCGGTCGAGCGGCGGGACCCACGCTCCGGCGCGCTCCGGCCATTCGATCAGCACGATCGCCTGCTCCCTGGTCATGTCGTCGAACCCCAAGTCGCGCGCCTCGTCGGGCGAGCGGAGCCGGTAGCAATCCACGTGATAAACCGGCCGGCCGTCGGCGGCGGCGTAGTGATGCACCAGTGCGTACGTGGGGCTGGTCGCGAGCGCCCGCGCCCCGAGGCCGTGGCACACCGCCTGGACGAGGGTTGTCTTGCCGCTCCCGAGATCGCCGGAGAGGCCGACGACGGCCGGGGCGCTGAGGCCGCGGCCGAGCGCTTCACCGAACCGCCGGAGCTCGTCCTCGCGCAGGCGCATGGCGCACCGGGTCTCCCATCGCCTTGAGCTCGAGCAACTGGTCGCGCAGCAGCGCCGCCTGCTCGAAGTCGAGCCCTTCCGCGGCCGCCCGCATCTGCGACTCGAGCAGCTGGATCAGGGCCTCGCGCTCGTGCGCGTCGGCGGGGCGTCCGCCGCCTTCGGCGACTTTGCGCACACCGCGGGCGTCGGCCACCCGCGTCACGAACCGGATGTCCCCCACCGACTTCACGATCGAGCGCGGGGTGATGCCGTGCCGCTCATTGTGCTGCTGCTGGAGGCGGCGGCGGCGGGTCATCTCGCCGAGGGCGCGCTGCATCGAGCCCGTGGCCCGGTCGGCGTAAAGGATCGCCCGGCCGTGGAGGTTGCGGGCCGCGCGGCCCACGGTCTGGATGAGGGACCGCTCGGAGCGCAGGAATCCCTCCTGGTCGGCGTCGAGCACCGCCACCAGCGACACTTCGGGGAGGTCGAGCCCTTCGCGCAGCAGGTTGATCCCGACCAGGACGTCGAACTCGCCGAGGCGCAGCCCGCGGATGATCTCCACCCGCTCGATGGCGTCGATGTCGGAGTGCAGGTAGCGCACCCGGACGCCTTGCTGCTGCAGGTAATCGGTGAGGTCCTCGGCCATCCGCTTGGTGAGCGTCGTGACGAGCACGCGCTCCTCCCGTTTGACGCGCTCGCGGATCTCGTGGAGCAGGTCGTCCACCTGGCCCTTCACCGGCCGCACGTCGACCTCCGGATCCACGAGCCCGGTGGGCCGGATGATCTGCTCGACCACCACGCCCTGCGACAGGCGCAGCTCGTCCTCCCCCGGCGTCGCCGAGACGAACAGCATCCGGGGCACGAGCTTCATGAACTCGTCGAAGCGCAACGGCCGGTTGTCGAGGGCCGACGGGAGGCGGAAGCCGTAATCCACCAGGGTCTGCTTGCGGGAGCGGTCGCCCTCATACATTGCGCCGAGCTGCGGCAGCGTCTGGTGCGATTCGTCGATGACGCAGAGGAAGTCGCTTGGGAAATAGTCGAGCAGGCACGCCGGCCGCTCGCCCGGGGCCCGGCCGGTGAGGTGCCGGGAATAGTTCTCGATGCCCGTGCAGCGGCCCACTTCGAGCAGCATGTCCACGTCGAACTGCGTGCGCGATTCCAGCCGCTGCGCCTCGAGCAGCTTGTTCTGGGCCCGCAGCTCGGTGAGGCGCTCACGGAGCTCGGCGCGGATCGCCCCGACCGCCCGCTCGATCGTGGCGCGCTGCGTGACGAAGTGCGTCGCCGGATAGATGGCGCAGCGCGACAGCTCGGTGATCGTGTCGCCGGTGAGCGGATTGATTTTCGCGATCCGCTCCACGGTGTCTCCCCACAGCTCGATGCGGACGCCCTGCTCCTCGTAGGCGGGGTAGATCTCGATCGTGTCCCCCCGCACCCGGAACGCGCCGCGCTCGAACGCGACGTCGTTGCGCACGTACTGGATGCCCACCAGCGCCTCGAGGATCGCGTCGCGGCCGCGCTCCTCGCCGACCGCGACGGTGACGAGCAGCTGGCGATACATCTCCGGATCGCCGAGGCCGTAGATCGCCGACACGCTGGCCACGATGATGACGTCGTCGCGCTCCATCAGGCTCGACGTGGCCCGCAGGCGCAGCCGGTCGATGTCGTCGTTGATCGAGGAGTCCTTGGCGATGTACGTGTCGGTCTGCGGCACGTACGCCTCGGGCTGGTAGTAGTCGTAGTAGGAGATGAAGAACTCGACGGCGTTGCGCGGGAACAGCGACTTGAGCTCCCCGTACAGCTGGGCGGCGAGCGTCTTGTTGTGTGATAGCACCAGCGTCGGCCGCCCCAGCTCGGCCATGGCGTGGGCGACGGTCATCGTCTTCCCGGATCCCGTGACGCCGAGCAGCGTCTGGTAGTGGTCGCCGCGACGCAGCCCCTCGGCAAGCGCGCGGATCGCCTGCGGCTGGTCCCCCGCCGGCGCGAAGGGTGAGACGAGCTCGAACGGCATCCAGGAAAGCTAACCGAGGGGGGGCTCGATGAGGCTGCCGGAGTCGCGACGGGCGGCTTCGGTCACGCCCTTCACTCGCCGCACCGCGCGCAACACCTTGTTGAGCTGGGTCTGGTTTTCCACCTCGACGACGATCGCGCCGAACACGGCGGCGTCCTTCGACGCCAGCTCGGCGCTCTTGATGTTGGTGCCGGTCTCGCTGATCGCTTCGCAGATGTCGGCGTACAAGCCGCGCCGGTCCTCCCCGCTCACCGACAGGCGCACCACGAACACCTCGCCTTCCACCTCCTGCCAGTCGATCTCGACCCGCCGCTCCGTCTCGGAGGACAGCGTGAGGAGGTTGGGGCAGTCGCTGCGGTGGATCGAGATTCCCCGCCCCTGGGTGACGTAGCCGACGACGGGGTCGCCGGGGACCGGCTGACAGCACTGGGCGTAGCGGACCATGAGGCCATCCACGCCTTGGATTTTGATGCCGCGCCCGAGCCGCAGGCGCTGCATGACGCGGCCGAACGCCGTGCCCTTGGGCGCCTGGAGGTCGTCGGGGGCGAGGTCCGGATACAGCGCCCGCATCACCTGCCCCAGCGGCACGTCGCCCCGGCCCACCGCCGCCTCGAGCTGCTCGCGGGCGCCGACGGACAGGGTGAGGGCAGCTTGCGCGTAGCGGTCGGACGCCGGCGTCGTGAGACGCCGGCGGCGGATCTCGCGATCGAGGATCTCGCGGCCGAGGGCGACGCTGCGCTCGTGCTCCTCCTGCTTCACCCACTGGCGGATCTTGTGGCGGGCACGCGCCGTGCGGACGTGCGCGAGCCAATCCCGCGAGGGGCGCGCCTGCGGACTCGTGAGGATCTCCACGGTGTCGCCGTTCTTCAGCGGCCGGTGCAGCGGCGCGATGCGGCCGTTCATCCGCGCCCCGTTGCAGTGCAGCCCGACCTCGGTGTGCACGGTGAACGCGAAGTCGATCGGCGTCGCCCCTTTGGGGAGCCGCTTCACGTCGCCGCGCGGCGTGAACACGAAGATCTCGTCCTGATAGAGGTCGACCTTCAGGAACTCGAGGAACTCCTCGGGCGTGTGCGTGTCCTGTTGCAGCTCGAGCAGCTGCCGGAACCAAGCGAGGTGGCGGTCGAGCTCATCGGGCTGCTTGCCTTCCTTGAACAGCCAGTGCGCCGCGATACCGTACTCGGCGGTGCGGTGCATGTCGCGCGTGCGGATCTGGATCTCGTAGAGCTGGCCGCCCGGTCCGAAGATGGTGGTATGCAGCGACTGGTAGCCGTTGGACTTGGGGCTGGCGATGTAGTCCTTGATGCGCTCCTGGAGCGGCGTCCACTTGTGGTGGATCAGGCCGAGCACGTGGTAGCAGTCGGCGACCGAGCCCACGAGCACGCGGACCGCGAGCAGATCGTAGATCTCCTCGAACGGCTTGTCGCGCTTCTTCATCTTCTTGTAGATGGACCACAGGTTCTTGGGCCGCCCCGTGATCTCGCAGTCGCTGACGCCCGCCCGCGCCAGCTCCTCGGCCAGGGGTCCCTGCAACCGGTCGATGGTGCGCTCGCGCTCGCTCTTCTTGGCCTTGACCTTCCGGACGAGATCCCAGTAGTCCTTGGTCTCGAGGAACTTGAAGGCGAGGTCCTCGAGCTCGGCCTTGATCCCCGCCATGCCGAAGCGGTGCGCGAGCGGGGCGTAGATCTCCCGGGTCTCGAGCGCGATGCGCCGCTGCCGGTCCTCGGGGAGGTGCTCCAAGGTGCGCATGTTGTGGAGCCGGTCGGCGAGCTTGATGATGAGCACGCGTGCATCCCGGGCGACCGACATCAAGAGCTTGCGGTAGTTCTCCGCCTGCTCTTCGGCCGTGGAGCGGAACGTGAGGCTCGCGATCTTGGTGAGCCCATCCACCAGCTCGGCGACCTCGGCGCCGAAGTCCTTGCGGATGTCGTCGAGCGAGACGTCGGAGTCCTCCACGACGTCGTGCAGCAGCGCCGCGGCGATGGTGGTCGAGTCCATCTGCTGCTCGGCGAGGATCGTCGCGACCGCCACGGAGTGGGAGACGAAATCATCCCCCGAGAGCCGCTTCTGGCCGCGATGCGCCTGGGCGCTCGCCTGATAGGCGCGCGTCAGGAGGTCCCGGTCGAGCCGGTCGCCCTGCGCCGCGACGGCGCGCGCCAGCTCGGGCGCCAGAATCAGTGCAGTGCTGGTCACAGCAGCCCCGCCTCCGCGAAGCTCACGTACCGCTCTCCTCCCACGATCACATGGTCATACACCGGCAGATCGAGCAGGCGGCCGGCGTCCACCAGCTGGCGCGTCACCGATCGATCGTCCGCCGAAGGCGTCGGATCGCCGCTGGGATGGTTGTGCACTACGATGATCCCTGCCGCCGCCTCGGCGATCGCCGCCCGGAACACCTCCCGCGGATGCACCAGCGAGCTGTTGAGAATCCCGCGGGTGATCAGCAGATCCGCCAGGATCTGGCTCTGACTCCCTAGCGCCAGCACGTGGAACTCCTCCACCGCGAGGTCCCGGAGCGTGGGCGCGTAGTAGCGGTGCACATCCGCCGGCCCGCCCACCCGCTGCGGCGCGGGGTCGGCCTCGGCGGCCGCGCGACGCCCCAGCTCCAGCCCCGCCAACAATCGCGCCGCCTTGGCCCGGCCCACGCCGGGGACGCGGGCGAGCTCAGCGGCCGCCCGCGTCATCAGCCGCCGCGGGGAGCCATCTCCGGCGCGAAGCACGTCGGCCGCCACCGTCAGGGCGTCGCGCCCGCGGGTGCCCGTCCCTAGGAGAATCGCCAGGAGCTCTTGCGCCGTCAACGCGGCCGGCCCCTTGAGCCAGAAACGCTCGCGGGGGCGGTCGGGTTCGGGGTGCTCGGCGAGGTGGAGCGGCACGGGGGCTAACCTACCCGCAGTCATTAGCCTAGTCGTACCGGATGCACGCACGCAGTGCCGCAAATGCGCCTTACCGACCCGCGAGCCTGCGGCTATTTTCGCGACACCCCGTGCCTGCGGTTCGATCCACGAGGCGACGCTTCCGCGTTCACTCGATCCCTCGTGGAGGTAGCGATGCAACCAGGATCCGCGCTCGTCACACTCACTATCACCGCCGGTCTGTGTCTCGTGGCCTGCTCGGCCGACCGTTCTGCGCCGACCGCTGCTCCCCCCCCCGCGACCGCCGCAATCACACCGGCCTTGAGCGCCAATGTGTCGGGGCCGGCAACCCCTCCTTTTAACGACGAGATCATCCTCCGCGCCGTGGGCGATGGCTCCGGCTTCGGCCACGTCAAGTTCCGGCAACCGAAGGATGAGGAGCTCGTGGTCCACCTCGACGTGTGGGTGCGCGATCTCGCCCCCAACACGAGTTACCGGCTACAACGGGCCGCTGACGGTCCTGCGGACGGCACCTGCACGAGCACCTCGTGGCTCACACTCGGGAGGGGTACGCAACCGCAGGCGATCGGAACTGACGACCGGGGCACCGGCCGTGCGGAGTTGTTCCGCCTGCTCACGTCCCCAGTCGGCTCGACGTTTGACATTCGCCAAAGAGTGATCGACCCGACGGGCGCGGTTGTGCTCGAGAGTGGGTGCTATCAGTTCGTGGTCAGCCAGTAGCAACCTGCGAGACCCCAGGCGACGAGGGGCACCGGCTTCGGTGCCCCTCGCTTTTTTCTACATCCCTGCTCCGTGGCACTTCTTGAACTTCTTCCCGCTGCCGCAGGGGCACGGGTCGTTGCGGCCGACGCCGGCGTAGGGATTGTTGGCCGCGACCAGGACACCCGGCGGGGGGGGCGCGGAGGGCGGCCGCGGGCCGGTAGCCGTAGAGTCCGCGATGAGGCCGTCGACGGCCGGCTTGCTCGCCACCATCTTCGCCGGTTTCGGTGCCGGTGTGCCCCCCAGCGGGCCAGTCATCGTCCTCCCGGCGGGTGGCGGCGGCCCCACCTGCACCTGCAGCTTGAGCCACCGCTCGGCGAGCGTGGTCTCGAGGTCGTGCATCAGTCCCTTGAACATCTCGAACGCTTGACTTGTACTCGATCAGCGGGT
>Ga0137396_10002146_pt1 | contig 10717 bp, 1 predicted proteins | sample czc16metaG_FD_108284 | JGI IMG/M metagenome (GOLD analysis project Ga0137396, IMG submission 108284) | Vadose zone soil microbial communities from Angelo Coast Range Reserve, California, USA - czcobulk3.16 metaG | ecosystem: Environmental > Terrestrial > Soil > Vadose zone | place: USA... | reverse complement strand
GCCGGTGAACGCGTTAACCAGACTGATCACCTGCTGCTGGAACTGCGGGCTGAGGGCGCCCACGCTGATGTCGTACGAACTGTTCTTCCAGATTATGTTCTTCTCCAACTTCGGAACCGAGAGGGTCCGGCAATTCCCGTTAGTGCCATTGCCGCCGCCAGTAAAATGACCTGGGGGACAAGTGACGGTGACAGCTGTGGGGCCAGTCGCAGGGAGATTCGCCGTTAAAATCGCGCTGTTCTGGATCGCCACCACTCCGGCCGGTTGAGGTGGCGTGGTAACGCCGCAGCCTGTCGTGCAGGGGGCGCCCGGCGCGCCCGGCGCAGGCGGCGGCGTGCTGGCCAACACAGCCCCAAGCGTGGTGAATAGCGGCCCTGCCGAGGCAGTACTGGAGTTGAAAACAATTGTGTTGTTGACGATGTTCACCGCGACTGAGTCGAGCAGCGAGATCCCTGCTCCACCCCAGCCGCCAACATTGTCAGCGATGATGTTGTTAGTTACGTTCACCGTGTTCCATTGTAGAGGATTCGACGGGAAGGCGACCATGTCCGAGCCGTTGGCTGCCTGGAAGGCGATCCCGGCTCCGTTGCCGCTCTCCGCAGTGTTCCCCATAATGAGGTTGGCATTGATCACCAAGCCCGGACCGACGCCGTCGCTCGGCCCGACAGCCGCAAGCGGAGTATTGCCCGGATTACCACCCGGTGCGCCGAACGGCACGCAATCCTGGTCGATAACGGTATTGTTGTTGCAAACCAAATCGGCATCGGGAGTGCCCATGATGATGATACCGCCGCCGTTGGTTGGGATGGTCGGGTTGGTGCTCTGATTGAACACGATCGTGTTGTGCTCGATGTCACCATTGTAGCTGAACCCGAGGTGACCGATGCCGCCACCGTCACCGCTGCTCAGGTTACCGCACACCCAGTTGTAGTTGAACTTGTAGTAGTCGGAGCCGGTGCAGATGCTGACGCCGCCTGCCCCAGCCGGCGTGGCGGAGAACAATTCGTCGCCAGTGGAGGAGTTCAACGAGATATCGTTGTTATGAATGTTTACATTCACGTTTTCGCAGTACGGCAGCACAGTATTCGCTACAGGGCTGTCCTCGCAGGAGCCGGGAGGCGTGTTTAATGCGCCCGCCCCTTGGATGGCGGGGCCACTAAATTCCCCCTGACCAAGGTTGATGCCGCCCGAAAGCGTTCCCGCGTTGCTGACGATCCGGTTGTTGGCGACTTGCAGGTTATGCCCCCAGCCGTGAATGAAGATACCGCCGCCACCCTGGGAACTGTTGGTGATGCCCAAGCCGTCAATGCTCGACGGGTTGCATGAGTAGTTGCTCGGGAACGGATTTGGACTAACCGAGCACTGGGCGGCGTTTGGTGCTGTTTCGGGAATGTTTTGCAGAAGCGTCGTTCCGGCCGGGAACCCAGCAAGCAAAGCGGGGTCGTACGGATTCGAGAGGAAGTCCACCCCCTTCGCCAGGACGGTAATTCCCGCCCCTTCCAGCGCGCCCATCAGGCTTGGCTCCTGCAACATTTCCGCAAGGTTGCCATTGAGGCCGATATCCCAGCCCACGACGGCCTCGAGCGGCAACCGATCCACCTGCGGATTGATGGGTGTGGGGGTAAAGTAATTCCAGCCAGTCCCCGGGCAACTGACCGTATTGGTTGGATCAAACAAATTGGTAGCAGTGCTGGGTTGGCCATTGAGCGCCAGGCCAAACAGACAATTCACCTGCTGGCGCCATGCATCCAGCTTACCGGCGGGATGGGTATTCGCGTTGATGATGCTGGATGCGGCTCCGACGCCTTGCAGACGGACCGGCTTCCACATGAGCAACAATTCATTGTGGGCAGCGGTAGTTGCGACGCAGTTGGCGGTCGCTGCGGTTACCCCGGCGCAAGAGGTTCCAGCCGCGATTGGCGTAAACGCCGGGTCAATGATGAGCATGTCGCCGGGAGCAGCAGCGTCAATCGCGCTCTGGACCGAGTTCGTGGCGAAGACGTGAGTTGGAGCTTTGCCACCGATCGTGACGGTCACGGTGTCGATCGATTGCTTGCGGTTCGAAGGCTGGCCGACAGCGGCCGTGTTGGGCGTTGTGATGACCAATTCACCGCAATAGGCCGTCGAAGCGACCCCCGTACCTGAGTATTCCGCCTGCTGCTGAACAAGGCACGGTTGCACCATGCCGTTTTGATTTCCGGTTGGGGGCACGGTGACTGTGATCGTCGCGTCATTCCAGGTTCCGACAGTCGCAGTTACGCCGCCGATGGTGACAGTTCCCTGCGCAGTGCCGAAACCATAGTGGCGCTTAACGGTCTTCGCGTTGTACGGAGCTATCTTTGCCGAGGGCCCGATGTACGCATTGTTGGGCACCATCTGGTCGCCTAACGCGGTTATTGTGAGGGTGCCACCGGCCGCGCTCACCCAAGGTCCAATGCCGTCACTGCTATCCACTTCCTTAATTGCCGGCGTGGCATCCGGGTAGGCGCAATCAACATTGTTGTACCCGGCACCCGCGAAGGCGGACGTAGGTACCACTGGCGTATCAAAGTATCTAGTTGTCCCGGGCATGAACGGCAGTTCATAGCAGAACTGGCTGTAGCCAACTGTGAAAAGCGGATCCGTGATCATCGTATTGTAAGTCGGGTTTGCTATCATCGCGCCCGTTGGACCAACGATCTGCGCTCGCGTGTCGAGGATCGGTCCTGGATCGTTCATGCAAACGACCATCATCCCGGGCGAATACCCGGTCGGGTTGGGCGGGTTGACTTCCCATGTCGAGTAAGTCATCCCGTCGTAGGCTCCCCAGTGGTCCGCATAGACGCGGGAGATTTCGGCCCCGGTCCAATCCTTGATGGATACGGGCAGGTTCGGCGGAGAGAACTTCTCGCCGAACGTTGGAGAGAAAGGATCGAATTCTGACGTGTAGTCGTCCGTGATGCCGCCAGTGAACTTGCCGGCGATGTGGGTCGAAGTGTAGATAAAGAATTTGGCGATCGCGCCCATTTGGTCGCCCAGCGTGACTTCCTTGCGGTCGCACAGGTTGCGGGTCGCTCCAGCGAACGGAGCTACCTCTCCCGACTGCGGATACAAGCTGATGAAGTCGGGCACGATGCGGGTTTCGCCGACGCACGGCCAGACGGGCTCGGGCACAAATCCCGGGACGATCTGATTTAACGGCTGGGCCCCGAAGCTTTGCGTGGGATTCTGTGGATTATTGGGGTTATAGGCGCTGGCGACCTGGGCTTGGTCCGGAACGATGAAAATGTTGCCCAAGCCGCCGAACTGCTGCGTGACCGGTGCAATGAAGTTGTCACCGATCAGAATGTTCTTGTCCTCTTCCTTCACCAGCTCAAAACCCTGAGGCAGGACAATTTCCACCACGTACTTGCCGGCAGGCAGCATGGGGAGGCCGGCGCGGTATGGGTCATAATTGGGAGCGTCGGGGAGAACGGTCGCAGACGTGGGATTCGGCACGCAGATCGTGCAGTTCGTCCCGGGTAGCGATGCGGGCGTCCCGTTGACTCCTGCTACGACACCCGCAGGGGTCATGGGTTTTCCGGTCGTCGGGTTCATGCCGATGATGCTGGGGAACGCGTACGCGCCGTCGTACGGCGCCGGCTGGATCTGGTTCCAGTTGTGCATGCCGTCATAGCACTTGTACTGTGAATTGTACGGCAGTGCGGGCGCGGCGGGTCCTCCGTGCGCAGCATTGTACACATTGAGGGAGTTCGGCTGGTTTAACAGCGTGTAAAAGAAGAGGTCCGCGCCTGGGCCTGTATCCCTTGCCTGGCCCGGGCAGTTCATGTTGGGCTTGCCGTCGGACCGGAAGCCCGTGACCCAATCGTCCCAACTGCTGGTCTTGGTGGTGTCCACCAACGTCATGGTTGGGGTCACTCCATCCGCAGCGAAGCCCTCCTGATACAGATTAATAGTCACATTCGGAACGAGAGGCTCCCATTGCGTCTGAACGAGCATGTACGGGTCGTCGAAGGGACGAGTCGAGGCGTAGATGACGTGACCCTTGATCCCGCCATTCTCAGCTCGCGCTGTCCCAATTGCAGGCGCGTAGGGCGCCTTGCCGAATTCGATGAAATTGTTCTGGCCAATGAAGCCCTGCCACCCCTCTTGTCCAACCCACGGCGGATCGATTCGGCCCGTCGAATGGTTTGACGTGGAGCTGGCGGTCGGCCCGTTCGCAATCGAAAAACCGGTGCAGTCCGCATTGGAGCAATAGACCGCGCCCGGCACCGACAAGTCGGCGGGCAGAGGAAAGGGGTCGTACGTGTTGGCCAGGAACCTGCCAATGGTGGAGGTTCCGCACGTTGGGTAGCCCGCTACACCGCACGAAGGTGAACCGTCGGCGGGTCCGCCGGCGTCGTAGATCACGTGTGTTCCCGTGTTCTTGTAACGCGTCGTATCGGTTTCAACCGTATACCAACTGAATAACGGGAACTCCTCGTTGAAGTTGGCAGTACCAGTGAAGTCCGTCCCGAGGTTGTTGGCCAAGCTGCCGTCCCGCAGCCGGATAGCGGTATTAATCAGAGGAATTCCCGCCTCGTCGGCCTGCGAGACGCCATCCTTATTGTCGTCAATGAAGGTCCGAGTATAGATGTTGGCCTGCCACTGTGTAGCCGCCAGGTCTCCCAAGTTGCAACTACGCTGACTGGAACCCGCCCCTGGGCAAAAGGGTGCGGTTGCGTTGCCCAGCCTGACAGGCGTCGAAAGGCCGTCCACGAGCTGATCATCCCACTGATCGAAGGTCGTGATTCTCCAATCGCCATCGGGGAGGCCCGTGAGCGTAAACCTTCCGTCGGCGTCGCACTTTGTGAACGCGAAGTCTTCGCCGTCTGGATCTCCAAAGCTCACGAAGCACTGGGTCCAATAGAAGGCATCGTGCGAACCGCTGCCGTAGAGTCTTTCATCAGGTGTCCTGCTCAAGCGCTCACCCACGATCCTGCCCGTGATCGTATTGCTGCAGTTCGTGCCTGTGATGGTGGGGTCGGTGCCGTTGCACACGGCCGTTATGCGGGAATTGATGATCTTTGGGTTGGCAAAGCCGATGCTCACGTGGTATCCCGCCGGTCCGTATTCCTGGAAGTAACTGGGCTCACCGATTCTGGTGAAAGAATCGTGGGCCCTCTGGCCGTCCAAAGTGTTGGTCTGGAGCCACTCTTCTCCCTTGGCAATCCGGTCGGCTCCCGGACTAGCAATCACGCCCCACCTTCCCGGCATCAGGTTGGCGATGACGGCCTGGCCAGCTAGTGGGGAAGGAATCGTACCACCCGCTTCGAACTCCGGGCAGGTCACGATCATGCCCGTGATTCCCGTTGCAGTCGGATCAGTCGAACCAGTCCCACTAATCAGCGGCGTCTTTGAAATCGGGCAGGCATCCTTCCCGGTGATCGGGTCGAGCGTTCCCGCCAAGCTGTTGCTCAACGGCTGGTTGAACATGTCGTAGGACATCTGTCCGGTAAAATCACCGCTACCGCCAAAGGCGTCCCAAAGGTGGATTTGGAACTGACCCAGACCTGGCTCGTTGTTGCTATTCACCGTCACGCCGTTTCCACCGCCGGAATCATGTTCGCCGTTGAGCGGGAAGTCATCCTGGAAGACAAACACAGAGAGTTTTGCCGTCGGATAGGGCGAGGGTTCCGACAGCACCGTAACAGGCGCAAAGGTGCCGGTACAGGTGGTTGAGCCCGCCGCTGGCGTGCAGGCGGCTGCGATTGGAGCGCCGCTCATGCCGTGGCCGACTGCGTTTGGAATATAGAACGGGTTGGCCGCGTCGCCCGGTAGGACCGAGATGAAATAACGCTTGCTCGGATCCAGATGAACCTGGCTGGGATTTACCGGCGTAAATCCTTGTGCTGTTGCTGGTGTTGTGCCTGTGGGATCGGGCCGGCAAGCGCCATTGCCGACGTCGCAGACCGCCGGGAGGTGTGCCCCAGTGGTCGGATTAATGATCGTTTGGCCACCTTCGCACGCATTCGGACCTGTGCAGCCCTGCGCCACGTAGGGCATGGCGCTGGTGTGGAAATTGACCCCTAAGGTCAGAGGAACGGATGTGCCGCCCGGGCCGGTGGTCGGGGCTGGGCAGCCTGGTATCGCGGTGCTCGAGTTCGTCGTGCAATTTGGATCGACATAGAAGGTACGGTCTTCTTCAATAATCCAGCGATAGTCGGTGATTGGGGCGGTTATGTCTTGGGTCTTGCCGTCTAGAACCCTGACCGAAAGACCGCTGGCCGCAGGGAAGGTTATGGTGGCGGTTACAGTCGGGCCGGCCATCCCCTGTGAGTTCTGCGCTTTGAAGGTGAAAGTGTAGACTCCCGCCCCCGGGACGGACGCGGTAAACCCGCCGTTCGCATCCGCAACAAGTGTCCACCCAGTTGCTACCGGGGCATTCGGGCCCGACAGGGCAACCGTAAGCGGGTAGCCCGCGCCGTCTTTGCAGCCTGCCAGGACGCCTGGGGTCTTTACCGCCAGGTATGTGGCCATGTTCGCGTTGAAAGTGGGATTGCTACAGGTGATACTGGCGCTCGCCGCCCCCGCGCCCAGCGTTGCCGTAGCGGTCAGATGTGAGGAGCAAGCCGTCCCCGTAACAGAACCATTCGCACAGTAAACGAAAGAATCCGGGGCGGTCCACCCGGCGTTAGGAACGTACGTAAATGTGCCGTCCGCGTTGAGAGTCAGGGTGCCCTTGGTGGGTGCTGTCAATAGAGTTACGCCGTAGACATTCGTATCAACGGAGATAACGCCTTTGGATGGATCCGACACGGTAAGCGGTATGCAAGGTGCCGTCGTGCAGGGAGCCACGGAGTTATACGAAATGTTTTGCACTGCCGCAGGCGCGAATACACCGGTACCGGTAGCCCCTGCGGCCGGAGCCCCAAGTGGCGCAGACCCATTGACGCCGATGTAAGCCAGCATTCCGGAGTCGTGACCGACGGCGTTGCTAGACAGACTCAACTCGCGGTCATACACAGGAAGGGCCGGAGCCCCAGCGGCGGGTGCGTTGATCATTACGTCGTAAACCTTGCCTGCGGCCATGAACACATCGCTCTGTACGCGGGGAGTGCCTGGCAATGGGTTGCCGTCTTCCGCAATCAACTGGAAGCCCGTAACCGTAGTGGCCGCTCCCGTTCCAGTTTGCCCGGTCGTCTGCGATCCGACGATTGCAGGCACGTGCATCCGCACGCCGGCGTTTACCATGCGAACCAAAACCGTCCCAGTGCCGGAGGCTACACCCGTAGCTGGGTTTACCGCGAACAGTGATGCCAGCGCGTGGGTCTTGTCGAACGCGACTCCGTTGATCATGTAATACAGCGGCGTGTAGTTCACCGCAGAGGGATAGCACGGCAGTCCACCGGCGCAGGCTTGGCCGACAATAGCATTAGCTGTGGCCTGAACACCCGTCCCGCCAGGGGCGGCAATCGTGACCGAAGGTGCCAAGTGGTACCCCGAACCACCGCTGGTAATAGTGACGGCATATACGACGCCGTGTGCGCCGGCGGTGGACGGAGTCGCAGTCGCCGTAATTGGGCCAGCGCCGGTCGGAGCAGCAATGCTGACGGTCGGAGACGTGTACAAGCTGCCACCGTTGGTCACATTAATCGAGCCAACAACTCCAGTCGCGGCCAACACTGGGGTAAGCACAGCATTCACTCCCGCTACGCTCGTGATGCTACTGACCGTCGGGGCTGTCGTGTAGCCCGAGCCAACATTCGTAATATTGACGCTAGTAATGGCCCCACCTGTACCCACGGTGCCCACCGTCGCAGCGGCGCCAGAGCCACCGCCACCGGTGAAATGGATGACGTCACCCGCGAGGTAGCCGGTGCCGGTGCCTGCGGCTGGCACAGTAACGCTGCCAAGCGCAAACGTCACAATGGCTGTTGCGGCAGCGCCTGCGCCATTAGAACCAATCGAATCGGTAATCGTGACCAACGGCGCAGTCGTATAGCCGGCGCCATGAATATTCACGGTGATGCCACTGATAACCGCTCCCACAGTGGCGCTCGCATTGGCGCCCGTCGAGCCAGCAGCACCCGAGAAACTGACGAGGGGATTATTTGAGGTATAACCCGATCCGCCACTTGTGACCGTTATCGCGTTGATTTGGTCCCCAAACGTTCGCATGGTCATTTCTGTGAAGCCCGCTTGACGGACCGCAGTATCTACCGCGTTGTTTTGGACCGGGTCGATTTCACTGAAAATCAGCGGAACTTCCGCATTGTAGGTCACGGCTGGAACGGCTGGTGTCGTGGCAGTAGCTACAACACCAGGATAAGCAGTGCCGGCTGGCGCCGTGGCGGTGCAAGCTGCAGTCGCCGTGGGCGCGCAGGTGACCACCAGGATCCCGTACAAACCCATCGGGCCCTGAATTGACGGGTGCGTGCCCGACTCAATGAGGTACGTGCCCGGTCGAAGGGCTGTCCAAGTCAGCGATGTTGTCGCTCCCGCCGCGACTTCCGTGGAGAACGATTGCACGCGCGGCCCTTGTGTCGGTGGGGTAAAGGCGGGTGCAGCCCCAACTATGGGCCACGTGGCTGTTAGAGGAGCGTGGGGCACCAGGCTACTCGGTGTGGTTGACGCCGTGTTTCCGAGACCCCCGCCAATCTGACCAACGATCATGAGCGAGGTGGGAACAGTATTAGCAGTCGAGCTGCCCGCCGGCAAAAATGAGAGATTGTTGGTGAGATTGACCGTCAGGCTTTGTCCCGTGGGAACGGTAATCACGACGGGGGACCAGCCGGCCGCCGCAGGCTTCAAATTGGCGCAGGTTGCGGTGGAACCGGCTACGGGCGTAGCAGCACAACTATAACCCCACATCGGCACAGTAGAGCCGTCGGGCATCGTTGTGGTCGTCGGCGCCGCAGTCAAGTTGACTGCCTGCTGGCCGAAGGCGACAACCGCCGCGAAGGGCAGCAAAATGAGTACTCGTAACGCGGCCTTCAACACAGCTTTGATATTGTTGGTTCGCATTTTCATTTCCTCGTCGTTAGTTGGACTCGTCGATCACAAATTCCCGGGAATCAACTAGCATCATCATCAGCATTCCGCCGGGGAAAACGTTGTTGGTCGTGATTTCGCGCTCGTTGTGGGAGTGCCACATGAACGCGAAGCCGCGCTCGTTGGGTGGGTTAGCTTGCGTGTTGGAAGGCTGCTGGGAAGAGCAGCTAGCGTTTGTGGTCGAGGCGCAATTGGCCGCGACGGCGCGCAGAGTTGCATCCGGACCCAGATAGGGACTGCCGCCGTACCAGGCGCCATTCGTGAGAATGTTGGGATTGGGCAGAGTAGCCGGGCCGCCGCCAGCGACATCACCCAGAGGAGCAACCTCCAGAGGCTTGTTGTGGTCCTGGCACCACTCGTAATAGTTGACCGCAGTGGTCGGTGCCCCGCTGCTCGTGGTGTAGTAGCCATTGGCATCGGGAACACAGGGCCGTTCAGCGAGGGCGTCATGGAAAGCGTCAACGCCCGCATGGTGACCGTACGGATCCCAGTTCAGGCCCCTGCCGGACCAGTAGAAAATCCCATCGAAGGCCTGACCCGGAGTCGTGTCCGTGTTGAACATCAAAAGTCCGGCGAGGCTATTCGGATCAGGGGTCAGTGATCCTGCCGCTGTGCCGAGAATCAGGTTCCCGTCGCGCCCCAGAATGCGCACATGGTTCCCGTGCTCGTGGAACGGATGTTGCCACCGGCCCTGGCCGATGGTGCGAACCAGGACCTGCTCGCCGGGATGCATATGAGGGTTGCCGTTGTACGGCTGGTGCGGATATTCAGCCCCAAAGTTGGCGTCCATGAGGTCGGGCATCGAGCGGCCGTTAATTAGGAAGTAACCGGGACGGTAAGGCTCAGTCGGGACCTCGAGACTGCAACCTGGAGCTCCGGCTACGCAGCTCACCTTTGCGGCAACCTGCGCCAATGCCGCGCGGTGAATATTCGCGTCCATTTCTGCCCACTGAAACAGGTATTCCCGGTCGTAGCATGTTTTGGCGTTGTCATAGGCGGCCTTCGCCAGCCGGAAATCCGTCTCCGCCGCTCCAGCGGGGGCGGCAGTAGGCAGTCCATAGAAGCTTGTAGCAACAGAATTGCACGCAGCCGGCACGCTCGACGGCAGCACAATAATCGCCCCGTACAGGCCCATCTCAATTTGCAGGTCGCCTTGCGTTCCGCTGTAATAGGCGTGAGTGCCCGGCGTCGAGGCAATAAACGTGTAGGTCACCGAGCCGCCTGGTACTGCTTCCTGCGCCAGCAGGCCTGGTACACTGCCCGCCCCCGACCCTGTCACCTGAAAGCCGGGAAAGAGAATCGATGTGTTGCCGGCCGCGGTGGGGAGATTGTTCGTCAGCGTTACCGTGACTGGCGCCCCTTCCGTAACGATCAGCGTCGGACCAGGAACTTGCATCGTGGGGCAATTCTGGTTTGGCATCGTCGGAGCGAAGGCCGGTGTGAAGCTGGCTGCACAGCCGTACCCCCACGAGTAAACCGCTGCCCCGTCCGGCTGGTTGAGGAACGCCGTTTGCGCCGTTAGGCTAAAGCTCGTGCCGGTAATGCCGGGTGACGCAGCGTGCACCGAAGATGTGAACAACAAGGCCAGCGCCAGCATCACAACCGGAAGTAGATTGGATTTCGAGATCGCTTTTTTCATTTTCGTCGCCCTCATTGCCTCTCTCTTAAGACTCATTGCCGCTCCCCTACCTAATTGATATGAACT
>Ga0137396_10002145_pt1 | contig 10722 bp, 9 predicted proteins | sample czc16metaG_FD_108284 | JGI IMG/M metagenome (GOLD analysis project Ga0137396, IMG submission 108284) | Vadose zone soil microbial communities from Angelo Coast Range Reserve, California, USA - czcobulk3.16 metaG | ecosystem: Environmental > Terrestrial > Soil > Vadose zone | place: USA... | reverse complement strand
ATTTCTCTTTCGCGCACTTCGCGCGACCTAGCGGGAAAGACGAGCGAAATGTGAGGCACGCCTATCAACCCGCGGTCAATTGTGATCGAAGTATCACTCTTGCGTTCAGAGTGTCGGGATCTAAGGCGATATACTTGCAGTCGAGAATCAAGCGGTTGTCAGTCAGTGTCCGCGACCGAGCAAGTCAAGCGACTCGATCTGCTCCAGCCCAGTGCGCTGGAGACCCAACCCGTGCGTGCCACCGGTCGCCATGCCCGCGCCGATGGGTGGGCCACTGCGCTTATTTTCGCCACCGCCAGTTTCTCCATAGCTGCTCCGAGTTGCGCACTGGCAGCGAGCGCGCCCGATATGGTGTTTGCGCGACTCGGCGGCGAACAGGGCCTGTCCCAGGGCGGGATCACGGCAATCGTGCAGGACTCGACGGGCTTCCTGTGGATTGGCACCGAGGACGGCCTGGACCGCTTCGACGGCTACGAACTCCGTCATTTCATCCGCGAGCGCGGCAACAGCGACGCACTACCCGACAACTGGATCGCGGCGCTCGCGCGGGACACGTCGGGCCGCCTCTTGGTCGGCACCGACGGTGGCGGGCTGGTCTGGCGCGATCCAGCGTCTGGCCGGTTTCGGCGACCGGTGACCAGCGCGGGGCGGGCTCTGCTCATTCCGGAGGCCAAGATTCGCGCGTTGTATGTCGACCACAGGCAGCGGCTCTGGATTGCGACGCGCGCGGCCGGTATCTGGCTGCTCGATCTCGCGCAGGGCACGTCGAAGGAGTTTCGGCGCAACCCTACTGACCCGAACTCGCTTAGCGACGACTCAACGTTCGCGTTCGCGGAGGATGGCTCTGGAAGGATGTGGATCGGTACGGAGGCCGGGCTCGACCGCCTCGACCCGGAATCGGGTCGTGTCGAACAATTCGGAGCACGCTTGCGCGCAGCGGCCGCTCCCAAAGACCGGACCGTAAAGGTCAACGCGCTGCATGCGGACGCCCGCGGCATGCTGTGGATCGGACTGGATTCGGGCCTGGCGCGATTCAACGCGTCTGCGACGCTCTTCACCATGCTCGGGCACCGCGACAATGATCTGGGCACACTGCCAAATGGCCGCGTGACGGCGCTACTGGAGGACGACGAACAGCGCCTCTGGGTTGGCACGTCCAATGGCCTTGCGCTCCTGGATCGCGTGACAGACCGATGCACCGTATGGCGCCACGACCCTGCGAACCTAAACAGCTTGCCCGACAGCAACATTGTCTCGCTGTATCAGGATCGGAGCGGCCTCCTGTGGGTCGGCACAAAGACAGGTGGAGTCGCGCGGTGGAACCCGCGTTCGTGGTCGTTCGGTCATCACCGTTTCAGCGAGGCCGACGGCGACCGCGTCACATCGTTCGCGGTCGATAGCCGCGGCGTACTGTGGGTCGGCTCGTTTGGCGCGGGCGTCGCCTCAATCGACCCATTTAACGGCGCCGTCAAGCGTTATCGCCGCGGCGCGGAGGGGCCGTTCGCACTGCACGACGACAACGTAATGGCCGTCGTGACCGACGATCACGACCGCGTCTGGCTCGGCACGATGAGCGCCGGTGTCGAGCGGCTCGATCTGTCCACCGGCAAAATCACGCAATTCAATTACGCCGCCGACGATCCCGCGACGCTGCCGGCGAGCGGGGTCATGAGCCTGCTGCGCGACGCGCAAGGCAGGATCTGGGTCGGAACCTATGGGGGCGGCTTGGCGAGAATCGACCCGGACACCGATCGCGTATTTCGCTACCCGAGCGGTCGCGACACGGCCAGCGCGCTGTCCGGGGACCGGGCAACCGCCCTGGCCGAAGACCGAACCGGTCGGATCTGGATCGGCACGGACGGCGGTGGGCTGAACGTGTTGGACCCCGCCTCTGGGCGGGTGGCGCACTTCCTACACGATGCAAAGGACTCGACATCGCTGAGCGCCAATACGGTCTACGCGGTGCACCTGGACGACAAGGGAGGCATGTGGGTTGGCACGCGCGGCGGTGGCCTCGACCACGCGATCGGCGCGCCTTTCAGCAATGTTTCCATGCGGTTCCAGAACCTTGCCGAGAGCGAAGGGCTGCCGAACAGCACCGTATACGGCATCGAGTCCGACGTCGGCGGCAGGTTGTGGCTCAGTACGAACCGCGGTCTCGCGGTCGTGCGACCTCAAGACCGCAGCGTGCGCGGCTTTCGCCACAGCCACGGGCTGCAGAGCGATGAGTTTAACTTCGGGGCGCATTATCGTGCGCCGGACGGCATGCTCTACTTTGGAGGGCCGAACGGGTACAACGCCTTTCGGGCGGAACACCTGCTTTTCAACAATAAGCCGCCCCCCGTCGTCCTGACTGACGTGCTGAAGCTCACGACCTCCGTGACACCAACGCCGGAGCTCCTTCACGAGCTGGATCTGAGCTTCCGCGACTCGGCCGTGACGTTTCGCTTCGCCGCACTCGACTTCACCGGACCGGCCGAGAACCGCTACGCGTATCGGCTCGAGGGCTTCGACGCCGGCTGGACCGACGCCGGTAATGGCCGGCAGGCGACTTATACCAACCTCGACGGCGGAAAATACGTGTTTCGCGTGCGCGCAGCCAACAGCGACGGGCGCTGGAGCGACCTGCCGGTGTCGGTCAATCTGCGCGTGTCGTCGCCTCCGTGGGCTTCGTGGTGGGCGCGCATTCTGTATGGGCTGGCACTGGTCGGCGTAATTTTCAGCGTCTGGCTAGCGCAGCAGCGTCGCTTGTACCGCGAGGCGGCGTACGCCCGCCGTCTCAAGCAGGACGTCGACGACCGGACCGCGGAACTCGCCGAGCGCAATCGGGACATGGAGCTGGCAAACCAGCAGCTGCGCGAGGCGAGTGTCACGGATCACCTGACCGGTCTTGGCAATCGTCGTCGTTTGCGCGACGCAATGTCGGTCTTGTATGGGTCCGAGGTGCTACACCCAGAACGAGCCGGGCCGGTAGCACGCTGCGTGCTCATGATCGTTGACCTCGATTACCTGAAGCCCATCAACGATCAACACGGTCACGAAGGTGGCGACGCGGTTCTAATCCAGATCGCAGACATCCTGCGGCGGGTGTTCCGTTCCGTCGACACCATTGTGCGCTGGGGCGGAGACGAGTTTGTCGTGCTTTGCGAGAATGCCGATCTCGAGGGCGCCAGCCACCTGGCGGAACGGGTCCGTTCGACGATCTCCAAGCGACCGTTCCGAGTCGGTGACGGATCCGCCCGTGCCAGCTGCTCGATCGGATTCGCGCCCGTGCCGTTTATCCCAGGTCATCCCGAACTGCTCGGTTGGGAGCAGGTGATGAACCTGGCGGACGCTGCGCTGTATGAGGCCAAGCGGGTGAGGGATAGCTGGGTCGGCTGGGCGGGTACCGGCAGGGCGACGGAACTGCCATCCTTGCCCGCGGCGCTCGCCGCCGATCCTGCAGCCGCCGAAAAGGAAGGTTTCTTGGTCGTGCGCCGAGGTCCCGTGAATGCCACCGACACCGTGGACGAGATGAGGCGGCTGCGGCGATCCGGTGACTGACGATTCGCGGACCCACGCGATGCGCGATGTCGCCACGAGTCGCAGCATCGCCGCGCTCGGCTCGTGCCGGGCTATCACGGCATTGCCGGCGCCGTGCTGCGTATTCCCTAGCGATTCTGCCAGAACCCGGCGCCGCACCGATTGACCCGAGCCGAATAGAGCTCGCGTTTAACAGCGCGCTTACGGGACCCAGGTCACACTTCCTACCGGCACCAAGGCGATTGGCTGCAGCCGGGCGGGATACCCCTCTGTGATCGAATGATAGCCGCGTCAGTGAGGCCGTGAGGGCCTGCTGAGTGGTGACGATGTCTCGGGGTTCCAGAGTTTTGCTTTCAAGGTACGTGTGTCATGCAAAGGATGCTTAGCCGCTGGCTTTTGGCCGCCACAGTCGCCGGTTCCGCACTGGTGCTTGGCCAGCCGACTGCGCCTCATGCGACGCCGGCCAGCTCCTATATCGTGGAATCCCACGGCACGCAATCGGCGGTTCGCATCGTCAGAGGTGTGGGCGGTCGCATCACACACGAGCTGCCCATCATCCACGGCGTGTCGGCGATGCTCACCCCCGCGCAGGCCGCCCGCTTGCGCCAACTGGGGACCGTCGACCTGTTCGCCGATTCCACGGTCATAACGGAGGATCACGAGGGTTCCTCTTATTCCCGCTCTTCTTACTCGGGCTCCGGCCGTGGCTACTCCAGCCCGAGCGTTCCCAATCAGGATGCACGGGTGGAAATCGGCGCAGATCGCCTCGGGGCCCAGGGCTTCAATGGCACCGGCGTGACCGTCGCGGTGCTCGATACCGGCCTCCCGCCTTCCTGGGTCCAGTACGCTCAGAGCAACAACATGGGCCTCGTCGCCTACAGCGCCGACGGCAGCCCCTTCCAGGACCTCAGCGGCCACGGCTCGCACGTGACCACCATCATCGCCAATCCGATCCGCTCGGCGAACGGCCAGCCCCTCGGGATCGCGACCGGCGTCAGGCTGGTCTCGGTGAAAGCCTTCGACGCCAACGGCACCTCGACCTACACGACCGTGCTCAACGGGCTCAACTGGATCTTCGCCAACCGGGCCGCCTACAACATTCGCGTGCTGAATCTGTCGTTCGCCGCGAAGTCGCAGTCGTTCTACTGGAACGACCCCATCGACCAGGCGGTGATGCAGCTGTGGCAGGCCGGCGTGGTGGTCGTAGCCTCGGCGGGCAACTGGGGACCCGCAGCGCAGACGATCGGCGTGCCCGCCAACACTCCCTACATCATCACGGTCGGCGCGATGACCGACAACTACACGCCGACCAACCCGCTCAGCTGGCGGCTGACCTCCTTCTCGTCCACCGGGCCCACCTTCGAGGGGTTCGTGAAGCCGGAGATCCTGGCGCCCGGCGGCCACATCATCGGCATCATGGAACCGACTACGGCGCTCCTCGCCCGGCTGCACCCCACGTTTCAGCTGCCCGTCGACAACCTGTACATCATGTCGGGCACCTCGCAGGCGGCGGCAGTGGTCAGCGGTGCAGTGGCCCTCATGCTGCAGGCGGATCCCTCGCTGACGCCGGATACGGTGAAATGCAGGCTGATGTCTTCCGCGCGCCCCGCGGTCGACGCGCACAATCAGCTCGCCTACAGCGTATTCCAGCAAGGCGCCGGCGAGATCAACGTGTATGACGCGGTCTATTCGCAGAGCACCGGGTGCGCCAATGCCGGTTTGAACATTGCAAGCGACCTGGCCGGAACCGCGCATTTTGGTGGTCCCGGGCGCCAGGCGGCCGACGGCTCCTACTACGTTGTGGACCAGAACGGTTCGCCGATCAATCAGCAGGGCTATCTGTGGAACAACGGCTATCTATGGAACAGCGGCTACCTGTGGAACAACGGCTATCTGTGGGATAACGGCTATCTGGGGGATAGCGGCTATCTGTGGAATAGCGGCTATCTGTGGAACAACGGCTATCTGTGGAACAACGGCTATCTGTGGAGCGAGAGCTTCACGCCGTCTGTCGCCTCGGCCTCCGGCATCAACGCGTGGGTCGATCAGGAGTGATGGCCCCGGAAGCGCACTGTGTCGCGACGCGGATGTACCGCACGTACCTACGCGGAACCTGTTGCCCACCAGTCCCTACGGCTCCGAATGACCGTGCGGACCGCCTCTGCTCACGTGTCCATGTAGGCTCCACGTGGACACCTACGCTACGTGTCCACCTCGCCGCCCATCTTCATCAGCCCCCCGAACCAGCGACCCGCTGTGCGTCTTGATCGTACGAGGTCACACGGCCGCATGAGCTCACGAAGGGCCCGGCGTGTGGAGGCTGTGGGGCTACAGGCGCGTGACACAACTGTGCATGCGTGTGGAGCCCCGGCCCGCGAGATACGCCGGGAGGAGAAAGATTGCATTGTGGTCAGCGGTATTGATATTGACACCGCCCGAAGATGGGCCGTTGAAGCCTACTGACAACTCCAATTGAGAACTGTGGATGACGTCGTCCCGGAAGGGAGGTTTGCCATCAAAGAGTTCGGAAGAAGTTGTTAAACCGCACTTTAAGTCAAGCGAATTCCTTCACAGCCCATCGAGCGGTAGTCGCGCTTGAAGCGCGGCAGAATGACTAACTCTCGAGCCAACGCATGGGCTCATCCTTCAATGACTGTTTCAGCGCTGCGCGCAACTGTGCAGTCGAACGCTTAGGGTTTGCCCGCGTAATCCACGCCTTCACGGCCGCGGACGCATCCTTCTCGCCCGTTCGCGCTTTGAGCATCTTGATCTCGCGGTCGGTCAGTCGCACCGTCACGCTGGTCATTCGTACCTCCTGTAACAGCGCGGATTATAAGGCTATCTATCCTCGCCAGTCCCTGCGGGCTCGGTGAAGGGCAGCTTGACGGGGCCTGGTTGCAGTGCCCGAAGACCGGTTCGGGACTGATCGGCCAAGGCAGTCCTATGTCCGGCGAAGACACAGTCCTGTAGGTTCGAGCGCATCGTCGTGGAGAAGCAGAGTGCCGCCGCGGCCGCCGCACGTGGAATTGCCGAGTGGGACGGCGATCGGTGTCCGCGAGGACTGAAATGGGTGGCCGATGAGGCATCGATAATTACAAGCTCTGCAGGAACTGAAGCAGCCGGCCCGCAGCGCTCCGCTTGCGTTCACGTAGGTCTTCCGTCGGGTCGGTGGGACCCGATTCTTGCTTGTGCGTTTGAGTCTGGATATATCTTTTTTGGGAGGTTCATCGTGAGCGCCACGTCTCAAAAGCGAGCACTGAGGAACTATCGCCGGCGCCTCAACAAGCGCGGAATGGCCCGATTCGAGGTTCTTGGCCTCGACGCCGATCGCGAGTTGATCCGCTCATTGGCCAAACGGCTGACCGAAGGTGACCGGGATGCAAACCGGATCCGAGCGACGCTTAGGCGGACCATTGCGGGCGAGCCGCCTCGCAGGGGCGGCATCCTCGCGGCGCTGCGCCGGTCTCCGCTGGTCGGCGCGGAGCTGGATACTAGTCGTTCGACTACGCACGGTAGGCAGATGGATCTGTGAGGCGCTATCTCCTCGATACGAACATCATCAGCAATGTCACCAAGCCCGCGCCCTCCGAACAGCTCGTCTCCTGGATGAGTCGGCAGTCCGACGAGGCCTTATTTATCTCATCCTTGACTGTCGCTGAGATTCGCCGTGGCGTGTTGGAGAAACCCACCGGCAAGAAACGGCGCGAACTGGAGCGCTGGTTCGCGGGCCGCGAGGGACCGCAAGCTCTGTTCGCCGGTCGAGTGCTCGCATTCGATGAGCCGGCGGGTCTGATTTGGGCGCGGTTGATGGCCGAAGGAACCGTGCGAGGGCCACCGCGCAGTGCACTCGATATGATCATCGCCTCCATTGCCGAAGCGAATGATTGCGTCGTAGTGACGGACAACGAGCAGCACTTTGCGGGACTCAAGATCATCAATCCGTTGCGGAATGCCACCTGACGTGCACCGCACGCCGAGGCTTCCACCGGCTGGGCAGAAGGGGCGAGTCAGCCTCTCGTGGGACTTACCCGAAACTTACCCGAGCCTGTGACTTCGGGAGATCTGAGTCAGTAACTGATTGATTTCATGGCGCTCCCTACGGGATTCGAACCCGTGTTACAGCCTGAGAGTGCCAATTCGCGGCTTCCGATGCCGGCTAGTAGCGACGATCGGGACTTGACCTGCTAATCCTATCCAATATGATTGAGTACTATTGTTGGACCAAGCCCATGAAAATCTCAGCCAAGTACAAAGCCATCTCCGTCACCGTACCTGCCGAAATGGAGAAAGCGCTTACGGAAGTCTGCCGGAAGGAAATCCGAAAGAAATCCGAGGTAGTGACGGAAGCGCTGCGTCTGTACTTCCGAGCCAGGGGCGGGAAGCCGCAGCTCTTCTCTCTCGTCATGCCGACGGGAGAGGAGGAGCGGGCACAGATCGACTACGGCGCTTTTGCAGACGAGTGGGGCAGCGAGCACGACGCCATCTATGACAAGCTCGGGAAGTAGGTTTAAGCCTTGGGACGTTGTGGTCGTCCCCTTTCCCTACAGCGACCAAGCTACCGACAAGGTCCGTCCGGCCGTGGTGCTTTCCTCGCCGCAGCATATGCAGACCGGCGTCTGCTACCTCGCGATGGTAACGAGTGCCGCCAACCCGGGGTGGCCCGGGGATGTGCCAGTGAGCAATCTGCGTGGAGCAGGGCTCCCGGCGCCTTCGGTGGTACGGCCCGCGAAGATCATGACGCTGAACGCTTCGAGCATCGTGAGGCGACTCGGGGCGCTGCCCAAAGCTGACCAGGTGCAGGTGGTCGCGGCTGCCCGGCTGTTCCTGGCACAGTAGCAATGAGGCGCTGATCCCGGCTGTTGATGTGATGCGGGGGTACACCGGTCATGAAGATTGACCTCGACCGACTGACGGAATCCCAGCTCATCGCCCAGGTGCGCGGCACCTACGGGGATGCCGAGGCGCAGACTATCGTCGAGAACTGCGGCAATACGCTGATCTTGCGATGCTCGGCCAGCGAGCGCGGCGGTACGGCGGAGTTCGCCTCCCGGCTAATCGGTAAGCGCGAGATCATCCGGCGACAAGTGTCACACAACCGACCTACACGCTTCGGTGGCGCGGCGCATCAAACCCGATCGACGAGCGACCATCACGTCACCGAGGACGCCGTCATGGCCTCGGAAATCGAACAGCTGCCGGATCTCACGGGATTCCTGAAAGTCGCCTCGCGGCCCGAGTGGCGGCGAGCCACGATCCTCCGCTCGGAGCGCGATCGGGCACGGCTGGGCGTCCACTCACACTGAACGCTCGGTCCCCCCCTGTTTTAGTTTCTGATGGTCATTCTGAGTGCGGCTCTACGCGCGCCTAGCACAAGCCGCTACCCAATTCACAGATTTGGACCATCTGCGATGAGAGAGTGTCATCCGCCTCGCGGGCTAACCGTGAGTCAACGGCGCTCGCCTCATGCTCTGGATTTCGACCTCGCTGTTTTTCTTTTGGTGTGCGTTCCACGAAATCCGCACGAGCATCGTCGCTCCGCCCGGTTTTAGTCGTCCGACACCGGTATCGAAACCCTACCTCGCTGTCGTGTTGACCCTGGCCGCGCTGTTTGCGTGGCCGCCAGTTCACACCTGGCATTTTGAACGGTTCCTATCCGCGAAAGCCACAGAGCTTGCGGACAACCATCGCGCCAAAGTTCATTGCAACACCGTCTGGGATACGATGCTTGACGCCGAGATGCTTGCCGCCGCCCACGCCGATCCGCGGACCGGTCAAATAGGCATCCAACATCCCTGGTGCGGCACCTTGAGGTCGTACCTAAACCACCCTAACCGTGCAACCGAGGATGAGCTCTGGAGCCTCGCTATATTCACTCACGAGAGCATGCACATACGTGGCGAACGCAACGAAGCCCTAACCGAGTGTGAGGCTGTCCAACGAAACTACCGTGCAGCCATGCTACTCGGTGTTCCGGATGGCACCGCCAAAAGAAACGCCCTTGACTATTACAACATCATCTACCAGGAGCGCGGGAAAATGGGCGTCATGCAGGGCGAATATTATTCGGACCAATGCGCCCCCGGCAAAGCCATGGACGAGCATCTGACCGATTCGACTTGGGCGCCACCGTAAGTCCGGTGACGGCATGGTCGGTCGAACCGCGCAGCGCGTGGCCTTGATTGCTTCAGGCATTGGCGCGGGTAGCAGACGCCACTGCAGCTGAAACCGTGCACTCGGTCACACGGGACAAGACTGCCGCGGGCAGGGTAGCCAACGAGCTGCTCTACCGACATGACGAGCCCCGCCTAGATCTCGTTGAGGCCTCCGAGCCGAACCACTGAACACTGACGACCGTTACGAGTGCATCGGGAACGATGTAGATCGCCCAGAACCTAATTTATATTAACCTATTGATTTTACTGGCGCTCCCTACGGGATTCGAACCCGTGTTACAGCCTTGAGAGGGCTATGTCCTGGGCCTCTAGACGAAGGGAGCGGGATCGGGGGCCTTAGGCAAGAGCGCGGTATTATAGAGAGCCGTCCTGATTGCTCAAGCCGAAAGCCAAGGAACTTGAAGCCCCCCGACGCGTCCGTCGCGACGCCTGCCGCTACTCCCCGGATTATCCCGCGGTCCGAGCACGCGATTTCCCGCTCCCGCATTTCACCCAACGCGCTGCGCGTGCTGTACCGCCTGCGCGAGGGCGGTTTCATGGCGTTTCTCGTGGGCGGGTGCGTGCGCGATCTATTGCTGGGACTCGAGCCGAAGGACTTCGATGTCGTGACCGACGCGCTGCCCGAGGAGGTCAGGCGGCTGTTCCGCAACAGCCGGCTGGTGGGCCGCAGGTTCCGTCTCGCGCATGTGTTCTTCGGGCGGGACATCATCGAGGTCGCCACGTTTCGCGCGACCAGTGCGCCCTCGCAGGGAGATGAGCCGCTGCCGGAGGCCGATCCGGAGGATGGTGAGGTGCCGGAGCTCGATGATCCGCAGCTGGAGGTCGAGCCCGCCGCGCCGCCAGCGCACCGCTCGTCATCGCAGCGCGCCGCCCCGACCGGTATTGACAACGAACGCGGGGCCAACGCTGAGCTCATGTTCGATGCCAGCGGGCGCATCCTGCGCGACAACATCTACGGCACCATCGACGAGGATGTCTGGCGGCGCGACTTTACCGCCAACGCGCTGTATTACAACATCGCCGACTT
>Ga0137396_10002144_pt1 | contig 10723 bp, 8 predicted proteins | sample czc16metaG_FD_108284 | JGI IMG/M metagenome (GOLD analysis project Ga0137396, IMG submission 108284) | Vadose zone soil microbial communities from Angelo Coast Range Reserve, California, USA - czcobulk3.16 metaG | ecosystem: Environmental > Terrestrial > Soil > Vadose zone | place: USA... | reverse complement strand
GGTTTTCTGGGCAGGGACTTCCGGCGGGCAGGGATCCTTCCTGATCCGGGATCAGGGCAAGCCGTACCGGCCCGACGATTGGAAAGGAACGGACTTCGACGACCCGGAGGTGCGGAAGCGCGGGCGCGGTCTCGGGCTCGAGATCCTCCACCGCGCGCTGAGCCGTGTCGCCTACTACCCGGGAACAGCGCTCGGGAACATCACCGTGCTGGACTGGGATCCAGGGAAAGCCCAGGCGCAAGAGAAGGAGCTTCGCAATGCGTAGCAAGGAGACCGAGGCGCCATCCAAGCAGACGCTCCAGCTTCTCGCCCAGCGGGAGTTCTCGCTCCAGGCTCTGATGGACCTGAGCCAGGCGCTCGCCCAGCCGCACGACCTCTACGGGACGATGGATGCGCTCCTCCTCAACCTCATGGGGCAGTTCCGTCTTTCGCGCGCGTGCCTCTGGTTCCTTCCCGAGGGCGGGGAGGGTCGTCCGGTGCTCGTGCGGAGCCGGGGTGTGGACAGCTCCCATGCCGAGATCCTCATCTCCGCCTGCGGGCCGCGCCTGACGGATCGCCTCCGCGAGCGGACCGGCCCCCTCACGGTCGCGAAGCTCATGGCCGGGGAAGACGCGCCGATCCAGGAATTCGCGGCCCGGGCGGGACTCCTGATCTTCGCTCCGATCTACGTCCGCGAGGAGCTGATCGGCATCATGGGCCTGGGGACGCGCCTGGACGGAGAGCTTTGCACCGATCTCGATCTGCAGCTCCTGGAGTCCTCGCTCGCCATCGCGAGCATCGGGCTGGAGAACGCGAGATTCTACGGGCGGCTTCTCGAGAAGGGTAGGGAGCTCCGTCTTGCGAAGGAGCGGCTGGAGGAGCTCGATCGGCTCAAGTTCGAGTTCCTCGGCAACATCAACCACGAGCTCCGCACGCCGCTCTCCATCATCATCGCCTCGCTCGACGGCCTGGGCCGGCTGGAGAAGGAAGGCTCTGCCGGACAGGAGTTTCTCCGGTACGCCGGCGGTGAAGCGCACAAGCTGCTGGGAATGGTCGAGAATCTCCTGGAGCTCTCGGCGGCGGGGCAGGACGCTCACCGCCCGGTGGCGGCCATCTGCGATATCGTCGAGACGGTCTCAGCCTACTATCGGGAGCGCCTCCCCGGAGTGTCCTCGGGTCTTCGGGAATTCACCTGCACGCTCGAAGCAGCCGAGCTGAAAGCGTGCTTCGACGAGAATCACGTCCGGACGATTCTCGACGCCCTCATCGGAAACGCGGTGAAATTCACCCCCCCCGGCTCGAAGATCCGGCTCCGGGTCCTACATGCGACCGAGCGGGGCGAGCACTGGGCGCGGATCGACGTCGAAGACGACGGCCCTGGCATCCCGTCGGCGAAGCTTCCCTCGCTTTTCGAGCCCTTCACACAAGTCGATGGCTCCATGACCCGGGTGGCCGGAGGCATGGGCATCGGACTGGCCCTTGCGCTGCAGCTCGCTCAAAATCAGGGTGGGCGTCTCAGCGCCTCGAGCGAGGAAGGGCAAGGCTCCACGTTCAGCTTGTTCCTGCCTGCCGCCGTTCAGTTCGCGGCCAAACCTGCCGATGACCCGGAGAGAAGGGGGGTCACGATGAGCAAGGATCTGGAAATCTCGGAAGTGGAGAATCGGGGCCGCACGGCGGTGCTGCGACTGAAGGGCCGCCTGGACGTCAAGACCTCGCCCATTCTGCTTCAACGGGTCGCGGAGATCCAGTCGAACGGTCAGAACCTCGTCCTGAATCTCGCTGAGGTCTCGTTCATGGGCTCGAGCGGAATCGGCGCGCTCCTCGTCCTGGTGGAGCAATTCCAGGAGCAGGCCGGGGTCGTGCGCCTGGTTTCTCCATCGCCGGCCGTCGAGGCGGTCATCAAGCTGCTCAACCTGGACCGGTTCCTGGCCGTCGACCCCAGCGAAGAAAAGGCACTGGCGGAAATCGGCACCTAGGGAGGGAACCGAGTGCCTGCGAAATCCCAAGTCGAGCCGCCGGGTCAGGATCCGCAGATGGTGGAGGCGGGGTCTCGCCTCGATGCGATCCTGCGCCTGTCGCACGACGGGATCGTGGTCATCTCGCTCGACGGAATGATCGTCGCCTGGAACCGCGCCGCCGAGCGCATCTACGGCTATCCGGCCGAAGCGATCGTCGGCAAGCCCTTGGCGGTCCTGGTTCCGCCGGATCGGATCCACGAGTTGTCCGAGATCTATCCGGGGGTCGCGCGCGGCGATACGATCGAGAATTTCGAGACGGTGCGCATCCGCAGCGACGGCACCCCGATCGATGTCTCGCTGTCCATCGCGCCGGTTCGAGACGGGAGAGGGCGCGTCACCTGCGCCCTGGCCATCGCCCGCGACATCACGCCGATCCAGCGGGCGCTGAAGGAGGTGGCGCAGAGCAGCGAGAAGCTGAGCGATCGGGAGCGGATGCTTCGGCGCGCCCTCCTGGCGCTGCGGGAGTCGCACGAGGAGACGAAGTCCGCGCAGCTCCACCTCGTTCAGGCCGCCAAACTGGAATCGATCGGCCGGCTCGCGGCCGGTGTCGCGCACGAGGTGAAGAACCCGCTCGCCGTGATCCTGTTCGCGATCGATTACATCGCCGACACGATGCCTTCTCCCGACGAGAACACGATCACCGCCCTGACCGACGCGCGGGAGGCGGTCATGCGTGCGGATTCCGTGATCCGTGGATTGCTCGATTTCTCCACGGCGACCGAGCTCACGACCACCGCCCAGGACGTCAACGCGATGCTGCGGCGGGGCCTGCTGCTCGTCCGGCACGCTCTGACCAAGGCGCACGTCTTCGTGGTCGAGGAGCTCGAAGAGGGGCTCCCACCGGCGATGCTGGACCGGAACAAGGTCGAGCAGGTTTTCGTGAATCTGATGATCAACGCCGTCGACGCGATGCCTTCCGGAGGGACGCTTGTCGTGCGGAGCCGGCGCGATCGGCTGACGGAAGTAGGGCAGGAAGTGGGCATCCGGAAGACCGACCGGTTCCAGGTCGGGCAGAGCGTCATCGTCGTCGAGATCGAAGACACCGGCACGGGCATCGACGAGGCCTGCCGATCCAGGCTCTTCGATCCATTCTTCACCACGAAGCCCCCGGGCAAGGGGACCGGATTGGGGCTGGCCGTCTGCAAGTCCATCGTGGCGCTGCACGGAGGGACGATTCGAATCGCCAACAAGGCAGACGGCGGAGGCGCTCGCGCGACCGTCGTAATACGGAGCATCAGATCCCAGGAGGGAAACGGCGATGGATAAGATCCGGGTTCTATTGATCGACGACGAGCCAAGCTTCACGCGAATGCTGAAGCTGAGTCTGGAGCATCGGGGCTACGAGGTGCGGGTGGAGAACAATGGAGCGTACGGTCTCACGGTCGCGCGGGACTTCTTGCCGAATCTCATCTTCCTGGACGTGATCATGCCGGATGTGGACGGTGGAGACGTCGCGGCGAATATCCGGAGCGATCCGAGCCTCAAGGACGTTCCGATCGTGTTCCTGACGGCGGGCGTGTCGAAGGAGACGACCCGCGCCAAAGGCAACATCATCGGAGGTCAGAACTATCTGGCCAAGCCGGTCACCGTGGAAGAGGTGATCCGCTGCATCGAGAAACAGTTGGGGAAGAAGACCGCGGCGTCCTAGCGGCGTGGGGTGCCGGCGCGGCGTCCTATCGGCGCTCGGCCCGGTGCAACATGTCGGCGACCGTGCTCACCAGCTCGGACGTCGCGACCGGCTTCGTGAGGTACGCGTCGGCGCCGTGGCTGAACCCCAGCAGCTTGTGCTTGGGCTTGTCCAGAGCCGTAAGCATCACGACCGGCAGGATCCAAGGGTGATAGAGCTTCCGTAATTCCACGCAGACGTCGTACCCGCTCATGTCCGGCAGCATGAGATCCAGGACCACCAGATCCGTCCTGTGCTCCGCCGCGAATACGAGCGCCGGCTTCCCCAGGTTCTCGATGTGCACGTCGTGCCCTGCGCGTTCCAGGTGGCTCTTGATGAGCCTGGCCAGCGCGTCCTCGTCCTCGACAACCAGGATTCGCGCCCGCGACCTGTCGCTTCCGTATCCCGTGTTGTCGACCACGCAGTCTTCCTCCAGGGCTAGGTACTTCGGGGTCCCGGCCGGAACGGCCATGCCGGGCCGTCCCTGAATTATCGGAATAGTTGCGATTTCAAATAGGGGGAAAATTCAGATTTTGGGGGCCGCGATCTTCTGCGCCTTTCCGTGGGGAATGGGTTAGACTCCCGCCGTCCATCATCATCCTTTCCCCCACCAGGAGGTGGAGATGGTGTCGATCCCGTCGTTGTGGCTTCCGATTCTCCTCTCCTCGATTCTCGTGTTCTTCGCAAGCTGGCTCATCCACATGCTGCTCCCCTACCATCACACCGACTTCGGCAAGGTCCCATCCGAGGCTGAGGTGCAGGACGCGCTGCGTAAGTTCAACATCCCCCCAGGGGATTACATGATCCCCTGCGCCGGCGGCCCCGAGGGGATGAAGAGCCCCGAGTTCCAGGAGAGGGCCAAGAAGGGACCGGTCGTCGTGATGACGGTCTTCGGGCAGGCGGCGATGAACATGGGAACGAGCCTCATCCAGTGGTTCGTGTATCTCCTGGTCGTCGGAGTCCTGACCGCGTACGTCACCGGGCGCGCGCTTCCCGAGGGTGCGCCTTATTTGGAGGTCTTCCGCTTCGCGGGCTGCACCGCGTTCATCGCCTACTCGATCGCGCTCTGGCAGGACTCGATCTGGTACAAGCGGAAGTGGAGCACGACGATCAAGAACACGTTCGATGGGCTGGTCTATGGGCTGCTGACGGCGGGAGTCTTTGGATGGCTGTGGCCGAAGTAGCGTCCCGCGCGGGTTGACCGCGCTCCTCACCGCCGTCGCCCTCGTAGCGTTCGCGTCGAATTCGATCCTTTGCCGGCTCGCGCTCGGCGCGCGCGAGATCGATGCCGCCAACTTCACGCTGGTTCGGGTCGCGGCGGGCGCTCTGACCCTGCTGCTCATCCGCGCGGCTACCGCGAGCAAGACCCCGGCCGCGACGAAGGCGGCGGCGACCCCGAACCGGACCCCGGCCCCCTGGATCTCCGCCTCGCTGCTTTTTGCCTACGCCGAGCCGTTCTCCTTCGCCTACATCCAGCTCAGCGCCGGAACAGGCGCGCTCATCCTCTTCGCGAGCGTGCAGGCGACCATGCTGATCGGCGCCGTCAAATCGGGGGAGCGATTCAACTGGCTCGAAGGGCTCGGCCTCGCGGTCGCGCTCGCGGGGCTTACCTATCTCGTCTCGCCGGGCCTTTCGGCGCCCTCGCCGCTCGGCTCGGCGCTCATGGCGATCGCCGGGATCGCGTGGGGCCTTTACTCGCTTCGTGGACGGGGCTCGTCCGACCCGCTCGGCGAGACGACGACGAATTTCGTCCGCGCCATCCCGCTCGCGGTTCTCGTCAGCCTGATCGCCATCCGCGGCGCCCACCTCTCACCCCGCGGCGCTCTCTTTGCCGCGGCCTCGGGCGCCATCGCCTCGGGGCTCGGCTACACCATCTGGTTCGCCGCGCTCCGCGGACTCACCGCGATCCGGGCCGCGACGGTCCAGCTCACGGTCCCGGTCATCGCGGCGGGCGGCGGCGTGCTCCTCCTCGGTGAGTCCATAACCGCCCGGCTGACGCTATCCGCCGCGCTGATCCTCGGCGGAGTCGGGCTCGCGCTGGCGGGCCGCGCCCGCAGGTGATAAAGTCGAGCCGATGCCCGCCAGTGATCAGAAACTCGCCCAACTCCTGATCAAGACAAAATCCTTCAAGTGGAGCCCGACCCCTATATTCCCCCTGGTCTCGGGGGCGATGAGTCAGTTCTACATCGACTGCAGGGCCGGTCTCTCCTTTCCGGAGATCCGGCAGCTTGTCGGAGAGTTGATGCTCGGTCGCATCGAGACGCCGGTCGACGCGGTCGGCGGGCTCCTGATCGGCGCGTATCCGATCGCGATCGCGGTCTCGGACGCGGCCTACCGGAGAAGTGGGCAGGTCATTCGTGTCTTCGTCGTCCGAAAAGAGCCGAAGGATCATGGCATGAGGAAGCTGATCGAGGGGGAAGTCGACGCGGGCGAGCGAGTCGTCATCGTGGACGATGTGATCACGAGCGGGAAGTCCACGATCGAAGCCATACAGAAGAGCAGGGAAGCGGGTCTCGTGGTGAAGCAGGCCATCGCGATCATCGATCGGGAAGAGCAAGACGGGAGATCGCGCATCGAGGAGTTAGGGGTCAAGGTCGATGCGCTTTGTACCCTTCGGGACCTTCAGGAATTATCGGGCATGGCATCCGCAAAGTAACCGTCCCCAAGGTAGACGTACGCAAAGCAGTCCCCACGAAAAACCTCTCGCACGTAGGATATCCGCCGATGCCCTGCGCGCCGAATTCCTACACAATTTTCAGACGCACGCCGATAGGTTCGCGGGGATTCCTCTCCGTAGAATTTCTGTGGTCCCTCTCGCGGTCGGGCCGCCCTCGACGGCGGCGCGTCGCCCTCGGCGGCCGGATGAATCGACAGGAAACCCTCTACTACGGAGGTCCCCGATGCGGACGCCTCGGCGTGTCCCGGCAACACCTGTCCTCATGCTCGTCCTCGCCCTCGCATTCGCGTTCGTTCTCTCGTTCCTCATCCCACCCACGTCTCAGGCCGCGTCTCCATCCAGCGGCTCGATGTCGCCGACCAGCCCTACCGCGGCGTGGGGCGGTGGCCCTTTCACCGAATCGACGCGGGATCCGATCGCGGCGGACTGCACGAACTCCACCTGCGATAACTACCTGCTCACGGTGACGGGTACGGACGCATCCACCAATTCGGTGAGTGTGACGATCAACTGGACGAATCCACTCAACGATCTCGATCTCCACGCCTTCGACAACGCGACCGGCACGGAGCTGGCTGTCGACGGCCAGGCGGTAGGGAACTCAGAGCATGTCTCGTTCACGGGGGCCCCGGGCGTGTATCGCATCGCGGTGCTCGTCTACCGGGCGGTCAACGAGTCGTACACAGCGGCTGCGACTCTTCTGACCACCCCACCGGAGCCCCCGAATCAATTCCGGAACAACGCGCTCTACAGCCTCTTCGACTTCGGCTTCAAGCCCGAGATCAAGCTTCCCGATCAGGAGCGGAGCCTCATCTTCATCGACCAGGACGTCGAGCCTGAAATCGAGGTGGACCGCTTCGGGACGATCTACATCGGAGCGATCCGCGGTGTTCCGGGGGGCGTGGATTTCTGGCGATCCGACGACGGAGGCTCATCTTTCTTTTATCTCGGGCAGCCGGACGGCACGAAGAATCCCTCGCCCGTGCCGCCGCCGGAAGGCGGCATTGGCGGCGGCGACGTGGACCTGGCGCTCGGCGATCCCTTCACCGTCGTGCCGCCGGTGCCCGGTGTCTCGCCGGGGATCCAGTCCACGGGACGCGTCTACGTGACGAGTCTCTGGCTCGGCTCGGCCACCCTCTCGGTCTCCACCGACGGCGGGGACAATTTCCTCAAGTTCCCATTCACCACCGCGCAGCTCGACCGCCAATGGAACGTCGCGCGCGGTGAGAAGACCCTCTACATGAGCCTCCGGAAGCTCGCCCAGGCCGAGACCGGCGCGCACGACATCTATGTGGCTCAGTCGGACGACGGGATGACATTTCCAAAGGGCTCGTTCGTTCAGGATCCCGCCACGGGCGTGGGGGACGACGTCGGAGGAAACAGCGCGCTCCAGAGCGACGGAACGCTGCTCGGAACCTTCGTGAGCCGGAACAAGCGTGACCTCTATGTGTGGCGTGCCCCCAAGTATCCCGCGCCTGGTCCCGCGAACATCCCGGTCGGCACGATGGACGCGCCGATCTTCGCGCCGAACGCGTTCGATACGGGCTTGATCTTCCACGGCGTCGGGCACACGACGAGCAACCGATTCCCGATCATGGCCGTCGACCAAGGCGACAACATCCATATCGTCTTTTCCGACCGGCACAACATCTACCTCATGAGCTGCCCCGCGGGCGCGAATCCGACCCTCGCTTCGAGCTGGACGAACCCCGTCCCGCTCAACGCGCCTGGGGTCGCCGGTTTCGAGTTCACGCGCACGTGCGTGCTCCCGTGGGTCCGCGCGGGCGCGTCCGGGAAGGTCGCGGTGATCTGGTACGGAACCGATATGGACGGCGATCCCGACACGCCGGCCTTCGAGACGGCGCCGGCGCAATGGAGGCTCGTCTACGCGCAGGTCGAGAATGCCCTCGCTCTCCAACCGAGCGTCTATATCGATGTGGCGAGCAAGCAGGGCGGAGGGGTCATCCACAAGGGGCAGATCTGCCTCCGGGGTCTCGGCTGCCCGAACGGCACGCGGGAGCTCGCGGAATATTCTTCGGTGACGGTTGACCCGGCTGGCTTCCCGAACATCGCCTACGAGGCGACGATCATCAATGGCGTCGATCCTCCTTCCACGGCGGCCATCACCTTCTTCACGAAGGCCACCCAGCGTCCGCTGGGAACCAGCACGAACATCACCAGGCTGGACTGCCACGATCCCTCCGTGACGCAGTACGGAGGCTGGCACGATGTCGATGATATCCGCGCCACCGACGGCCACTACTGCCGCAACGTCGGCGCGAACAAGAAAAACCCGCGCGCGTACCTCGAATTCCATTACACGGGAACCCAGGTGGATCTCGAGCTGGCGCGGGGACCGCGCGGCGGAACGGCCGAGGTCCTGATCGACGGGACCTCGCAGGGCACGGTGAGCTTCAACCGGCCGCCATCCGATCCCCTGCATCCTGATAATTCCGGAAAGAAGGATCTGACGTTCCACCTGTTCGCGAGCTTCCCGACGCCCAACGGACCCCATACCTTCCGGCTCAGCGTGGTCAACGACGCGAGCAGCCCCGGTGACATGATCTATGTCGACGGGTTCCTCATCACGGGAGGGAGCAGTTCGGGCACTGCCAATCCAACCGAGAGCCAGATCATCCTTACCGGAACAGCTCCCGCGGGTGTGCTGGGGACGCCGGGGATGGCGGTGGAGCACGTCACGACGACGGAGAAGGCCGAGCTGATCGAGGGAGTCCTCGAGGTTCCAGCGGAGGTGGTGACGCGGCGCGAGCTCAAGATCTTCGGCCCGCTTGGAGCCATGCTCGGCGACGCCGCGAATCTACCCCCGACCGGCTCATTACAGGTTGTGCCGACCACGCCCGGGACCTACGCGGTCGCGGTCGTGAACGCGGGCAACGCGGCGATGCCGTACACGCTGAGGGTCGTGACCACCAACCTGACCTCGGGGCACCTGGCGGCGGCCATGCCGCATTCCGGCGATACCCATGGGTCCGGGAGCGCGGTGTTCGCGGATCCCGTGGACGGCCAAGCGGTCATGAAATATACGCTGGCTCAATCGGGCCACGTCGTCGTGCGGCTCTACGACATCGCGGGGCGGCTTGTTCGCACGTTCGCGGAGGATCGTTCTGCGGGAACCTACGCCATCAGCTGGGACGGACGAATGGCCGATGGGAGGCGGATCCCGAGCGGCATTTACTTCTACCGGGTGACACTGCCCGACGGCAAGGAGACCATCCAGAAGACCGCCATTCTCAGGTAGGCAGCGGGTCTGACTTCAGCGTTGACGACGGGGGCGCGATGGGTGGGAGATCGCGCCCCCAACTTTTGGAGGTGAAGAAACAGAGAAACCGATCCGCGTGAGGGTAGTAGGATAGAGGCGCTCCGAACCCCCTTAGGAGGCTCCATCGGGCCCCTCTTTCTAAGTTCCATAAAGGTCTTGCTGCTCGCACAAGCGATGCAGGGAACGGTCGTCGGCAGGGTTTGGGACGCGGAGACCGCCGACCCCGTCGCCGGCGCCGTCGTCACCCTGACCGACTTGGATCGCGCCACCGGCACGGACGCCAACGGGCGCTATGTGTTGCGGCAAGTTCCCGCCGGCCGGCACGAGATCACCGTCCATTTCATAGGATTCGCCCACCGATCGCTCCACGCGCTCGTGCCCCAAAACGGGCAGCTCGAGATCGACGTCTGGCTCCTCCCCGAGCCCGTTCGTATCCAGACCATGGACGTGCGGGCGCCGGTCCTCGTCCGCGGCCTCGACATCGGAGCCGCGGCCGCGTTCCCCGACCGCGAGATCTCTGCCGCCGCGGTGCGGAACGACCCGCAGCTCACCGAGCCGGATGCCTTCGAAGCGTTGGACGGCGGCGAGGTGTTCCTGAGACCGGAAACGCCGAGCGGGGTCAACATCCGGGGCGGCGCTTCGGACCAGACCGCCTACCTGCTCGACGGGATCCCGATCTTCAATCCCTACCATTCCGGCGGCATCTCCAGCGGCTGGAACCCCGACGCGCTCTCCAAGCTGCGCCTCGCGTCCGCGGATCCGATGCCGTCGTGCCCGAACACGCTGTCCGGGTCCATCGAGGCGGTCACCCGCGCGCCGGGAGACCGCGTCCACGCTCAAGGAAGTGTCAGCACGACGCAATCGCGCGCCACATTCGATGGTCCGCTCGGCCCGGCCGGCGCGGGCTATCTCGTGAGCTTGCGGACGGGACTCCCGGACGGAATCGCTCCCAAGAGGGAGTCCACCTACCTCAGAGGCGAAACCGGCGACTGGCTCGCGAAGCTCGAGGTTCCGTCGCTCGGTGGCCGGATCCAGCTCCTCGACTACGGCAACGAGAACGACCTGAACACGGCCGCCGCCTTGCCCCCCCAGGACGGAACGGT
>Ga0137396_10002143_pt1 | contig 10724 bp, 7 predicted proteins | sample czc16metaG_FD_108284 | JGI IMG/M metagenome (GOLD analysis project Ga0137396, IMG submission 108284) | Vadose zone soil microbial communities from Angelo Coast Range Reserve, California, USA - czcobulk3.16 metaG | ecosystem: Environmental > Terrestrial > Soil > Vadose zone | place: USA... | reverse complement strand
TGAACATCCCGGCCATGCCCTTGTACACGTTCTGCGAAGTGAAGCTGAACATGTGGTCGTGGAACCAGTGGGTGCTCATCGTCTCCTGCCAGTCACCCGCCACGTTGGTGATGCCGCCTGCGCCGTCGGGGCTTCCAGCCCGGCGATCGGTCGCGCCGGTATTCATGGAGCTGAAGCCTGCCAGCAAGATCGGCCAGTGGTAGTCGTAGAACTGGTTCGGGAAGAAGAAGGCGCCCGTGAACCCGTCGTTCTCCGCGCCGTGATGGCCGTTGTGCTCATGGGTGGAGATGGAGTTGATCCCGAAGCCGCCGTTCTGCGTCTTGTCCGCCGGAAGGGTGTTGTGCTCGCGGAAGAGGATCGCCTCGCCGTATCGCCCCTGGACCAGCTTGGGCGGGAGCGTACCGTTGAAGGTCCACATCTTCGTGGCGGTCTGATCCGGCAGCGTGGGATGGAAGCGCGGGTGGAACGGCGTGGCGGGATTGATGCCTGAGTTGAGGGTCGCCGGAACGCCGGGGTTGTACGTCGTGTTCAGCTTGGCCCCCTCCATGCTCACTTCGACGGCCACCTGGGGTGGGAACCTGTTCCATCCCTGGTGCGCCCACAGTGGCCCCGGCGGGCGTCCCTCGATCGGGCCGGTTCCCCCTCCGAGCGCTGCGGCAACGGGCTGCTGCGTCTGGTTCGACTGTTCCGTCGGAGCGGGGTTCAGGGACGAAACCGGCTTCCGCGGCAACACGTCGAACCGCGGCATGGGCTGGTTGAACTTTCCCATCCCGACGGGAGCGTAGCTGGGCCCGCAGCCGCCGGTGGGAATCTTGACGCCGCCGCCGCAGCTGCCGCCGCCACCGTCTGCCCGGGCTTTCGGCACGAGCACGACGACGCTCGCGACGATGACTGCACCGCCGGCCGCGACCAGGATGGTCGTACGGATCCGCCGAGCTCTCGCCGTCGAGGCCTGCGTTCCACCTGCATTCATGTGCTGCCTCCCGTGCTCCGTTCGAGCGGGCACGTCGCTCCCGCCGGTGAATGCCCCCCGGAGCTGCCGGACGGCAACCCGGATCGTTTCGTCTTCATGCGTTGCAGCAGGCGTGCCATCGTCAACAGATTGGATTATCGAAGATTTAGAAAATATGTTTCGTTCAGTAATTGAACCTGCGCCAGGTGATGTTTCCTAGGGCCGGTTTGAAAATGCCGTGAATCCGCCCCTGAGAACGTTCTCGCCAGGGTCGGCTGATTGTTTTGACGACGAACGTCGCGCATGGCCAGGCCACTCAGCGGCGTCTTCCGTTCCGGGCCCCGGCACCCGTCATCTCGTGGCTGCGGAGATGCCTTCGCCGGACCGGACGGCCCCGGCTGCCTTGCTTTCGACGAGAGACAACAATGCCGCCACTTCCTCCGCGTCGAGCGCCAGGTTCGGCATGCGCACGTTCCTGTATTTCGCGAAGAGCTCCGTCGCGACTCGGTCCCCCTCGGCCAGCATCTGGTCGGGCTGCGCGATGTAGCGCGTCACCCAGGCGCGATCACGCCGGGCCGTCACGCCGGCGAGATCGGGACCGATGCCGTCGCCCTGGCCGATGCTGTGGCATGCCGAGCAGCGGGTTGCGAACAGGTACTCGGCCTTGCCGCGGTCGTGGAACTGCACGTCCGCATAACTCTTCACCGGCTTCGCGTTCTTGAAGCCGTCCAGGAAGCGGGTCATCGTCATGGCGAGAAAGCGAGGATTGTCGACCGCCGAGTTGCGCATCCACTGGCCGGTGGCTTCGTTGCCGACCATCAGGGTGGGCAGATGCCCGTCCTTGTTCGACCCATCCGTCAGCGAGGACAGGCCGAGCTTGCCCGCGATCAGCTTGATGTCCTCCATCTTCCCGGTGAGGAAGAGCCAGCCCGGCTTGGTGTGGAATCGGGCCGCGTACTCCTTGAGGACCTCCGGCGTATCGCGGTCAGGCTCGATGGTGATCGAGTAGAAGTAGATCTCCTTCCCGACTCGATCCTCGAGGACCTTCTGCACTTGCGCGAGCCGCGCCGTCTCCAGCGGGCAGCTCCCGCTGCAGTGCGTGTACATGAGGTTGATTGCCACCGCCTTGCCCTTGAGCAGGTCGTCGTAGAACCGGACGACCTTGCCGTCCTGCGTGGTCAAGGGGACGTTGGGGAAGTAATCCGCTCCCCAAGTGCCACTCGCCACCGCGCCGGGCGCGAGGAGCAGGGCGGTTGCGCCCACCACGAGCGCAACCGTCTGGATGACCCGCAACCCCGCTTGCATCAGTGTCCCCCCTGGTGCCCGGCTCAGAGCTTGTGGTTGGGCGAGCGCGTCGGGCGCGTGTTCGACAGCGCGACGCTGGCGTCGCGGAGCGCCCCGGTTGCGACGTCGTAGGAGAGCTTCAGCGACAAGAGGGCCGAGCGCGCGTTGAGGTGGCCATCCGAAGTGTCTGGATAGACCGCAATGGAGGTCTCCGTGACGTCCGTCGACGAGAGGAGCCGGGTCAGGATGGCATGGCCCGAGTTGACGTATGCGGTCCTGGTCCTGACGCCCCTGCACTTCAAGTCCTGGGTGTCGACGGTGACGATCGCGTTCGCCTGCTTGCCGGGATCGTTCTGCACCATCACCGAAAGCTTCACCGGTCCCGAGCACTTGATGTCCTCTGGCGCGCCCACGAGCTTGCCGGACACGCGCGTCTTGAAGGTCGACTCTGCCTCCTGCGCGCGCGCGGCAGGAACCGCCAGGAGAAGGGCAACGGTGAGACCGAAGAGACGGAAGATGTCAGCGTTCATGGTTCACCCGGTTTCGCTCAGTAAGCGGTTGGCAGGATGTCGTCCGGCGGGACGAAGGTGACGCCTTGGGGCGTCGGGATGGGCGTGGGCAAGGGGTTGAGCTTGGAGAAGCCCAGCGGGTCGAGGTCCCAGCGCAAGAGCATCGCGTTGTCCTCGTGGACGGTGTTGTGGCAGTGCTCCATGAAGGTGCCGGACCAGTCGCGGAACTGGATGGCCAGGGTGACGCTCCCGGCCGGCCGCAGCCGATAGACGTCCTTGCGGCCCTTCTCCCAGGCGGGGACGTTGGTGGAGGTGCCGTTGCGCAGCTGGATCTGGCCCTCCTCGAAGTGGATGTGCACCGGGTGGTCCCATCCACCCTTGTTGGTCAGCGTCCACAGCTCCCTGGCGTTCGTGTTGGGCGCCGCCGAGATGCGGCCGTAGTCGGCGTCCAGCGTGACGCCAGAGCCGTCCGTGTCGATGCCCCACTTTCCCGCGCCGGCGGTGCTGCCCGTGGTGGTGGCGACGGCGCCGGTGTTGAACTTGAAGTCCCGCCGCCTGCTGACGCCGCCGATGACCGGATTGGGGATCAGCGTCGTGGGCACCTGGCTCACGTCGGGCGTAGGAGGATCGCGCACGATGCGGAACTCGAGGAAGATGCCGACCGCCGGATCGGTCGACTGGCCCGCCAGCGCCTGCGCGAGCGTCACGTCGCGGTTCGGCCTCGTCCCGTCGAGGTGCTCGGTGAGGTTCACCATCCAGACCTTGTCGTTCACCTGGTAGCGCGAGAAATCGATCACGATGTCGTACCGCTCGGCGATGCCGATCTCGTCCAGCTCGGTGAGCGTCACCGGCTTCGGCAGCAGGTTGCCGTCGTTGGCGATCTGGATCATCGGGGAATGGTCGCTCAGGGCGATCTTGAAGAAGCGCGAAACCGCGCCGTTCAAGATGCGGAACCGATACTTGCGCCGCTCGACCTCGAAGTACGGGTTGTCGGCCATGTTGACGGTGACGCGGTCGCCGAGGAACCCGTCGGTGTTGAGGATGTTGAACCAGAGCTGGCCCTGCGCGTCCCACGCCTTGTCGGCCAACATGAGATTTACGTCGTAGTCGAGGTTCGCCCACGACTTCGCGCTGCCGCTCGGGAGGCGCAGGTTCACGCCGTCGACGATCGCCTCGTTGCCGCGGTCAAGGGCGCTGTAGATGTTGAACATCCCAGCCATGCCCTTGTACACGTTCTGCGAGGTGAAGCTGAACATGTGGTCGTGGAACCAGTGCGTGCTCATCGTCTCGTGCCAGTCGCCCGCCACGCGATAGGTGCCGCCGGCGTCGTCTGGGGCGGCCGCCTTCGGATCCGTCGCCCCCGTGTTCAGGCTGCGGAACCCGGCGAGCACGATTGGCCAGTGGTAATCGTAGAACTGGTTGGGGAAGAAGAACGCGCCGGTGAAGCCGTCGTTCTCCGCGCCGTGGTGGCCATTGTGCTCGTGCGTCGAGATGGTGTGGATCCCGAAGCCGCCGTTCTGGGCGGCGTCGACCGGCAGGTTGTTGTGCTCGCGGAACAGGATCGGCTCGCCGTAGCGGCCGATGACGAGCTTGGGCGGGATCGTGCCGTTGAAGGTCCACACTTTCAGCGGGCTCTGGACCGGCAGGCCTGGGTGGAATTTCGCGGGGAAGGGAAGGGTGGGATCGATTCCCGAGTTGAGCTGCGGCGGTACCCCGGGATTGTAGGAGGTGTTCGCCTTGGCCCCTTCCGTACTGATTTCGACCGCCACCTGCGGCGGGAAATCAGCGAAGCCCTGGTGCGCCCAGAGCGACCCCGGGGGGCGCCCTTCGATCGGTCCGAATCCACCCCCGAGCGCCGGGTCGCAGGCCTGCTGGGTCTGGTTGGACTGTTCCGCCGGCGGAGGGTTCAACGTCGCGACCGGGTTCCGCGGCAGCAGGTCGAAGCGCGGCATCGGCTGCGTGAACTTCTGCACGCCGAACATGGGGCTAGGTACCCCGCCGGTTGGGATCTGTGCATACGCTTGCGAGGCGAACGCCAAGAGGCCGCCGATGACGGCCGTCGCACCGATGACCAGAGAGATCAGCTTGGACCGGATCGGGCCGACCTTCGCCGCCCGGGCATTCGTTCTGCGAGACTGCATGGGGTGCCTCCACTTCGTTGCACGCTGGAGTGCCATTGCCAATGGATTGAAATATCGAATCATTGAAGGGCCTGCCTGGCAGCGTCCGTTCAACGGCGCCTCGATCTGCCGGAGGTCCTCGCCCGCGGGTCGCGCGGGTCGACGGACAAGGGGTCCACGATGTCGACCCGGTTGTCCGCAGCGCCCACTGCCCCGACCACGCCGACCTTCCGAGAGCCAGACGGAACTCCATCGACGTTCAGCGCGATCTGGAACTGGCCAGGCCCGCGCGGCGTGAACGGCACCTCGAAGACGCCGTCCTCGACCTCCTCGACGCTCAGAGGAAGCGCCGGGCCCTTTCCCTGGATCACCGACGCCGTCACGGTGGCCCCCGACAGGGGGCGTCCAGAGGTCCTGTCGTGCGCCGCGAACTTCAGCTTCGTGGTCTCGTTCAGCGTGAGCCGCGCGTCCACCTCGAACAGCGGTTCGACGACCGTCGGCGGCAGCGGCTGCTGCAGCGGCCGGACGATCTCGAGGCGTCCCTTGTCCTCGATGACGACCCGCGGGTACTCCGGGGGCTGCGCAGGGACAGCGGCCACGCCCGCCAGGCTCGCCGGGTCCTCGGTCGGCCGGTCGGACCTCAGGAAATAGACCGCGACCACGCACAGGAGGCCCAGGACGACCAGGAATGCTGCCCGAATGCCAAATCTGCTCACAGCGGCACCTCGAAAGGCGGGCGCTCCTCGCGCCCACGGGTGATCAGCGCTTCTTGCCCAGCTTCCTTCCCTTGCGCGCGACATCGGCGTCGGCCTCCGGCGGCTCCTCGATGATGCCGTCGGCGACGCCGACCACTCCCAGCCGGACGGGCGGAATCGAGGCCGCCGGCGCGCCTCGGACGGAGGCGACGACCGCGTACTGGCCAGGCCCGGCCGGCGTGAAGGGCACCTCGAAGACGCCCTTCTTGAGCTCTCGCGCCGGCAGCTGCGTGCCCGCGTCGCCCGGACCGTGGCGCAGCGAGAACGAGATGTCGTCCAGGGCGACCGGCGCACCCGAAGGCTTCTCGCGCGCGCGGAACTGGAGCTTGAAGGTCTTCTTGGGCTTGAACCGCTTGTTGGCGTCGAAGAGCGGCACCACCGACACCTTCCTGGCGCGGGGCAGGTTGCCCTCGCCAGCTTCCGCCGGACGCGCCAGGGCGGCCAGCGCGAGGCCGGCCACCGTGGCGAAGAGGGCGAGGCGTGACGAGCGGCTCCTCATTGGTTCTTCCACACGTGCAGCGCGTAGAAGTAGTTGGGCCCTGCCTGCCCGTCCGCGTCCGTGACGGTGATGTCGAAGTCGCCTGCGGCCGGCGGGCGGAAGGACGTCTGCATCGTCGGAGGCGCGTTGCCAACTTGCCCGACCAGCGGGTGCTGCAGCGTCTCGGCGAAGTTGAGCCCGCCCCTCCGGTCGACCGACGTCGCCGACAGCAGGGTGCCCAGCGAATCGCGGACCTCGATGCTCGGCACCAGGGCCGAACCCCAGTCCGCCGTCGCCATGCCCAGTCCGCCGCCGGCCGGTCCCAGGAGCGACACGGTCATCAGCTGCCCGGCCTCGGCGTGGATCTTGAAGTGGTCCTGCTCACCCGCGGTGGCGATAGAACCCGAGATCCATCCGGTCGCCGGCACGAGGGTCGCCGTGGCGGCCGTGTCGTTCGGCTCGACCTCGCGAGCCGAAGCGGCGAGGCGCTCGAGGCGGAGCCCGAAGCTTCCGGCGCTGGCGCTGGTGGCGCGGACGAAGTACGTGCCGGTCGTCTGCAGGATGGTCTGCCGGTAGTTGAACTTGCTCTTCGCGCCGTTGGGGTAGGACACGCCGGTGCCCAGCTCGGTGACGCCGTCGCCGCCGAGAAATGCGACGTCGGCCGTCGAGGCGGGGTTCATGGCCAGCGAGGCGCCCTGGAGGTGCGTCCGGTCCTGTACGATGAGACGCACCACGTCCCCCGCCGTGCCGCCGAAGGCGTAGTAGTGCGTACCGGCGGCGCTGAACGAGCCGCTGACCTCGCGGCTGTACGCGATGGACATCGCGGTCGCGGTGCTGGTGTTGGTGCCGGGTTCGGCAGTCGGGGAGTACAGGCTCAATTGGTAATTCAGGTAATACGGGCCGCTGCCGCCGCTGTTCGGGTAATCGGACTGAGTGACGCGTACGTAATAAGTGCCCGGCGTGGTGACGACGTAATCGATTGCCGGGTCCAGGCCGTACGAGCTGTCGTTCCCCCACAGCACCGCGCCCGTCGCGTCCTGGAGCTCGAGCCGGCCGACCCAAGCGCGGTCGCCATACGCGGCGCCGCTGCGGGCGCCGTTGAGATCGATGCGAACCCGGGACTGGCTGGTGACGTAAATCGCGTAGAAGTCGGAGCTGGCGACGCCGCCGGCGGCGGTGTCGTAGTGGCCATAGAGGCTGCCCGTGTTGAGCTTCTGGGCCGTCGCGATCGTGTCGTTCTGGCCGGTGGTGCCCCAGGGTTCGCTCTCGAGCTGCAGGCCTGTCCCGGGGTTGGCTCCGAGCGTCATCACCATCGCGTACGTCCCGGCCAGGAAGCCCGACTGATCGACGTCGCAGGCGATGAAGAAGTCGCCGTCCTGCGGAATGCGCAGCTGCGTCACGCCGCTGTCCACGCCGCGCGCGTCGGGGCTCACCGCCGTGACCCGGGAGACCTCGGTCGTCCCATCCGGAGCGATGAGGCGGACGCGCATCGCCGTGTCCCAGCTCGCCATGGCGATCCGGTTTGCGTAGCTCAACACCCCCAACTGCTGTCCGGCGCTGGCGCGGAACCGGTAGTACTGCACCTCGCCCGGGGCGAGTATGCTGAACATCGGCACCTTCGGGCTGATCAGCGGCGCCGTCGCCAGCGTGTAGCCGGCCGGGTTCGCGGCCGTGTCCACGTCCTGGGAGTACGCCACCGAGAACAGGGCCGAGGTGGCGGTCCCGGCCTGGGTCGAGGACGCGGTGATCCCGTAGCCTTGTCCCACCTTGCCGAGGGTGAGATCGAACCGCGCGACACCATTGGCCGGCGCTTTCGTGGTGGTTCCCGTCATCGTCGCCGCGGTCGGATTGGTGCTCAGGCTGACCGTGATGTTGTCGGCCACGTTCATCAGCTGTCCCGCCGTGTTTCGGAACGACACTTCCACCGGAAACGTCTCGCCGGGAAGCGCGTAGGGGAACAGATCGACCCTCAGCGATAGACCCGCCACCGTCCCTGCGGTCGTCAACGCTCGTCCTGCCTCGGACGTGCGCCCCGAAGACGGCGCCGACGAGTTACAGCCTTGGTTCGCGAGCACCGCGACGGAGGCGCCGAGCGCGAACAGGAGCTTGATTCGATTCACGGAAATCCCCCCTTCGAACGAATTGGTATGATGGCGAGCTGGTCGCGGCATCTGGGCCTCAGTGAGCGTGGGGATCGAGACCCAGGAACGTTTCCAGCGCTGGCAGGCTCTCGGCTGTCCGGCCACTCGAGCCGACCGGCGCCACCCGGATGAACTCGGTGCAGGTCTGCCCGGCGGCACAATTCACCGCGGTGCTGTTTCCGGGGGAGCCGTTCGGCACGAACAGCTCCGGGTGATCGAACGGCGCCTTCTCATAGCGCACGCGGTCGTCCGTCAGCGCCAGGAGGAAGTCGACGATGCGGTTCTTCCCGTACTCGTTCATGCCGTCGAGCCGGTCGATGTCCGAGTCGAGGTTCGCCATGTTGTGCTCGTGGAAGTCGCCGCCGCGCGTGTAGAAGTCGACCACCTGCATCAGCGTGGCTTGACCGCCGTTGTGGAAGTACGGGCCCGTGAGCTCGACGTTGCGCAAGGTGGGCGTCTTGAACGTCCCGTCCACCGCGAGGCGGTTGATCGGGCAGGGCTGCGTCACGCCGTCGCCGCAGATGTTCGCCGGGTTCGGGAACGGGGGCGGCTTGCCTTGCTGGATGAGCAGCGCACGCGCGGCGAACGAGAGAGGGAAGCCGTACTTGTCGGTTCCGCCGCGTCCGATGTCCTCCTCGGTGGGCCGCACGCCGATGTTGTAGTAGCCCGAGTCGTAGGTGGCGCCGTGGCCGTCGTGCATATCCATGCGCTCGATGATCTGCTCCGGCAGGTCACCGAAGAAGGTGACGCGCCCCACGTTGCTCACGGTGGCCTTGGTGAATTCCGGTCCCATGTGGCAGCTGAAGCAGCTCCCGCCCGCGAACCCGACGTCCGCGGGCGTCATGAAGAGGTTCAGTCCTTCCTGCGCGGACTTGGTCAAGGCGCTCTTGTCGCCGTTCTGGAAGCGGTCGTAAGGAGCGTCGTCGGAGATGAGCGTCGACTCGTACATCTGGATGGCCAGGCCGAAGAAGAGCGAGAAGTTCGCCTGGGCCTGCGAGTAGGTGCTCGAGCCCATGTTCCCCTTCTTGGCGACGATGTGCGGGCCCGTGCTGTCGTAGGTGACGACCTGGTCCTTCACGTTCCAGTACTGATCGCGGAACGCGGCCTTGATCATGTCCATGTAGGTCGTGGCGAGGCCGGGCCGGATCCACCGCTTGTTCCGGCGCGCAAGTGGCCCGAGAACGCTGTCCGACCCGTGCACGAGTTGCCTTCCGAGTGGCCTCAGGCTGAGCATCTTCTTCCCGATGTCCGGGAAGGTCCGGCCCGAGAACGACATCTCGACGTCGTTTCCCGGGGGCCCGACCGCCTGCGAGGCCAGGCTGGAGTTCTCGAGACGGATCTGGACGGGCTTGAGCGCGCCGGTCCCGTCGTTGGAGAAGATGCGCGCGTTCACGTTCGCGTCGCCGAACGGGTCGACGCCGTTGAAGATGAAGTTGGCCCGGCCGTCCCAGAAGTTGTTGTAGTTGAAGGCGGCGTTGATCACGCTGGGCGCGTTGCGGCCGGTGACGCGGCGGGTGTTGTAGCTCCCGACGTGGAAGACGGAATCCGCCACCGGGCTGCCCTCGTCCACGGGCTCGCCGCGGTCGACGGCCAGGAACTTGGTGAAGAAGACGCCCTGCGATCCCATCACGTCGTTCACGTCGCTGAGGATCGAGAAGCGGTCATCCGGGTTGCGGAGCTTGTGGAAAGGGAAGTTCCCCGCGGCGACGGTGGCGTTGGGGCCGGGGACGAGCTGGAAGGTGTTGTCGTTCCCTGCTTGCCCGGGGTTCACGTTGTTCTTGGTCCGGTGGTCCACCCCCGAGTGGAAATGGCAGCTCGCGCAGGCCTGGACGCCGTCGCTGCCCACCTGCATGTCCCAGAACAGCGCCTTCCCGAGGTTGATCGCGGCCTTCCTGTCCTTGACGAAGTTCATCAGGGCGGCCGGCTCGGGGACCGGGACGGTCTTGAGCGACGGCGGAGCGGAGAGGTTCCCCGGGTTCGTCACCGCCCGGGCCGCGCCCCCGCCGAAGAGCAACGCGAGCGGCACCGCGCAGAGCACCTTCCCCACCACCCCTGCTCTTCGCGACCGGCTTTCGGGGGATTTCGTCTCGTTTGGGTTCATCGCATCTTCCTGAGTCGAATGGGTTTCGAGTGGTTGTCGGGTCCGCCGTCCGGCCCACCGGTCCCCCGCGGCGGCGCTTGGCCGCCGCGGGGCGCCTACGGCACGTCGGGCGCGAGGCCCGAGGCGTCGTCAGCGAATGGTCACGGGGACGTCGATCGCCTCGGCACCGAGACTGGAGCGGACTGTCACAGTGGCGGGCGCTGGGACTCCGTCAGCTCGGAAGATGTAGGTGGGCAGCCCGACGAGTTGCGAGACCATCGCCTCGCCCCAGCCGATGACGAAGACCCGGATCGTCGGATCGGTGATCGACTCGGTGATGGTCACCCGGAGCTGGCCACCCTTGGTGCCGACCTTGTGGATGCCGCCGATCGGGGCGCGCCACTG
>Ga0137396_10002142_pt1 | contig 10724 bp, 7 predicted proteins | sample czc16metaG_FD_108284 | JGI IMG/M metagenome (GOLD analysis project Ga0137396, IMG submission 108284) | Vadose zone soil microbial communities from Angelo Coast Range Reserve, California, USA - czcobulk3.16 metaG | ecosystem: Environmental > Terrestrial > Soil > Vadose zone | place: USA... | reverse complement strand
CGTGGCGTGCTCGCGTCCGCCTGCACGCACCTGGGCTGGGACGCGGGCGCCGCCTGGGTGGCGGAGAGCGACGGGCGGCTGCATTGCAGGGCATCTTGGTCCCAGGACGGCTTCACGCCCGACCTCCTGCGGGACCTGTGTGAAGGCCCGGGCGGAGCGGAGCTGCCGGAACGGGTGGTCCGCGCGGGCGAGCCGCTCTGGAGATCCGACCTGGCCGCGGCGACCGAGCTGCCCCGCTCCGAGGCGTTCGCCCGCGCCGGACTGCGCACGGTCTTCGTGGTTCCGATGGGCGTGGGCGGCGAGACGCTCGGCGCCCTGGAGCTGTTCTCGCGCTCGGTCCGGGAGCCGTCCAGCCGCGAGCCGATCGAGACGCTGGGCCGCCAGGTGGGGCAGTTCCTCCGCCGCCTGCGCGCGCAGGAGGACGTGCGGCAGAGCGAGACACTCAAGTCCGCCATTCTCGCCTCGGCGCTCGACGCGTTCGTGGCGATGGATGCCGAGGGCCGGATCGTGGAGTGGAACGCCGCCGCGGAACGGACCTTCGGCTGGAAGCGCGAAGAGGTGGTCGGGCTCTCGCTCGCGGAGAAGATCATTCCACACCGCCTGCAGGCGAAGCATTCGGATGCCCTGCGCAAGCACGTGGCCACCGGCGAGGGCACGCTCATGATCGGCCACCGCGTCGAGATGCCCGCCATGCACCGGGATGGCCGCGAGTTCCCGGTCGAGGTGGCGGTCACGCGCATCGAGCGGCCCGGTGGCGCGCTGTTCACCGGGGCGCTGCGCGACATCACCGACCGCAAGCGAGCCGAGCGGGCCGCCCGCCGCGTCACCGAGACCTTCCAGGCCCTCATCGAAGCCTCGCCGCTGCCGATCGTCGCGCACGACGCGCAGGGCCGGGTGCTGATCTGGAACCGCGCCGCCGAGCACGTCTCCGGGTGGCGGCGGGCGGAGGTGCTCGGACAGCCGGACCCGTTCCTGCCCGCCGAGGCGCACGTCGAGACACAGGGCCTGGGCGGAAGCGGGGGCCAGGTGGCGAGCGGCCTCGAGGTGCAGGGCGTCCGCAAGGACGGCACTCGCGTCGACCTCTCCGTCTCTGTCGCTCCCCTGCGCACCGTGCGCGGGGCGCAGCCCGGCACCATCGCCATCGCGGCCGACATCACCGAGAGCAAGCGCGCGCAGAGCGAGGCAGCGGAGACCGCGCATTTCCGCGAGCACTTCGTCGGCATCGTCGGTCACGACCTGCGCAATCCGTTGACCGCCATCGTCACCGCCGGGCAGCTCTTGCTGCGCCACGGCGGCCTGTCGGACCGGCAGGCCCGCACGGTCGCGCGCATCGCCGCCAGCTCCGAGCGGATGGCCCGCATGATCGGCGATCTGCTCGACTTCACCCGCAGCCGGTTGGGCGGCGGCTTCCCCATCCAGACGCGGCGGATGGACCTGCGCGAGCTGTCCCAGGCCGTGATCGAGGAGTTGGAGCTCGCCTATCCCGAGCGGACCATCGAGTTCGAGGCGCGCGGCGATGCCTGGGGCAACTGGGACCCCGACCGCGTGGCGCAGGTCGTCTCCAACCTGGTGGGCAATGCGCTGCAGCACAGCCCGGAGAGCGGCACGGTCCGCGTCGACCTGCGCGACGAGGGCGACCGGGTGCTGCTCGAGACCGCGAACGCCGGGCCCCCCATTCCAGCCGAAGTGCTGCCGCACATTTTCGAGCCCGGCCGGCGCGGGCCCCCGGGCCGCGGCCGGAAGGAATCGAGCGGCCTGGGTCTGGGCCTCTACATCGTGCAGCAGATCGTGCTCGCGCATGGAGGCGAGATCTCGGTGCGTTCCTCGGCCGAGGAGGGCACCACGTTCACCGTCTCGCTGCCGCGCCGTTCCCGCGCCCTCGCCTGAAACGCGCTACCCTACGCGGGTGCGCTACCTTTCGCGCGAAGGGCGCAGCAACCTCGTGCAGTACGGGCTGCGCCGGCACTTCTACACCGACCTGTATCACTCCTGGCTGCGAGCGCCCTGGCGGGTCGCCCTCGGCGCGGTGACGATCCTCTACCTGGCGGTGAACTGCCTGTTCGCCGCCGCGTACCTCCTGGTCGGGGGCGTCGAGAACCTGGGCCCGCGATCGTATGCCGACGCGTTCTTCTTCAGCGTGCAGACCATCGCCACCATCGGTTACGGGCACATGGTCCCCATCTCGCACGCGGCGAACGCGCTCGTCACCCTGGAGTCGCTGATCGGCCTCATCGGCGTGGCCATGGCGACTGGCCTCATGTTCGCCAAGTTCGCCCGCCCCAGCGCGCGCGTGCTGTGGAGCGACGTAGCGGCGGTCGGCCCCTTCGACGGGACGCCCTCCCTCCTGTTCCGGGTCGCCAATCAGCGCGGCAACTTCGTGGCCGAAGCGCAGATCCGAGTCATCCTGCTGATCTCCGAGGAGACCAGCGAGGGGATTCCCCTCCGCCGGCAAATCGACCTGCACCTGCGGCGCAGCCTGTCCACGGTGTTCGCGCTCAGCTGGACCGTGGTGCATCCGCTGACGCCGGACAGCCCCTTCGTCACCCGCACGCGCGAGCAACTGCGCGCGGGGCGCGCCGAGGTCCTCGCCTCGTTGACCGGGCTGGACGACGCGTTCAACCAGACGATCCACTCGCGCCACTCCTGGACGATGGACGAGATCGCCTGGAACGCGCGGTTCGTCGACGTCATGGGGACCCTTCCCGACGGACGGCAGGGAGTGGACTACCGTCACTTCCACGACGTCGTGCCGCTCGAAAGCCAGGACTCGGGAACGCGGCCTTGACCGCGCCGCCGGCCCTCGGCACGCTCGCGCCGTGAGATCCGCCTGGGCACCCACCGCGCTCGGACTCGCCCTCGCCTGCGTGTCCGCTGGCAGTCAGCCGAGCGCAAACGAGCGTTCCGCTCCGCGCGCGACCGCCGCCGCGCCGGCAGCGGCCGCTCCGACTCCGGCGGTGCCCGAGACGGTCCCCACCCCTTCCCGCCCGCTGACGGCGGCCGAAGCGGCGGAGAAGGCGCACGAGGAATGGGGCGGCGCGGACGATGCGCCGTGCGCGACGGACGCCGACTGCACCCTCACGCGCATCGCGCCGGGGAGATGCTGCGCCAGCTTGTGCTCACCGCGGGCGGTGACGCGCGCGCGCGCCAAGGAGCTCGAGCAGCGCGGCGCCGAGTGTCGCGGTTGCATCGAGCCGCTCTGCCGCGATCCCGGGCGGGTCGCTGCGGCCTGCCGGGCCGGGCGCTGCGTCGCGACAAAGGTCGCCTCGCCGGACTGAAACCGCGCGTTCAGGCCGCGGCCGGCGCGCGGCCGTTGGTGGCTCCGCCGCCCTGCCTGCCGCGCAATCCGGTCCACAGCGCGCTCACCACCAGCACCACGAGCACGATGGCCTGCGAGAGGATCCCTTCACGCGTGGCGTAGACGCCCAGGGCGCGCACCTCGAATCCGCCCCACACGGTGACCGGGACCAGGCCGACCTGCTGCAGCGCCCGCACGCCGTTCCCCACCATGAGCACCGCGAGCAGGCAGAGCAAGACGCCGCAGGTCAAGAGCAGCGGGCGCGGCTTGAGCCTTCGTCCCAGCTTCTGGAACGCCGCCACCAGCGCGACCAGCGCCAGCAGGCCGACCGCCGCGCCCAGACCGACCGCGCCGCCCTCGCCCGGCGACTCGAGCAACAGGCCACGGAAGAAGAGCACCACCTCGAACATCTCGCGGTAGATGGCGGCGAAAGCGAGCCCGAACACCACCAGGGCGCTCCCCGCCTGCAGGGTGCGGGTCGAGAGGAAGGAGACCAACCGGCGCGCGCTCGCGGCCGCCAGCAGCCAATGGCTCGCGTAGAGGAGCAGCGCCGCGGTGACGAGCTGGAGCGCGCCTTCGACGACCTCGCGGCTCGCGCCGGAGATGCCCAGGAGCGCTCCGGATGCCCACCAGGTCAGCGCGCCCCCGAGGAGGGCCGCCGCCCAGCCGAGGTGCACGGCGCGGGCGTCCCCGGTCCGGCCGGCCTTGCGCAGCAGCGCGAGCAGCGCCGCGACCAGGAGCGCCGCCTCGACTCCTTCGCGGAGCGCGATGACCAGGGCGGCGATGAACGCGACCAACGCGCCACCCGGCCCGCGCACGTCCGCCTTCTCGAGCAGCGCATCCAGCTTCGCGGCGGGTGGACGCGGATCGCCCGGTCCGCCCTTTCCGGCGTCGCCGCCCGGCCCTCCTTTTCCCGGCCCGCCGTCGAGCGCTACGCGGACCGCGAGGAACTCCCGCTCGATGTCCGAGACGAGCTGCGGATCGCGCGCGCGGAGCCGCGGCTCGTGCGGCTCGAAGTGATCGAGGTAGGCGGAGATCAAGGTGCGCTTGGCCCCCCCGCGGTCGCCCCCGGCGGCTTGCGCGAGGACCTTCTGCAAGTCCCGGCGAGTTTCCGCGATCCCGGAGGAAGCGTCGCGCGTCTCCGCGAATGGCCCCGCGCGCAGGGCGGCGAGCGCCTCCTCCTGGTCATTGGCCGAGAGCCCGGCGGCGGCCAGCCGCGCGAGCAGCGCCTCGTCGGACTGGGTGGCCAGCTCGCGGTAGTCGGTCGGCAGCAGGGCGGCGCGCGCGAGCCGCAGGCCGCGCTGCGCATCCGGCGGAGCGGGGTGAGCGAGCGCCAGGAGGAAATAGGAGACGTCCCAGCGAGAGGCGTCGTCCAGCGCCTCCTCGTATCCGGGCATGGCGGTGCTGGGGACGCCGTACGTCGAGGCGCTGAAGATCCGCTGCGGGCTCAGGGTGCGCACTTCCCCGGCGATCGCGAACGAGGGCGGCTGGGTGGACAGCTCCAGCTGCTCCTTCGCGGGGGCGTGACCATCGGCGCCGTGGCAGGCCGCGCAAGCCTGTGCATACAGCTGTGCGCCGCGCGCCACGTCCGGAGGGCGCGGCGGCAGGAGCACGACGCGGAAACGCTGGGCGATCTCGTCCCGCACCGCCCGCGCCTGGGCGGTCACCTCCGGCGGGAGCGCGCGCGATTGGATGCGGGCGCGCAAGGCGTCGAGCCGCTCCGCCAGGTCCGCGCCCTGCTCGCCGGCCTCGTCGCGCAGCTCCTGGGCCGCCTCGAGCACGAAATTCTGCTGCTCTGCGAACTCGTCCGGCGAGAGCACCTCGCCCGAGGGACCCACCGCGCGCGGATAGTCGCCGGCCACGTAGTCGAGCAGCGCGACCGCGCGGCGCAAGCTCTGTCCGGGCTGCGCGCGAGCGGGGAGCGCCGCGGCACTGAGGGTGAAAATGAGAATCAGTCTCAACACCGGCCGACAGGATACTGGCCGGGCGGGCGGTTGTCACTCCCCCGGAACCGTGGCAAGCCGTCGCACTCACATGCCCCTGAGACTCCCCGGCTTCTTCCTGCGCACCCGCGACGACGGGGCCACACACTCCGAGGCGGCGCACATCCCCGGCGGGCGCTCGGTGCGCGATCTGGTGTTCGGCGCCAACGACGGCCTGGTGGCCGCTTTCGCGGTCGTCTCGGGCGTCCACGGCGGGGACGTGTCGACGCACATCATCCTCCTCGCCGGGATCGCCGAGCTGCTCGGCGGCACGATCGCGATGGGCCTGGGCGCCTTCCTCGCCGCCAAATCGGAGCGCGAATACATCCTCTCCGAGCGGGCCCGCGAGGAGTACGAGGTGGAGCAGTTCCCGCACGAGGAACGGCGCGAGGTGCGCTCCATCTTCGAGCAGAAGGGCTACCGCGGGCAGGCGCTCGACACCATCGTCGAGCACGTCACCGCCGATCCGAAGTTCTGGGTGGACACCATGATGACCGAGGAGCTGGGGCTCTCGGTGGCGCCGACCACGGCCCCGTTGCGGTCCGGCCTGGTGGTCGCGCTGGCGTACGCCGTCGGCGCCGCGTTTCCGGTCCTCCCCTACGCCTGGTCCCTCAGCGTCGACCGCGCCTTCCTCCTGTCCATCGCGCTGACGCTCACTGCCCTGTTCGGCGCCGGCGCCGCGAAGACCAAGATGACCGGACGGCCCTGGCTCCGCAGCGGGCTCGAGTCGGTCCTGGTGGGGGCGATCGCGGCCGCGGCCACTTTCTTCGCCGGGCGCCTGGTCGCGGGGGCACTCTAGATGAGCGACGCTCCCGAGCGGGAGCTCGCGCGCGCCCTGGAGCACGGCCTGCGCGAGGGCTTCCCCGAACGCGAACGGACGGCGCTGCACTTCGCCGAGCTGCTGCTCGATGCCGTGGACGAGGCGCTGCCTCTCGCGCGGGGACGAGGCAGCGCCGCAGAGCTCGAGCTGCTCGCCCAGCGCGCGGACGTGTACGGCTGGGATGGACCGCCGGGCTGGGACGAGGTCCTGGCGCGCGGGATCGGCGAGCGCGGCGAGCTCTTGCCGGGAACGAGCCCTTTGGACGGATTGGGAGACAGTCCCGGGCGGGAGGATCAGCGGCAGCTCGCCCTCGAGCGTCTGCAGACGGAGGCGCAGCGGCTGCTCGCGCTCGGCCGCGAGGCGGTGCAGCTCGGCTCCTCCTCGGGAGCATCCGCGACCGAGCTGGCCGCCCACCCCACCCTCCCCCCAGGCGGAATCCTGGTCGCGACGCACGCCTCGCTGCTCCGGCTGCTGTCGCTCTCGTCGGCGAGCACGCTGCTCGAGCTGCCCGAGGACCTGCAATCAGGTCAGCTCCCTCCTCGCGCGCTCGACGCTCTCCTCGCCGAGATCGATTCCCGGGAGGCGTCCGGCAGCGATTTCGCCGGCGCACAGGAAGAGTGGCTCGCCCGCCTCTCGCGGGACAACCCGGCGGCGGCCGACCCGATCTTCCGCACGTTCTTCGCGGGAGTGTCGCAGTCGCTGCGGCTGGCGCTCTCGCTGCGATCCTGGCGCGAGCAGGCGCGGGACGGGCGGTTGCCCGTCGACCTCGAGACCGCCGTCGGGGCGGTCGGCGCCTGGCAGCCGGAGCGCTGGCGGACCTTGCGCCACGGCGTTCCGGCGGCATGGATCCGCGAGCTGTGCCCCGCCCAGCCCGACGCGCCTCCGCTCGCGCGCCTGGGCCGGGAGTGCGAGCTGGCCCTGGACCTCGCCGGGAGGCTGTGGACCGCGCGGGACCTCTCGCTCACCGGATTCGCCGCGCTCGCCACGCTGCTCTTCGGCCGCACCTGCTCGGCCCTCGCGATGCGCGAAGAGCTGGGATGATCGCCGCGGCAACGTGACACGCGCGAAGCCGGGCAAACGCAGATTGGCGGTGGCGGGCGCGTGGCGTTAGCATCGCGACGAAACGGAGGTTCCACGATGCCCGCCGATCCCTGGAGCACCCCCACCTCGTACGAGACCAGCGCCTCCGCCGAGGCGACCTTCCTCGCCAAGGTCTACCGCTGGATGGCGGGCGGTCTCGCGCTGACCGGCCTGTTCGCCTATGCCGTGGTGAGCAGCCCCGGCCTCCAGAACGTCATCCTCCGGAACCCGATCGTGTTCTTCGGCCTGGTCATCGGCGAGCTGGTCATGGTCGTCGCCTTCTCTCGCGTGGTGCAGCGGGCTTCCTTCGGCACGGCGGCGGCGATGTTCCTCGCCTACTGCGCGCTGTCGGGGCTCACCTTCTCGGTCATCTTCCTCGCCTACACGAGCGAGTCGATCGCCTCCACCTTCTTCATCACCGGCGGCACCTTCGCCGCGATGAGCGCCTACGGGACGCTCACCAAGAAGGATCTCACCGGCTGGGGCCAGTTCCTCATGATGGGCCTCATCGGGGTCCTCATCGCGATGGTGGTGAACATCTTCCTCCACTCGGACGCGCTCGGATTCGTGCTGAGCTGCGCGGGCGTCGTGGTGTTCACCGGCCTGACCGCCTACGACGCGCAGAGGATCAAGGGATACGCGCACGCCGGCGACGAGCGGCTGGCGCTGCACGGCGCGCTCCAGCTGTACCTCGACTTCGTCAACCTGTTCCTCATGCTGCTCCGCCTGTTCGGCCGCCGGCGTTAGTCGCCGCCGGATTCGGCGGCGCTACGCTTTTCATGGCGCCGCCGTTATGGGAGCGTTCCGGCATGCAGGCTGAGGTCGAGGCCCAGGCGCAGCCGCGCTGGGATCGCGGCGCCTTCTTCGACGTGGACGGCACGCTGGTCTCGACCAACGTGGCGCACGCGTACGCCTACTACGTCTTCAACCGGGGCACGGTGCTCGGCGCGCTGGGGCGGATCGTCAAGGGCCTCGCGATGGCGCCGTTGTACAAGGCCGCCGATCTCTACAACCGCAAGGTCTTCAACGAGCTGTTCTATCGGGCCTACCGGGGCCTCAGCGAGGATCGCCTGATCGAGCTCGCCGGCGGGCTCTGCGAGGACGTGCTCGCGCCCGCCGTCTACCCGGGGGCCATGGACATCATCGCCGAGGCGCGCCGGGGCGGCTGCAAGATCGTCCTCTGCACCGGCGCCATCGACATCACCATGCGCCCGCTGCTCGAGCTGCTCGGCGCGGACGACCTGATCGCCAACTCGCTCGAGTTCGTGGCAGGGTTCGCCGCCGGCATGGTGATCCCGCCCATCGTGGAGGGCGCGCACAAGGCGCGGCGCATCCGCGACTACTGCGTCGAGCACGGGCTGAGGCTCGACCTGTCCCATGCCTACTCCGACAGCCTGTCCGATTACCCGATGCTCGCCGTGGTCGGGCGGCCGACGGCGGTGAACCCGGACCCGCGGCTGCGCGCGCACGCCCGCGCGTACGAGTGGCCCATTCTCGACCTTCGATAGGGCAAGCGCGTTCCACGCCCGTTCGCGTCTTCACAAAGCCTGGTCGTCTGGCGGGGTTGCGGCCAGATGAGCGAGCGCCCAGCTTCCGGCAATGCGGAACTGGTGGGCGGCGGCGGCGGCGTGTGCGTTTTTCGCTTGTTCGAACGGCGGCGGCCTCAAGCAGCCGGACGATGCCGGCATCCCCGACGCCGGCCCGGGCGGGACCTATCCGCAGGACCGCCCGGCCGGGTACGTGAATCCGATTCCGGCCGAGAATGCCTTGCCGGGCGACCCCGGATGGGCCCTCACCCGTGGCGACGGTGCGCCTTCCGGCTCGGGCGCCGCCAAGCGGCCCGTCCACGTCGAGGCCTACGCCGACCGGGTCTCGGCCAAGGCGGGCGACAGCATCCAGGTGATGGCGAGCATCCCCTCCGGCATGGGCGGACCGACGGGCGTGCACTGGGCGCTCTACCGGCTCGGCTGGTACGGCGGGGCGGGTGCGCGCAAGCTGGCCGAGGGCACCGCGACCGCGGGGCCGCAGCCGGCCTGCCCTCCCGACTCGAGCACCGGGCTCATCCAGTGCCACTGGTCCCCGACCTTCACCGTCCAGGTCCCGCAGGGCGCGGTCAGCGGTCTCTATCTCGTCCGCATCCTGCGGGACGAGCCGTTCCCGTACGGCACGTACGTCCCGCTGGTCGTCAAGGACGACCGGATGAGCGACCTCTACTTCCAGGCCAGCGTCACCACGTACCAGGCCTACAACCGCTGGATGGGCGAGTCGCTCTACGACGACCAGCTCGGCCTTTCCAGCCGCTTCGCCGTGAAGGTCAGCTTCGATCGCCCGTACATCCACGACTACGGCGCCGGCCACGTGCTCCGCTACGAGGCGCACATGGCCAGCTTCCTCGAGCGCTCGGGCTACGACGTGAGCTACACGACCAACCTCGACGTCACGCGCGAAGGGATGAGCTCGCTGCGCCGGCACGGCGGGTTCCTCAGCGTCGGCCACGACGAGTATTGGGACGGCCGGGAGCGCGACGCGGTGGAAGGCGCGCGCGACGCCGGCACGCACGTCTTCTTCTTCGGCGCGAACGCCGCCTACTGGAAGGTGCGCCTGGAGAACCCGGGCGCCGACGGAAACGCGCGGCTGATGACCTGCTACAAGGTGCGCCCGCAGACCGACCCGCTGGCCGGCGATCCCGTGCAGCGCACCGGCCGGTACCGCGACGCGCCGATCAATCGCGACGAGGAGGCGCTGGTCGGCACCATGTACGAGGAGCAGGTGCTGTTCGGCCAGGCCTGGGTGGTGCAGGGGGCGTCGAGCTTCGTCTACGAGGGGACCGGGTTCCGCGACGGCGACCAGGTCCCCGGGCTGGTCGGCTACGAGTACGACCGCCGGTTCGAGAACGACACGCCGGGCGCAGCCACGGTGGTGGCGACCTCCCCGGTGGTGGACATCTTCAACCGCCCGGGCGCCTCCGACGCGGTGGTGTACCGGGCGCCGAGCGGCGCGCTGGTGTTCGGCGCCGGATCCATCTACTTCCCGCTCGGGGTGGACGACTTCGCCACCGGGCCGTACCACGGCAAGCGCGACGCCCGCATGGAGCGGCTGGTCGCGAACCTGTTCAAGTCGGCCTTGAGCCTGCCCGTTCCGCCGCAGCTCGCCTCGCCTCAGCCTGCGCTCTACGGACAGCCGCTGGCGGCGTGGTCGTCATCGGTCGCGACCACGGCCTCCGGCGCGTCGGCGCCGAGCAGCCTCGCGCAGCTCCCCGACGGCTCGTTCGTGTACGCCGACCCCCGAGGCCATCGGATCCACCGCGTCGGGCAGAGCGCACCGTATGCGGGCACCGGGATCCCAGGATCGGACCGGCAGCCCGTCTCCGCCGACTCCGCGCACTTCGCGAATCCGTCCTCGGTCTGGGCGGACGCGGCCGGGAACGTCTACGTCGCCGACACGCTCAACAGCTGCATCCGCAAGATCGGCTCCGACCCGGCGCACACCGTCACCACGTTCGCGGGAACCTGCACCGTCTACGGCCTGCAGGACGGCGTGGGCACGG
>Ga0137396_10002137_pt1 | contig 10732 bp, 5 predicted proteins | sample czc16metaG_FD_108284 | JGI IMG/M metagenome (GOLD analysis project Ga0137396, IMG submission 108284) | Vadose zone soil microbial communities from Angelo Coast Range Reserve, California, USA - czcobulk3.16 metaG | ecosystem: Environmental > Terrestrial > Soil > Vadose zone | place: USA... | reverse complement strand
TCGTCGGCGCGCGTCTTCTGCGCCTTGGAAATCGCAACCTTGGCCTCCGCGGCCTTGAGCGCGGCCAGCGCCTGGTCGTACTGGTTCTGGACGTCGCGCGGATCGATCTGGGCGAGCAGCGCGCCCCGCTTCACGAACGATCCGACCTGAACGGGCATCCTGACGATCTGGCCGGATGCCTTTGATTTTACTTCCACGAGATCGATCGGCTCGACCGTCCCCGTAGCGTCGATCGTGAGGGCGATGTTCCGCCGCTCCACCGCCGCGGTCATGATCGCGCTCGTGTCCCCGCGATGTCCGGCCCCGCGCAGGAGCAAGACCGCGGCGACCGCTGCCACGAGCACGGCCGCCACAAGAAGGGGCCGCCGCGCGAGATCCCGCACGTTGAGGATCCAGGGCCTTCGTTCGATTCGAGCCGGGGTGGCCATGGTCAGAGCCCCCGTCCGACGAGGGCCTCGAGCTGAGCCTTCGCGATCCGCTGGTCGTACCGCGCTCGGATGAGATTGGTCCGCGCCTCGTTCAGCTGTGTCTGGGAGGTCAGCACGTCGAGAAGCGTGGAGGCGCCCACGGCGTATCGTTGCTGCTGCACGCGCAGGTCTTCTTCGGCCGCCTCGACCGAAGCGGCCTGCGAGATGGCCCGCTCCTCGGACGACCGGAAGGCGCCAAGCTCCTGGGTCAGGGCCTCCACGGCCGCGAGACGGGCGTCGCGGAGGGCGGCCTCGGCGTTTTCCTGGTCCACCTTTGCCTGCGTGACCCGCTGCTCCCGTTGCCATTGATTGAAGATCGGGAGGGTCGCCGTGAAGCGGAGCGCGCCTGTGTAGGCGAAATCGCCGCCCGCGAGCTCGGGCGCCGTGCCGCTCCCGCTTCCGCTCCGCGAGTAGCTCGCGGAGAGGGAAGGAAGATAGTCGGTCCAGGCGCTCTTCTGCGCCGCCTTCGCGGCGGTGAGGTCGGCCAACGCCTGCTGCACCGCGGGGCCGGTCAAAGCGAGCCGGCGTAGGGCCGCCTCCTCGAGCGCGAGCCCCGGGTGCTGGAACGAGTCGACCGCGGCCGCGGTGACCAGGTCCGGCGAACCGGTGACCCGTGTCAACGACGCGTCCGCGGTCTCGATCGCGTTCCGCGCGTCCACGATGGCGAGCTGCGCCGTCCGATACTGGATCTCCGCGCGCAGGGAATCCGAGCGGGTCGCGACCCGGGCGTTCGTCCGGGCGATCGCCGTCTTGCGCTGCAGCTCGGCCTGCGTGAGCTGCGCCATCGCGGCCCCCTGGGATTCGCGCGCGGCCAGCACGTTGAAGTACTGCTGCTTCGCGGCGAGCGCCGCGCCGAACCCCTGCGCCGTCTCGTTCACCTCGGCAGCGGTCTCTTTCGCGCGCGCCTGCCGCAGATCGAAGAACCTCTGCCCCCCCGTGAAGAGGTCGACGCTCGCCCCCAGTCCGGCGCTGGAAGACCAGGGCTCTGTCGGGAGGGTGATGACCTGCCCGTTCTCGACCCGGGTGCGCGCTCCGGAAATGTACTGCCGGGTGGCGCCCGCGGTGAGATTCACGCTGGGAAGAAAGGCGGCGTAGGCGGCGCGCACCGCCGCCCCGCTCGTCCGCGCCTGACCCCGCGCCTGGATCACGTGCAGCGCGTTCCGTTGCGCAAGCCCGACCGCATCCTCCAGCGTGATGGGGCGGGGCTCGGCCGATGCCGAGGCCGGGATCGCGGTCAACGCGACGACAAGGAGCAGACGAAGCCGGTGCACGTGCTCATCCTCCGGTAGACCCGCTACAAGAGAGTCGGGAGGCGAAGGTCCGAACGTCGGAAACGCCCGCCGCCCGTGAAATCCCGCGGGGACGACCTCTTCTTCGATGAGTAGGATACGCGCGGGGTGTTGCAGAGATGTGGCCGCCGATTGGCATTTCGCGCCGGCACGGACTCGCCACACAGGGGCACCTGGGCGCCATATCTCTGCAAAACGTTCGGCGTATCGTTATGGTGGAGGGCGGCGCCACCACGGGCGACGCGGGCGTGACCCGATCCAATGGAGCGTGCAGGTGTCGAACCAGCGAATTCTCGTCGTCGAAGACGATGCGCGCATCGCCGATCTGATCGCGAAGAATCTCGAGGCCGTCGGCTACGAGTGTCATCAATCCGCCGACGGCGGGCGCGCGCTCGCCGATTTCGCGCGACTCAAGCCGGCCCTCGTCGTGCTCGACCTGGGGCTCGGGGGGATGGACGGTCTCGAAGTAGCGCGCCGCATCCGGAAGGATAGCGACGTCCCGATACTCATGGTCACCGCGCGCTCGGGGGAGAGCGACAAGCTCCTCGGATTGGAGATCGGCGCGGACGACTACGTCACGAAACCCTTCAGCACCGCCGAGCTCACGGCCCGGGTCCGCGCGCTCCTTCGCCGCGCGACCGGAACCGTGAGCGAGCGGATCCTCGAGATCGGGGAGCTCCGCATCGATCCGGGCAGGCGCACGCTCGAGCGGGAAGGGAACCCGGTGCCTTTGACCACGCTCGAGTTCGACGTTCTGTATTTTCTCGCGTCGCGCGCGGGACGGGTGTTCAGCCGCGAGGCCTTGATGGAGCAGGTCTGGGGAACCGACCGCGTCGTAGACGACCGTTCGATCGACAGCCTGATCAGCCGCGTCCGCCGAAAGCTCGAGAAGGATCCCTCGAATCCACGCTACCTCCAGACGGTCTGGGGCGCGGGCTACCGGTTCGCGGAAACGACAGGATGAGCCGCCCCTGGAACCGGAAGAGTCTCTTCTGGACGATCGCCGCGATCTTCCTGATCACGGCGATCATCGGCACCTTGGTCCAGGCGCTCGTGGCGTCCGCGGTGCTCCAGCCGCTCGAGGCCAGGGAGGCGCGGGCGAGAGCGGAGCTGGCGGCCTCCGCCATCGCGACGGCGATCGCGTCGGCCCCGACCACGCCTCGCGGGGCCGAGCTCGACTCGCTCCTGGAGCTGCACCGGTCCGCGATACGCCCCGCGTGGATCCTGTTCCGCGCGAGCGACGGCACCGTCGTCACCGCGCCTCCCGGCCGCTCCTTGGGCCGCGGGCCCGGCGGGCGCGAGTCCAGGGGCCGCTTCGAGGTGGTCGCGCGCCGTTCCGTCACCCGCGGCCCGAACGTGATCGGGGAAGTTCTGGTGATCCGGCGGACCTGGCCGCGAGGGGCCCTGGGCATCCTCGAGCCGCGGACCTCGCTCCTTCTTTTCCCCGTGGCGATCCTGGCCTCCGCGTTTGCCGGTCTCGTCCTCGTGCGGCTGCTCGTGCGCCGGCTGCGCGCGATGCAGCTTCTCGCGGCGCGCGTCGCGGAGGGTGACCTCACGGTGCGGATCGCGGATCGAAGCGGCGACGAGATCGGGCGGCTCGCGGTTGAGCTCGATCGCATGACCGAGCGGCTCGCGGCGGCGCGGGCCGAGCTCACCCAGACCGAGCTTCAGCGCCGGCAGCTCTTCGCGGACATCACGCACGAGCTTGCCACGCCGCTGACGTCGATACAGGGATATGCCGAGACCTTGCTCGATCCGGGTGTGCCGGTCTCTCCCGAGGAGCGCACGCAATACGTCCGAGGTCTCCTGGATGAGTCGCGCCGCATGGATCTTCTTATCCGCGATCTCTTCGAGCTCGCCCGGCTCGAAGCCGGGGCGGCGCCGCTATCGAAGGAGCCTCTCGACTGGGCGGCGCTTTGCCGCAACACGATCGAGCGGTTCGAGCCGAGATTCCGGAAGGCGGGGATCAAGCTCGCGTGGCGTGAATCGGAGCGCGAGGCGTGGACCTCGGCCGACGGCCGCCGCATGGAGCAGGTTCTCGAGAATCTGCTCGTGAACGCGCTGCGCTACGTTCCGCAGGGAGGCACGGTCGATGCCCGTCTCGATGCCGCGGCCGAGCCCCGCGGCATGCACCGTCTCACGGTGGGCGACGACGGGCCCGGAATCCCGAAGGAGGAGTTGCCCCTCGTGTTCCGGCGTTTCTATCGAGGCGCGGGCTCCGGCGCGCGTGTGGACAGCGGGACGGCCCACGACCGCCACTCCATCCACGAAGACACGGGCGGCTCCGGGCTGGGGCTCGCGATCGTCCGCGAGATCGTGGAACGGCACGGGGGGACCGTGCGCGCCGAGTCGAACCCGCCTCGCGGACTCGTGATCACGATTGAGATTCCCTCCCTCGGCTCTCGCTGAGGTCGTCGGGCGCCCGATCCGAGGCGTCGAGATCGCAGGAGCTGGCAAGCAGCGGGCAAAGGTCGAGCGGGGCCCCTATGCCGGCATCGATCGCTGCGCCGGCCGGCGCAAGGTCGAATGCCGCGGGAGCCCGCGAGGGGAGCAGGACGCATCCTCCGATGTCCGGGTCGCGGACCTCGACCACGCACTCCTCGAGGTGAAGCAGGCGGTCGCGCACGATCACACCCACGCTTCAGCGCAGCCAGGCGTAGTTGGGCACGTCGACGTCGAACGCGGTCGACGTGGATGGGTACCGGCGGCCGTACTTCGCGATGAGCTTGGCGCCGTACGCAACCGCGGCGACGCCGAGGGCGCCGGCGATGCATTGAAGTCCAGGGTTCATGCCGGCCTTCGCCCTCCCAGATGCATACGCGAGGCCGGCGCCGAGGATGAACCCTCCGGAAAAGGTCAAATCTCTCGTTTGCATTTACCCTCCGCGTTAATGAAGAACTCTGGAGATGACTGAGCATCACCCGTGCCTGCCCTCGTTCTCGCGCAAGCGCGGTGCGGGGCCGAGCGTTAGCGGCGACCCTTCGCCGGCAAGAACCGAGCGTTGTAATTTTTTCTGCAAGCCATTACCGACGCTCCTCCCGTCCGCGGCAATGTGGAGCCGCGCCTCCCAGGAGGGTGAGCGCTCCTGCTGCTATACTCCGACTCCATGCATTTCCCACGAGGCGCACAGGATCGATCCGTGAGCACCGCGCTGGCACCCCACGAGGTGCCCGACGTCGTCTGCGGCATGCGCGTCCGGTCCGACTCCCCGCATCGCGCGGCATACGCCGGGCGGGAGTTCTATTTCTGTAGCGCGGGGTGCCTCGCGAAATTTCAGTCGTCCCCCAGGGCGTTCCTCGAGAGGAACGAGGGCGGGCCGCCCGAGCCTCGCGTCACGCCCACGACGCAACCTTCCGCGCCACCGCCTCACGGGGCCGGCGTGTGGACCTGCCCCATGCACCCGCAGATCGTGCGGGACCGTCCGGGGGCGTGCCCCATTTGCGGCATGGCGCTCGAGCCGGCAGGAGGCGGCCCGGAGGACCATGCCGAGCTTCGCGACATGTCGCGCCGGCTCTGGATCTCCGCCGCGCTCGTGGCGCCGCTCGTGCTCCTCGACATGATGGGGATGCTCGCGGGAGGAGCGCCCGGGATCTCCGCGCGTGCCCGCGCCCTGCTGGAGCTCGCGTTGGCCACGCCGGTATGCGCGTGGGCGGCCTGGCCCTTCTACGCCCGCGCGATCGATTCGGTCCGCACCCGGAACCTCAACATGTTCACCCTGATCGGCCTCGGCGTGTTCACGGCGTACGGCTACAGCGTCGTGGCCGCGGTTTCCCCGGGGATGTTTCCGGCTTCTTTCCGCGATCGATCCGGGGAAGTCTCGGTCTATTTCGAAGCGGCGGCGGTTATCGTCGCACTCGTCCTGCTCGGTCAGGTGCTGGAGCTTCGGGCACGCCGCCAGACCCGTGATGCGATCCGAAAGCTTCTCGCCCTCTCCCCTTCGACCGCGCGGCAGATCGAGGAGGACGGGACGGAACGGGAGGTGCCGCTCGGCGATCTGCGCGTGGGGGATCGCCTTCGCGTGCGGCCGGGGGAGAAGATTCCGGTCGACGGGGTGGTGCTCGAAGGCGGGAGCGTGGTCGACGAGTCCATGATCTCCGGGGAGCCTCTGCCGGTCGAGAAACGGCCGGGGGATCGGGTCATCGGTGCGACCGTGAATCAAACCGGCTCGTTCGTGATGCGCATCGAGAGAGTGGGAGCCGAGACCCTGCTCGCGCGCATCGTCGCCCTGGTCGGGGAAGCGCAACGCAGCCGCGCCCCGATCCAGAGGCTCGCGGATACGGTCGCCGGAATCTTTGTCCCGATCGTCATCGGGATCGCGGCGGCCACCTTCGCGGTGTGGGGACTCTTCGGCCCCGAGCCGCGAATGGCGCACGCGGTCGTGAACGCGGTCTCGGTGCTGATCATCGCCTGCCCCTGCGCGCTGGGTCTGGCGACGCCGATGTCGATCATGGTGGCGACCGGACGTGGCGCCGCGATGGGCATCCTGTTCCGGAACGCAGAGGCGATCGAGCTGATGCGCCGTGTCGACACGCTCGTGGTCGACAAGACCGGCACGCTGACGGAGGGCGCGCCGCGCCTCGTCACGGTGCGCGCGTCCGAGCCGGGCGGCGAGGCCGAGCTGGTGCGTCTCGCGGCGACGCTCGAGCGGGCGAGCGAGCATCCGCTCGCCGCGGCGATCGTGAAAGGCGCCGAAGCGCGCGGTATCGCTCCGGGGGAGGCGCGCGGGTTCCGCGCGGTCCCCGGGAGCGGGGTCGCAGGGGAGGTCGACGGGCGCCGCGTCGCGCTCGGCAACGTGCTCCTCATGGAACAATTCGGGGCCGACGCGTCGCCCCTCGCGAAGGATGCCGAGGCGCTTCGTGAGGAGGGGCAGACGGTGATGTTCGTCTCGGCCGAAGGGAAGGTCTTGGGTCTCCTGGGGATCGTGGATCCGATCCGGCCGGGCGCTCCCGAAGCGATCGCCGCGCTTCGCCGGGAAGGGATCCGGGTGATCATGGTCACGGGGGATGGTGGCGCAACGGCCCAGGCGGTCGCGCGCCGCCTCGGGATCGACGATGTCATCGCCGAGGTGCTGCCGGACCGCAAGGCCGAGATCGTGAAGGGTCTCCAGAGCGAGGGAAAGACGGTCGCCATGGCGGGAGACGGAATCAACGACGCGCCGGCCCTCGCCCAGGCGCACGTGGGGATCGCGATGGGGACGGGGACCGACATCGCGATCGAGAGCGCCTCCGTCACGCTCGTGAAGGGGGACCTGGGCGGGATCGTCCGGGCCCGGCGCCTGAGCCGGCGGACGGTGGCGAACATCCGCCAGAACCTCTTCTTCGCGTTCGCGTACAACGCGATCGGCGTGCCGGTCGCGGCCGGGGTCCTGTATCCGGCGTTCCGAATTCTGCTCACGCCGATCGTCGCGGCCGCCGCGATGAGCCTGAGCTCGGTTTCGGTGATCGGGAACGCCCTGCGCCTCAAGTCCGCCTCTTGAGTTCAGGATCCGGAACGACTATACTGCCGCCGTCGGCTTTGAGAACCCGTCCACCCGCACGTTCCGATCGAGGATTGGATGGAGTCCCGCCCGCCGCACGTCAGCCACTACAAGATCGAATCCACGCTCGGACAGGGCGGGATGGGCGTCGTCTACCTGGCGACCGACAACCTCCTGCACCGCCGCGCCGCGCTCAAATTCCTTCCCGCGGAGCTTGCGCAGGACCCGGAGGCGCGCCGCCGTTTCCTGAATGAAGGACGGGCGGCGGCGACGCTGAACCACCCGAACGCCGCGATCCTCTACGAGGTCGGCGCCGACGGGGACGACATGTTCCTCGCGATGGAATACGTGCCCGGAACGACGCTCCGCGAGCTGATCGCGAACGGACCGCTCTCCTGGAACGAGGTCGTGGACATGAGCCTCGAGATCCTGGACGCGCTCCGCGAGGCTCACTCCCACGGCATCGTCCACCGCGACATCAAGGGCGTGAACATCAAACGCACGCCCGAGGGGCGCGTCAAGGTCATGGACTTCGGGCTGGCCAAGATCACCGGCGGGAGCACGATTACGCTCAGCGGATCGATCCTAGGCACCGCGGCCTACATGTCGCCGCAGCAGATCACGGGGCAGGAGGTGGACGGCAGGACCGACCTCTTCTCGCTCGGCGTCGTGATGTACGAGCTCTTGACCGGGCGCCTCCCCTTCTTCGGCGATCAGTCGGTCGCGATGGCCCACGCGATTCTTCACGAGGATCCGATCACGATCCGCGAGCTCACCCCCGAGGTGCCCGCGGACCTGGAGCACATCGTCTTCAAGGCGATGATGAAAAACGTCCAGGACCGCTACCAGAGCGCGGTGGAGATGGCGGAGGACCTGGCGCGCTTCCGCGATCACGACCGCCTGCGCCGCGCCGGCGTCCACGAGGAGCTGGACCTGGTCGCTACGGGCGAGGTCTTCTCCGTCCGACGCGAGCGGTTCCTGGCGCCGATGGTCGGCCGCGAGCGGCCCATGGAGCGGCTCGCGGCGCTCCACCGGGAGGTGCGGGTCGGGGAAGGCGCCTCGGTGTGCATCGCCGGGGAGGCGGGCATCGGGAAGAGCCGCCTCACGGAGGAGTTTTGCCGGAATTGCCGTCGCGAGGGGACCCGCGTTCTCGCCGCCTCGTGCCTCTTCGGTGGCGGCGGCAGCTCATACCTGCCGTTCGCCGAGGCCCTGCGGCAGTACTTCGCCCTCCGCGGCGTGGATTCCGCGGCCTCGTTGCAGCGGTTCCTTTTCGACCGCGCGCCGAGGCTTGCGGGATCGATTCCCGTCCTGAGCCGCTTCCTCCGATTCGCGTTCGCCACGAACGGACCGACCAGCGAGGAGGAGCTCTGGGATGTGCTGGACCAGGTCATCGCGTTCATCGCGGAGGAGCGGCCGCTGGTGTTCGTGATCGAGGACATGCAGTGGGCGGACGAGGGTTCCGTGCGCCTCTTCCATTTCCTCACGCGCCGGGTCGCCGGCCGCCGCATGTTCCTCGTCGGCACGTACCGCCCCGAAGAGACGATCTCCGCGCCGGGAAGCCTCCAGCATCCGCTCCAGGGGGTGCTCCCGCTCCTCGGGCGCGAGGACCGCTTCGAGCGGATCGAGCTCGCGCGCCTGAGCCGCGAGCAGGTGATGGAGGTGCTCCAGCGGCTCTACCCCGGGCACCAGTGGGGCGAAGAATTCGGGACGCTGCTCTATCGCGAAGCGGAGGGGAACCCCTTCTTCATGGTGGAGATCTTGAAGCTCCTCACCGCCGAGAAGGTCCTCGCGAAGCGCGACGGAACCTGGACGCTGGCGACGACCGCGGACAAGATCTCCATCCCCGAGAAGGTCTACGACGTGGTGATGCGGCGCCTGAGCCGGCTCGGACCCCGCGAGCGCGAGATCTTGGAGCTGGGTGCCGTCGAGGGGGACGTGTTCCACTCCGGCACGATCTTGCGCGGGTTGGGGCTCGAGCGCATGCCGCTCTTGAAGACGCTCCAGTTTCTCGAGCAGATCCATCATCTCATCCACGCAGCGGGCCCCCAGTACCACTTCGACCATTCGAAGATCCGGGAAATCCTCTACGACAGCATTCCCCCCGAGCTCCGGATCGAGTACCACACCGTCGTGGGGCAGTTCCTGGCCGAGAGCTTCGGCGAATCGGAAGAGCTCGCCGGGGTGATCGCCCACAACCTTCTCGCCGCGGGGCTCAAGTCGGAGGCGCTCCCGTACCTCATCCTCTCCGCGAACGGCGCGGCGCGGCTTTTCGCGCACGCGGACGCGATCCGTTATCTCGAGCGCGCCGAAGGCCTGCTGCACGACCTCCATCCCGACCATCCCCCGGTCGAGCGCGTGCGCCAGCTCGTGGACGTCCGGCAGCGCCGCGGAGACGAGGAGTACGCGGCGGGGAGGTATCGGCCCGCGCTCGTGAGCTACGAGACGGCGCTCGATCTGACGCGCGCGGCTCCCGACGCACGGCGGGAGGCCGACATCGTGCGGGCGATCGGGCGCATGCATTACCTCCTGGGGCATCCGGTGGAGGCGCAGAAGAGCTACGAGGACGCGATCGCGCGCTACGCCTCCCTCGTCGAGGAATCGCGGGCCTCGGGAGACACTCCGCGGCTCAACGCCGCGCTCCGCGAGCTCGGGAAGCTCCACTTCTTCAAGGGGGAGATGGAACCCGCCGAGCGATTCCTCCGCGAGGCGATCGCCCTGGCTGAATCGCGCGGAGACGAGCGGCTTCGCGCCGCGGCGCTCAACAATCTGAGCGGGATCCACTACATCCGGGGAGATCTCGACGAGGCATTCGCGTGCCACCGGATCTGCTTCGGGATCCGCGAGCGGCTCGGGGACGACGTCGGGCTGGCCCAGACCCACAAGAACATTGGGATCCTTCACTATCGGGTCGGCGAACAGCAGGAGGCCGAGGACCACCTGAACGACGGGCTCGCGCTCTATCGCAAGGCGGTGGACCGCCGCGGCGAGGCCGTGACGCTGCGGCACCTCGGGAACCTGCACTACAACCAGGGGGACCACGTCGGAGCGCAACGTCATTGGGAGGCGTCGCTCTCCCTCTGCCGGGAGCTCGGGAACACCGAGGACCTCTGTTCCTGCCTCAACAATCTCGGGCTCGTGCGCTTCGAGCAGGGACACTACGCGAGCGCGGAGCGCCTCTATCGCGAGGCGGTTGAAATACGTACCTCGCAAACCCAGCGGAATCAGTCGATGGCGCTCCTCCACGACAACCTCGCGGAGCTCTACCTCGACCTGCACCAGATCGAGCGGGCCGAGAAGGAGGTGCGGCTCGCGGAGCAGATCGCGGTCGACCTGGACGCCGCCCCCGTGTTGGCCGAGGTGCACGCGAAGCGCGCCCTGATCGCCACGGCCCGGGGGGATCTCGAAACCGCGCGCGACCACGCTCGCCGGGCGATCTCCTACGGAGAGCCCACCGGAAACGTGGAGAGCCTGATCGAGGCACTGATCGCGTCGGCGGAGGT
>Ga0137396_10002136_pt1 | contig 10733 bp, 5 predicted proteins | sample czc16metaG_FD_108284 | JGI IMG/M metagenome (GOLD analysis project Ga0137396, IMG submission 108284) | Vadose zone soil microbial communities from Angelo Coast Range Reserve, California, USA - czcobulk3.16 metaG | ecosystem: Environmental > Terrestrial > Soil > Vadose zone | place: USA... | reverse complement strand
GTCGGGCAGCCTCTGCTTCTCCGCAATGCCCGACGCGTGTGGTCCTCGGAATGACGGTCAACTGCCGGCGCCGTCGCCCGCCATCGCGCGACGATCTCACACGCGGTCCGCCTGAAGGCGGACACCACCGGTGTAATGGGTCGTCCAATCGTCATTTGCGCTACCGACTCACCACTTTGAACTTTTGGACTCTCTTGCCGCGATTCTCGGTGACAGAGGTATTGTCCTAGGAATCCACAGCCAGACCGTGCGGCTGATCGAATTGTCCAGGGAAGTGCCCGCCGCCGCGACCGACACTGGACAGGATCTTCCCGCTCGCGCGATCGATGATTTCGATCTGCGAGTTGTTCTGGTTGATGACGTACATCAATCGCTGACCGGGATCGCGTGAGAGCTCGAGCGAGACCGCCGCGCCGCCGCTCTCTTTAAGGGCGCCGTCGGCTGGCGGCGTGTACGGCTTCCACGGCACGTCGATGTTCTTCGCGAAGGCGCCCATCTTGTCGTAGACCTGAATGCGAGAGCCCTCACGATTGCAGACGTAGACCCAACCGTCCGCAGACACCGTCATGCAGTGCACCGTCTGCATCCCTTCCGGCTGCCATTGCCGCAAAAACTTTCCCTGCCGATCGAGCACGGCGATGCGACGGTTGCCGTTTCGGCTCTCGCCGTCCGCCACGTAGACGTCACCGTTTTTCGGATCGACGAAGAGGCTGGACGGCATGAAGAACCGCGCCGTGTTCGAATTCAGCGGCTTACCTGTTGCGGTGCCGTCCGACGAATCGAGCACGCCTGTCGTTCCGATCTGAAACAGCAGCGCACGGCCGTCATGCGAATACTTCTGGACCATCCCGGACGGCGAACTGGCGATCCACATGTTGCCGTCAGCATCGAAATAGCAGCTGTGGAGCCGCGGGTCGAGCAGCTTGGGGTCTCCCCACGAATTGATCAGCGAACCTTCCGCGTCGAGCTCGATGATCGGCGGCGCCAGACGTCCGGCATTCAGATCGCCTTCGAGCACGTCCTGGCGATTGAGGATGAAGACGTGGTCGTGTGCATCCACGCAGACGCCGCCCAGCCCGCCGATGACCCATCGATCCGGAAACGGCTTGGGCCATGACACGTCCACCTCGTACCTGCGTACATCGGTCTGCGCCCGCGGCGACGGCATACACACCAGCACCACCACGATCGCCGCGATCGAGTGGCTGCACAACCAAATCTTCGCGCTCATTCTCAGGTCCTTCGCGTTCCTCTGCGCCTCGCACTCACCTGGTGCGTCATGCTACTTGATCCTCTCGCGACTTTGGATCGGTCTTCAACGCGGTGAACGGAGCACGACAAAAAGTCTGCACGATCGTGGAGGCGGGTATAACATGGCGCGCCTTCGGCGTATCCAAACCTGAAGTCCGGCTCACGTCGATTCGGTCACTCCGGAAAAGGGGAGGCGTCTATGGGTCGGAAGTCGGGCACCATCGTCATCCTACTGACCATCAGTCTCTTCGCGTGCGCTGATCGTGCGGCAGCGGGCCAGGCGCAGGTCGCGGCCAGCATCGTCGGCCGCGTGACGGACGAAAGCGGCGCAGTCCTTCCCGGCGTCACGGTGACGGCCACGAGTCCGGCCTTGCAGATCCCGCACGTGATCGATGTGACCGCCGCGCAAGGTGATTACCGCCTGACGCCTTTGCCAATTGGCACCTACGAGGTCGTCTACACGCTCACCGGATTTCAGACGGTGCGGCGCGAAAGCGTGCGCCTGACGGCCGGGTTCGTCGCGCGAGTGGATGGGGTGTTGAAAGTCGGCGCGATCGAGGAGTCGATCACGGTGTCTGCCTCCCCGACGGTCGACGTGCAGTCGACAGGCTCGGTGACCGTGCTGACCAGAGAGACGCTCGAGGTCGTTCCGTCGAGCCGCGCCGGGATCATCAGCTTGATGAACCAGTCGCCTTCGGTGCGCTCGCAGATGGACGTCGGCGGCTCTCAATCCAATATCTTGCCGGCGATGCGCGTGTACGGCATAAGCACCAATGCGACATCCTGGTTGGTCCTCGACGGCGTCGTGACGACCGATGCGGGGCAGACTGGTGGCGGCGGCTCGTATTTCGACTATGCCTCGTTCGAGGAAGCGCGCATGCAAACCATCGCGAACGACGTGGAAGTGCCCAACCGCGGCATCAATCTCAACCTCATCGTGAAGTCCGGTGGGAACGATTTCCACGGCACCGCGTCGTGGGAACAGACCAGCGACAGGTTCCAGGCCTCGAATCTCGACGCAGCGCTGGCCGCGCAGGGCATCACCGCGCCGAATATTCTCCGCCGCCGGTTTTATGGCGGCGCGGACATCGGCGGCCGCATCGTTCGGAACAAACTGTGGTTCTACACCGGGATACGTGGCCGGCAGAATTCCGAGAACCCCCTGGGCGTGTTCCAGGCGGACGGCTCGCCTGGCATTGTCGACCAGTCGCAATTCATGACAACCCAGAAAATCTCCTATCAGATGACGCGATCGCAACGGCTCATCGCCTTCGACTACTACCAGAGACTGATCAAGGACGACCCCATGACCTCGAACCAGGGGTATGAAACGAAACAGAATAACTTTCAACCGCAGCACACGACGAAGTTGGAATGGCAGGCGGTCAAAGGCAACGCGCTCGTGGTGTCGTTGCAGGTTGCGCGCTGGCGTGTCCACGTCACTCAGAATGTCGCTGATACGGGCAGACCCGAGAAGATAGACGTCTTCACCACGTACACGTCGGGACTGAATAACGGTGCGGGAAACGTGGTCGACCATTTTCGACCGTGGGCGACGAAGGGTTCGATCGGCTGGTTCCGCCCCGATCTCTTCGTGGGCAGCCATGACTTCAAATTCGGGTATGACGACGTGAAGACCACCTCGGGCCGCGGTTGGATGTCACGACCTGCGGCCGAGGGCGGCGACTACGCCCTCCAATTCAATAACGGGGTGCCGTTTCAGTTTGTGACGTACAACGCGCCAAACTATCCTCGAACCACGGTTCACAGCACTGCCGTCTACGGGGCGGACAAGTGGTCCGTCGGTCGTCAGCTCACGCTCAATCTCGGGGTCCGCTGGGCCCGTGACGACGGGTACGTTCCGGCGCAGTGCCGGGATGCCGGTACTTTTTTCGCGGCGAGCTGTAAAGAGCACATCCAGGCCGCGACTCAACGCTCATGGTCACCGCGCCTCTACGCCACGTACGACGTCAGGGGTGACGGCAAAACCGCGATCAAGGGCGGGTGGGGACGATTCAGTGACTGGCGCAACGGGAACCACGTGCTGCCCCTCAACCCGAACGTCGCTCTTCAAAGGGTGTATCGCTGGAGAGATCTCAACGGCAATGGCGACTACAACCCGGGAGAGGTCAACCTCGACCTGAATGGACCAGATTTCATTTCAGAGGTCGGGAGGGGCAATGTGACCATCGCCAATACCGTTTCCAATCCGAACCAGCCGCAGACGAGGGAAGACCAGTTCTCGCTCTCGCTCGAGAGAGAGTTGCGGGCCAACTTTGGAGTGCGAGTGACGGGATTGTACTCGCGACGATTCGATGTCATCCGGACGCAGAATCTGCTGCGGGGTCCCGGAGTCTACACGACTGCGAACACAAGGCCGGACCCGGGGCCCGACGGCCGGGCCGGAACGGCCGATGATCCAGGAACAACCATCACATGGCGTGAATATCCTGATGCGTATCGACCACGAGCGTTCCAGTTGAACACGCTGGTTGCGGATCCCAACGCCACGGAGACCTTCAAGACAATCGAGTTCGCGGGGACCAAGCGTCTCGCGAACGGCTGGCAGTTGCTGGCTTCGTATTCGGCGACGAAGAGCAACATCCCGGTTCCGGCAGAGAGCAACATGAATCCGAACGTCGACATCAACACGGCGAATCGGACGTGGGAGTGGCTGTTTCGAGCGTCGAGCGCCTACGTGTTCCCCGGGAACGTGATGGTCTCGGCGAACCTCGAGCACCGGAGTGGAGATGTGCAGGCGCGGACCGTGCTCCTCTCGGGTGGCGGGACCATTCCGTCGATCACGCTGAATGCCGAGCCGATCGGCAGCCTTCGCCTGCCGAACATCAACAACATCGATCTGCGCGTCTCGAAGCGGTTGAGTCTCGGGGGAGGCCGGAGACTTGACGGACAGATCAATCTCTTCAACGTGACGAACCGCAACACGACGACCGCCAGGATCGTTCAGTCGGGTGCGAACTTCCTGAAGCCGACGGCTATCCTGCCGGCGAGGATTCTGGATTTCAACGTCGCGTACAGCTTCTGACGAAAGCAGACGGGACGGTCTGAAGACCGTCCCCTACCGATGTGGATAAACTATTTTTCGTCGGCGGTTTGGTGGATTCGACACGGTGATCGAACACAATGTGCGTCCTTCGTGTCCTTTGTGTTGAATCAGCGCCGCGATACCGAATCGATGTTTTATTTTTTGGTTTTTTGGAGTTCATGATGTCACGAGGAATCGTCAGCTTCAGGCTGCGCCTGACATCGGTACTGGCGGTGATGCTGTGCGTCAACGTGACGCTCTCCGCTCAACAAGGCGCGACGAACGGCGAGTGGCACACGTGGGGCGGCGATCTCGCGTCCACGCGGTACGCGCCGCTCGATCAGATCAACGCCGGCAACTTCAACACGCTCGAAGTGGCGTGGCGCTTCAAAACCGAAAACCTCGGGAAGATTCCCGACTTCAATATGCAGTCCACTCCGCTGATGGTGAACGGTGTCCTGTACTTCACCGCCGGAGCGCACCGCGACGCCGTCGCCGTCGACGCGGCGAGCGGCGAGATGCTGTGGATGCATCGTCTCGAAGAACCGAAACGTGCGGATGCGTCGTCGCGCCGTCTCTCGGGCCGCGGCGTCGGCTACTGGACCGACGGCAGGGGCGACGAGCGGATCTTCTATGTCACCATCGGATATCAGCTCGTCGGCCTCGACGCGACGACCGGCCATCCGCTGCCCGGGTTCGGCCATAAGGGCGTCGTCGATCTGAAACAGGATGACGATCAGGAGCTCGATTCAATCACCAGCGACATCGCCTGGAACGGCGCGCCGGTGGTCGCCAGGGACGTCGTCCTCATCGGCGCCGCGCACCGGGCCGGCGGGGCGCCGCGAAGCCGGGCGAACGCGAAGGGTTTCGTTCGCGCGTTCGACGTGAAGACGGGGAAGCGGAAGTGGATCTTCCACACGATTCCGCAGCCCGGTGAGTTCGGCAACGACACGTGGCTGAAGGATTCGTGGACGTACACCGGACACACCGGCCTGTGGGGTCAGCTGTCGGTCGACGCGGACCTCGGCATCGCGTACTTGCCGATCGAGATGCCGACCGGCGACTATTTCGGCGGCCACCGGCCCGGCAACAACCTGTTCGGCGAGAGCCTCGTGGCGGTTGACCTGCAGACGGGCAAGCGCGTCTGGCATTTTCAACTGGTCCACCACCCGATCTGGGACTACGACGTTCCCTGCCCGCCGATTCTGGCCGACATCACCGTTGGAGGGAAAAAAATCAAGGCGGTCGCGCAGGCGACCAAACAGGGCTTTGTCTATGTGTTCGATCGCCAGACGGGCCAGCCGGTCTGGCCGATCGAGGAGCGGCCGGTCGAAGTCGGAAACGTACCGACCGAGTGGTACTCGCCGACGCAGCCGTTTCCGACCAAGCCGCCGCCCTTCGAGCGCCAGGGCTTCCAGATCGACGAGGTAATCGACTTCACGCCGGAGTTGAAGGCCGAAGCGTTGAAGATCGTCTCGCAATACAAAACAGGTCCGCTCTTCACTCCGCCGATCACCAAGGGGCAAGACGGCAAGATCGGCACGCTGTACGTGCCCAACGGCGCGAACTGGCCCGGCGGCTCGTACGATCCCGAAACCGGCATCATGTACATCTATTCGCATACGTTGCTGAGAGTGCTCTCGATGGTGAACGATCCGAAGCGGTCGGACATGAACTACATCAACGGCGGCGGCGGCGGGGAGGCTGGTGGCGGTGCCGGAACGGTCGTGCAGGGACTGCCGCTCGTGAAGCCACCATGGGGACGCATCACGGCGATCGATCTCAACAAGGGCGAGAAGGTGTGGCAGGTGGCCCACGTCGAGACGCCGGATTACGTGCGCGATCACCCGGCGCTCAAAGGCGTCACCATTCCGAGGACCGGCCGGACCGGCGGTGCCGGCGGAAGCTCGGGCGGCATCGGGACGCTCGTGACGAAGACGTTGGTGATTTCAGGCGAGGGCGGCATATTCACCACGCCCTTGGGACAAAAAGGCGCGATGCTGCGCGCGTACGACAAGGCCACGGGCGCGAACGTCGGTGAGGTGTACATGCCCGGTGCCCAGACAGGGGGACCGATGACCTACATGTTGAACGGCAAGCAGTACCTCGTGGTGGCGGTGAGCGCCCCGTCGCGCCCGGCGGAGCTGATGGCGTTCACGCTGCCAGCGAAGTAGCGCAGCCCATTGGAGCACGTTGCGAAATCAAGAATTCGAAATTTGGAATTGAGAATTCGTGGCACGAATTCCTGATTCCGACTGCCAAATTCCTGATTTTGAAACGCACTCTTGGGTTAGGTTAGGGCTGCCCGGCAACTATCATTCATCTTCCGCGGAGTTCATCATGCGACATCGCGCGCGAAAATTCTCGAGACGCTGTTCGACAGTTCTGGCTGGCCTTTCAGTCGCCGCGCTTGCGGCGGCAACCGTCTCCGGCCAGTACACCATGACGGTCAACAAAGACCGGCTGCTCAACGCACAGAACGAGCCGCAGAACTGGCTGATGATGAACGGCGATTATGGTTCCACCCGGTATTCGAAGCTGACGCAGATCAACCGTGAAAACGTCAAGAACCTTCGGCTGGTCTGGGCCATGGCGCTGGGCGGGATGCAGGACGTGGGACAGAACGGTCCGGAGAGCGAGATCCATCCGCTCATCGACAACGGCTTCATGTACACGAGCGACGGCTGGGGCACGCTTTATAAGATCGACGGCCGCAGTCCAAACAAGGGCGAGTTCGTCTGGGTGACCGACCCCGGCGTGAAGCACCAGGGTAATCTGCCGCGCACGCGCGGGATTGCGCTCTGGGAAGACCTGGTGATTGCCAATCTTCCCGACGGTCGCGTGATTGGGGTGAACCGCAACACTGGCGAAATCGTGTGGGACAAGATGGTGGCGACGACCAACGAGTTCGGCAGCAAGGAACGATTCAATGCGGCGCCGATTACCGCCGACGGCAAGGTGATTGTCGCGAACGGAGCGGGCGACGCCAAAACGCGGGGCTGGATCGCGGCGCTCGACGCGCGATCGGGCAAGGAGCTCTGGCGCTGGTACGTCGTGCCGAAGCCGGGCGATCCGGGCAGCGAAACCTGGAAGGATACGCACAACGCCTGGAAGACCGGCGGCGGGGGCCTCTGGCAGGTCGGCTCCTACGACCCTGCCACGAAGCTGACCATCTGGGGCACGGGCAACCCGGTGCCGATCTACGATCCGCAAGCGCGTCCCGGTGACAACCTCTACACCAACTCCGTGGTGGCCGTGAACGTCGACACCGGCAAACTGGACTGGCACTTCCAATACACGCCGAACGATTCCTGGGACTTCGACGAAGTCGGCGTCCACATGCTGTACGACACGACCATCAACGGCCGAAGCCGGAAGATCGTCGGCCATTTCGCGCGCAACGGGTTTTACTACTCGCTGGATCGCACCAACGGCGAATTCCTCAGGGGCGGCCAGTACGTCAACGATCTGAACTGGACGAAGGGTCTCAATCCCAGGACCGGCAAGCCGCTCGACTACGATCCCAAACTCGACGTGCAGATCTACAATCCCGCGGCGCGGGCGCTCCGCGGCGACGGCCTCAAGCGAACCTGCCCGACCTGGCACGGCGGCATCGCGCACCAGCCGACTGCCTTCAACCCCGTGAAGAACATTGCCTATGGCGTCGGCATCGAGGGGTGCTTCTCGCAAACCGGCGCGGCCGTCGCATACCTCTCACCTGAGGGCGGGATCGACGAAAAGAAAAGCGAGAAGCGCACGTACAACAGCGACCTGTACTACGGGTCGATCACGGCCTTCGACACGATCAACCACAAGATCATCGCCAAGGCGGTGACCGACATCGAGGTTCGCTCGGGCGCGACGGACACGGCCGGCGGTCTGATGTTCACGGCCTTGCAAGATGGTTGGGTCGTCGCCTACAACGACGAGACGCTCGAGGAGCTCTGGCGCTTCAACGTCGGCACACCGCTGAAGGGCACGCCGGTGACGTACGCCATCGGGCCGAAGCAGTATCTCGCCGTGCAATCCGGCGGACGCCACCTGCATCCCGTGAAGTTCGACAAGCTGGAAAACTCGAGTTATCTGTTTGTGTTCGCGTTGAACTGAGCTCTCCGGCTGCCTGGCGCGCCTTTTTCTAGTCGGCCGCGTGCGTGATCCGCTACGCTGATCGAACACAAAGGACACAAAGGACACAACTTGGTCTTGTCTTGGTGTCCTTCGTGTCCTTGGTGTTGATTCAGCGCCGCTACACCGTATCGAGAACCGCTTTATTTGGGAAACTCGCGGCACGCCTCAACGTCCGAGCCCCAGTATTCGATGCACTTGGCGCGATCCATCGGACCTTTGCCGACGGCCTTCTGGAGCAGAAAGTCGACGAGGAGCTCGATCTCGCGCTGCTGAAACGTCGCCGGCGGATCGGGCATCGGCGACTTGAGATCGGCCTGCTTCATGCCGTAGCAGCGGCCGTCGCTGTAGGCGAACTTGTCGAAGGCCGGCATGCCGGTTCCCAGCCGTCCACACTTGATGGTCATGATCAGCCTCGCGCGATCGAGCTTCGTTTCGCGGAGGTTCGAACCATCCGGCATCTGGCTGTCCATCTTGCGGCCGTCAGCCGCCCAGCCGTGACACGCCTGGCAATCTCCCTTTTGCAGGTACAGCCTCATGCCCTCGGCCACATCGGCCGCGTCTGGAGCCTGCGCATGCGCTGTCGGAACAACGAGCGCCCCGGCCAGCGACACGACGCGGGCGCCGTTCGCCGGAATCGCGAGCAAGACGATCGCAACCGCGGTCAATTGAAGTGCCGTGCGCATGTCAGGACTCCTCGACCGGTCGATTGTACCGCGTCGTGTTCGGTGCGCACGCTCATTCCTGCCGCCTCACCACGTCGACGCGGCTCACCGCGAGCGCCAGCGGGCGCGCGTCGTTGCTGGCGCCGACCTCGTGCGGCGATACGGTTGAGGAGAACACCAGCCTCAGTTCGTTGAATCCAACCCACCACGCCGATCGTGCCGCGGCAATCCGGATTTCCTGCCAGCCCGATGGGATGGTCGTCTCGGTCAGCAGAGTGCCATTCAGAATCGCCGTCATCCGTTGCGGCGGCTGATCGCGGTCGAACGGCGATTGCGCGGTGATGAGGATGTCCGCAGCGGTCGCAGAGCTTCGCGGCAGGACGATCCGCGCTTCACGGCCGACGATCCACGAGAAGGCGCGCTGGCCGTCGCGCTCGCTCGCAGCGAAGCCTGCTCGTAGCGGCCGGTCGGGCGAGACCTCGCCGGCGGCGATATGCGGGAACGGCGACGCGACGATCCGCAGCGCGACGAAGACCAGCGCGGCGATCGCCGTCAACGACAGGCCCCACCTCTCGAGTGCGATACGCGCTGGTCTCCCGGCGAGCATCCCGGCCAGAGCGCCGGAGGCGAGCAGGAGCAACACGTCGTAATAGAGATAGTGCACCGGGTACAGCGTTGTCATGCTGAACGCGAACAGCGCGAGCGCCATCCACGGGATGGGGCGGTGAGCGCGTCCGATGGCCGCCCACGCCGCCGCGTAGACACCAATCATCGCCCCGAGCTGTACGGGCGTCACGAGCCACTCGCGGTGCTGCTCCAAAAGCCATTCCGTCAGACCGATCGTCTCCATCCCAGGTTTGGCCAGCACCGGCCACACCGCAGCCTTCATCACGCGTGGATAGGAAAGGATCATCGAGTCCCAGATCGCGCGCGCGTCCCATGCGATGAACGGCGCGAGCGCGGCGCCGATCGTGATCGTCAACGCGATCAGGACGGCGGGCAGACTTCGGCCGTTGGCTCGCCACGCGGCCATCAGGAAGACCGGAACGATCGCCACCATCGACGTGCGCGCGACGACGAGGATGCCGAGTAGACAAGCGGCCGCAATCCATCGTTGTTCCGCGATCGTCATCGCGAACACGAGAAGCAGCGGCCAGTAGACAGGCGTATGGCCAATCAGCGTGAAGCGCTGAACGTCGAACGCGAGGACGAACGCCGCCAGGAGGCCGAGCCAGGATGCGGCGGCGGCGATCCTGCCGCGAGAAGCTTCAACGATCGCGGCCATGCCGCACCAGACCGGTGCGAATAGCTCGCCGATGATCGTGACGATCCGGAAATCCAGGTGCAGCAGCTGCGGAACAACGAACGGACCCCACAGTCCAGGACCGTAGGGCATCGCCATGTCCCATGTCGTGTCGTAGGAGCGGTAGGTCGCGTAGGGGCTGTGCCCGTTGAGAAATCGCCGCGTCGCCTCGCGAATCACGATCAGCATGTCGGCGTGGTAGGCCTGCCACGCTGCGAGCCGGGTCCAGCGATACACCGCAATCACGACAACGGCCGCGGCCACGGCCGCGACGATTGGCACAACCGGGTTCCACGACATCGCGCCGGCGGGCGCCGCGTAATCGCCGCGAGGCCAGGTGACG
>Ga0137396_10002135_pt1 | contig 10735 bp, 15 predicted proteins | sample czc16metaG_FD_108284 | JGI IMG/M metagenome (GOLD analysis project Ga0137396, IMG submission 108284) | Vadose zone soil microbial communities from Angelo Coast Range Reserve, California, USA - czcobulk3.16 metaG | ecosystem: Environmental > Terrestrial > Soil > Vadose zone | place: USA... | reverse complement strand
TCCTTTGAAACGCCCGTCGGTGCCGCGTGATCTTTCCGCCCGCGCAGTCAATGTTTGAATGACGCCAGAAAAGCCACGACAGAAAGCGTGCCGACGATACGCCTCGGCTATTCTTGCTGTCAACGCAAATGGAGCGGCGCGTCGGGCGCTGGTTTACTCCCGCTCAGCCGATGATCCCCTTACAAAAAATCTGTTCGGACTATCTGCCGACAGCAGCGGCGGCCCGAACTTCTTGGGCCCGTGCCCACGAGGATGAGTTTTCGGACAAGTCAGGGCGGTCGATGGTGAACTGCTGCGCGATGAGGCCGCCCATCGAGAACCCGAGAGCGTCGACCTTCTTAATGCCGAGCGCGTCGATGAAGACGGCGGCGTGCTGTGCCATCTCTTCAATCGAAGTCGGCACTTCACCGCTGGAACTGGAGACGCCGGCGTTGTTGAACAAGATCACTTCGCGGCCTTGGGCAAATCCGTCGGTCAACGCGGCATCCCAGTGATCCATGGTCCCGGGCGGCGGCCCACCTTGGGCGAATACACTGCCCGGGAGCGCCCTGGCGATCGCAAAGCTGACGACGAGCACGCTTCCGGACGTAAGAAATCCGCGGCTGACAGACGAGAATCGCGCCGGTGACATCAGGAGATAAGGATGAAAACGGCCTCGGCGTCTCGAGTCGGTTCGGGCGGCGGCCGAAGGACGTGGCGGTTAAACTATCCGTCCACCAGATCGGATCACTGCCAATGAGCCTCGCCCATCTGACGCTCCCGACTCAACACGTCGCACAAACGGCGGCGTTCCTCGAGGACACCCTTGGCTACGTGCGCGATCCGGTTCCCTCGACCGCGCCGGGTGAAACCGTCTGGTTGAACATCGGGCGCGGGCAGCAGATGCACCTGTTCCATGTCGACAATTTCGCGGTGTCGCCGTTCGAGGCCGAGTTAGGCCGCCACGTGGCCCTCTTCTATCCGCGCTCGGAATTCGAGGCGCTGAAGGAGCGGCTCGTCAGCCGCGGAGCCGAACTGTTCGAGCCGCTGCGCACCACGTCGTACGACCGCTTCTTCTTTCGCGAGCCGGTTAACGGCTATGTCTTCGAGGTGATCGATCGCGCGAGCGAAAGGTCCTGACGCCGCCGGCGTTCGCTCAGAAGCCTTTTGCCAGCCATTTGGACCAATAGAACGTCAGCGGTACCTTTCCCGTGTTCGTGATCCCGTGCAGGACCTGGCCGGCACAGTACATCACCGCGCCCGGTCCCACCGCCGTCGTCTTGCCATCGCATTCGATCTCACCGGTCCCGGAGGCGACGATCATGAATTCCTCCTCCGGATGCCGATGCGGTGGATGCGGGCTCGCCCCTGGGTCCACAACGCACATGCCGACGCAGAGTCCGTCGAGTTGATCGGTCGGACCGTTGTAGTGTGTGAAGATGCGGCAACCGTTCACCGCGGGAGACGAGCCGACGGTGTCGAGATCCATTACGCCATCGGCAAGCCTGGCAGCAGTGGTCGACGCGGGCACGACATTCAGATGTTGGTCTGTCATAACGGCCCGATCCTCTACTACACTCATCGGCCGGTCAAGCGTTGCGCATCGCGACTCGCTCGGTTCGGAAATTCTGAAAGGTCGAGCATCCATGGTCCAGACTGCATCCTCTCCGGCACGTCCGACCGCGTATGACCACCGTCGCCTGTTCCTGGTCAGTGCCCTTGCGTTGACGACCGCCGGCATGGCTGCGTCGCTCCGGGCCAACACCGCGAGCGATCTGCAGCGCGTGTTTCTGGATCCGATCGACGTGACGCGATCCGCCTCGATGATCGGCACGATTCTCGGTCTGCCGTTCCTGGGGTTTGCGATCACGATCGCCATCGGCAGCCCGCTGCTCGACTACATCGGCATGGGAGTGCTGCTGCCGCTGGCCGGACTGCTCTTCGCGCTGGGCAGCATCGTCTTCATTACAGCCGACATGTGGACGAATGTGGCGGACATCTACCACGTTTTGTGGGGCGCCGCACTCATCACGGGTATCGGATGGGGCCTGGTGGAAACGGTGATCAACCCGCTGATGGCGTCGCTGTACCCAACGGAGAAGACGGCGAGACTCAACGCGGTCCATGCATGGTGGCCCGGTGGGTTGGTCATTGGAGGGTTACTCGGCGTGGCGATGTCGAGTGCGGGTTTGGGCTGGCAGGCGAAGCTCGCCGTCGTGCTGATTCCGGCGCTCGCCACGGCATTTCTCGCACTCGGCGTGAAGTTCCCGCCCACGGAGCGCGCCGCCGCCGGCGTCACGATGGGGGAGATGTTCCGGGAACTGCTCAACCCGATGTTCCTCGTGCTGTTCCTGTCGATGTTTCTCACCGCGGCCTCCGAACTGGCGCCCGGCCAGTGGGTGGACTTCGCGTTGAGCCGCACGGTCCACATGCCGGGCATTCTGCTGCTGGTCTACGTCAGCGGGCTGATGTTCGTGATGCGTCACTTCGCCGGTCCGCTCGTGCAGAAGCTGTCGCCCATGGGCCTGCTCTGGATGTCGTGCCTGGGCGCGGCGCTCGGCCTGTTTGCGCTCAGCATTGCCAATTCGCCGGTCACCGCGCTCGTCGCCGCGACGGTGTGGGGCGCCGGCGTCTGCTACATGTGGCCGACGATGCTGGCGACCGCGTCGGAGCGATTTCCTCGCGGCGGCGCGTTGCTGATGGGGCTGATGGGGACGGCTGGCACGTTGTCTATTCAATTCGTTCTGCCGTTGATGGGGGCGGTGTACGACAAGGAGAAGGTCGCGGCCGCTGGCGGAGCCGCTGCGTTCGCTGCCCTCCAGCCGGGACCGGAGCTGGAACGCGTGCTCGGCCTCGCCGCGCAGGCCTCTTTCCGGTACGTCGCCGTGCTGCCCGCCATTCTGCTCGTCGTCTTCGGCGCGATCTGGCTGTACGATCGCAGCCACGGTGGATTTCGGCCGGAGCAGTTGAGGACATCCCGATGAACATCACACGGCGCACGTCAGTCGTGGCGATTGGCGCAGTCCTCCTGACGCTGGCTGTCGCCCGCGCGCAGGAACCTGGCGGGCGCGGACGCGGCGCAGGTGGGCGCGGCGGCGCTGCAGATCAGACGCCGGAGGTGCGGCAGGTCCCGCGAACGCCGGTCGTCGATCCGGCCGCGCACGATCGCGGGCGGTCGCTGTGGGCAATTCATTGCATCGACTGTCACGGATCGCAAGCGCGAGGTTCCGAGACGGGTCCGAATATCATCCGGACGAAAACCGTCAACTTCGATCGCTCGTCGTTCACTCCCGGCAGCGTGCTCGGGCCGTTCCTCAAAGCCGGGCATCCAACGCAGAGCGGCAAGGCGAGCGCGAGCTTTACAGACGAGGAGATCGTGGGCCTCGCGCACTTTCTTCGCCAGCGCGTCAACGACACGATGCGCGGATCGGCCGTCTTCACGGCCGGTGACATCCTGGTTGGCAACGCGAAGGCGGGCGAAGCGTATTTCCACGGTGCCGGGGGCTGCGCGACGTGCCACAACGCTTCCACACACAGCCTCGCCGGCATTCGCACGCGCGTCGCCACCACCGTTGATCTTCAGCAACGGATGCTCTTCCCCGGCATGGGCGTGCGTGATCGCGGCCGGGGTGCGCCGCCCGCCGCCAACGCCAACGCCAACGCCGTAAGAGTCACCGTCACGCCAGCGTCGGGCCCCGCGATGTCTGGCGTCCTTGTCGAGCAGAGCGATTTCTACGTGACGTTCCGGCAGACCGACGGCAGCATCCGCGTCGTCCGTACGACCGGCGCGAAGGTGGTCACGATCGATCCGCTTCAGGCGCACATCGATTTGCTGGACCGCATCAGCGACACGCAGATACATGATCTGGTTGCCTACTTGGAGAACCTGAAATGAGACGATTCGTCATCGGGAGCGTTCTCCTTCTCTCCACGGTCCTGAGCGCGCAACAGTCGGGTCTGACCAGCGCGCAGATTGAGAAGCCGGCCACGACCTCCTGGCCGACGTTCAACGGCGACTACTCCGGGCGCCGGTACAGCACGCTCACGAAGATCAACGCCTCGAACGTGAAGCACCTGAGTGTGGCGTGGATCTACGACCTGCCCGCGGGTGGCGGCTTCGTGAAGGCGACACCACTGCTCGTGAATGGGATTCTCTATTTTTCCACGCCCGATCACGCGTACGCGGTCGAGGCCCGCACCGGACGAGAGCTGTGGCACTACACCTGGACGAAGAACCGCGGCGGCATGCACATTGGCAACCGCGGGGTCGCGATCCTTGGCGAGTCGATGTTCTTCGTGACGCCGGATTGCAATCTGGTGTCGCTCGACATCAAGACCGGGCGGGAGAAGTGGGTCAAGGAAGTCTGCTCGCTCGAGATGATGTATTTCGGGTCGGCCGCACCCGTCGTGGTCAAGGACCGCCTGATCGTCGGCGTCAGCGGCGACGACCTGGATCAACCGGCGTATCTCGACGCGCGCAGTCCCGAGACCGGAGACTTGATCTGGCGATGGTATGCGACGCCCCAGACGAAGGACGATCCGGGCATCGAGACGTGGCCCAATCTGGACATGGCCAAACACGGCGGCGGCATGACGTGGCAGCCGGTGACGTACGATCCCGAGTTGAATCTCGTCTACGTCACCACCGGCAACCCGCAACCGGTCGTCGCCTACGCGAATCGAGAAGGCGCGAATCTGTTTACCGCCTCGATCGTCGCGCTGAATGCCGATACGGGAAAGATGGCGTGGTACTTCCAGGCGTCTCCGCACGACACGCATGACTGGGACGCGACGCAGACGCCAGTCCTGTTCGATGGCGTGATCAGCGGGCAACCACGGAAACTCATGGCTCAGGCGTCGCGCAATGGCAAGTTCTTCGTGCTTGACCGCGCCACTGGCAAATCGATCGTGTCCACTGAGTTCATCAAAACGAACTGGTCGTTCGACCGTCGCGACGAAAGGGGGCAACCGATCCCCAATCCTGAGAAACGTCCGCAGATTGCAGGTGCGCTCGTGACCCCAAACCAGGGCGGTGCGACGAACTGGTTTTCGCCGACGTTCAGCCCTCAGACCGGCCTGTTCTATGTCAACGCGACCAGGGCCTTCAGCGTCTGGTACATCTACGATCCCAGCGACAATCCGATGGGGTGGGGTGGAACGGACCGCGGTGGCTACGCCGAACAAGGACAGCTCAAGGCCATCGACTACAAGACCGGCGAAATCCGCTGGAGCATTCCGAGGCACGGCGGAAACTCCGGCCTGCTGAGCACCGCCGGCAACGTGATCTTCGGTTCGGCCGCTTCTGGTATCGGGGCATACAACGCGACCACGGGAGCGCCACTGTGGAACTCCCGCATTGGCGGCGTCACGAATGGCCCGATTACCTACGAGCTCGATGGCCAGCAATACGTGGTCGCCGCGGCCGGCAGCCGCTTCGTCGCCTTCGTCCTGAATGAATGACTTCGCACGCGAAGGCCTTGTGTCAGGTCTAGCGGAGGACGAACGATGAAGTTTGGTGTGAACACCTTGATATGGGGCGCGATGTTCGGGCCGCCGGATTTCCATCTGCTCCCGCGGATCAAGGCGAGCGGGTTCGACGGAATCGAGGTGCCCATCCTGGATCCAGGCGCGTTCGAAGCGGAGGCAGTAGGACGCGAGCTCGACAGGATGGGGCTCGAGCGCACCGCCGTCGCCATTGTTCCGGTCGGCACCAGTCTGGCCTCGTCTGATGCCAGCATCCGTCAACGCGCGTGTGAGCACCTTGAAGCGTGCATTGCCGCCGCGCGCGACGTGGGCGCGACGATGCTTGCCGGGCCGATGTACACGCCGGTCGGCTATTTGACCGGCCAGCGGCGCACGTCCGAGGAGTGGAAATGGACCATCGACAGCTGGCAGCGGCTCGCGGCCGCCGTCCATGCGGCGCATATCGACATCGCGCTCGAGCCGTTGAATCGCTTCGAAACGTACTTTCTCAACACGGTCGCCGATGCGACGAAGCTGTGTGACGCGATCGGGGATCCGTCGATCGGGATCCTGTTGGATACCTTTCACGCCAACATCGAGGAGAAGTCGATTGGCGATGCGGTGCGTCGTGCCGCGCCGCCCCTCAAGCATCTGCACACGTGTGAGAACGACCGGGGAATTCCTGGCTCCGGGCACGTTGCCTGGCAGGAGTTTTTTTCCGCCGTGCAGGAGATTGGCTACAACCGCTGGCTCACGATTGAAAGTTCGGCTTTACCCTGGGTGCCTTGTCGGCCGCGGCCGCGATCTGGCGCGATCTGGCTTCCACACCAGAGGCCATCGCCTTCAGCGGTGTGCAGTTCCTTCGTGCGCAGGCACTGAGTGCGCACGCCACGTAGGTCGAATTTGTCGTGACCCCTCCATCAAGACAGCACCGATTCGACCGCGATCCTGATGCGCCCGTGATCGATGTCAACGCCCCATCCAGCAAGTCGTGGATGACACTCTCACGCAACCGTCACTGTGATCTCAGTTGGACCGCACGGAAACGGGAATAACGACATCGTAGCTGTCGGACGAGATCGAAGAACTCGAAGCGGCGTGGCGGTGACCACTTCAAGGAGAGCAGATGGCCGTCGATGAGGATCCTGAAGGTCACGAAATTACAGCGCTCAGCACGATGGTTTATTCATTCGATGGATGTCGCGTGGTCGAAATTGGTTGCGGCGACGGCCGGCTGACGAGGCGCTACGCGGACGCCGCGGAATCGGTCGTCGCAATTGATCCCGACGTCGAAGCTGTCGCCGAGCTTGCTGCGGAGTTGCCTAGGGTGGATTCACGCGCAATCGGTTACGACAAATTGATCCTGCCTGCTCAGAGCGTCGACATCGTTCTGTTTGCCTGGTCCTTGTGATGACTTCCGTCTGAGGGCATGGTCGATGCCCTGCGACGTGCGCATCGGATGGTGAAATCGAACGGCTATGTCGTTGATCTCCATCCATCAGCCGCGCGAGCATGCGTGGAGATCGGCAGCAACAAGACCGGTTATGTCGACGCAGGTGATGCGCCTCTTCGCCATGCGGCCGCCGGCGCAGCACTCGCAGTGGCGGTCAACGAGCGACTCTTCGCTGTCGAGCACAGCCTGATCTTCACGTTCTACACGTACGGCGACACCATCGAGGAGCTTCGCGATTACGTTGTAGAAAACTGGAGAAACGGGAGAATCGACGACGAGACCGTCGCTCGAACACGGGAAGTTTTACGTGTTGCCTCCGCAGTCCGACCCCGCATTCGCGAGGACGTGCACATTGTGAAGCTGCGCCCAATCACCGACGTCTCCGGAAACGCTTCTCCGAGTACACCGTGAACTCCCGACCTGGTTCGGCAAGTTCGAACGTTTCCGACCACTCGTTGGCGCTCAACGGATGGTACGTCTCCCGAGCACGCCAGCCTGACGGGACGTTCTCGATCGACTCGCTTGTGAACGCGATTTCGGTGAGACGGACCAGTTCGGCGATGCCAGCGACGACGCCGCTCGCAGCGCCGGCGATTCGCAACATCGCGTGTGCGACGATCACAGCGCGAACCGGCGTGGCATTACATCGCGTCAGGCGTGGGCGAGGTGTGCTTCCGGCGCGCCCGCGATCGCGCCGAGCAGACTCCCGTACAGGAGATGACCGATGAGCGACCCCATCGCGGCCATCATGCCGCCCATCGCGCTGCTGAACAAGCCAGCTCCCATCATCGGCATGACCACAACTTGCGCGATCAGCCAGAGGGCGATGCCCCAGATCGTCCCTTTGACGGCGGGTGATCCGGGCAGCCATCGGGCCAACGCGTAGCCATAGATGGCCGGAAAAATGAGCGTCCCGTTTATGAAATGCAGCACCATGCCGGCTGCCCAACTGCCGCCGAGCATCGACCCGAGCATGGCAGCGATGTCCATGCGCAGACCCATCATCGGCGCGACCAGGTACATCATCGCCGTCATCACGAGCGTTCCCACGAAACCGCCGAGCGCGGCGCCTCCGAAGTTCACAGACATGGTTCCTCCCACAACGAATTGTCGCTCGGGTTACTTCGCCTTTTCGATTTTCGCGACGGTAATCGTGTCGCCCTTCACGTCACCGGTGAGCTTCACCGTGTCGCCGGCGAACTGTTTGAGGCCGGCGAAATCCTGATTGGAGACTTTCAGCACTTTGTCCCCGCTGACGATCACGTACTGCGAGCCATGCTCGACGCACGCCACCGTGCACTGCTTGTCGGTCATCTTCTTGCCGTGCTCGGTCATCGTGTCGTGGGATTTGCCGCACATGGCATCGCTGATCTTCCCAGTCAGCGTCTCGGCCGACGCGGTTCCGCCGAGTCCCACCAGGATCGCAGAGACCGCCGCCGCTGCAGTTCCATACCGCTTCATATATCTCTCCAGTGCGCGGCTCATGTGCCAGGATCATCCTCGGCACGAGCACGCATGAGAGGGAGTGCGAGAAGGGTCGCGAACATTACAGACAGCGGCCGAGACGCAGGTGTCGCTAAGATGGTGAGATGGCCCACCTCGGCGAGCGCGTCCTCGCGCGCTTGCGTCGGCGCGATCCGGACGCGTTACGCGAGATCGTCGATGAGCACGCGCGTCCTCTCTACCGGGCAGCCCGCGGCATGGGATTCACGATCGACGAGGCCGAAGATCTCACGCAGGACGTGTTCGTGACGTTCATCGAATCGCTGGAGCGCTTCGAGGGGCGCGCACAAATTGGCACGTGGCTCTTCGGAATCCTTCATCACAAGGCCCAGGAACGCTGGCGGAGCCGCGCGCGCGATGAACTGAACGATCCGATCGACACCGCCTTTGCGGCGCAGTTCGACACTCGCGGGAAGTGGATCCGCCCGCCGACAATGCCCGATCGTGCGGTCAGCGCCCGCGAGGCACGCGAAGCGATACGCGATTGCCTCGAGGGTCTACCGCCGCTGCAACGCGAGGTGTTTCAGCTGCGGCAAGTGGAAGACCGGTCAGCGGCTGACGTCGGTAATGTTTTGGCGCAGACCGTCACTCACATCGGAGTGCTGTTGCACCGGGCGCGTATGCGGCTGCGCGCGTGCCTCGAAGGAAAAGGCTGGACCAACTCGTCATGATGACCTGTCAAGAAGTGTCGACGCTCATGTCAACGGGTGATCTGCCGCGTGCGTCGCTCACGTGTCGGCTCGGCGTCGGCTTCCATCTCGCCATGTGCCGACACTGCCGCGCATTTCGGCGTCAACTGGAGGCGATCGGCCGTGCCGCGCGCGCCTTGAGTGCGACGTTTGAGGCGGAACCGCCGACGGCGTTCGAAGCCGACATGGTTCAGCGATTGCTCCGATGATCGAGATGTTCGATCTCGTGGTGATCGGCTCGGGTTCGGCCGCGCAGGCGGTCGCGTCGAGGTGCCGCAAGGCGGGCTGGACGGTCGCGATGATCGACAAGCGCCCGCTCGGCGGCACATGTGCGCTTCGAGGCTGCGATCCGAAGAAAGTCCTGGTCGGCGCCGCGGCCGCCGTCGATGCCGCGCGTCTGCTCTCGGAAAAGGGTGTTCGGGCCGACAACCTGGCCATCGACTGGGCGGAGCTGATCCGATTCAAGCGAACCTTCACGGATCCGCATCCGCAGCATCTCAAAGCGAAGCTGGCGCGCGACGGAATCGTCACCTTTCAGAATACAGGGCGGTTTGTCGATCCGGCACACATCGGCGTTGGCGGGACCGTACTGAACGCGACGCGTGCGATTGTCATCGCAGCGGGTGCCCGGCCGGCGGACCTTGCGATCGATGGCCACGAGCACGTGATCACGAGCGATCAGTTTCTGGATTTGGCTTCTCTGCCGCCGTCGCTGACATTCGTGGGCGGCGGCTACATTTCATTCGAGTTCGCGCACGTGGCCGCCCGCGCGGGAGCGCGCGTCACGATTCTTCATCGGGACGATCGACCGCTCGCCGAGTTCGATGCAGGTCTGGTCGAGCGTTTAGTGGCGAGAACACGCGCGCTCGGCGTCGACGTGCGACTAAACACGGAAGTGCGCGCCATTAAGCGTGCCAATGGTCAGTACCGCGTCATGGCCGGCGGCCCCGGCGGTTCCTCCACGGCTATTGACGCAGATGCTGTGGTGCACGGCGCGGGTCGCGTGCCGGATCTCGAAGATCTTGCGCTCGACGCGGGGGCTGTTCGCTACTCCGAGGCGGGCATCGCCGTGAACCAGTACCTGCAGAGTGTGTCGAACCCACTCGTCTACGCCGCCGGCGATTGCGCGGACACGGATGGTCCCGCGCTCACTCCAGTTGCAGCCTACGAAGGACGCGTCGTAGCCACGAATCTGCTCGAAGGCAACCACCTCACCACGTCGTACGATGCGATCCCGAGTGTCGTCTTCACGATCCCGCCGCTCGCCGGCGTGGGATTGCGTGAAAACGATGCGCGCGCCAACGGCGCGTCGTTCGTTTCCAATCATCACGACACGTCGAATTGGTATTCATCGCGTCGTGTCGGAGAAACGTATTCGGCGTTCAACGTCTTGGTCGAGGCGACGAGCGGCCGAATACTGGGCGCCCATCTCCTGGGGCCCAACGCCGATGAGACCATCAATCTATTCGCGCTTGCTATGCGCGCCGGGTTGACGGCCGATCGATTCAAGGACGTGCTCTGGGCGTACCCGACACATGGAGCGGATACCGCGTACATGGTTTGATGACACTGTGCGGGACACGAACGCGCCGAGCGGACCCGCGCGTCTGACTGGATATTCACGAACCTTTCGTGGGTCGACACTGAT
>Ga0137396_10002134_pt1 | contig 10736 bp, 12 predicted proteins | sample czc16metaG_FD_108284 | JGI IMG/M metagenome (GOLD analysis project Ga0137396, IMG submission 108284) | Vadose zone soil microbial communities from Angelo Coast Range Reserve, California, USA - czcobulk3.16 metaG | ecosystem: Environmental > Terrestrial > Soil > Vadose zone | place: USA... | reverse complement strand
CTCCGCGCGAAGAATGTCGTGGTCTGAGGGAAGGAGCTGGACGATGGCGCGTCTCGAAGTCCTGAACCCCGTGGCCAAGACGGTCGAGCACTCGGTCAAGCCGGCGGCCCGTCTCACGACGCTGCAGGGCGTCACGCTCGGTCTCTACTGGAACATGAAGGCGGGCGGTGACGCCGCGCTCGACCGGACCGAGGCGCTCCTCCACGAGAAATTCCCGCAGGTGAAATTCCGCCGCTATATCGGCTCCGTGGGCTGGCTCATGCGCCACTGTACGGCGGAGGACGCCGACCGGATCGCGTCGGAGGTCGACGCCGTCGTCGGCACGACGGCCGACTGAGGGTCCTGCACGTCGTGGGGTGCCCACGACATGGTCGAGCTCGAGCGGCGGGGCGTGCCGACCGTCCTGTTCACCGCGCAGACCTTCGTGCACGACGCGCAGCGGAGCGCCGCGAGCTTCGGGCTGGCGGGCTTGCCGCTCGCGGTCGTGCCGTTGCCCTTCACCAACCAGAAGCCCGAGGCCGTCCACCGGATGGCCGAGGGGGCGTTCGACCAGGTCGTGGCGGGACTCACGCAGACGGTGGATGTGCGGCCGGGGGCGCAGCCGCCGCGGCTCGAGGACCGGTTCGCCTACGACGGCGACGATCTCCTCGATGCGTGGACGCTGATGCGCGCCGACTTCCTCCGGCGCGGCTGGTCCGACGGCTTCCCGCTCGTGCCGCCGACCCCGCGCGCCGTCGAGGCCCTGCTCCGCGGGACGACGCGGAGCCCCGGCGACATCGTTGCGACGCTCGAGCCCGGCTTCGGGATCGCGACGATCGAGAAGCTCGCGATCAACGCGGTCATGGCGGGCTGCGGTCCCGAGCACCTGCCGCTCCTGCTGACGGCCGTCCGCTGCCTCGCCGAGCCGAAGATGTACATCCGCAACAAGGCCATGTCCACCGGGCCGCACGCGCCGCTCGTCCTCGTCAACGGGCCGAAGGGGCGCGTCGCCGACGTGAACGCCGGCATGTGCGCCCTCGGCCCGGGGGCGCCGTCGGCGAGCAACACCGTGCTCGGCCGGGCCTTGCGGCTCGTCATGATGAACGTGGGGCACACCTACGTCGGCGTCTCCGACATGGACACGATCGGCTCGCCGCTCAAGTACGCCTGCTGTTGCGCCGAGAACGAGGCGGAGAGCCCGTGGGAGCCTTATCACGTTACGCGCGGCTTCGCGAAGGACGCGTCGACGGTCACCGTCCACTTCGTCTACGGCATCTGCGAGCTCCACGACTTCCGCTCCACGGCGCCCGAGGACCTCGTCGGCGTCTTCGCGACGGCGGCGACGAACGTGGCCCAGGTGGGGACGGGGCTCTGGCTCATCGGCCGCCGCGCCGACCCACGCACGAAGACGGAGGAGCGTGAGCACAACACGCTCTTCATCTGCCCCGAGCACGCCCAGATCTTCGCCAGGGCCGGCTGGGGCCGCCGCGAGATCCAGGAGGCGCTCTATCGCGCCGCGCGCCTGCCGTTCAAGACGATGATGCTGAACAAGGAGCCCAAGGCGCTGGCGGTCGCCCACCCGGAGCTCGCGTGGCTCGCCGACCACCCGGACCTGCCGCTCCCCGTGGTCGAAGACCCAGGCTGCTTCGACATCGCGGTGGTGGGTGCCGCCGCGGGCCGCGGCGCCTACTTCTATGGGGCGGGCGAGCCGGTGACGCTGCCCGTGGAGGACTGAGGCCACGCGCCGCGACGGTTTCGCGCTCGGCGTGCTGGCGGCCTCGCTCGTCGCGGCGCCCGCGTCGGCCGAGCTCTATCGCTGGCTCGATCCGGAGGGCATCGTCCACTATACGGCGGACCTCGCGTCGATCCCACCCGCCGCCCGCGACGCCGCGCAACCCATCGCCCACCCGCGGCCGAACCCGACGCCGCCGCTCACCGGATCCGGGCCCGTGTCGATCCCGATGACCAACGGCGCGCCCGTCACGGTCACCGCGGGGCTCAACGGTGTGACGCTCACGCTCATCGTGGACACGGGCGCCGAGCGGACGGTCATCTCGCCCGCGGCGCTCGAGCGCGCAGGCCTCGGCGCCGAGCCCGGACGGCCCGTCCGGATCGTGGGCGCAACCGGCGAGGCGTCGGCCAGCCTCGTCACCGTCCCGCTCCTCGACGTCGCCGGCGCCCGCATCGGCCCGCTGGCGGTCATTGCCCACACGCTGCCCGCCGACGGGCGGTCCGCGGCCGCGGACGGCCTGCTGGGCCGCGACGTGCTGGATGCGTTCACGCTGACCGTGGACGCCATGGCCGGTCGCGCCACGCTCACGCCGCGATAGCGCTCTCGGCGCGCAGTGGGGCCGACGCGGCCCGCGCGGCGGGGTCGCGGGACCGACCCCTGCGCACGCGCCCGTCGGCCCGGGCGCCGGCTACCTGCGACTCCTCGACATGACTTCGAGGGCGTGACACGAGAGGCGATCGGCGGCCGAGCGGCCGGCTCAGCGCTTCGTGCTCGGCGCCAGGCCCGCGAGTCGCGCGACGACGTCGAAGAGGGCGGCGAAGTCGTAGCCGGCGAGGCCGAGACCGCGCGCCGCCGTCAGCATCTCGTTGGTCACCGCCACGGTCGACAGCGGCACGCCCGTCGCGCGGCCGAGGTCGAGCGAGAGCTTCAGGTCCTTCTGCATCATCCCGACGTCGAACCACGCCTCGCCCGGCATGCCGAGGACGAACGGGCCCCGATACTTCAGCATCGGCGAGGCGACGACGCTCCGGAGCAGCGCCTCGACCGCGCGCTCGCGGGCGACGCCGGCCTTCTCGGCGAGCAGCACGGACTCGGCGAACGCCAGCATCTGGACGGCGAGGCCCTGGTTGATCGCGATCTTCATCGCCTTGGCGAGGCCGACCGCGCCGACGGGGGTGATCGTCGGCCCGATCGCGGTGAGAAAGGGGCGCACGCGCTCCAGCGCGGTCTCGGCGCCACCCACCATGAACGAGAGCTGCCCCGCCTCGAGCGTTGCCGGCGAGCCGGAGACGGGGGCGTCGAGCAGCTCGGCCCCGCGCTCCGCGACCTCGGCCGCGAGGGCGCGGACCGCGTCGGGACTCACCGTGCTCATCTCGACGAGGACGGCGCCCCGGCGCAGCCCCGCGAGGATCCCGTCGGGGCCGCGCGTGACGGCCTCGAGGGCCGCCGTGTCCGTCACCATGGTGAAGATCGCGTCAGCGGCCTGGGCGACCTCGCGCGGCGAGGCTGCCAGGCGCAGCCCCGCGGCGGCGAGCCACTGCGCCTTCTCGCGCGTGCGGTTGTAACCGACGACCGGGTGGCGGGCGTCGAGCAGGCGCTTGGCCATGCGTCCGCCCATCACCCCGAGGCCGACGAAGCCGAGCGTTGTGGTCACCGGGGCGGCTCGACGTCGGTGACCGCGATCCCGCTGATCTCGAGCTTGCAGCGCGGGTGGGTCGCGAGGCGCCTCACCTCGACGGTCGTCGTCGTCGGCAGGTGGCCGCCGAGGTAGCGCGCCCAGACGCGATTCAGCTCGTCCTGCTCGCTCACGTCGGTGAGGTAGCGCGTCGCCGAGACGAGGTCCGCGAGCGAAGAGCCCGCGGCCTCGAGCGTCTTTTTTAGGTTTTCCAGCGCGAGCACGGCCTGCGCCTCCATCGTCGGCGGCAGGTCGAAGTCCTCCTCGCGGTGCGGGTGATGATGGTAGACGGCGGCGGCGGTCACGCCCGAGAGGAACACGAGACTGCCGCGACGGACGACGATCCCCGGCGCATAGGGCATGACCACGTCGGTGCGCCGGCCCGCGTGGTGAACGACCGCGATCTCCTTAGCCATCGGCTCCTCCCCGGAGCGTTGCCGCCGCATCCTATCACGCCGCGTTGACCGGAGCCGGAAGGCCGGATACCCTGCGTCGCTGTGGAGTCGCTGAAGGGACGGGTCGCGGTCGTGACGGGCGGGGCGAGCGGGATCGGCAGGGCGCTCGCGGAGGCCTTCGCCCGCGAGGGCGCGAAGGTCGTCGTCGCCGACGTCGACGAGGCGGGGATGGCCGACGTCGTCGCCGGGATCCGCGGGCGCGGTGGCGAGGCGCTCGCCGTCCGCACAGACGTGGGCGACCTCGCCTCGGTGCGGGCCCTCGCCGACCGTGCCTTCGAGGCCTTCGGCCGCGTGCATGTCCTCTGCAACAACGCCGGTGTGGCGCTCTGGGGCGGGCTCGAGACGGCGACCCACCGCGACTGGCGATGGGTGCTCGACGTGAACCTCTGGGGCGTGATTCACGGCCTCGAGGCGTTTCTGCCGCGCATGATCGCGCAGAAGGAGCCCGGCCATGTCGTCAACACCGCGTCGATGGCCGGGCTCGTCGCCACGGGCGGCCTCGGCATCTACAACACGACCAAGTACGCCGTCGTCGGGCTCTCGGAGACGCTGGCGAAGGACCTCAAGCGTTACGGGATCGGCGTCTCCGTGCTCTGTCCGATGGGCGTGCAGACGCGGATCCGGGAGAGCGACCGCAACCGGCCCGCCAACCTCAGGAACGAGACGCCCGCGCGCGCCGAGCCCGTCGAGCTGATGGGCCGTTACCTGGCGCCAGAGACGGTGGCGCAGATGGTGCTCGAGGCCATCCGTGCGGGCGAGCTCTACGTGATCACCCACGACGAGGGGCTCGAGCCCTTGCGCCGCCGGTTCGAGCGGATGGAGCGATCCATCCGCGCGCGGAAGCCCTAATCACGATCGCGTCGAGCTGGATCGGCACGAGCGCGGACCTCCGCGGCGCGGCCCAGCGCTTGGCCGCGGCGCGCGAGATCGCCCTCGACACGGAGGGCGACAGCCTCCACCACTACCCGGAGCGCCTCGCGCTGCTGCAGCTTGCGAGCCCCTCGGCGGAGGTGTGGCTCGTGGACCCGCTGGCGGTGGACGATCTCTCGCCGCTCGGTGGGATCTTTGCCGCGCCCGGGACCACGATGGTGCTGCACGCTGGCGACAACGACCTCGCGCACCTCAAGCGGCGCCACGGCATGAGCTTTGCGGCGCTGTTCGACACGCACGTGGCCGCGCGCTTCCTCGGCGAGCCCGCGCTCGGCCTCGACGTCCTCGTCCGGCGTTACCTCGGCCTCGAGCTTCCACCCTCGCGGCAGCGCGATGACTGGTCGGCCCGCCCGCTCTCGGAGGCGCAGCGCGATTACGCGGCGGCCGACGTGTTCCACCTGGTGAGCCTGAAGGATCGGCTCGTGGACGAGCTCCGGCGGGTGGGGCGCCTCGCGTGGGTCGAAGAGGAGTGCGCAGCGCTCGCGGGTCAGGCCATCGCAGAGCGCGCGCCCGACCCGAACGCGTTCGCGTCGCTCAAGGGCGCTCGCGAGCTCTCACCGCGCGGCCTGGCCGCGCTGCGCGAGCTCCACGAGCTCCGCGAGCGGCTGGCGCACGCGGCCGACCGGCCGCCGTTCAAGATCTTGCAACAGGAGACGCTCGTGCGGCTCGCCCAGGCTCTGCCCGGCGACCGCGCGTCGCTCGCGGCGGTGGAGGGATGCACGGCGCGGGTGATCGCGCGCTGGGGCGACGCGCTCCTCGAGGCGATCGCGCGCGCACAGGCGCTGCCGGAGTCCGAGCTCCCGGTGCTCGAGCGCCGGCCACGGCCGAAGATCGCCGGCGTCGTCCAGCGCCGGATCGAACGGCTCCGGCTCTGGCGCGCCGAGGCGGCGCCCCGTGCGGGCCTCGAGCCGGGCCTCGTCCTGCCGAATCGCCTCATCGGCGCGATCGCGCAGGCGGCTCCCCGAGACGTCGCGGCGCTGGCGGCGGTGGAGGGGGTTCGGCGCTGGCGCGCCGAGGTCTTCGGCGCTGAAATCCTTGCGGCCCTCGCGTCGACGTGAGAACGTGCATAGACACATGACTGATTGGCGGCAGAACCTTGTCGACGACGACGCTGGGCTCGTCGCGATCCTGCGCGAGGCCAAGACGGTGGCGGTGCTCGGCGCCAAGCCCGGCGTGGCGGAGCCCGCATGCTACGTGCCCACGTATCTCCGCGCGCGCGGCTACCGCATCTTACCCGTCAATCCCGTGATCGCGGGGCGAGAGCTCCTCGGGACCCAGGCCGTGGCCTCCCTCGGGGATCTCGCCGAGGCCGTGGACCTGGTCGAGATCTTCCGGCGGCCGGAGCACCTGCTGGCCCACGCCGAAGAGATCCTGGCGCTCCCGTGGCGGCCCAAGGTGGTGTGGTTCCAGCTCGGAATCAGGAACGACGCGGCGGCCGAGCGGCTCGCGCGCGCCGGGATCCGGGTCGTGCAGGACCGCTGCATGATGCCCGAGCACCGGCGCCTGATCGAAACCGGTGGGGGGTGTCGGGGAGGAGCGGCGGTCGCTCCCCTCGACGGTGAATAATGGCCGGCGAGTACGCGTTCGTCATGAAGGATCTGCGCAAGGTCGTCCCGCCCAAGCGGGAGATCCTGCGCGGCATCTGGCTCTCGTTCTTCCACGGCGCGAAGATCGGTGTCCTCGGCGCCAACGGCGCGGGCAAGTCCTCCCTCCTCCGGATCATGGCCGGTGTGGACACCGACTTCCTCGGCGAGGCATTTCCCGCGGCCGGGCTCCGCATCGGCTATCTCCCCCAGGAGCCCCGGCTCGACCCGGCGAAGGACGTGCGTGGCAACGTCGAGGAGGGCGTCAGTGAGACGCGCGCGCTCCTCACACGGTTCGAGGCGGTGAGCGCCAGGCTCGGCGAGCCGCTCGAGGCCGACGAGATGGAGAAGCTTCTCGAGGAGCAGGCGCGCCTGCAAGACCGGATCGACGCGGCGAACGCCTGGGACCTCGATCGGACGATCGAGCTCGCCATGGACGCGCTCCGCGTGCCGCCGGGTGAGATGGCTGTGGCGAAGATCTCGGGTGGCGAGCGGAGGCGGGTCGCCCTGTGCCGGCTCCTCCTCTCGCGCCCCGACATGCTGCTGCTCGACGAGCCCACGAACCACCTCGACGCCGAGTCCGTCGCCTGGCTGGAGCGCTTCCTCAAGGAATACCCGGGCACCGTCGTCGCCGTCACGCACGACCGCTACTTTCTCGACAACGTCGCCGGCTGGATCCTCGAGCTCGACCGCGGCCATGGCATCCCGTGGGAGGGCAACTACTCCTCCTGGCTCGAGCAGAAGCGGGAGCGCCTCGCGCGGGAGGAGAAGGCGGACGCCGCGCGCCAGCGGACGCTCGCGCGCGAGCTCGAGTGGGTCCGGCTGGCGCCCCGCGCCCGCCAGGCGAAGGGCAAGGCGCGCCTCCAGAACTACGAGGCGATGCTCGCGGAGTCCTCCGAGCAGAAGGCGCAGGCGCTCGAGATCGCGATCCCGTCGGGGCCGCGGCTCGGCGATGTGGTCGTCGAGGCCGACCACGTGTCGAAGGCCTACGGCGACCGCGTCCTCATCGAGGACCTCGCGTTCAAGCTCCCGCGGGGCGGGATCGTCGGCGTGATCGGCCCGAACGGCGCGGGCAAGACGACGCTCGTCCGGATGATCGTCGCTCAGGAAAAGCCCGACGCCGGCACGCTCCGCATCGGCGAGACCGTGACGCTCGCCTACGTGGACCAGAGCCGCGACGTCCTCGACGGGAAGAAGACGGTGTGGGAGGAGATCTCCGGAGGCGCCGACACGCTCACCGTGGGCGGCCGGACGCTCCAGTCACGCGCCTACGTCGCGTCGTTCAACTTCAAGGGGAGCGACCAGCAGAAGCGGGTCGCCGACCTGTCCGGGGGCGAGCGGAACCGGCTCCACCTCGCCAAGATCCTCAAGCGCGGCGCGAACCTCATCCTGCTCGACGAGCCGACGAACGATCTCGACGTCGACACGCTGCGTGCGCTGGAAGACGCGCTGCTCGACTTCGCGGGCTGCGCGCTCGTGATCAGCCACGATCGGTGGTTCCTCGACCGCATCGCCACGCACATCCTGGCGTTCGAGGACGAGGGCAAGGTCGTGTGGTTCGAGGGAAACTACGCCGATTACGACGCGGACCGCAGGCGGCGCCTCGGCGCCGAGGCCGACCGGCCCCATCGCCTCAAGTACAAGCGCCTGCCGCGCGCCTGAGGGGACGCTGGCAGCACACGAGCACGTTCTCACCGCCGGGGCGCACGCGCCGCAGGCGCACCTCCGCGAAGAACGGGCGGAGCGCCGCGGCGAGGCCGCCCGCGCCGGCGCGGCGGTGGCGGTTGACCACGAGCGCGCCCCCCGGCGCCACCAGCGGCGCGAGCGCCTGCGCGAGTGTCTGCGCCCGCTCGGGCGGCTCGCCGTACGCCACGTCCTCCATGACGAAGTCGAAGCGTCGCCCCGCGCGCGCGAGCCAGGGGACGACGCGCGCCACGTCGCCGACGAGGTACTCGACGCCGCCCAGCGCCTTGAGACCGAACCAGTCGAGCGCCGCGCGCAGGACGGCCGGATCCCGCTCGATCACCGTCACCGCGCGCGGGCGCGCCAGCGCGTGGAGGAGGTGGACCTGGGTGCCGCCGCCGAGGCCGACGAGAAGCACGGCGGGCCGCGACGGCAGGGCGACGGTCGCGAGGGCCCGCCACCAGTATTCGCGCCGCATGGGCGACCAGTCGCCGTCCAGCGGGTAGACGGAGAGGATGTCGCCGCTCACGATCAGGCGGCGCTCTCTCTGGTAGTCCACGACGCGGACGCGTCCCGAGAGCGACGATCGCGTCTCCCAGACCGTCCGGCTACGCCGCCGGCGCCTTATCTCGGGGCCATGCGGATCGCGCCGTCGAGGCGGATCGTCTCGCCATTGAGCATGCCGTTCTCGATGATGTGGACCGCGAGCGCTGCGTATTCATCCGGACGGCCGAGCCGTGGCGGAAATGGGACTTGCTTGGCGAGCGACTGTCGCGCGGGCTCCGGCAGGGTGGCGAGCAACGGCGTATCGAAGATGCCCGGCGCGATCGTGCAGACGCGGATACCGAGCTCGGCGAGATCGCGCGCGATCGGCAGCGTCATGCCGACGATGCCGCCCTTCGAGGCCGCGTAGGCCGCCTGACCGATCTGACCGTCGAAGGCGGCGACCGAGGCGGTGTTGACGATGACGCCGCGCTCGCCCGCGGCATTCGGCGCGTTCTGGGCCATGATCGCCGCGGCCAGCCGGATCGCGTTGAAGTGACCGATCAGGTTGATGTTGATGACGCGCGTGAAATCCTCGAGCCTCGCCGGGCCTTGCTTGCCGACGGTCTTGGCCGCGGTGCCGATTCCCGCGCAGTTCACGAGGACGTTGATCCCGCCGAAGCGCTGCCGCACCTGGTCGCAGGCACCCGCGACCTGATCGCCGTGCGTCACGTCCGCCGGCGTGAAGATGGCGTTGCCGCCGAGCGCCTCGGCGACGTCGGTGCCCTTGGAGATCGGCAGGTCGAGCAGCGCGACCCGGCCGCCGGCCTTCACGATGCGCTCGGCCGTCGCGCGCCCGAGTCCCGAGGCGCCGCCGGTGATCACGGCGTTCACCGTTCGAAGTTCCATCGGATTCCTCCTTGGTCTCGCGTCTTTCCCGCCCCGCCGGATTCTAGCCCAAGGCTGGATTTTAGTGGGCTTGACTGGCACTCAACATCTGATTAGTCTCTAGGTCTCATGACGGTCGATCAGCTCCTCCGCCAGGGAGCGGTCACTGAGATCGTCGGCCCGCTCTGCTCGGGTCGCACGAGCCTGCTCGCCGCCTGCCTGCGCGAGGTCGCGCGCGCCGGGGGCACCGCTGCGCTGATCGACGCCGACGACGCGTTCGATCCCGCCTCCGCAGCTCGGGCGGGCGTGGACCTCCGCCGCGTGCTCTGGGTACGTTGCGGCGGGCGGCGCGACGCCGCGCTCCGGGCCGCCGATCTGCTCGTCCGCTGTCCCGGCTTCGCCCTGGTCGCGTTCGACGTGGGCGAGAGCCCGCCGAGGATCTCGCTGGCACAGGCTTTCCGCCTGAGGCTGGCGGTCCGCCGCGGGGGCGCGGCGCTCCTCGTCGTCGCGCGGCGGCGTGTTCTGGGCGCGGGCGCGGCCCTGGTCGTCGAGACCCACCGCCGCGGGCTCGCGTGGGTCGGCTCGCGCCCGACGCCGACGCGCCTGGCCGGTGCCGAGACGGCCGTCAGCGTGCTCCGCCGGCAGGGGGCGGAGGCTCGGGGAGGCGGCGTCATGACGTGGAGCGCATGAGCCGGTTCGCCTGTGTCCGGGTGCCGCACTTCATTGCCGTCGCCGTGGAGCGCTCGGAGCCCGCGCTCTCCGAGCGTCCGCTCGCGATCGTCGCCGGGGCGCCACCGGCGACCCGCGTCGTCGAGGCGAACTGGGCGGCGCGTGAGCGCGGCGTGCTGCCGGGCCTCACGGACGCCGAGGCGCGGGCGCGCTGTCTCGGGCTCGTGCGGCGGCCGCTGTGCGACGAAGTCACCGCGTCGGCGCGCCATGCGCTGCTCGAGGCGTGTCTGGGCGTCTCGCCCCGGGTCGAGGACGCCGGCGCCGGGCTGGTCCACGTGGACATCGCCGGCCTCGGGCGCCTGATCGGGCCTGACGCCGCAGTCGGCGAGCGACTCCTCCGCGCGGCGCGCGCGGTCGGGCTCGAGGCGCGCGTGGGCATCGCGGTGAGCCGTGCAGCCGCGCGCGTCGCGGCGCGCATCGGCGCGCGCGTGAACGTCGTGCCGCCGGGCGGCGAGCGCGCGGTGCTCGGGCCGGCGGCGCTCGCCGAGCTCGAGCTCCCCGAGGAGCTCGCGCAGACGTTCGCACGCTGGGGTCTGACGACGCTCGGCGAGCTCGCCGCGCTGCCGCACGCCGGCGTGGCCGCGCGGCTCGGCGCGCCG
>Ga0137396_10002132_pt1 | contig 10737 bp, 10 predicted proteins | sample czc16metaG_FD_108284 | JGI IMG/M metagenome (GOLD analysis project Ga0137396, IMG submission 108284) | Vadose zone soil microbial communities from Angelo Coast Range Reserve, California, USA - czcobulk3.16 metaG | ecosystem: Environmental > Terrestrial > Soil > Vadose zone | place: USA... | reverse complement strand
TGGCCTTCGACGCCAATTTCGATCTCGCCGGCGCCGATCTCCGGCCCGGGCAGTCGCTCGACAAGGCGCCGGGCCAGCGGCTCGAGCTGGCGGCAAAGGGAACGCGCAGCTCCTCGGGGACGGCCGCCGATCCCCGCCAGCGCATCGAGTTGGAGACGGTCGCGCTGCACGTGCTGGACGACCGCATCGACGCCCACGGCTGGGCCGAGACGAAGGGCGCCGGGGACAAGGCGACCAAGCAGTTCGAGCTGCTGGTGACGAGCGAGCACCTCGACCTCGACAAGATGCTCCTCCCCTCGAAGACCAAGGGCGAGGAGAAGCCGCCGCCCGATCCGAAGACGTTCGCCGGCCTCTCGGGGCACGCGACCGCGAAGCTGTCCCGCGTCACCTACAAGAAGCAGCAGTTCCAGAGCGTGGTCGCGGACGTGACGATGAAGGAGGACGAGATCGCGGTACAGACCGCGTCCATCCAGGGGCTCGGTGGGCAGATCGACGCCGGCGGCACGCGCATCAAGCTCGCCCATCCCAGCGAGCCCTGGCACGTCGCCACCAAGGTGCGCGGAATCGATCTGGAGAAAGCGGCTGCGATGGGTTCGCCGAAGAAGCTGTTGGGGGGACGCTTCGACGGTGACGTCACGCTGGACGGGCGCGGGCAGGACATCACCGACCTGACCAAATCGCTCTCGGGCGTGATGCTCGGGCACGTCCTGGAGGGCAAGTTCTATGGCAAGGACATCGTCGCCTCGGCGGCGTCGCCGGTGATGGGAGCGCTGCCGAGTGCGCTGCGCGGGAAGGTGCCGCAGAGCGGGGTCACCGACTTCGGCAAGGACCTCCCGTTCGGGCTCACGCTGAAGGACGGATGGGCGCGGCTGAAGGAGCCGCTCAAAGCCTCCACGCCGCAGGCCGACATGAGCTTCTCCGGGGGCGTCCGGCTCGACGGCACGCTCGACATGCCAGGGACCGTCGCGCTGACGCCGGCCACCGTGCAGCAGATCACCGGCGGGCGCGTGAAGCTGGATACCAACGTTCCCATCGGGCTGCGGATCGTAGGACCGGCGACCAACCCGCGGATCACCGACGTCGACGTGCGGGGCGCGGTCGAGGCGATCGTGAAGGCCGCCGGCTCGAGCCTCATCTCCGGGGTCCTCGGCGGTCCGGCGGACCAGAAGAAGCAGCAGGCGCAGCAGGTCGCGCAGCAGAAGCAGCAGGAGCTGGAGCAGAAGGCGCAGCAGCAGGCCGACAAAGCCAAGCAGGACGCGGCGAACAAGCTCAAGGGCCTGTTCGGGCGTTGACACCGGCCGGGGCGAAGATTTCGCTCGCGCTTCGCCCCGCCACCGGATAGATAGGGCGCAGTCCCATTTCTCCTTCGCAAAAAAAAGCAACAATCATGGCCCAACGAAACAGGGATTCCTCGTTCCGCGCGCTGATCGAGCGGTTCGCGCAAGACCTGAGCTCGGCGATCGGCGATCTCGTGCAGCGCCAGGTGAAAGAGGCGGTGGCGCGCGCTTCCTCCGGCCGAATCGAACCCGACGGCCGCCGGGCAGGCCGGCTGTGCCCGGTTCCGGGCTGCGGCGAGGCAGGAGCCGGACCGCGCAACCGCTGGTTCTGCCGCGAGCACTCGAAAAAGCTCTCCGCGGCGGAACAGAAGAGCATCGTCGAGCGCAACAAGCGGCTGGCGGCCGAAGGAAAGCTGCCCACCGCCGTCCCCGCCCAGCGCATCGTGCGCCTGCCGCCCAAGGCGCCCCGGCCCCGCCGCACGCTCGACATGAGCTGCCGCGTCGACGGCTGCCCGAATCGGTCGCGGGGCCCGCGCGCCGGCTTCATCTGCGACCTGCACCGTGCCCAGATGTCGCCCGAGGAGCAGCGCGAGACGCGCGAGCGCTGGAACGCGCGGCACCGCGGCGTACCCGTCGCCGAGCGGCGGCACGAGACGCCCGTCATCGCTCCCGTGCCGCCCATCGTGCGCAAGGCCGAGCCGGCCGCCGAGAGCTCGTAAGCGTTCGGTTGGCGGATCGCGGCGCTGGCTGTAACGATCGGGGGCGCACCGGAGACAGGGAGGCCGTGATGCGCATCCGCTCGTCGGAGATCACCCCGAAGGCGCTCTACCTTCGCCGCCGCGAATTCCTCGCCCTGGGAGCGGCCGGCGCTGGCGCGCTGCTGCTTCCGGGCGGCGCGCGCGCGGCCGAGACGCCGCACGGCCGCAAGCTCGAAGGCGTGAAGCCCGGGCAGCCGTCCACGGACGAGAAGAAGAATTCGTTCGACGACATCACCCACTACAACAACTTCTACGAGTTCGGCACCGACAAGGACGATCCGGCGCGCCACGCGTCGAAGCTTGCGACGCGGCCGTGGGCGGTGAAGGTGGAGGGCGAATGCGCAAAGCCCCGCACCTTCGACATCGACGAGCTGCTCAAGCTGCCCATCGAGGAGCGCGTCTACCGGCTGCGCTGCGTGGAGGCGTGGTCGATGGTCATTCCCTGGGACGGCTTTCCGCTGGCGACGCTGCTCGAACAGGTGCAGCCCACCTCGCGCGCCAAGTACGTCGCGTTCGAGTCCGCGGTGCAGCCGAAGAACATGCCCGGCGTAGGCGCGTTCGGGGCCATCCCCTTCCCGTACCTGGAGGGCCTGCGCATCGACGAGGCCATGCACCCCCTCACCCTGCTCGCGGTCGGTCTCTACGGCGAGGAGCTGCCCAAGCAGGACGGCGCCCCCGTCCGCCTGGTGGTGCCCTGGAAGTACGGGTTCAAGTCGGCCAAGTCGCTGATCAAGATCCGGCTGCAGGAGACGCAGCCGGCGACCACCTGGTCGCAATACGGGGGCGGCACCGAGTACGGCTTCTACGCCAACGTCAATCCCGAGGTCGACCACCCGCGCTGGAGCCAGGCCAAGGAGCGGCGCATCGGCGAGCTCTTCCGCAAGCCCACGCAGAAGTTCAACGGCTACGCGGACCAGGTGGCCAAGCTCTACGCCGGGATGGACCTGAGGAAATTCTTCTGATGGAGAAGGCTGCGAAGCAGCCCTGGCTCAAGCCGCTCGTCTTCGCCGCCGCGCTCTCGCCCCTCCTCTGGCTGGTCTCGCGCGCCGTGCGCGGCACGCTCGGTCCGGACCCCGTGGCCGAGGTGCTGAACCGCCTGGGCCTGTACGCGATCACGCTCCTGTTCTGCTCGCTTGCGTGCACACCGCTGCAGATCGTGCTCGGGTGGAGCTGGCCCCTGCGGGTGCGCCGGATGCTGGGCCTGTTCGCCTTCTTCTACGCCTGCCTGCACCTCTCCACGTACGTCTTCCTCGACCAGGGCTTCGACTTCACCGGGATCGGCAAGGACATCGCCAAGCGCCGCTTCGTCACCGTGGGGTTCGCCGCCTGGTGCGCGCTGGTCCCGCTGGCCGTCACCTCCACGCAGGCGTGGGTCAAGCGGCTCGGGTTCCGCCGCTGGAAATCCCTGCACCGCCTGGCATACCTCGCCGGCGCGCTGGCCTGCGTCCACTTCATCTGGCGGTTCAAGACCGCCCTGCTGCAGCCGGCCCTCTTCACCGCGGTGCTGGTGCTGCTGCTCGCGATCCGGGTCGCCGCCCGCGTGCGGGCCCCTTCGCGCAGGATGTCCGTCACTTCGGAGTCGAGGTAGACTCGGAAACGATGGCGCGCGCGGCAACGGTCCTCATCGTGGACGACGACAGCAGCATGCGGCAGACGATGGAGGAGATCGTCCGCTCCGCCGGCATGCGCCCGCTCGCGGTGTCCTCGGGCGAAGAGGCATTGCGGGCGGTGCAGTCGAATCCCGTCGACGTGATGCTGCTCGACGTGCAGATGCCGGGCATCGGCGGCCTCGAGGTCCTCCGGCAGATTCGCGAGAAGCACACCGACATCGGCGTGATCATGATCTCCGTCCTCAAGGAGGTCCCGGTCGCCGTCGAGGCGATGCGCCTGGGCGCGCTCGACTACGTCACCAAGGACTTCTCGCCTCCCGAGCTGAACGCGCGGGTGGCGAAGACGCTCGACCAGCTCAAGTCCGCCCGCGAGCTGGCGTGGCTGCGCGAGGAGCAGGCGAGCCGCGACCAGAAACCGATGGTGCTGGGTCACACCGCCGCCATGCGGACCGTCGCCGGGATCGCCGAGAAGATCGCTTCCAAGCCCGTCACGGTGCTGATCACCGGGGAGAGCGGGACCGGCAAGGAGATGCTGGCGAGGTATGTCCACGAGCACTCCGACCGGCGCAGCGGTCCGTTCGTCGCCGTGAACCTGCCGGCGGTCCCGGAGAGCCTGGTGGAAAGCCAGCTGTTCGGGCACGAGAAGGGGTCCTTCACCGGCGCCACCAAGCTGCAGTACGGGAAGTTCGAGCTGGCCTCCGGCGGCACCCTCTTCCTCGACGAGATCGGCGAGCTGAAGCTCGACGTCCAGGCCAAGCTGCTCCGCGCGTTGCAGGAGCACGAGATCGAGCGCGTCGGCGGGGCCCGCCCCATCCAGCTCGACCTGCGCGTCATCTGCGCCACCAACCGGGCGCTGCCGGAGATGGTCAAGGAGGGTCGCTTCCGCGAGGACCTGTACTACCGGCTCAACGTGGTGCCCATCCAGGTGCCGCCGCTGCGGGAGCGCCGCGAGGACATCCGCGAGTTGGCCCACCACTTCCTCGCGCGCTCCGCCGTCCAGCTGGGCCGCATCCCGCAGGTGCTCTCCGACGGCGCCGCGCAGCTGCTCGAGACGTATCCCTGGCCGGGCAACATCCGCGAGCTGCAGAACCTGCTCGAGAGGATGGCGGTCCTGTGCGAGTCGCAGATCATCGAGGAGAGCGACCTGCCGCTCGAGTTCGTGGTCGCGGCAGGCCTGCGGCGTGAAGCGGAGAAGGAGACCTCGCTCCAGTCGGCCATGTCCGCGTTCGAGCGGGGCTTCCTCAAGAAGACGCTGGTGCAGAACGCCTGGAACCGCCGCCGGACGGCCGAGAGCCTCGGCATCGGCTACTCGACCCTGAAGGCCAAGCTGAAGTCGTACGACATCGGTTCGGACGAGGACGACTGAGTCAGCTCGGCCGGCGCTGCAGCGGCAGCACGATCGAGAAGGTCGATCCCTTCCCCAGCACGCTCTCCACGGCGGTCTGTCCGCCATGCGCGACGACGATCCGGCGCACGTTGGGGAGTCCCATGCCCACGTGCGCGCCGGTGCGCTTGGTGGACTTGAAGGCGTCGAAGATGCGCGGCAGGCGCTCCTCGCCGATCCCGGGGCCGCGGTCGGTGACCTTGAGCGTCGCTACGCTGTCCCGCTGCCCCACCTCGATGGAGACCTGCCCGCCGGGAGGCGAGGCTTCGATGGCGTTCGAGAGCAGGTTCAGCGCCGCCCGCTCGAGCAGGTAGCGGTCACCTTTCACCCAAGGCGTCTCGGCGGCGGGCGTCACGGTGATCTGCACGCCGGCCTTCTCCGCGTGCGGGATGGCGGTGCGCCCGACGCTCTGGGCGAACGCGTTCAGGTCCAGTGGAAGGAACTGGTCCGGCGATACCTCGCGCGAGAGATCGGCGAAGTCGGCCACGAACTTCTTCAACGTCGCGGTCTCCGCGCGCAGATTGTCGCGGATGAGCGGAAGGTAGGCGGGGTCGTTCGCCTCGGCGAGCGCGGCGGTGGACTGCAGGATGGCCAGCCGGTGACCCAGGTCGTGGGAGATGCCGGTGGCGATGCGCCCCGCCGTGCGCCACCGTTCCTCGATCTCCAACGTGTCGAGGACGCGACGCGACTGCGCCGCGCCGAGGGCCGCCGTGACGACGAGCGCGGCGACGGCCACCGCGGAGAGACCGATCAGCGCGTTGCGCATCGGCGCCAGCGCTTCGCGCTTGGGCTCCTCGACCACCACCGTCCAGCGCGGGTCCGAGAGCCGCGCCCACCCGGCCAGGACGACCTCGTCGATCCCTCCGCGGAAGCTGGCCGGCGCAGGCTCTCCGCGCGCCACCCTGCTCGCCAGCGGCGACTCGGTCACCGGCTCGCCAGTCAGCACGTTGGCGCGCAGCGCGGCCGCGCCCGAGGCGAGGAGGCGGCCCTCGGCGTCGAAGGCGAGCGCGAAGCCGCTCCTTCCGACGTGGATGCGCTGCATCTGCCGCTGCAGCTCGAGCAGATCGAGCGTGGCGCACACGGCGGTCCCCGGCGTGGCTCCGGCAGGGACGCACACGTCCATCGCGGGCGTCAGGTCCTCGCGGAAGTAAAGGGGCGAGGCGACCTCCCGTCCGGAGAGCGCGGCGACGACATCCGCGGGCGCCAGGCGCTGAGGGAGCCGGTCCGCCGGAGTGCGCTGCGTCAGCAGCGTCACGCGCCCGAGGCTGGGAGCGTCGAGCGGCACTTGCGCCAATCGCCGCTCGGCTTCCGCGATGCCAGTCACCAGCCCCGCTACGGCACGGAGCATCTCGCGCTGATGGGAGAGATAGGCGCCGATGCGCGAAGCCGCCTGCTCGGCGATGACCGCGAGCGCCGCCTGCGAGCTCCGCTCCGCGCTGCGCCGCAGGAGGAAGATGGCCGAGAGGCCCACCAGCGCGATGACGAGCCCGGAGCCCGCGACGAGCACGAGGAGGTTCCGCGCCATCGCATGTCGGCTCGACCCTTCGTTCACTCCGCGATCTCCCACTCCGGCAGCGTTTCCAGGTAGCCGTACGGGCCGACCTGCGGGTTCTTGACGCGACTGTCGACCACGGCGAGCCGCTCGGGGGTGCAGATGAACACGACCGGCGGATCCTCGCGCAGCTCCTGCATGGCGCGTGCCCAATCGCCCGCCTTGAGCGCGGCATCGACGTTGAGATTGCGGTAACCGGAGAAATTATGGGGCGAATTGGACCCCCACACGAGTGCTGCGGAGCTGGGCGGCCAGACCAGCGGCCGGAGCAGCAGCAGGTCGAAATCCTGGCTCTTGAGAAGCCGGAACGCCTCGGGAACCGAGATGAAGCGAATCTCGCCGCCGTGCTGTCCCAGCGCCCGCGTCACGGCGAGGGCGGTGTGCGCCAACTGGAAGTCTTCCTGGAGCACCAAGACATCGAGCGGCTTGGAGGGCAGCGCCGAGGCGGTTCCGGCGTTCACCGGAAAAGGCAGGCATTCCTTCCCGAACACGAGCCGGCTGATGTTCGCCACCGGCAGCGCGGCTGCGATGGCGCTCCGTACGGCACGGTCGAATCGATGGCGACCCACCGCCACCGCGATGGAATTCGCTCCGTGTCCGCGGACGACCCGCAGGCGAGAGACGCCTTCGAAGAACTCCAGCTTCTTGGGATCGTCCACGATCAACAGGTCGGCGTCCCCGGCGAGCGTGTGGGCAAATGGGTCACGCGACGTGGGGTACCCGAGGAGCAGGACCTCGGCGATCTTTCCGGGTGCCGGGACGCTGCGCCGGAGCAGCAGCCGCTCCGGGTCCAGCGAGACCACCTGGAACGGGCCGGTCCCGACGGCCTTGTCCCCGACCCGCTTGAAGATGCCGTTGTGCCGGAGAATCGGCTCGACCGGGTCGCCGGCCGGCGACTCGATGACGAACTCGCGCGCCTGCTCGCGCACCTCGAACGCGCTCTCGCGGAGCGACTGGCGGATGTCGTCGGCCGTCACTGCGGATCCGTCGCTGAACCGGGCGCCCTCCCGAAGCTCCACCACCACGCGCGAGGGGCTGGCAAACTGGAATCGAGCGGCAAGGCCGCCGATGGCGGAGCCGTCCGGTGCGGTGCGCAGGAGCGACTCGAAGACCCATTCCTGTGCGTAGCTGCTGGTGCTCGGTTCCGCGTCCGGCGCCGGGTCCCGAAGCGGACCGACCAGCGCGATGCGCAGCCGGAACTCGCTTCCGTTGCGCGGCGGCGTGCAGGCGAGGGCAACGGCGGAAGCGGCAAGGAGTGCGAGGCGCACGAGGCCTCACAGCCTCGTGGCGCCCCGGTGTTACGTCAAGTTGACGGCGATGATGCCCGGGCAGGGATAGGCCTTGCGGGTGCTCTTCCGGACGCTGCGCTTGATCTTCATCGCTGGCTCCATTTGCGGCGTCATGCCGCGGTTGCGGTCGACGACACTTCACTGGCGGGGAATTCCGCGAGGTAACGGCGCACCACCGTCTCGCGGAAGCTCAGCTCGAACTGCTCCTTCTTGCAGGCGACCTCGTCGGTGCGGCCGGTCTTGAGGTACTTGCCCCCGAGGCAACCGCCGACGCAGACCGGCAGGTACGGGCAGTCGCCGCACTTCTCCCAGGGACGGAGCGCCACGAGCGGCGCGATCTTCTCGGGCCCCGGGAACGCCACGTTCGCCACCTCGAGGCCCGGGATGCCGGCCACGGCGGGGCACTTGTAGATGCGCCCCTCGGGGTCGATCGTGTAGTTGTTCTTCCAGTGCAGCTCGCACGGGCCGAGCAGCGCCTCGAGCGTCTCGCCGCCGATGGCCTTGATCCCCAGGCCGCGCCTCTCGATGCTCTTGTTGAGCTGCACCAGGACCTGCGACTCCTCCTGGTCGCCGCAGCCGGTGCAGCTCGGCTTGCTCTTCTGCGTATCGACGATCGGCTTGAAGTTCACGCCTTCGAGCTTGCCGCGCAGCCCCGCCCGCTCGATGCGGTCGAGGAGTCGCTCGAAGCCGTCCTTCTGCTCGGGCAGGAAGTTCCCGCCCACGAAGATCTTCACCAGGTCCGCGCAGGCCACCACGTTCGCGAAGATCTCGTCGAAGCTGCCGCGCCCATTGCGGTAGACCCGCATCTGGTCGTGGGTCTCGCGGTCGCCGTCGAGCGTCACCTTGAAGGAGCCGGCGCCGAAGCGGCACATCGCGCGGACGAAGTCGGGCGTGAGCCCGAGTCCGTTGGTGGTGCACGACCACCTGAATTCGCCTCCGCGCGCCTGCATGGAGGCTGCCAGCACCTCGGCGGTGCGGAGCATGAAGTCCTTGCGGGTGAGCGGCTCGCCCCCGAAGTAGTGCAGGTGCAGGACGCGCAGCCCGCGCTCGTCCACCGTCCGCAGGATCCACTCGAGCGTGGACTCCTCGGTGCGCGCCTGCATCTTGGTGAACGCGGGCGCTTCCTTCTGGAAGCAATAGGTGCAGGCGAGGTTGCACGCGAGCGTCGGCATCAGCGTGACGTGCATCGTCTCGGGAATTCCCCCGGCCGCGCGCTCCAAGGAGCGGCGCAGGTTGGCGTCGTCCTGGGCGCGCGAGCGCACGACGAAGCCTTCCTCGAGGAGCACCTCTTGCGTCTCGCGCTCGGCTTCGTCGGCGGGACGGCGTCCGTGCTTCCAGCGTTCCAGCGCGTCGAGCGTAGCGTCGTCGATGCCGACGTAGTGATCGGCGAGGACGCTGTACAGCACGTGCTCGCCCGGCCGGACGTCGCGGTAGGAGACGACGAATCGCGAGACCTGCATGGGCGAGGCGTCTTCGCAACGCAGGTGCCAGCGTGCGTAGCCGCACGGTGCGCGAACGCCGATCGCCGCCAATTGCGAAGGTGAGAGGGAATTCCGCTTCGACGGGCCAGAGATCGAGCCTCAGGCCAGGATTCGAGCCCGTTGCGGGTGGGGCGATCAGGCCCGGAGTCTGGCCGATGCTCGCCTGCACGCCTGCCTCCGCGTCCAAGAAACATCCTGTTGAAGCAGACACTTGCGCAGAGCGGCCAAGAACCTGGCCGGTAGGGCCGATTCGCTGGCCGGCGTCGGTGGCGCGCGGCTTGCTCAAGAGAAGCCGCGTGACCGATCAAAAGTTCATCGGCGTGCGCCATCTCCGAGCGGAGGGCCGCAGGATCCCCGTCCTGCTGTTCCGGAACGGCCCCAGCTCCGTGGCGGCGCGCTGCCTCATCCATCCCGGTGACACGCCCATCCTCGACGGGCCGTCGCCGGAAGCGGTGCTCGCGCTGCTCGCCGGCGTAATCGACGATCTGTTGCTCGCACGCGGCGCGAGCGGCATTTCGTCGACCTAGGGGGACGCCGGGCGAGCGGCGCGCGCAGTCAGACTCGCCGCCCGGGCCGCAGCCGCCGGGCGGCCGCCACGCCGATGATTGCCGCGGCCGCGAAGCTGCAGCCGATCAAGGCCCACACCAGCGCTCCGGGAGCTTCGTGCCGCTCGAGCGCCGCCGCGCTGGGCACGAGGGATCCCGCCCACACGTACAGGGCGATTCCCGGAGCCATGCCGAACAGCGTCCCGAGCACGAGGTCGCGCGGCTTCAGGCCGGTGACACCGAGCACCGCGTTGCTCGGCGTGAAGGGAAGCAGCGGAGAGATGCGGATCAGCGCCACGGTGGCCATGCCGCCTTCCTCGGCCAGCTCCGCCAGAGCGCGCGCCCGTGGCCGATCGAGCAGCCAGCGCGCGAAGGCGCCGCGTCCCAGCGCACGGGCGACCCCGAACGCAGTCGCCGCGCTCGCCACGGCGGCCGCGAGGGAGACGGGAATTCCCCAGAATCCGAACAGCCAGCCCGATGCCAGGATGAGCGGGATGATCGGGACCAGCAGCAGCGTGGCCACGTACATGCCGGCGCCCCACAGCAGCGCGCCGGCAACACCCGCTCCTTGGAGCTGCGCCGCGGCGATGGCGATCCAGTGCAGGAGCGGCAGCTGGGCTCCGAGGAGCCACAGCGCGAGCAGCGCCGCGGCCACGGCGGCGAGCCGCAGCGCGGGGCGCGAAGAAGGCATCGGGGACTGACGAGCCTTTCGGGCGGCGGCGGCCGAGGGTCTTCGGGGCGGTCGGGGTCGGGGTCGCGGTCGGGGTCGGGGTCGGGGGCGGGGTCGCGGTCGCGGTCGCGGTCGCGGGCGGGGTCGCGGTTGCCCTCGCGGGCGGGGGTG
>Ga0137396_10002127_pt1 | contig 10742 bp, 14 predicted proteins | sample czc16metaG_FD_108284 | JGI IMG/M metagenome (GOLD analysis project Ga0137396, IMG submission 108284) | Vadose zone soil microbial communities from Angelo Coast Range Reserve, California, USA - czcobulk3.16 metaG | ecosystem: Environmental > Terrestrial > Soil > Vadose zone | place: USA... | reverse complement strand
ATAGGTGGCGGTCTCTTCTCTTGAGGTGGCGGTTTCCATTCTGTCGATTCATCTTTTGGATTCTTGAGAATAGCTTCTACTCCAAAGTCAACCTTCTCATCTTTAGTCCGGTTGGACTTGGGAATAGAACCTTCCACCGGCAGTCCCAACTCCTTCACAGCTTGTCCCAGTTGACTGGTAATCTTTCTCAGTAGTTTCCGGAAGCTTTTCTTTGCGGCTTCTGTCTTGCGAGGGAATTTGCTTGCGATGTAGGAACGCAACTGTTCATTGAATTCCTTCCATTCGGGAGTGTCTTGGACGAAATCATCTCTTGCCGTGCTCGGAATCAGAAAGTCGGCGTTTATCCATCCAGAAGCAAGACGCTCTGGGTAGATTATTTTGGTCGTCACGTGCAGCCCCTTGCAGAGCATCGATATCTGGTGACCCTTCGCTTCGAGATAGCCGCTGATTTGCCCAAATTTAGTCTTGATAGCAACGTTGATGGTTCTTCGAAATCTCTGTTCAACTTCCGTCTCATTAACGAAGACGCGAAACTTGTCCGAGAGAAGTAGGGCAAGGGTCTTTGACAGATATTCCAGCATCTCCTTAGGGTCTGCTGACCGTTTGAGGTCTCTTATCGTAAATCTCGTTCCTTGATGATGAAGAGCGTCTGAAGGATGTTTGTATTCCGTGTGGTCGACGTCGATACTGTCAATCTTGATACCGAAGTAGTTTCCATGAGAACCATTGTTTGAGTAGACATCGACTCGTTTGCCAAGCTTTAGCAGAGATAACTTTCCGACGCCTTTGCTGCCGATTACTTTCCGTTTGAAGGCGGGGCTTTCAGTCACGGTTTTCTTGTATGGAGACCCCGTGTCGAGGAATTGAGTAACGTCGTCTATTCCCCGACCGTAGTCTTCGACCATTATTTGGTGAGGTTCGATGTATATGTCGACCCTTGTAGCATCCTCATCGTACGCGTTCACACAAGCTTCTCTGAAGGCTTGAGTGTAATGGGTGCAGAGGCGTTCCGCCATCTCGTCAATAAGGGCGGGATTGAACGTCATCTGCCGCTTATACTGAGTCTCTGATTCAGCTACGTTGTACTTCAACACGAACCTTCTCCCCGAAACGCATTTTCAGCAACTTTCTCACATCGTCGGCGACTTCTCCCCCGTTGACGATAACAATAGCCTTTGCGGATTTTCCCCGCTTAGCACCAGCGGAGGAGTCAGATGTACTGGACAAGTGGGAATCTACAAGGAACTCTTTCCAAGTCATACTCCCCTTTGCAGCCAAGAGGCGAGAGAACTGGTCGTCGTCCAATATCAGAAAGATTCGCCTAACCAAGTTGGAAGATAGATACTATCATACTATGATATAAATAGAGGGTATTACATAAGTTTCCCTTGACTTGGAGAGCTTACTGAGCAAGACAGCAACAGAAGCCGGGTTGGGAAATACCGGCGAGGACTTAGCAATCCACTTTGAAGAAAGACGGGGCTGGAAAGCTCAGAAGGCGAGAGGAAAAGCTGGATACGACCTCGTCTCTCATGGTCCCAAAGGGAAGATTCGTTACATTGAGGTGAAGAAAGAAAGCGAACTACGCGACGTAGTGTACTCTCTTAACGTCCTACGACTCGGAAAGAGGTTGGCAAATTTCTACCTTTACATTGTTAACATGCCGAACGACCCAAACGGCAAGAAGACGCTGTATGTAGTTCCGCCCAATGTGATTTTTCCCAACTCAGAACCCTACACACAGTTGCTCTTTCGCGTCAAGAACGTCAAGCAAAAAGGTGTAGAGCGTCACCAACTGGAGTGAACTACTTGCCGTCACGAGAAGAACGCCTACAAAATCTTGGGATGATTCTTGAAGCTTGCCGAAGGAACGCATGGAGCTATGACACTCCGAACATAGCTGGGAAGGTATACAATGTCCTCAAACCATTTGGCTACAGTAGAAGGATATTACAAGACTACATTCGCACCGTAGTAGACTTGCTTGAGACCGAGAAGAAGACTTCCGTTGCGCGTGAGTTAAGCTAAGCTCGTGAGTCCTTTAGAGATTTTTCTATGATTTCAATAAGAGGGGACATCAAGTTCCCAAGGGCATTCTGAGAACACAAGCCGTCTTCTCGCGTTGTAACAAGCTCTTCCGTCAGCATAGCATGGTTGGTAAAGACTTGGTTCTCTCCGAAGAATCTGTTCAGCTCCCCTTCCGCGTCGGGTGTGTAGGAATGGACCGTGGCAATGTAGACCGGCGTTACCTTTTGCATATTTGAGATAGTAATGTACTGACCATACTCTCTCCGTGTCTTCTTCCCTTCTCGTATGACCTTCAACGTACCGCGGACTGGGTAGTGCTCCTCGTGCCACTTTTTGCCCTCAGTTGCCCATTTTTTGACCCACGCGGGGGGCTGCCTGTAGAATACTTGTCCGAATTCCCCCCATTTGGCATGATAGTAGAATATGTTCTTCGCTTCAAAGAGGAACTCGGCATCGTCCACGCGGTAGTATACGTCCGGAAAATCGGACTTTCTCGCTATGATTTTCGGTGGCTCTGGCACTTCATCCGGCTCACCGAGTAAAGTGGGCGAACCTCCTAAGTGATACTCCCTTGAGAGAACGTCAAGTGCTCTGTAAACCGAATTCTCCCCAGCCAACCCCTTAGCGGCTTTGTCATAGAGAGTCGTCCACTCCTTGGTAAAGTGCCGACACCTATACTCAGCACTCTTCGTTACGCTCTCTGTCCATTCTGTGCCCACCTCATTCTCTACACCAGTTCCGGATGCCATACTTCGACTCGCCCAAAGACTCTACTCGAAGGGAATCTGCAGAGTATAGGATTCTTGTATCCAGCGTGAGACACTTCAATGGAATAGTTTAGAGAATGGCACTCGTAACGAGACTCGTAATTGCGGTAAGGTGCCCCGGACGAGTTGCATTACGAGTCCATCCATTATCACGTTTGACAGAGGCAAGACTGGTCCTTTTGAAGCGTAACTCGTAACAGATTGGGGGAAAAGGATGAGAGAGTCGCAGAAGTAAGGAGTGTCAGCCTAAGTCCGAACCACTCTTATGTCACACGATAAGCGACTTAATCTTCTCGAAGATGTCCACTGGTCTTACGGGCGTGTTGCAATAATGGCAAACGAGAACTTCTCCCTTGTCAGGCAGAGGTAAGGACCCGTTGCAGTTTGGACATTTGAACATAGTCATTACCAGCCCTCCATTCTGCATGATGCCCTTGAGTGAAGCGAAGTCTAGAACAATTTGTACTCGAGCCTTTCTCTGTTCTGCTTCCTGCAATTCTTTCGCCTTGACAATTGCTGAGTTGGCTGGTTCAACAAAATCTTGAACCTGTTTCCCTACGAATACCCGCGACCGTCCGTTTTTCTCAAGGATAACGATAGACTTGCTCCCGATAAGACCCAAATCACCAAGCAGCCCTCCCGAATGGACTACGCCGCCAAAGTTGAGGGCCTGAACATCGGTGAGGCTAACTCCGTAGGTAAGAGGGTACGCTCCCCTCTTCTTTGCCACGAAGAGAATTCGTTGGTTTGTAAGGATTCCAATGCCCTTGTCTCCGTAAGGGTTCCTGAACTGAGTTGGTCCCCATAAGACGTCCGAGACTTTCTCTGAAAAGAATTCCCCCATTTCTGAGCTGAATATCAAATGCTCACCCTTTTGGAAGACGATAGAATTCCCCCAAGGATATGCTGAACCGGGATTGAAACCCTCTACTTGATTATCTCTTAGATAGGAAAGGATGCTCTCTTGTGTAGACTCCGGCAGCTTATCCCATGCCTCGTTGTAGAGTTGTGGATTGGAATTCTTCAGTTCTCTCAACCTTCTCACAACTACATCGAGGGGCGGAGGAGGGTCAGTTGGCATTTGCGAACCTCGAAATGGAGCTTTAGACGCGGCCGCTGTGCTGTTATATGAGAAGATTGTAACTCCAAGAAGGACCTGTTAATTACATCGATGCGTCTGAGTAGTTTCACGATTAGTTTCGTGCGTTCTCCCGTTCTCTCTCTTGCTTTTTGTTCTTCCCACTGCTTTTGCCGCAAATGCCTATCTTAGTTTCTGCTGGAGAAAGATGTTCGGAGCAGTGCCCAGAAGCTCCAACATCGAACGGCTAAGAGGTCTCAAGTTGCTCCCGGTTCTTGAGGATAATAGTCTCCCAGAAGGTTTCCCAAGCCTTTCGCCACTTGGCGTAGGCCGGGGTGGGCTTGTCCACTTTGGTGGACTGGCGAACCCAGAAATCGAGCCCCGTTTGGGTATGCTTGCCACGTCCCTTTTGGTATCCCCAGATAGTGTGTCGGTCAAGTGCATAGTCCGGAACCATGAACAAGAAGGACTCTGGCTTGTTGACCATGTCGTCAATGAGCTTCTTAGCTTCGTTACTCTGCCTTGAAAGACCAAGAGCTACGAGGCAATTGTCTACCTTCTCCTTGAGCATAGGTGGGAGTACATCAAGGATTTCATCAGCCCGTCTATCCTTGGTTCCTTCGGCCAGTACTTTGGCACAACACATGACTATCATACGTCTTTCACCATCATGCTCCCCACGAAGAGACTCATACTGAGCATGAAGTGCCTCCGTGACCATGATTTCCCATGGCTGGGCTACGTCCTCATGTGAGATTGTGCGAAGTCGAGACCAAATAGTTAGGGGTTCAAGGGCATGGAGTCTATCTGCCCAAATCATAGCCTCAACTCCCTTGCCCCGCCTAATCTCTTTCTGTAGGGCTGAGACAACCCTATCACGCCCTGAACGTTCTCGTGCAGTCACGTCTTTGCTCATTCTTTCTCACTTATCGCTGAGTCCTAATTTTTACTGAATTCAGGAATTGAACATTAGTTTCGTCTCCCGGCTTGAAGTGGTATCTAGAGTCTGTGAAACCCAACCTATGCGGGTTTGGTAGTAGAGAAGCTGGAATCTATCAGTGCCTATTGCATGGGCAGAGAGAGTGCGAGAATAGTCACATGGGACCGTTCAACCGTGCCCTCATCGAAGTAGACCGAATCCGAGCTGAAGTTGAGGCTGTCTTAGAGTCGTCATTTACCAAATCATGCTCTTGCGGGCTTGATTTCCAAGACCCTGATACCTTTGACGAGCACCACCGCTACTCCGGACATGGGAAACGGCGACAATGAAAACCTACAGAAGGCTGAATGGAAGTGAGTCGTCCTATGCCCGGACCTGACCCTTGCCTTTGCAGACCGGCATATTTTCACAGAAATCAATTTGTTTGGGTCTCTGCCGGTTTCCTGACAGTAGGCACACCTTGACAAGCGCGGTTCCATCGTGATGAGGGTCTCGCGTTCCAGCATTACGAAGATGTGCTAAGCTTAAGAGCCTAAACGGAATCTTGAACTTCTGAACCGCCCATTGGAAGTACAGCTTCCGAGGCATCACACTCAAGCCTTCAGTCAGTCTCTGGTAATAGGTGCCGCCGCCAAAGAGATTCTAAGAAGTCTCCTCGAAGCAAGCCAGTACAAAGTATATCCCTTCGGCTATGAAAGTTCACTCTCATCCCTCAAAATGCACATTTGGGACAGCCACATCCAGGACTCCAATGCAGTAGAACGAGTTCGTTCCATGCCTGATTATGTTGTATCTTCGGAAAAAGGTCTGAAACTTGTGGAAGTAAAATTTCGCAAGAGGTCAGACCGTGACGGACATCCAGGATTCTACTTGAAAAATAAAGACCTCAATCGATATAGACACTACTGGACAGAATCCGTAATCGCACTTATCAGCCCCTACGGGGACCGCTTCTTCTGCCAAGACGTTAGCAACCTTATTCCTGGTTCACAAGACGCTAAATGGTTTGATTATGGCGACTTTCAATCTCTCCGTGAGGTCTATCCTGAAACAGGAGACAAGCTCAAAGCCTTCGGAGTCGCGGTGGACAAACTCGGAAGTCTCTGGGACGAACAGAAAGCATAGGGTCGCACAGTTGTTGGTACCTAACCAATGAAACCCTTCCTAAAGCAAGCGATTGTGGATTGTAACACTTCGAGATGCTACAATTCTAAGTCAAGAGAGGCTGTCGGGAGGCGAGAGGGAGAATGAAAATCTCTATAGAAGGAGGACGACTAGTAATAGAGTCCGGCGCTCTGCTTTCGAAGAGGACTCAAGAAATTCCCATTCCGCAGATAAAAAAGATATCCAAAGAAGGGATGATACTGAAGACGTGGACGGTGTCAACTACCGGTGGTAGATGGTATAAACTACCTTCCACCCCAGCGAATGACTCAGTCATTTCCCAACTACGTGCCATTATGGATGGACAAAACCAAGCGCAATACCGTAACCCACAGGCTCCAAGCTTCAATGTTCAAATGATTCAGCCACAAAGCCCACAGTCCAATCAGCCGCCTCAGATTCAAAGAATCGAGAAAGAAGTTGTGAAACTCAGGTGTGCTCACTGTCGAACGCTCAATCCTGATACCAACCAAACTTGCTTAAATTGCGGAGCCAGACTCTGATACCTCCTTCGGTTCTTTTTCTGACTTGTGATTATCTACTCAATCGAGTCAGCTTTCGATTAATGACAATTCGAGCGAAGAAAATTCAGGCTCCAAAGTAAGCAGTTAACAACCCTACATTTCGAGTAGAACTGGAAGACAGAATGATAGGTCAGAGAAATCTGCGTATCCATCTCAACCAATGTCCACGGCTTGAACAGTATTCTCCTTTGTGCGGACCACGGGTCCGAATCTCGATTGCGGCTCGCTTACCACAATACTCGCAAACCCATTCCTTCGTTTCCTTGTCTTGAATTACTGCTAAGCCACATCGTGGGCAGAGGGCTCGCGTCTTGGACATTGGTTGAAATATCGAGGGGCCAGTTAAATGAAGACTCTGGGTGCACTGAGGAAGATGCGCACTCTTTTGAGCACCTCTAACGTATACAACAAGCTCGGTTATGGATGCGAATAGCTGATGACTTTAGGAATTACAGACCTTCTCAACATATTAACTCTCTCGCTGGCAATTGCCTCAAGCTCTGTGGCTGTCATACTCTCAATTTTCCTTCGAGAATGGTTCAAAAGCCGCCAAGAAAAGAGAAGAGTCAGGTCGATGCTCATCGCTTTCCTTCACAGTGTCTATGGTCAAATGTCCGACCCAAAGTCTCTCTTCCAACTTCTATCGGTACGTCCTTCTTGGACGGATGAAGAGTTGCCCGCGTTGCTCTTCAGTGCTGATACGTTGGGGCGACCAATCAGGACGGGATTCGAAGATAACATTCGCACGAATGTTCTAACACTTGGGAAACCGTTGAATGGATATGCTCTTCTCTTTCTTTATGCGTTAGATACTGTTAACACACATATCTTCGGGGCAAAGGCGATGGTCAATCTACCCTCAACGCCGACTCTGTCACGAAGTCAGGCGGTCAGTAATGAACTAAAGGGCAAGTCTGAGTACTTCAAGACACTACACGAACACGCAACATTGGTAGGAACGGAAGCCCTTCATCTGTTTGATTTTCTCTTGAGTGAGGAACAATTCTCTGTCCGATTGGGTAAATTGTTTGGATTAAAACGGAGAATCCACCTGCAATTCGATGCGATGGCAAAGAAGCACGAGCAAGCGACAGAGATTCTGCGCTCAACTCTTGACCCCGCCACCGCAAAAGCGATTTCCTTTAAGCCCTCTTGAGGGCGTCTAACAATTGAAGCAAGAAAATGTCGGAACTTTTGAAGTGCGCTCAATGCGGAAACAAGATTCGACAACTTCCGGGAGCGAGATTCACAATATGCTCTTATTGTGGATTCCAAACGAATTTCGAACAGCCCAAGCCTGCTCCCGTCTACAATGATTACTCGGACCATAGCACTCAAACCGTTTACAATTATCAGAGTCCCGAGCCTGACAGAATTTCAAGAGTTGACCCGCGAACAGGACGCGTCACTTATCGAGATGAAGAACTTTCGAGTGGGAAATTCATTGGACTCGCACTCCTCACGATTTTCACTGTCGGATTTGCTCTCCCGATTCTGCAAACTTTCTTCGTTGCTAAGAGTCTCAAAAGGGGCTACTGGAGTAATCACAAAGCTTTCGGAGTTCTGGCTATCGTTGCGACTTGGATAACCTTCTTCGCGTTTATAGGATTGCTCGCTATTTACGGATTCTGGGCAATCTGGCTCTTCGTTGCGTGGATTATCGGCTTCTTAGGTTGGAGAGCTAAGAAATAACTTGAGAACTCTTTGCCTTAAGTCTCGTGAGTCCCTTCCGCATGAATCTGCTCTTTTCATCCATGTTCAGAGATGTATTTCCTAAGGAGTTTCCCAATTGAAAACCAACTTGAACCAGTGAACGAAACTACTTCAGTCCATTCGCTTTCAACTTGTTTTAGAGTGGAAGCCAAAGAGATGAGAGAGCCGAATTCTGATACGTTGCCAGCGAGACACTGGAATCTCAGGGTGATGCTTGAACTCCTCTTCCATTAGCATAGCATCGTAATCTGGAGTTGCATATTCTTTCCAGTAGCTCTTTACTCTTGACTCCTCGATGTATTTGAAAATATCAGCCAAACGAAGAAAAATCCCGACAAGACTCAGCAGTATGATGATGACGACTACAATGGCGAGCTTAGAAGCGAGCCCAGGGAGATTCAGATATGGAATGAACGGGAGAACTAACGGGGAGAAGACAGCAATCAAGATTGTGATGAACCAATAGATGAACCTGTAGAACAGTAGGTCATATTGAAGGCTCCACCAGCTCATACGGAAACGAAGACGAATCGGTACCACGGTTGCGACATAACCGAGTAGGAAGTATTCTGAGTAGAGACGTATGTCTGGACCAGTCGCAAGCTTGTCCGTGAGTACAAGTGCAAAGACGGCTCCGGAAGCTTGGAAGAGATACTTTGCCGAAGTCTTGAGAAACCCAATGAGAGCCCGCTTACCTCCCTCGACAAGTCCAAGAATCAAGAGAGCGGGGAGGGTAAGCCCTAACGAGACATCTCGAAGCCACTCAGGAAAATCCTTGGCTATGCTCGGGCCGTAATCTCCGATTAGAGTAAGGACGAGGAAGATGCTCGCAATGACAAGCTTGAGGGCATAGCGTTGTTTCTTTGTCCTCTTATGCGCTCGAATCGCATCGAACTTTCCGTCCACGTTCAATTTACGGTACCTCTACTACCAATCAAGTCCCGCTACTCACTCTACCTATGGAATGTCGAATCAAAGGTTGCAAAGGTGGAATTCTGTCACGTTGTAGGGTTGCCTGCTTTGGTTTTGTGAGTCACACTATCCTGAGCATAAGAGAACCTGTTTGTTCAAGTAGGAAAGTAATCCCCGGGTAACAACACCCTATTTTCCCAGAATCCTTCGACCGTTTGTGAATTGGAACCAAAATTCGACAAGGACATAGAGCTACTCAAGATAAGCCTCGTAGCCGAAGAAATCAAAACGGGGCTACTTCAACTTCGTGTCAATCTACTTCTCTTTCATGATTTCTATCGCTATTGTGGAACTGGGGTTCGGAACCCAAGTAGGGATTGCCGTATACGTAGGTCTTCTAATCGTTCTATTCATTCTGGCTGGGCTTACTATTGTTTCCACCAAACGGTATTTGCGGCGGTTCTCTCGGCTTCAACCTCTAATTGAAAATGTTGAGAATGGGAAGACGAATGGTGAGTTGAAACAGATTCTCAAAGCGCTGGGAAAATAGCTGTCACTGTCTTTCCCGGGGCCGGGTTGGAATCGACTATTATGATGCGATGATTCAGAACGACTTCGACTCATGAATACTGAAATGGGGGAGTTTCTCGTCGGGGCTTGGCTCAAAGAAGTCAAGAAATGCGATTTCATCCAGTATAATGCTCGGCTTCCTGAAGGGCATCTACCCGGACTTGGCGAGGTTGATGTGGTAGGACTTGACCTCAAGAACAAGATTGCGTATCTTTGCGAAGTCACGACTCACTTGCGAGGAGTTCTCTATGGAACGTATCAAAAGACACTGATGAAGATTCAAGCCAAGTTCAAACGAGACAAAGAATTTGCCGACAAGATGCTTACGGACTTTCCAACCCGTCGCTACATGCTCTGGGCCCCCGTCGTTCCCAAGGGAAAGTTGACCTTGCAACTAACGGAGCTTGAAAAGGAAGGCGTGGAGCTTGTTGTAAACAAGAATTATGCCGAGCAAATTGATGAATTAACGAAAGCGGCTCGCGAGAAAGCTAATGACACCGGGAATCCAGCGTTTCGACTCCTACAGATATTGGAACATTTGAGATGCTAAGTCCGCGGGCTTCAGACTAAGACCATGGAACACGACCAATGAAATCGCCGCTAAGGATAGTTGGACTCCTTCTCCTTTCCATCAGCATTGGTTTGCTAGCAAGCACATTTGCAAGCACATTTGCAAGCACATTTCTTGGGGAATTCAGTGCTCCACTCGCATACACAATTCATCTGGACCAACTTATGGCAAGTCTTGCCTTCTTTGCGATAGCTTTGGCAACTCTTGTGGTTGCCCATAAGAAGTCAAATCACCCGACCAACCAGACAAAATCTGACCCTTTGTAACCCGAGCCGCTCTGCGAGATTGCGGTAGGTTTATTCCTGTCCGTCACCATAGAATTCATGGCGAGAACTGGTTGAAAACAAACAACTCTTGCACCAGAACTGGTTTCTCTCGGGACTGTACTGAGCGTGGCTGTCGGTTACTATGTTTCCGCAGTTCCCACAGTGGACGATGAAGACTTTCCGCATCTTGTGCTGTGGAAGGTCTTTCT
>Ga0137396_10002126_pt1 | contig 10742 bp, 14 predicted proteins | sample czc16metaG_FD_108284 | JGI IMG/M metagenome (GOLD analysis project Ga0137396, IMG submission 108284) | Vadose zone soil microbial communities from Angelo Coast Range Reserve, California, USA - czcobulk3.16 metaG | ecosystem: Environmental > Terrestrial > Soil > Vadose zone | place: USA... | reverse complement strand
GGCCCACGCGCACGCCGGCGATGGGGCCATTCCACGGGGTCCGGCTCGACTGGAGCGCGTAGGACGTGGCGACGAGCGCGAGCACGTCGGCGTCGTTCTCCTGATCGGCCGAGAGGACGTAGATGAAGACTTGAACTTCGTTCTTGAACCCTTCGGGGAAGAGGGGCCGGATCGTGCGGTCGGTCACGCGGGCCGAGAGGATTTCCTCGTCGGAGGGCCGGCCTTCACGCTTCAGGAAGCCGCCGGGGATCTTGCCCGCGGCGTAGGCCTTCTCTCGGTATTCGACGGTGAGGGGGAAATAGGGGAGGTTGGCGATGTTGTCGGACACCGTCACCGCCGCAAGGACTACCGTCTCACCGTATTGGATGAGGCAGGATCCCGCTGCTTGCTTGGCCAGCCGACCCGCCTCGAGTTTCAGCTTACGGCCCGCGAATTCACGCTCTACGCGCTTCACCAGAGTGCCTTTGTCTAGAGCACTGGAGAATACGCCGAGCGCCCCGGTGCTCTTCCCGGGGCGCCCTGCGCGACGCCGATACGTCTAATGGCGGAGGCCCAGCTCGTCGATGAGCTGCCGGTACTTCGCGAGGTCGCTGCGCTTCAGGTACTCCAACAGGCGGCGGCGGCGGCTGACCATTCTCAGGAGGCCGCGCTGCCCGTGGAAATCCTTGGCGTGCGCCCGGAAGTGCTCGGTGAGGCTGTTGATCCGCTCGGTGAGCAGCGCCACCTGTACCTTGGTGGACCCAGTGTCTTTGTCGTGCTGCCCGTACTTCCTGACCGGCGTCGTCTTGTCATACATCGGAGCTAGTTCCCTAATCGTTGTTAGCTGCGTAAGTTACCCGACCCTGAACCCGTTGTAAAGTGCGCCCGTGACGAACGCTGCCACCGACCTCGTCGGCCGGACCCTGGGCCCGTACGACCTCGAAAAGCTCCTCGGCCAGGGGGGCTTCGCCTGGGTGTTCGTGGGCCGCGAGATCGACGGCACGCCCGTCGCCGTCAAAGTTCTGAAGCCGCGTTACGCCGGCGACCCCCAGTTCGAATCCCGCTTCCGGAACGAAAGCGAGATCGCCGCCCGGCTCCAGCACCCCAACATCATCCGTATCCGCACGGTAGCCAAGGCCGGCGACCACGTCTACTTCGGCATGGACCTGTGCGCCGATAGCCTTGGCGCCCGCCTGGCGCGCGAGGGCCCCCTGCCCGAGGAAGACATCGTCCGCCTGGCACGCAACGTCGTCGCCGCGCTGGACTTCGCCCACCACCAGGGCGTGATCCACCGCGACCTGAAGCCCGACAACGTGCTGATCCGCTCCGACGGCACCGCCGTGCTCACCGACTTCGGCATCGCGCGCGCCGTCTCGGGCTACGTGGCGTCCACCGGCGTCAATATGACGATCGGCACGCCGCACTACCTCTCCCCCGAGCAGGCCCAGGGCCGGACCCTCGACCAGCGGGCCGACTATTACGCGCTGGGCGTCACGCTCTACAAGGCCGCCACCGGCGAGCTGCCGTTCACGTCGACCGACTGGTTCGAGCTGGCCCGGATGCACGTCGAGGACCCCCCCCCCTCGCTGCGCAAGAGGCGCTCCGAGCTGTCGAAACGGTTCGAGCGTGTCGTGCTGAAATGCCTCGCGAAGCACCCCGACGACCGCTACCGCACCGGCGCGGACCTCCTGGCGGACCTGCAGGAAGTCCTCGAGAAGCGACGGGCCACCGTCGAGATCGGCGCCGCACCGATCGGCACGAGACAGCAGCTCGCGATCACTGGCGCGATGCGGCGACGCCGGCGAACATCGTGGCTCGTGATCGTCGGCGTGGGGGTGGGGCTCGTGGCGCTAATCGCCCTCGCCGTCACGTTGATGCGGTAAAGAGACGACGGACGGCGGTGTAGAGACGGGAAAATAAACCGGGATGCGGGATGGGGGAGGCGGGATGCGTGCCCAGCAGCTTCGTTGCCGCCGCCCGCAGGCCCACCTCGTGCTCCTTCGGAAACGGCCGCTCGGCTAGCCGCACGGCGAACCCGGGTTTGTCGCCCGTGCCGGTCAGGTGGATCACACCTGGATGCGCTCGCTCGACGAGCTCGACCATCGGCCGTAACGCTTCTCGCACCCCGCTTCCCGCGTCCCGGTCGTAATAGGCCGCCGCCACCGCCTCCACGACGCGCTCCGCCTTCACGCGCCCCGCAACATAGCTCTCGAGAACCGCCCTAACGCGGGATGTTGCGGAGGACATCGTTCGCGATCGCGAGCGCCATGATGCCGAGGATGACGAGGAATCCCACCTGCGTCAGCCGCATCCGCAGCCGCACCGACAGCGGCCGGCGGAGGACCCCCTCGGCGAGGAGGAACACCGCCTGGCCGCCGTCCAGCACCGGGATCGGGAGCAGATTCAGGACGGCGAGGCTCACCGAGAAGAACGCGATGAACCTGAGGAAGGCGTCGAGCCCGAGGCGCACCATCTGCCCCGACATCTGGGCGATGAGAATCGGCCCCCCGAGGTCGCGCGCCGGCAGTTGCCCGAGGACCAGGCGTCTGACGGTTGTGGCAATGCCCGCCACCTGCCACGCGGTCTGCTGCACCGCTCCGGCAAGCGCTGCCGTGAGCCCCACGGGCACGCGTACGACCGGAAGGCGCGGATCGGGTGCGGCACCGATCACACCGATGGTTTGGGGTCGGCCGGCACTGTCGGCCTCCGTCTGCACTTCGGGGACGACGCTGATCGCGAACACGGAGTCGCCGCGCAGCACCTGCAGGGCCAACGGTTTGCCGGGACTGCGACGGACGGCACGCACCATCTCGTCCCACGAGCGCACCGTATCCCTCCCGGCGCGGATGACTACGTCGCCGCCTTGGAGCCCCACACGGGCGGCCGGCTGACCCGGGTTGACGACACCGATCTTGGCTGGCAGCAGTGGGCGCAGCGCCCGCACCGCCCGCTCCCTGGCTTCCTGCCCACCCTGGGGAAAGTGAACGACGACCGGTGCCGGCCGGCCCGCGACCTCGAGCCGGATCGTATCGGGACCCTCGAGCAGACGCGCCTGCAGCTCATTCCACGTTGCGACCGTGTCGCCGTTGATGCGGAGGATCCGGTCGCCGTGGTGCAGCGTTGCGAGGCCCTCGGCGCCGGGGGGCAAGCCGGTGGCGTTGACCGAATCGATGGGGACGAGCGCCAGCCTCGGCTCGCCCAGCGTCAGCGTGAGCCCGGCGTAGATGAGGAAGGCGAACACCAGGTTCATCGTGACGCCCGCCAGAATCACGGCCATCCGCGCCCACAGCGGCTTGTGGTCGAACGCCCGCGCCTGATCCACGGGCACGCTGCTCTGGCCACCCTCGAGCTCGCCCGCGACCCCCTCGTCCTCCAGGCCCGCCATCTTCACGTAGCCGCCGAGGGGGATCCACGAGATCCAGTACTCGGTCTCCCCCCACTGCCACGCCACGAGCGGCCGCCCGAATCCGAGGGAGAAGCGCAGGACCTGTATGCCCGCCGCTTTCGCGACGAGGAAATGCCCCAGCTCATGCACGAAGATGAGCGGACCGATGACGATCAGGAGCGCGCCGATCATCAGGAGCATGCGGCCTCCCGGGCGATGCGGCGGGCCTCGGCGTCGGCCGCGAGCACCGCGTCGAGCGACCCGGCATCGCCGGGCGACGAGGTGTGGCGCTCGAGCGTGGCCGCGATAATCTCAGCGATCCGCCCGAAGGGGACCCGCTCCGTGAGGAACAGCTCCACGGCAACCTCGTTGGCGGCGTTGAAGGCGGCAGGCGCCGTGCCTCCGAGCAGCGCCGCGGCGCGCCCCAGCAAATACGCCGGGAACAGGTCGGGGCGCACGGGCTCGCAGGTCAAATCTCCCGCCGCGATGGGGTCAAACCGGCGGGCGCCGGCGTCGGGCACGCGGTCCGGGTGCGTCAGCGCGTAGAGAATCGGCAGCTCCATGGTCGGGAATCCCACCTGGGCCAGCACCGAGCCATCCACGAACTCCGTAAAGGCATGGATCACCGACTGCGGGTGGATGACGACGTCCACGCTCCCATAATCCACCTCGAACAGGTAGTGAGCCTCGATGACCTCGAGCGCCTTGTTGACGAGCGTGGCGGAGTCGACGGTGATCTTCTTACCCATCTTCCAGGTGGGGTGGCGCAGCGCTTCGGCGACTGTGGCTTGCGCTGCGCGCGCCGGCTCCCAGGTTCGGAACGGCCCGCCCGAAGCCGTAAGGATCAAGCGCGCCAGCTCGGTCGGGCGCCGCCCCGTCACGCACTGCAGCACGGCGCTGTGCTCGGAATCCACGGGAACGATCTCTCCGCGCCCCTCACGCGCGGCGCGAGTGACAAGCTCGCCGGCCATCACGAGGGTTTCCTTGTTGGCAAGGGCGACGCGCTTTCCGGCCCGCAGCGCGGCGAGTGTCGCCTCGAGCCCCGCGGCCCCGACGATGCCGTTCACCACGATCTTGACGTCGGGATGCGTGGCGGCCTCGACGAGGCACTGGGTGCCCGACCCATTCACCAGGCCCGAGTACGCCGGTCGCCACTCCGCGACCTGACGGGCGAGGAGCTCTTGGTTCGAGTGCGCCGTGAGTGCCACGACGCGGAACCGCTCCCGCTGGCGCGCCACGACCTGCAACGTGGAGCACCCGATCGAGCCGGTGGAGCCGAGGATCGCGATGCCGACGCTCATATCACACCGAACAGTTTGAAGAGACCGGCCGCGACGGGCACCACGAAGTAGAGGGAGTCGAGCCGGTCGAGCACGCCCCCGTGCCCGGGAATCAAGCTCGAAGAGTCTTTCACTCCCGCTTCGCGCTTGAACAGCGACTCGGCAACGTCGCCCACCTGGGCCACCAGCCCAACGACTCCCCCCACCGTCACGAGTTGCCAAACGGCAAAGTTCCACCCGACGCGATTCAGGACGAGAAGGCCCAACACCAGCGCGGTGGCGACCGCCCCTACCAACCCACCCACCGCGCCGGATCGCGTCTTGTTCGGCGACAGGACCGGGGCGAGCTTCGGGCCTCCTACCTTGATGCCGACCGCCATGGCCGCCGTGTCGCCGATCCAAGTGATGATGAGAGGAAAGAGCGTGAGGCAGAGGTAGGCGAACGGCTGGTTGGCGGCGTTGCCGCCGTGCCGAATAGGAATGAGGAAGGCCAGCAGCGCCGACGCGTACAGACAGCCGAACAGCGTCACCGACACCGCCCCCAGGGGCCGGCCCGCCGGCCCCCTCCGCACCGTCGCCACGACGAGAGCTGCCATGAGCCACAGCGCGCCCAAGTAGACGGCGGGACCCTTCGCCCAGTAGGCGAGGAGCGGGATCGCGGCGGCCGCGAGCCAGCCGGTCCGATCGAGCGCATCGATGCCCTGGCGCCGCGCGAGGTCGTAGATCTCGCGCGTGCCCAACACGCCGAGCACCGCCAGCACCGCGGCGAGGGGCCAGCCGCCCAGCCACACCACGCCCACCGCCAACGGAATGGCTACGCCTGCGACGGCGACGCGCTGCGTCAGGTTACTCGCCATCAGACCGTGACTTTGCCGAACCGGCGTTCGCGCCGCTGATAGTCGAGGATCGCCTCGAACAGGGTGCGGCGCGTGAAGTCAGGCCAGAGGACCGGAGTCATATACAACTCGGTGTAGGCGAGCTGCCACAGCAGGAAGTTCGAAAGCCGCAGCTCCCCCGACGTGCGGATCAGGAGGTCGGGGTCGCTCCAGGGCGCCGTGTAGAGCTTGGCGCGGATGGCGTCCTCGTCCAGGTCCTCGAGCTTCTTGGTGCCCTTCAGCACCTCCTCGGCGAGGAGGCGGGCGGCGCGGGCGATCTCGCCGCGTGAGGAGTAGGAGATGCAGAGGTTGAGCGACAGCCTGCTGCCCGCGGCGGTTTCCCGCTCCACCCGCTCGACCGCCTCCCGTCCTGTCGGAATCAGGCGACCGCGGTCACCGAGCACGTGCACCGCGACGCCCCGCTGCCGCAGGTCCGCCACCTCCCGGGCGATGTACTCCTCGAGCAGGTTCATCAGCGCCGAGATCTCGGTGGGCGGGCGCTTCCAGTTCTCCTCGGAAAAGGCGAACAGCGTGAGCACTTCGACGCCCGCCTCGATCGCCCCCTCCACGGTCTCGCGCACCGCTTTCATCCCCTCGCGGTGGCCGAACGGGCGCGGCAACCGGCGCTCCCGCGCCCAGCGCCCGTTGCCGTCCATGATGATGGCGACGTGGCGCGGGACTGCACCCTGCAGCTTGATGCGCCCCAGCAGGTCGTCCATCAGACTTCCATTATCTCCGCTTCCTTCGCCTTCACCGCCGCGTCCACCAGCTTCAGGTGATCGTCGTGGACCTTCTGGATGTCCTTCTCGGCTTTCTTCTTTTCGTCCTCGGAGACGTGCTCGACCTTCTTGATCTTGCCGATCGTCTCGGTGCTCGCGTTCCCATTCGCGACGCGGCCCTCCTCGGCTAGCGTGTGCATGACCTTCACCAGCTCCTTGCGCCGCTCCTCGGTGAGGGGCGGCAGGGGGATGCGAATAATGTTGCCGTCGTTGGAGGGGGTGAGGCCCAGATCGGACGCGAGAATCGCCTTCTCGATCGCCTTGAGCAGGGTCTTGTCCCAAGGTTGGATGGTGAGGAGCTTCGGCTCGGGTGCAGCCACGCTCGCCACCTGGGTCAGGGGCATTTCGTTCCCATAGGCCTCGACGCGCACGAGGTCGAGCAGGGCGGTCGTGGCCTTGCCAGTCCGTACGGTGGCGAATTCGCGCTTCACCGCTTCGACCGTCTTGTCCATCGCCTGCTTCGCGTGCTTCAGCTGGTCGGCCAGGCTGGTCGTCATTGGACGATCGTGCCGACGCGCTCTCCGGCCAGCACTTTGGCCGTCGCGCCGGGCTGGTTGATGTTGAACACCACGATGGGAAGCTTGTTCTCCTTGCACAACCCGAAGGCGTTGGCGTCCATCACCGCGTACCCTTTCACCAGGGCGTCCTGAAAGGACAGCGCCGGGATGAACTTGGCCTTGGGGTCCTTTTTCGGATCGGCCGTGAACACGCCGTCCACGTTGGTCGCCTTGAGGATGACCTGCGCCTCGATCTCGAGGGCGCGCAGCACGGCGGCTGTGTCGGTCGAAAAGTACGGGTTTCCGGTCCCGCCCGCGAAGATGACCATGCGCCCCTTCTCCAAATGCCGCACGGCGCGGCGCCGGATGTAGGGCTCGGCCAGCTCCTCCATCCGGATCGCCGTCATTACGCGGGTGTCGACGCCCTTCTTCTCGAGGATGTCCTGCAGCGCGAGCGCGTTGATGATGGTCGCCAGCATCCCCATATAATCGGCCGAGACGCGATCCATCCCTTGCTGGCTGGCGGTGGTGCCGCGCAGGATGTTGCCGCCGCCCACCACCAACCCGAGCTGCACGCCGAGACCGTGCACCGCCTTGAGTTCGTCGCTCACCCGTTCGATGACCGCGAAGTCGATCCCGGCGCCGGCGCTACCGGCAAACGCCTCCCCTGAGACTTTGAGGAGAGCGCGCCGGTACGCCAGCTTCGCCGCCACCCTAGTTGCCCCCGAGCTCGAAGCGCACGAAGCGGCGCACCTCGACCTTTTCCCCCGTCTGGCCCGACAGCTCTTTCACCAGCTCGCCCACGGTCCGCTTGTCATCCTTCACGAACTTCTGCTCGAGCAGGACGCGCTCTTCGTAGAACCTCCGCATCATGCCGTCCACGATCTTGGCGCGGATGTTCTCCGGCTTCTTCTGCTCGGCCACCTGGGACTCGTAGACCTTGCGCTCGCGCTCTACGACGTCCGCCGGCAGGTCCTCGATCCTGACCGCGAGCGGGCTCGTCGCGGCGATGTGCACGGCGATTTCCTTGGCGAGCGCCTGGAAGTCGTCGGTGCGAGCCACGAAGTCGGTCTCGCAGTTCAGCTCGACCAGCACGCCGACGGAGCCGTCGAAGTGGATGTAGGACCCGATCCACCCTTCCGATGCCTCACGCCCGGCCCGCTTGTCGGCCTTGGCCGCGCCCTTCTTCCGCAGGAGGTCGACGGCCTTCTCCAGGTCGCCGCCGGCCTCTTCGAGGGCCTTCTTGCAATCCATCATGCCGGCGCCCGTGCGGGCGCGCAGCTCGGCCACCAGTTTTGCTGGAATCTCTTTCACAGTCGTCATGCTCCTTCACTCCTCACAAAAACGCCGCCCTCGCGCCGTTGGGCCGGAGGGCGGCGGTCAGTAATACACCCAACGGGTCCGGTTACGCCTCGCCCCCGCCGACGGGCTCAGCCGGGGCCGGTGCCTCTTCCGTCTTCAGCCGGGCAGCGATCGCCTCCGGCTTGGGCCGCCGCTTGCGCCGCGCCGGCCCCTTCTTCTTCCCAGCTTCCGCCTCCGCCTCGACACCCGTCTCGGTCGAGTACGTCGTCCCCTCACCCTCTTCGGCGGCCTCGCGCAGCGGCATCTGGTGGCGCGCTTCCCCGATCACGTCGGCAAGCGCCCCCGTAATGAGCGAGACGGCGCGGATCGCGTCGTCGTTGCCCGGAACCGGGATGGTGATCAGGTCCGGGTCGGCGTTCGTGTCCACGATCGCCACCACGGGGATCCCCAGCTTGTTGGCCTCGGCGACGGCGATGCGCTCCTTCTTCGCGTCCACTACGAACAGCGCGCCCGGCAGCCGGCCCATGTTCTTGATGCCCGCGAGGTTCTTGTCGAGCTTCACGCGCTCACGGTCGAACAGCAGCTGCTCCTTCTTGGTGTAGTTCGCGAACTCACCGTCGGCCGCGCCCTGCTCCAGCTCCTTCAGCCGCTTGATCTGCTTCTTGATCGTCTGGAAGTTCGTCAGGGTGCCGCCCAGCCAGCGCTCCGTGACGTAGAACGCCCCGCAGCGCTTCGCCTCGGCCTCGAGGATGCCCTTGAGCTGCTTCTTGGTGCAGACGAAGAGGACGCCCTCCCCCTTCAGTACGACGGCGCGCAGCAGCTCCTGCGCCTCGTGCAGTTGATGGAGGGTCTTCTGCAGGTCGATGATGTAGATGCCGGAGCGCTCGGCGAAGATGAACCGGCGCATCTTCGGATTCCAGCGGCGCGTCTGGTGCCCGAAATGGACACCCGCTTCCAACAGATCTTGTAGAAGAGGCTGGGCCATGCACTCCCTTTCGTGGGTTTTGACTCCGCCGCCGCTCTCATCTCTCGCCCCACCCCGCAGGGACCCAAGGCGAGATCAAGCGGCGTGAGTGATTGCCTTCTTTACCGCTTCGAGAACTGGAACCGCTTCCGGGCGCCCGCGCGGCCCGGCTTCTTGCGCTCGACGGCTCGCGGATCGCGCGTCAGCAGCCCCTGCTCCCGCAGCTTCTTACGATGCCGGTCGTCGGCCAACACCAGCGCCCGGGCGATGCCGAGGCGCAGCGCACCCGCCTGGCCCGTCATGCCGCCGCCGTTCACCCGCGCCTTCACGTCGAAGGCGCCGAGCGTGTCGGTCGCCACGAACGGCTGTTGGATGTGGCTCACCAGGGACGGTCGCGGGAAGTAGTCGCCCAGCGTCCGGCCATTGATGTGCCACTTCCCCGACCCCGGCGTCAGATACACCCGCGCGATGCCGAGCTTGCGGCGGCCGATGGCGTGCCAGCGCAGCTCGGGTTGGATGGCCGTCACTTGGCGTCCACCGCCACGAGGGGCGTCGGCTGCTGGGCGGCGTGCGGATGCGTCGGACCGGCGTACACCTTGAGCATCTGCTTCACGTGCTGGCGCGACAACGTCGTCTTGGGCAACATCCCCCACACCGCTTTCTCGATCACCCGTTCCGGATGCTTGTTGAGCACGCTCTGAACCGGCGTGAAGCGCTCGTGGCCCATGTAACCGGTGTGCCGGAAGTAGCGCTTCTGCTCCACCTTGCGGCCCGTCAGCTTCACGCGCTCGGCGTTGACGACGATGACGCAATCGCCGCCGTTCACGTACGGCGTGAACGTCGGCTTGTGCTTGCCGCGGAGGATCTGCGCCACGCGGCTCGCGAGCCGGCCGAGCGGCTGCCCAGCCGCGTCGACGACCCACCAGTTGTGCACGATCTCCTCGGTCTTCAGCGTGTACGTCTTCATGCCGTTTGTGCGCCCGGATTTTGACAGACGCGATATCTAACCGGGCCGTAAGGGCCTGTCAACCCGAGGGTTCCACGTTTGGGACAGGACCGATGGTGACGAGCGACGCCCCCTTGTCCACCGTCTGGCCGGCGGCGACGTGGACCGTTTCCACCACCCCCGCCCGCTGCGCGCGGAGCTCGTTTTCCATCTTCATCGCCTCGACCACCACCAGCCCGGCCCCGACTTCGACCCGTTGTCCCACCGTTACCTCGACCCGGACCACGAGCCCCGGCATCGGCGCCTTCACTACTCCGCCTCCCGCCGGCACCGTCCCCCGACCGGTGAGCGCCTGAATCTGCCGCGTGCGATCGTCCACCGCTTCGACCTCGAACCGTTCGCCCACCGCACCCAGCGCCCAGCGCAGCGGCGCGAGTCCCTCGAGTGTCTGCGCGGCCACCGTCCACGAGTTGCCGGCGAGGAGGAGGTGGTACAGCGGCGTACCTGGCACGGCCGCCAGGTGCGCCTCGAACGGCTGACCGTCCACGGTGACGCGGCCGCCGCCCACGTCGATCTCGTAGGTGCGGGCGCGCAGGGTGACGAAGTACTTCACGGAATCACGCGGCCTCCAAAACGACCACGGTCTCTACGTGCGCCGTCTGCGGAAACAGATCGAATGCCCGCACGGCCGCGACCTGATAGTTCACGGTCAAGCGGTGCAGGTCGCGCGCCAGG
>Ga0137396_10002125_pt1 | contig 10745 bp, 10 predicted proteins | sample czc16metaG_FD_108284 | JGI IMG/M metagenome (GOLD analysis project Ga0137396, IMG submission 108284) | Vadose zone soil microbial communities from Angelo Coast Range Reserve, California, USA - czcobulk3.16 metaG | ecosystem: Environmental > Terrestrial > Soil > Vadose zone | place: USA... | reverse complement strand
TCCGACCACCATCGCCGGACGTCGCCAAGCCAAGTGCGGGTCTCCCGTCTTGCACAGCAGAAAAGGCGACGTAGATGTTCCCGCTGACTTTTTCCCGAAGGTCCCTGGCAATCTGCGCGGACAGGGCATTCACCGGATGCAAATCCGAGGGCATTTCGATCGTCGAGAGGATCCGATAGCCCGAGTCGTCAGACCGGTAGAGAGTGTACTGAGGGCCTGCGCCGGGGCGGGGGCTCCTTGCAACAAGCGCCAGGACTTTTCCGCCCGGCAAGACGACAGCACCTAAGGGAAACACTCCGATCTTCGATTCGTCTGCTGTCGAAGGCGGGAAATGCGGATAGGAGAAATGCAGCCCGTCGTCCGAGACAGCCAGGAGTGGTTTCTTGTTGACCCACTGCCCGCTGCCCGCGTCGCCAAACCCTTGGGCAAGATTGTGGGCGAAAAGGTACACTCTCTCTTGATCACCGACAAGATACTTCGCCACGCAAAGAGCCGTCCAATCCATGAAGGGATAACGCCGAGGCTCCCCCCAATTGAGTCCACCGTCCACGGACCGATAGACCTCGGTGGTCCCTTTCTCGTGTTCGAATCTTCCACTGCTCGTATTCGAAACGCCGGCCACAAAATAGGCCCTTCCATGACTGCCAGCGGCGCACGATGTCTCTGAAACCCAGTCTGAATTCGCATCCACGAGCGTTCGCATCCAGGTGTTACCTGCGTCGAGGGAAACATAGGCCGCCGATGGATGTCTTGCGTGTCCTACGTCTTCCTCAAAGGTGCAAATAAGCAGCCGGTTCGGGTCGTCTGGAGCCGCAGAGGCAAACAGCTGCAATGCCAATCCTTGTACAGGCAAGGTCGTGGCAGGGCCAACCTTAATAAGCGGAAGCCGGGAAGAGCTGTTTTTGTCGACCGGCCGGTCTTGGCCACGCGCCGGGAGAGTTGAGAGCAGAAACCCAATCGCAAGCACTCGAATCCATGGTTCGCTAACGAATTTGTTCGAGACAAGCATTCCAATAACCTTCCCGTATGACTGGACAGCCGCGGTCGACCACCCCCACCTGGAAGGGGCGCTGGCTCAACGCAGGTCGCGTGGTTAGTTAAAATTGTAATTTCAGAGCGAGTTGTAGTGAACGCGGGCCGCCCGTCTGATACTGCGGGCTCAAGACTCCGAGGCTGCTCGCCAGCGTGGCTGTTGCTTGACCAAAAGTGCAAGATGGCCCGGCGGGGCAATAGTAGGGGTTGATTCGACCTAAATTTGGGTGATTGAAGACGTTGAACGCCTCTGCCCGCAGCTGCAGTTTCAACCTTTCATGCAGAGGAAAATCCCTCCGAACCGCCATATCCATCTGCCAGGCCCCGAAGCCCCGTACAAAGTTTCGCGGCGCGTCGCCGAATTGACCTGCAGGAGGCATGCTGAATGCGTTTGGGTTGACCGCCCACCCGCCAGGGCACGCTTTCCCGCCGTTGAAGATCAGTGCGCATTGCTGGCCATAGACGTAGATTGGCTGACCGGGCACGACATTTAGTCCCCCGCTCACATATTGACCGGTAGCCGGATCGAGGACCTGAGAGCCCTGTAGAGTCACAGGAAAACCTGTGCGAACCATGAAGCGATCATCTAGGCCCCAGTTGTGCAGCAACCCTCTTGCGAAAGGACTCTTGAACGAGTTGGGCAACTGATAGGAAAAGGCCGCGGAAAAATTGTGGCGGACATCAAATGCGGAGTTTCCACGCACATAAGGCGTGTCTCCGTTGTTCGAGCCATAATCAATCGCGTGGGACCAGGTGTAAGCGGCCAGGGCGGTCAAGCCGCCACTGAGCTTGCGCTGAAATTGCATTTGCATTGCATCGTAGTCGGACGTAAGCCCGTTCCGAAACAAATTGAGGATGCCTATCTTGGAATTGCCGGCAGAACTCAAACTGATTTCATTCTGCTCCAACAATCTCGCTCCATGGGCCCCGACATAGGAGACGGTCAGCGTCTGTGATTTTCCCAGGGCCTGTTCGACACCGCCGTTCCACTGCAGCGCGTACGGCAATTGCAGGTGAGCTGGATATGCATAGACAACGTTGTAGGGGGCGACCGGCGGTCTTACCAGTACAGGATTTGCCTGGGACGGCGACACCGGGAAGCTGGATCCAAAGAACTGATTGTAAATACTGAAACCGGGCCCGCCATACCCCTGTGATCCAAGCTGCTGCCCGCTGTCAAAGAAGACGCCAACCCCACCGCGCACGACCGTCTCAGACCCCGGTTTGGTCCGAATCAGATGAGTTGCACCCAGCCGAGGAGCGAAGTTATACCATGTGGTTTTCCAAAGCGGAGTTCCCGGCGGTGCGAGCGTCAGCGTGCTAGGACTGCTGCCGGTTACTGTAAACGGCACCGGCCCGCTGGAAGAGCCCGGCGCTGGATTCACTTCCCATCGCAGTCCCATCGAAAGATTCGAACGTCTCGTCACCCGCCACTCATCTTGAGCGAAAGCCGAGAAATTGGTGTACACGGGATAAGCCGATGCATTGGTCTGGGCAAACACAAAGCCCGCCGTGTTGGTTTGCACCGCGTTCTGGCCAAAAAAGTAGTAAAGGACTTCCGGACGGAAGGGCCTGATCTTCGGGCTCAACCTTCGGTAATCGGCTCCGATCTTCCACTGGTGGCGCCCAGACGACAGGCCTACTGCATCGACGAGATTCCACTGCCTCTGGAGACCGGACGACCTCTCTTGATACACGGCGGAATCGTAGCCAGGAAAAAACAGAATCGCGCCTACTTCATAGAAGGGATTCGTCGCCGGATTGATCCCCTGCGGCAGTGCCAGATCGGCAGCCTTAGCGCCGCCCAGATTGTCGAGGCGGTAAGAGCTTTTCGCTTCATTCGAACTGTAATTGAACCTAAACTCATTGCCTAGGCGACTTGAAAGCAGACTATTCGCACCCAGGGTCAAAGTCCGCGTCGTGAAGTCTGTCGAAACATCGTTTGCGGGGTTGGCGTAGGCCCCTGTTGGCCGCGTATTTGCGGAAGATGGCACATCACTGAAGCGCAAGAAAGACTTCAACTTCTCATTGAAGTTGTGGTCCAGCCGGACGCTGTACGCATCAATCTGGCTGGGGTTGGACCATGTTCCGATAAACTGCGCCAGCCCAGTTTGGTTTCCCTGTTGATCCACAATTTCGCCACCGTTCTGGACTGGAAAAGAGTTGAGTACCGGCTGGAGCGCGACGGGTGCGGCCTGCCGCAAGGCTGTGTCCGGAACGTAACTTACAGAGGCTGCCTGTGGTTGAACGAGCCGTAACCCTTCGTACGAGAAAAAGAAGAACGTCTTGTCCCTTCCATTGTGTAGACCGGGAAACCGAACGGGGCCGCCGAGCGTGCCGCCAAAGTCGTTCTGGCGAAGCGCCGGCTCGCCTTTTCCATAGTAGTTGTTGAACCAGTCGTTCGCGTCGAGCGCATCGTTACGCAGATAATCGAACAGAGTACCGTGCCATTCATTCGTGCCGGACCGCGTTGCGATGCTGAATTGGCCGCCAGGGTTGCGCCCGTATTCCGCAGAGTAGGTTGAGCTCTGAACTCGGAATTCCTGAAGAGCATCCACCGACACCAGCCCTTGCGTTGTCCCGAGTGCCGTGGCCGCCGGCAACGAACCGCCGGAGGAAGGTGTCCCTGCAAATCCAGGGTAGATTCCGACATTTGCGCTCACGCCGTCTACGGAGTAATAGTTTGATTCGGTTCGCTGCCCATTCACGCTGAATTCCCCGGTCGCCCCGATCGCTCCAGTCTGCTGGGGACTGTTGGTCAGCACGCCGGGCGTAAGCAAAATCAAGTCCTGAAAGCTGCGGCCATTCAGTGCATGTTCTCAACATAGGTGCGGTCCACCACCGTGGAAACTGCTGCGTTCTCCACGTTGAGGAGCGGCCCACCGCCGGCGACTGTGACGATCTCCGAGACAGCGCCGATCGGCAGGGTGAAGTTGATGGCAAGAGCATCCTGAATATGAATGACGATGTCCGGTTTGATGATGGTTTTGAAGCCGGCATTTGAAACTTGAATACGATAGGGCCCCGGCGGAACGTTAGGGACGACATAGATCCCTTCTCTATTTGTCTTTGTTGTGTATTGAACTCCTGTCGCGTCATTCACGACCACAATGTTGGCACCGGCAATCGCTGCTCCGGAAGGGTCGAGGACCAGGCCGTTGATTGTCGCACTCGGGGATTGCGCGACCATGGTCGCAACAAAGAGCAGAGTGATGATTTGAAGGAAGGCGACCTTGCGCACGCTGTTTCTCCTGGCTAAGCCCGATTTGGACACACCACATCGGTCTACGCAGGAAAATCGAAGTTTGTACCATCTCTCCTCCATGAGAGACCAACTCCGATTCTTCCGAGCGGTTTGAAGAAGCCCGGACTAGGGGTGGTTCGGTTCGACTTTCAGATAGGCAAAGAGGAGCGGCTTTCCGCTCGGTCTGAGACTTCCACCATTCGGTTCGACAGTGACAAATACAGCGTCGATCTGTTCCAGCTTCTTCGGATCGTCGGATTTCAGCACCCATCGTTTTTTTGCTGCGTTGTCTTCATAGAACACCCCGAGGCTCGTAGCCTGCTGTCTGTCCATACCCCGGCTGCCCCAGGCCTGAAACGTGCTGGCCCTCTTGAGTCCGTATTGCTGGTCGAGATCATAGGCGTAGAAAACCAGGGACTTTCCTCTGGTATAGAAAACCCGGCCATATGGTTTCTGCGTTTTGCCGTCCCGGGCGACGTCATACACTTCAGCGATGTAGAGTTCCCGAGCTCCCATCAATTCCCGGATGTCGCGGTCGTGAGCCAGTAGTTCTTCTTCTTTGTCGAGCGCCTGCTCGCGGTCGCGAATCTGACTATGGAGATCCTTGATCTGGGCTTCGAGACTCACGTAGCGGAACTGATCCTGCGCGCGTTGCTGTTCTAGCGAATCGAGCTCCGTCTGCGTCTTCACCAGCAACGCCTGAGCCGAAGCGAGCTGTTGCGAAACGCCGCTTTGCGCCTGAGAAAGCTTTTGCTTCTCGGCTACTTCTCCCTGGAGAGCCTGTTCCGAATTAGCTTGAGAATCCTTTGCTTCGCTCAGGGCCGCAGACTGGCTCGCAATCTGCCGCTTCAACTCCGCAATCATCTGATCGCGATCCGCGAGCTGCGTCTTCATGGCTTCGCGGTCGTGGCCAAGTGCGCTCATCTGCTGTTCGAGCGCATCCATCCTTTTTTTGGGCGCGTCAGACATGACTCGATCCGCTTCCAGCCCCCGCCGCTTGCCGACTTGATAGGAGTAGATGCCCAGCGCCGCAGTGAGCACGATAGCGGCCGCGAACGGCATCCAGACGTAATTCCAATTGACCTGCATGCGTCGTCGGCCGTTTCGCGGGGTGATGGAGGGTCCGCCAGCTTGTTCGAGGGGGATTTGTTCCTCTTGGACCGTGCTGCATCTCTCGGCAGCCAAACGTGAAGTTGATTCCGCGCACTCGCCAGGATTCGAGTCCGGGTCTAGTGAGCTGGTGCCAGAGAGCACGGAGTGGAGCAAGGGCACGCCGATACCCGCGGCGGTTTCGAATTCCTTCAGCGCCTGCCGGCAGACCGGGCATTCAGCGAGGTGCGCGTGGAGATCCTTTTGTTCTTCCTCCGAAAGTTCGTCCGAGGTTGAGAGGGCGCATAGCTCGAGGAAGCGGTCGTGCGGTTTCATCACCGACCAGCCATCGTCTCCCCGATTGTCTGCCCTATTTCGCATGGCTCACGTCTATGGGCACCTTATTTCCGAACATCCGCTTTCGCAACGTATCCAGCGCGCGGTAATAGTGGTGCCGCACGTTTCCAAAAGGTTGCCCCAACTTTTGAGCGATCTCTGCCAGGGAGTAGCCTTCGAAGAAGTGCAGGCGCAAGGTCTCACGCTGATCCTCCGAAAGAGCCTCAAGAACCCTGTCCAGACCATTACGCCCAAAGACAGCTTCAGGGGAATAATCGGCTTCTATGGTCGGTGTTCCGACCAGAGGCGCGGCATGACGTCCAAGCTCCACCTGGGAATAGAAATGGCGGTGGGTGAGATGGCGGCGCCGCTCGATAGCGCGGTGGTAAGTCATCTGCACGATCCAGGAGCGGGCCGAGCTCTTCGAGCTGTCGAAGATGCCGCACTTCCGCTGAATGAAGATGAACAGGTCCTGAACGAGATCTTCCGCCTCCGCTGTATTTCGCAAGATGCGGGTGGCAACGGTACGGACGACTCGCTCGTATCGTTGAAAGAGAAGACCGAGAGCATCCTGGTCGCCGTTGAGAAACCCTGCTAGCAGGTCTTCGTCCGCTAGTGGGCCACCCGGTGGCGCAAAGTCAGTGCCTTGACCCACAGGCTTCTTGGTCAGAGGAAAGATTGGGAACCGGGTTGTGGTGAACGAGCTCACCTTTGCTCCGCTGAGAAAACAAGAAATGGTCCTAAAACAGGAATGCACTCTGTTGAAATGGATTCAATGCGGAGGAAAGGGCTGGCTTCCAGCTCCATCGCGACTCTCCACGAGCGCGATTCACGAGCAGCTTTCACGGTCCCTTCTGCTGGCGCGGGGCCACCTGAAATTTGCATTTCAGCAGTCGGTGTGTGGAGCCGACGGCTTTCAGTTGCTCAAAGCCCCATTCCAAAATCAGCTCGCCTAGATTCCCAACCGTGCGCTTCTCCTGAGCAGCAAACGCCGCAAGCTCATCTCGAAAAGCTTGGCGGACCCGAAAGCTGACTTGGGCTTTCCATTCACCCATCCCGTGTCCTCTTGTAAGCGCGACAGAGTCGACACGCAAGGAAACCAATGGATATGGTGGTTTCGGCGGTATCGGTGAAACTATCGGTTTCAGGGAACGGGAAAGTTCTTTTGAGAGAAACCGTGTTGCCGCTGCTAGGACTAGCTCAGTTCGCCCTCTCCTTTTGTCTTTCCAGGGCAATTCGCCAAGTCAAAAAGCGAAATTCATCGGCGCGTTCACGCGCCGCAATCACCTCGGCAAAGTCGGCATTCAGTCCAGCACGGATTTCTTCGAGCCGGATTGCGTACGCTTTCAGCTCTCGCTGCGAACGCACGGAATGGAGCTCCAGACGCTGCAGAACACGAATCAACCGGTCCATGTTCAGATTCCAGAGGTAAATCTCTGTGAAGACATCAGCTTTGGTCATTTCCGCACCATTTTCTTCCGCCGGGGGCTGCTCTTCGGGTTTCTTCGTTCAAGGACCGTTCCGAAGAATGTTCGGAATGTTGGTTGGACACACAAATAGCGGAGCGGCTCAGAGTCCCGCGGCAAGGGACAAATGTTCGCCCTGTGTTTCAGCTAAGGAGGGGATTCCGCGACCGGCTCAGGTGGGGAAAGAGCCAGGGAATTGGGGCGCTGAGCAAGTTGCGCCCAGAGTGGGAAATGGATAACTTCTTCTGCAGCCATCGTTGCACCTCAACCGTGCGATTGTGGTCAGGGGCGCGTTCGGTGCGCAAACACCAGCGCGTCCCGCTCAATCATGTCCTGCGTTTGTTACTCGTCTTAGCGCTACTCCTTTTCCTGCCTTGTCCCCAGTAATTGGCGCGCTTGAATTCCTCTACCTTGGCGAAGTCAGCCTTTGTCCAGTAACGAAGCCGCGCACCTGCAACGTTCTCGGCGATAGGTTCTGGAACAACGCCTTCCTCGATCCACCGATGCAGCGTGGTGCGATGAATGCCTAACCGCCTCGCCGCTTCGGAAATAGAGATTTTCTCCATTGTTAGAATACAACAGCATGTAGTATTTGTCAAGCCCTAATTTGCACCGGAGAATGGTTCTCACATCCTCCGGCGCGGCCCGCAATCAGAGTATCCCAATTCTGACCCAATCCCGAAGGATTCACAAAACGCAACGACTTCTTTAGCAATTCCAGGTGTTGAGATGGAAGCGCTCGTTTTTTCGCGGAGTCACACCACAAAGAAGGAGGTTCCCAATGCACTGCCCGTACTGCCGGAATCCACAAACGGAAGTATTCAAGACGCTGTTTCGTCGCAGCAAAACCTACCGTTACCGCCGCTGCCAGTTTTGCAAGGCGCGATTCAGGACGCAAGAGAAGGCGGTACGTTGGGAAGGCGTGGACCGGAAGTGGCCTGGCCAAAGCCCAGCGCGCGGGGGTTGGAAAAGTCATCGAATCCCGGCACTTCGCGGAAGATGCGAAGTGGAGTTTTGCGAAATGGATTTCAAGCAAGCCGGGGCGAGGCGACATGTGGACCACATCGTTCCGGCAAGACTCATTCGGAGATTGAGGGCAGGGAATCCAGACCGCCGCGAAAACCTCCAATGTATCTGTGGTACCTGCCACGGCTACAAACTTCAAGCAGACCACAAGCTGTGCATGGGGGATAAGTTGGGATACCTAGAGATTCTGCGCACCCACCATTTTGATCTAGGACGCGCCGAGCGGGCACTCGCCCTGTATGGGATGTAGCTTCTGTCGAACGTGTAGGTCTGGGCGAGCGCTCCCGCTGTATTCGATAGCGAAGTGACAGACCCGAGGCCGTCCGCGTGATAGTAGCTCGTGGTGCCACTGCGAAGCATGGCCATGGGCTCATCGGTGTTATCGGTTTGCGCATAGCGGGCAACGGCTGAGCCGCTCGAATTTGTTTCCTCGATGAGATTGTCGAAATCATAGGCGTAGATGCTGGTGCCGGAGGACGAAGACTTATAGATTCTTCTGCCGAAGGGGTCGTACTTGAAGCTCTCAGAACGGCTCACCAAGTGCCATCCTCCCGATCATAGGGCGTTCGGAAAGGGACCCCAAAGAACCGCTAATAGAAAAATGATAATTAGGGCGGCGATACCGACGTACCGGGCCAAACGATTGCTTGATCGTGCGAGCCCAACAACAGCAGGCACAATGACACCTAGCAACGCCGACGAGACAGTGATACCGATTCCTCTTGCCGTCGCGTCTCGCAGTGAAAGGTGCACCGCGATAGCCGTTCTCGCGGATGCTTGCGTGATGAAGAGCTGAATAGGATACAGAGGAGCCCAGAACAGGCTTACGTAAATCTTGGAGCCGTGCTGCATTATCACAGCCAGCTGGGTTAGTAAGCACAGCACCACGCCAGCGCAGTAAGCGAATACAAGAGATCGTGTTGACAGTTTTTTTATCATGTCTGATTGCATGTGTCTCCGCCCTTAAGGCTGTAGACCATCGTCAACCGAGTACGCTCCTATGGGAAAATCCCCGTAGCCTCCCGCGTCTGTAATAATCTGGTTAACAAAGGTATTGCTGTTGGGACCCCCTGCATTATAGTTGGGCAGTCTTCCCACTTCGCGATTGAAGGCGTCCCTCAGTCTATTCTCGAACTCGCAGCACTTGAGCCCAGGCGGGGCGTGAACTGGCAATTTCCTACCGCTTCTTTTCGGGTTGAAAGAATTGACGTGGGGAGTTGCCTTGTTATTGACAAAAGGACCACCGATCTCGAATGTCTCGTCCTTGCCATTGCATGCTACGCGAAGATAGCAGTGCATAGCTTGGGTAAGCGTAAGAAGTATGTGCTGCCACCAAGTTGATCCTGCGCTTGGTATACGCTCGCAATAGATTTCAGCGAGAAGACCTCGCGGATCAACAAGCACTGTCGGCCGATTCTGCGTGTAGCCGTAGAAATTAGGGCCATCACCGCTAAACCTAGCTGGGTCCTCACTAATAAACCTTCCCGCGTTCGAATCGTAGTATCTGGCGCGGTAGTAGTACAGCCCGGTTTCCGTGTCCGATTCGCGAGCCGTGTACCTGAACGGATTCACGAGCGAGCCCGTCGAAGCGGTTACTTTGCCGAAGGAGTCGTAAGTGTAGGTGTTCGCAATAGCGCCGGCAGAGCTGCTGAGCGAAGTGACTGAGCCTAAGCCATCGGCATGGTAGTAGCTCGTCGTGGCGCTCCGCAGCATGGCCAGCGGCTCGTCGATGTTTTGCGTTTGAGAGTAGCGGGCAACGACAGCGCCGGTCGCGTTGGTCTCTTCGACGAGGTTGTCGCCATCGTAGGCGCATTTACAAGCAAATGCACAGGATGGACAAGGCCAAGATGGAGTTTCAATAGACGGAGGAGCTGCAAAGCCGGGCGGCGAGATCGCCACCGTCGGATTCGGCCGAACCATGAAAGGCCGACTCGCTGGCTCTAGCCGTTGGTTAGTGAGCTTTCGCTGGCGGCGACCAGCGAAAGGTTGCGACCGAAGCGGGGTCGAGACGGTATGAGGCGTAGGTCCACTTCCAGCTGATGTTGAACGGTGTTGGAGCGCCGCCACTGTTCAGGACGATCAGAACGATGGAGCCGTCCGGGTTGCGGAAGGCCACGGATTCCAAGCTGCCCTGGTCAAAAGTGTTTGATTGGATGCGAACAGCGCCAGGAGAGAGAAACTTGCTGGCGTGGGCCAGGGCAGTAAAGTCCACGTTAGGAATTACCTTCGTCGGGGAAGAGGAGTGGTCGATCGTGACGACGCCTCGGCAGGTTTTGCATCCACCAAGATAGGGCTTGTGCTCCTGATCTAAAGCGAGGTTCCACAGCACCACGCTTTTGGCCCAGTTCCGTGTTGCGCCGATGATCAACTCGATCGCTTCGTGAAGCGGTTTGCCTTTCTGCCACTCGCCACCGGAGCATTCCGTGAGCCAAATACCCTTTTCGGGGAAACGGTTGTGGAGCTCGCTTTGGGCAGTTACCGTGCCTCCATAACAATGAATCGCAGTACCCGCGGCATAGGTTGCGGCCTTCATGTCGTCCAGGACGGTTACG